>OEIU01000036.1_pt1 | contig 120940 bp, 119 predicted proteins | sample 1539221 | NCBI WGS metagenome assembly OEIU01 (sample SAMN03792071, study PRJEB22550) | activated sludge metagenome | feature: wastewater treatment plant; material: activated sludge; isolation source: Wastewater treatment plant of a petroleum refinery complex | place: Argentina: Zarate... | reverse complement strand
CATCCTGCGCGAGATCCTGCGCGAGGCGCGGCAGTTCAACCCGAAGGAGTTCCGCATCGTCGCCACCGCGGCGGTGGTCGAGATGCTGCTCGACGAAGAGAGCGTGCACCTGGCGGGCCTCTCCGAATTCATCGGCAAGCCGATCTCGCTGTCGGCCGAGCCGTCGATGAACCCGGAGCAGTACGACATCGTGTTGATGTGAGGTTTCACGGGGGTTCACCCCGTCTCAGATGCCACACGTAAACGCCTGTCGGACAAGGAGTTTTCGGGGAGAGATCTGTCTTTTGGTATCGCGGAGTGCCACCTGATCGCAGCAAGATTGGGTGACTTGGTGGGTGACCTGGCGGGTGACTTGGCCAGGACACCCCCCGTGGCACCGGGAGAAGCGAAGATGGCAACGAAAGGCGGGCTGCTCTCCGATATGCAGCTCAAGCACTGGATCAAGGCCGGAAGGGCAATCTCGACGAGCGACGGCGGAGGTTTGATCTTCTCGCTGTCGGCGACTGGCCATGCAGCTTGGGTCCTCCGCTACCGACACGGCTCGCAGCGCCCGGAAATGACGCTGGGACCGTATCCGGCCATCGGACTCTCTGAGGCAAGGACGTTGGCGCTGTTGAAGCGTGCCGAAATTGCGCAGGGAAAAAATCCGATCGTCGAGAAGCGCAAGGCCAGGGCCGCGGTGGCGAGGGACTGGACAGTACGTCGACTCGTACAGGACTATCGGGAGAAGAAGCTCGTCAGCCTGGCTTCGAGTACGCAGCGTAGCTACGGTCGGCACCTCAAGATGATCGAACGAAATTTGGGGGCGCTCGTGGTCAGCGAGGTCGAGGCAACGGATGTTGTCCAGGCGATTGAGGAGTCCAAGCTGACGTGGGGCGAGTCGAACATGATGCTGATTGCCTGCAAGTGCGTCTTCACGCACGCCTGCGGCAAGAGACTTATCGATGTCAATCCGTGCCGGGGGATCATGCTGTCTGCGTTGCTGGGCCCGCGACCTCCTGTTCGTAGGCGGCTGATGCTGACGAAGGACGAACTGCATCTGTTGCTGAACGCGAAGATGCGACGACCCAACGCCCTGGCGATTCGCATCCTATTGGCATGTGGTGTCCGAAGCGCCGAGTTCTATACGGCAAGGTGGCTGGACGTGCATCTGGACGAGTCGCGGTGGCACATTCCTGCAAGCAAGACCGGCCCCGCGATGGACGTCCCGCTTGCGCCCAGTGTCGTCGGATGGTTCAAGGAACTTCGCCTTCTCTCGGGCTCTTCCGTCTACGTGCTTCCGGCAAGGAGGCAAGCGCGCGTTCGACGCCAGAACGGGGACACTCACGTGTCGAAAGACACGATACGCGAGTCGATTGACTTCTGGATAGAACGGCATAAGCCGAACACTCGACGCTTCACGCCGCACGACTTGCGCAGCACAATGAAGTCTCACATGCGAGCACTCGGTGTTCCGCGCGATGTTTCAGAGATGTGCCTGAACCACAAGCTCACGGGCGTGGAGGGAATCTACGACCAGCACAACTACTATCGGGAGCGCCAGCAGGCGCTGGCTACCTGGGCTCAGTTCCTATCCGTTTGCGAGGCTGGTGACGAGATCGCACCGAACGCGCCCGGAACAGGGGTCAGCGAGGCCACGGTAGTGTCAGGTGGGAGCCGCGGTTGAAAGCATACCTGTCGATTTCGCTGGCTTGGCCTAGTTGCTGCCTTGGACAACGGCAATGCGAAGGCTCTTGTTCTGCCTGATCTTGGCCGTCGGCGGTGGCCTAGCCTACGTTGCCGTCATCATCGGCGGCCGGGACTGGGGAACAGGCGTCGTCGCGATGTTTTTCGGCGTGGTAGTTGCTGCTCCGATAGCGAGCCTTCTCACCGGCATCGGTAGGCCGCACCGGGGCAGCCGTCGAAAATTCTGGCGCGGTGCTGGATTCAGCGGACGTACGGGCTCCGCGTCGGACGGCGTCGTGCGTTCTCACCGGTGGGATCGTTGAGAAGCTCGTCTGCTATTTCTTCTGCGAATCGACGAGGTCCCGAAGGGCGCTCTTCGCGCCTTCTAGGGTGGCCTCTGCATCATGTCTGACCTGGCCCAGGGTCTGCCCAATCAATGACCTATCGGTTCTCAGCGTGCCGTCGTCGGTCTTAACAATGCCAGCTTTGCCGTCAAACTCGCCCTGCTGGGTGGCGTTTGCGTCTTGAAGACGTCGGGCGCGTTCCTGAATCTCCTTTCGGACTGGAGAGGGCGATGCGGGTTGCGCGTCAAGTGACCGAGTGGGAGATGTCTCGTTGCCCGCCGCCTGTAGGTGATGAGCTTGATGGATAGCCTCGATGTCGGGGGTGAGCGCTGCCTCGTGCCGCTGCCGCAGGTGAAGATCGCGTGCGTCGCCAAACGAGGTCGGCAGGCTGCTTCCGTCTGAAAGCACCCTCGTGGGCTGCAGCGACCGTCGGGCCAGCTCCGCGCTCATCAGCGCCTGCGCAGCGGCACTGGTCCCCCCGTACGTCTGCGCGTAGCGCAGGAACATCTCCAGGTTGTGCGGATCCTGGGCGATGTCGATCGAGATCGACTCACCCTTCTCGTACGCTGCAGACACCCGCTCGGCGAAGCTCCTGCGGTCAGCCAACGCGGCGTCGGCGCGCTCCGAGCGCGACTGCGTCGATCCCAGGCGCGCGGCCGTCTCGCGAGCCTCGCGCTCGTCCCGCGAGATGGCCTGAAGAAAGCTCTCGTCCCGAGACACGCGATCCCCGAACTGCTTGAAGGCAGCCAACTGCTCACTGCTCATGCTGGCCAGCGCCTTCTGTTCCAGCACGGAAAGGCTCGACTGGTAGGTCTTGTCCGCGTTGGCGTGGACTTCACCCCCGACAATCCGGGCGTTCAAGCCCGCGTGCGCGGATCCTCCAAAGGCAATGCGCGCAACCTGGGCCTGGCTGAGGCCCGTGTGCTCGGATACCGTCTGAATGACCTGATCCAGTCGATTGAGCGAGTCCCCGACCTGCTCATAGCTGCTCGATGCCGTGCCCTTGCTGCTGCGCGTCGAGCGGAAATGGCCCAGGCCCTTCAAGAACACCTCCGACAGCGCGGCCGAGCGTTCCGTCGTCGCCGACACGGCCTCGATGCGCGCAGCGTCCACCTGCCGCCCGGCCTGCTGCACGTCCTGCTCCGACACGCGAACCGACACCATCCGAGATGCAAAGCCCTGGTTGCGCAGCAGGCTGACGGCGGTGCGACCGGTCAGCACATTCGATGAGAAGGTGTCCCCGCTGGCATCGCTCTGAACGCTGCCCATGAAGGCCGACGTGCGATTCGGCGCCAGCTGCATCTGGTCCATCGCCACGTTGCCCAGGCTGACGCTGCCGACGGCTGCCGATGAGGTCGATCCCGCAAGCACCCCCTGCAAGCCGGGCAACCCGCCGACCAATGTCGAGCCGACGTTCTCGATGCGCTTCACCGCCGCCCACGCGATGAACGGAATGCTGAACGCCAGATACCCCACCACGGCCTCACCCGAGATCGCGCCGGAGTAGATCGGCGATGCCGTCTGCAGCGACAGCACCTTGGTGCCCGTGCCGAGATCCGCCGCGGAGGCCAGATCGAAGGCGGCATAGACCGAGGCCATGTAGTTCAGCACCGCGTAGAGCGGGGGCCACAGCTGGATCCAGATCAGGATCGAAGCGTAGCCTTTGAATGCCATCATCGTGTCGCGCCCGCTCGTCAGCAGCAGCATCAGCACCACCAGCGGGAACAGCGCGTAGGCGAGCGCCTCGACGACGTTGCGGATCACCGGCAGCGCCTGTTCGGCCACCTTGCCGAGGTTGAGCCAGGTCGCGTTCTGCTGGGCCGTCGCCTGGGCCCGCCCCACCGCCAGCACCATCGCCGCCGGATCGTTGACCTTCTGGCCGACGATGCTGCCGGTGTCGTTGATCGCGTTGAGCACGGCGTTCTGGCGGATCAGGTCGGCCGCGGTGGCCGAGGCGCTGGCGATGCGGTTCCTCAAGTAGGCCTGCTGGATCTGCCCCGCGATGACGCTGGCCGCCGTGGTGGCCGGCAGCGTGGGGTTGAGCGTGAAGGCGAGCCTGCCCTGGATGCGGGCGATCTGCGCAGGCAGCCGCCCGCTCAGGTTCGTGTAGACATTGGGGCAAGTGGCCACGGTGGCGCTGCCGCCGGCGGTGAGCGGACTGAAGCGCGCCGGATTCGGCGTGCTCATCGCCGCCCAGACATCGTCGGAGGTCGAGAACACGGCAGGGTCGAGCGTCCCGTCGATCAGGTCGTAGCTGGTGCAGTTGTGGAGGAAGTTGACCAAGTCGGTCCGGAAGCTCGGATCCTGGAACACCACGCCGCCCGTCTCGCGGATCAGCCGGTTGCCGAACATCAACCCGTGCCGCTGGTAGGTCAGCTCCGAAGGCAGGCCACCCGGGCCGGGGATGACCTGGAATGCCGTCTCGAAGAGTTCGGTCAGCGTGTGCCCGATCGTGCTGGTCAGGCTGCCCAGCGCCGCCATCCCGAAGGGCACGTTGGCGACCACCTTGACGGCCGACCCACCGGTCTTGTCGACGATGCCGACAGTGACCCGCGGCAAGGCGAGCACGCCGAACACCAGCACCACGGTCGCGAGCCACTTCCAGCCCTGAAGCTTCTCCGGCGCGAAGGCGTAGGCCAGCAACGCCGCCACGAAACCGCAGAAGGCCACGGCGGCCAGCGCGGCGGAGTAGTTTCCCGAGCCGTGGATCGCCGCCGCGGCATTGAAGATGCCGAACAGGCTGTCGGCATTCTGGTAGGCGTAGATCTCCCACATGCTGCGGTCCGGCGCACGCTGCCCTCAGCGTCCGGCGAACGCCGCCTGCTGCCCCAGCATGTCCATCACGTGCTGCGGCATGCTGGAGCGCAGCTGGCGCTCCAGTTGCTCCAGGTGCGAGGCGACCGCGTGGAAGGAGCCCACCTTCTGGTACAGCCCCGTCTTCTCCCGCGAGATCTGCAGCAGCACGGCCTGTGCGCGTTGACGAATCTGCTGCGCCCGTTCGCGCTGCGCCTGCTGGAGCATGTAGTCCTTCTCCAGCGCCGCCATGCCCAGCCGCAGATTGCGTTCGAGGAAGACGTACGCGTAGTCCGCGGCGATCACGTCGCGGTACTGTGAGATCAGGCTGTCGGCCAGGCCGGAGCCGGGAATCGTCGTGCCGATCGACAACATCCGGTAGACCGGCTCGGTGGTCTGGTTGACGAAGCCGACCTCGGGCGAGTTGTTGGGGATCGCGGTGCGCGTGGCGATCTTGTCGGCGATCGAACGCATCAGCGTCTCGACCTTCGCGGTGAACGGCGTGCTGGTGTAGCTGGTGTTCAGCGACACCACGTCGCAGTTCGTGTAGTCGTTGCAGCTCAGCAGGTGTTGCGTCACGTTCGTCCCGCTGGCCGCAGCCTGGCCGTAGAGCAGCTGGCTGATCGAGTTGATGGTCGGGGCGATGGGCTCCGGGTCGCGGGCTGCATCCTCGGCGTAGAAGATCACCGTGCCGACGATGCTCATGATCAGCTCGCGCTCCTGATCGTCCAGCGAGCTGCCGGCGTACTGCAGCGCCTTCCAGGTCAGGTTGCCGACGAACGGTGCCTTGTTCTTGACGTTCGGATCGGTCGACGCGCGGGCGGAGCCGAGGATCCCCGGACGGTCGGTGGCACAGCGGCGCCGAGCGGCATCGCGGTCGGCTTCCACGCCCATCTCGATCGCCAGGTCGGCACAGGCTTCCTGCGAGCCGTAGCCGGCTGCCTCGGCGGCGGTGCTGACGATGGCTTTGGCGGTCTCGCAGGAGTTGATGCGGGCGTTGTTGATCCAGGTCTCCAGCCCCTTGGCCCATTTCGTCAGCCCGCCCAGCAGAGGCGACACCGCCTCCAACGCGAGCTGGAAGGCGATCCCTGGTAGCGCGGCCGTGATGTTCCTGAGCATGTTCTTGAACTCCTGCGCCGAGATGTGCGAGAACGAGCCGCCGAACACGTCGATGCCGCCGCAGCCGGCCTTGGCGCTCGGGAACTGGATCGCGGCCAGCTGGTACACCTTGTTCGGCGAGCGCATGAAGAAGTTGCCGCCGGCATAGGTGCCGAAGGTCTGCCCCTTGAACGCGCCCGGCGCGGTGTAGTTGCCGATCGCACCGAGGCTGTTGAACATGTTGTTGACCTCGGCGTTCAGATCCCCCGCATGCAGCGTGGGCGGCTGAACCGACAAGGCCATCGCGGCCGCAGCGGCCACGAGGCGCCGGCGAGAAGAAAGGTCGAACATGAGAGCCCCCGAGAAGGTGATTGCCGTCAGGGCAGTGCCGGGTCGGGCTGACGCACGGCGCCCAGTGCGGCTTCGGACCCACCGGCGGACACGGCCGAGATCCGCTCCAGCAGCTGCGACTCGGAAAGCACCCCGAAGCCGATCGGCGTGATGCGGCCGGTGAAGGGCTGCGCCAGGTAGACCGCCGGCACCTGCGTGACCCGCAGCGCGGTCGCGATGCCGTTGTCGCGCCGTGCACCCGCGAAACCCGGCATCGCTCCGCCATCGACGCTGACCGCCTCCACCTTGATGCCGAAGCGCGCTTCGAACGCGGCCAGCGTCGGCGCGAAGGCGTGGCAGTAGGGGCAGTCGCTGCGGAAGAAGAAGATCAGCACGTGATCGCGACCCAGATCCGCGATGGAACGGCTGCGCTCGACCGACTGCTGCTGCTCGTAGACCTCGATCGCCTTGGCGTTGACCGGACGGCCCTGCAGCGTGGGATCCAGCTCGGGCGAGGACCAGGCCACGCGCTGCGCCACGTCGGCGAAAGTCGAGGCGCGCGCGACGACCCGAGATTCCAGCTCCATGTAGCGCCGGACGTTGGCTTCGGTGGGCCGCATGATCGCGATGTTGCGGACCTCCTCCAGCGTCTTCTGCAGCCGTTCGAACTCGATCAGCTCGGGCGCGCGCTGCGGCGCGGCTGGCGTCGATGGTTTCGGCGCCTTCGGGTCGGGCGTGACGCGCGCCGGGGGCGGCAGCTCCGCCTCCGGCTCCTCGTAGAAGTGCCACCCGCGCCGGGCGTCCGACCAGAAGCGCTTGGATGGCTCGTCTGCAAAGGCCTGCCCTTGAAGCCCAAGGCCGAGCAGGAGGCACGCTGCAATCAAGCGCTCGGTCATGGCGCCGCCTTCAAGGACTTCGGCGCCATGCCGTCGCGACAGTAGTCAATGCCGAACTCGATCGTCTGCCGCCGAGGCGCGTTTGCGTTGGGCAGGAGCACGCCGTCCTGCCAGAAGCTCACCTTCAGGCGTCTGCATCCGTCCTGGGCATAGCGCTTCGCGGTACTGACGTCGACGTGAATCGGCGACGTGGCCTTGAAGTGCCGGGTGATCGCGTCGGCGAGCTCGCCGGTGAGGATGCCGTGCGCCTGGCCATCGGGTGCGTCGATGGCGCTGATCAGCAAGTGACGCGCATCCGGCACGGCGACCCGCGGCTGAGCCAGCACCCACGGAGTCCACAGGATCGCGAGGGGAAGCACGGCCATGCGGAGAATCGTCCGGCGGCTCATCAGCATTTCCCCTGGCCGTAGTAGCAGGCCGGCACACGGCTGGCATTGCTGCCCTGCAGCGTGCCGACGTTGGGCAAGGTCGGCACCAGCGAGGCGTAGAAGTCCGACAGGTCCATGCGCGCGAAATCCAGCGACTGCAGCTGTGCCACCGTGAAGCCAGAGCAATCGGGGTCTTCGGCGCTGCCCCATCCCTTGCCGATCTGCGCGCGCCCCTGCTCCTGGACGAGGCGCGCCAGCAGCGAGTTGAAGCAGCACTTCGACGTCGTGTGCTCGATGCACGACACGCAGTGCCCGAGGATGCGAATGCAGGAAGAGCACCAGGTGCCGATGGTGTGGCACAGCTTCGCGCCTTCTTTCATGGCCAGCTTCCCCTCGTCCTCGTTGCAGGACATCATCGACATGACGATGTAGATGACAACGCTGATCGCCAGTGACCACGGGTCGAACGCGAGCACGAGGCTGTCGCCGGCGTACAGCGCTACTGATCCTGCGGGCAATGCCGTCCCGTTCACGGCGACGGTGACGCCGTAGGTGGTGAAGCTGCCGTTGAAACCGCCGCCCAGCAGCAGCGCGGACATTCCCTGGTAGAGGAACTCGCTGTTCTGCGAGTTCATCAGGATGTCGTAGACCAGTCGCGACCCGGTGCCGAACAGGCTCTGGTTGGTCATGCCCGCGCCCGCGCCGTCGCTGTAGCAGCAGTTCTTCAGTAGCCGGTCGCGGCAGCGGTTGTCCTCGCCCCTGAACACCCGCATCCGGTCGGTGTCCAGGTAGACGCCCGCTTCGCGCGCGGCCTCCAGCAAGGACATGCTGCGCGCGAAGTCCCCGTCGTTCGGGCGAGAGATGTCGAAGCAGCTGCCTTGGAAGCAGAAGACGTTGGAAGGGCAGTTGCTCGCGCTGGTCACTGTCTGCGCCGGCACCGGGCAGGAGTAGCTGTCCTCGAGCACCTCGCAGACGCCGGTGACGGCATTGATCCGCCGGCAAGCCGAACCAGAGGGCGTGCACCCCTGCGCGATCAACGGCGCGCACTGGTCCGCCGGCGCGCCAGCGCTGCAGCTCATCGTGCTGCGGTACTCCCAGCAGTCGCGGGTCACCTGGACGCCGTCGATCAGCTTGGTGGAGGGGCCGTCGACGCAGATCGCCGCCGAGTCGACCGTGCAGCGCCCGCCGCTGGACAAGCCGGAGCATTGGTCATCCCACCGGTCGGTGGCCGTCGTGGTGGCCAGCGGTCGCGTGTAGCTCAGGCGCACGGTCGGGATCGAACCGAACGCGGGGTTGGGCGACCAGCCGGTTACGTCCCGGTTGCTGTCGAGGTTCCAATACGAGCCGGGTACCGTGCCGGTGATGTCGATGCCGGCATAGGAGGTCGGCCTCGCCGACGGTGCATAGCACTTCGATCCGTCAAGGACGCTGGTGGTGCAGCCGGAGTCGATCTGGCAGACGCTGTCCTGGATGTGGTCGCCGCTTTGCGTGCCGGTTGGGCAGGCGGCGTAGCGCTTGATGAAGGGCTCGACACTCGTGCAGCTCAGATCGGACGATTCGCCGCCGCCTATGCAGATCACGTTCCGTTCCGCTGCCAACATGGCGGTCAGCGAACAGGCATCGCCGTTACAGGACTGGTCGGCGACCCACACGCCGGTACGGATCCCCTGTGCGGTGCTGAGCACCGCGGCCATCGTCGGGAACACGACCGGCGTGCTCGTGTCGACATCGAAGAACGCCGGCGCCGAGCCGCCCCACGTGACCCGAAAATGCTGTGCTGTCACCGGGCGGTCCGGAATGCACTGCGCGTCGAGCCCCAGGCTGCCCGCAGAGGCGTGCGCGAACCAGTCGCCCGGGGTGCAGTTCGCGGTCCTCACGATGTCGACCGTCAGGGTCCTGGAGCAGCGGTAGTTGCCGACACCCTGATAGCGCATGCAGCCGCGCGTCTGCATGCCGGCGGGCACCATCGTGGTCGAGGGCGTGCAGGCACTGTAGTAGGCCGCCAGGTCCTGCAGCACGGAAGAGGGGCTGCGCGCGATGCCCTCGGCCGCGGCCACGGACGGGTCGCTGGCGCCGACGGCACTGCGCGGCGTGTTCGCCGAAGTCATCGCACCGCGCTGCGCCTGGCACACCGGATCGTTGGGCAGCGTCGCGCACACGGCAAGGCGTGCTGCGCCCTGCGAACCCAGGTCGGGCTGTCGGTAGTAGCTCGACTCCGCTGGCGTCGAGGTGTAGCCAGGCACCACGCTGGTGGCACTCGGCATCATGACGCTGCCGCGTGCGACCGCATTGGCGGCCTGGCCTGCCGCCACACCTTCCTCGTGCGGGTCCGGCGCTCCGAGGGCCACCGTCTGCGTCGCGACGAAGCAGAGGAGGGTGAACCAGATGATGGGCTTGCGCATGGAGACGCTCATCGGTTCTCTGCCCGCTTCAGCCGCTGTAGGACGGTGCCGGCGTCGCGCACGAAGGCCGGCGCGGAGCGCTGGAAGAAGGCCAGCGCGTAGTCCAGGCTGACATCGCCGGCGGCCATCACGAAGCCGTCCGTGGACACGCAGATGCCGGTGGTACAGGACCCGGCATCGGCGCCGTCTCGCACAAGCACGAAGGAGGGCGTCTGCCTGACCCCGTAGCGATCGAAGGCCTGCGGGTCGATCTGCACTGCCACACGTCGGCTTCCGATCAGCTGCCGGACCCGGGAGGCGGTCTGCGTCAGCGAGTTGTCGACGAGGCCTCGCAGCACCAAGATCGCGTCGGCCTTCGCGGCCTGGTCGACCAGCCGCGCGAGCGCGGCGTCCGGCATCGCGAAGCTGACGAACACCAGGGTCAGGGGGCCGCTGTTCCGTCCCAGGCCGGGCTGACGCGCCGTCGCGTCGAAGCCGCTCGCCAAGGCGCCGAGATCGACAGTCGCGCCGGTCGCCGGCCTCGGCAGCGCATCGAGCCGGGGCGTCGAAGGAACGATCCGGCGAGTCTCGTCGTCGCCTGGCATGCGATGGCGCGCGCGGGCGCGCTCGATGTCCGCGTCGGTGACCACGGGCTGGCTGCGCCGGGCGCGTTCGATGTCGGCATCGGTCACCACCGGCGCTTGCGCACGCGCAAGCGCACAGGCGATCGCAGGTAGGGCCAGAAGTGCCACGCGCAGCGCATCAGAAGCCGACACAGCAGTTCCTTTTCCGAAACAGCATGAAGGCGAAGTCCTCACCCCGCGCCGGGTACTCCTTGCCCGCGCCCCAGACGATGGTCGACCGGCCGAACGGCTGGCAGCAGCGTCCTGCGTCCTTCGCGGTGTTGGGGATCGGGTAGGTGAGCTGGGTCTTGTAGGCCGTCTTGTCCATCGTCGGCTCGAAGTACGGGCCGCATAGCCCTGCCTGCCCGTGCCAGCCCCAGGCGATCAGCTCGCGGTGCATCTTGGCCGTCAGCCGCTGGGCCAGCAGTGCCGCGGTGCGCACACCGCCCATGTGGTACGGCACGTGGCCATCCATCGGGTAGACGCCGCCCTGGCAGCCGGCGCACCAGAACAGCTCGGGAATGCCGAAGCCTGCAGTCGCGGCCACGCAGTCGGCGGCGCAGGCGGCCACGGCCACGGGGTTGGCGAACAGCACGGCCTCGGGGTGGAGGATCAGCGTCAGCTCGTCGTCGGCCCACAGCGGATCCACCTCGGTCAGGTACGCGAGATCGAACGAACCCTTCTCCAGGCACGGGAAGTCCGTCACCACCTCCAGCCAGTACAGCACCGGGTTCACGTAGAAGTGGGCCTGGTAGAAGCTGCCGCCGTCGCCATCGCCCTCCGGCCGGGTGAAGCGCGCGGCCGCGGGCGCGGAGATGCCCGGATCGAGGTCGATGCCACCCATCGACACCAGGCAGAAGGGCTTGCGCACGACTTCCACGTGCCGGGCCGGCTCCCAGAACCCGATCGACAGGCCGATCGTCGGATTGACGCCGCAGCTGCACACCGGGCTCGCCGGGTTCGGCGTATCTTCCTGGCCGTCAAAGTTGGCGACCGTCGCGCTGCCGACGCTGATCGGCAGGATGCAGGACCAGCAGATGTCGGTGAGCGGGTTGGGGAATGCGCCGGTGCAGGTGATGCTGTCCGAGGCTGCGGCGGCGCGGCCGAGGACCGCGAAGAGCAGCCACAGCAGCCAGCGGGCTGTCCGAAGGCGGAGTGGGGGGGCTTTCATCGGAGGGCCAATTCGTCGATGCGAAGGCGCGAGCCTTCCTGCGAGACCAGCGCCGGCACCTGGCGGATCCCGAGGCGGCGGGTCAGCGTGCCCTGCTGGTCGTAGTACACCGGCGAGCGCCACGACTTCATCAGGTCCAGGTAGGAGCCGCCGGTGAGGATCGGCTTGATCGGGGTGCCGCCGCCTGCGATCAGATCGCGTGCCCGGCGCACCTGGCGCTCGTCGCGGCCGTCGAAGAAGAGCAGGCGGCGGCTGAGCGACACCACGTCGAGCGGGTTCTTGCGCGTCCCTGCGGCGAACAGCAGCCGGCCCTGCGCGTCGACCACGTTGCGGTCGAGCGTGAAGCTCGGATCGACGTAGAAGGTTCGTGCCGTGTGGGTTGCCGCAACACCCTCGACGGGTTCAGGGTGGCGCACCGCCTCGATGCTGCGCGCGCGTGCCGCGTCCATCAGGCGCTGCAGGTCGCCGCTGCGTTGCTTCTCGCGCAGGCGGCGCTCGATGTCGTCGAGCAGATGGGGCTCGGCGATGCCGTAGGTCGGGCCGATCCTGCCGAGATCGAGTGCGTGCACGCAGCGGCCCGCTGCAGCGAGTCCGAGGCCGATCAGTGCCCGCCGTCTCATCGCAGGCTCGCGCAGTCCATGCGCGCCTCGAGCTCGACGATGGCCTTCGCATCACGCAGCTGGCTCGCGCGGATCATGCCCATCAGGATCGGATCACCGTCGCCTTCCGACATGGCCCGTCGCAGCTGCGCCGAAGTCAGGCTCGTCCGGCACCTGCGGCGCGCCGCCTGCAGATAGGCCTCGGCTCCTTGGCGCGCGGCAGGCGCGATCTGCGCCAGCAGGCCGAGGTAGTCGTCCATCGGAACGCCGGAGCCCGCGGACGTTGCGGGCAGGACCTGCGCAACCGCGAACTGCTGAGCAGCCAGGATGGCGATGACGGAGGTGGGCAGCTTCGGCATGCGGTTCACCATCAGAAGAGCGGTAGTACCGTGCCCAGCACCTGTTCGGCGCGGACCAGGCCGCTGATCCGGTATCTCGAATCGAAGGAGTCCGGGCTGGTCCCCTGGACGTAGTAGTGGCCCGCCGGAATCACGCCTTCGGCGATCGGATCGAGCGGCCTGCGGTCGAAGCTGTGCGTCTTCGCGAGGCCGACCGGCTCGCCGTTCACCGAAACCATGCGCGCGTTCACCGTCACCCGATCGCCGGGCAGACCGCGAACGATCTTGAAGAACGGTTGTCCGCGCAGGCCCGGGTAGCTCTGCTGGGCCTCGCCGTCGAAGGCGAACACCACGTAGTCGCCGCGCGCGAGCGGGTGTGTCCCGGACCGCAGCCATGCGACATGGCAGGGCAGGCTGCCGGTCCAGTTGAACAGCACCGGCACGTGCGGGGTGGGGTCGGCGAAGAGCCTGACATAAGCAAATGCCCAGATGGCGAATACCGGCAGGTACAGGTACCAGCGCCTGCGCATGTGCGCGAGCTGGGCGCGGACCGTCGACAGCAGCCGAGAACCCGCCGCGTTCATGGCTGCTCCACCTTCTGCTTGAGGTGTGCGGTCAGATCGACCGTACGCGGCGTTTCGCCGGCGACGGCGCTCTTGAGCACGACCAGGCAGCCGCATTCGCGCGGCAGCTCGTCGAGCGCGGCCGGCAGACGCTGCGAGAAGCGCCGCGCCAGGAGCATGGCCTTCTGCCGATCGTCGTCGCTGACCGCCTTCGTGAGGATCAGCGTGAACTCGGCCTCCTTTTGCCGGTACACCTCGCCGACGTCGACCACCCCCACGCGCAGCGCGGGCCGGACGATCCAGCGGTCGTAGGCGGCGATGCCGGCGGCGACCGTCAGCAACGGCCACAGCAGATGTAGCAGCAGCGCCTTCATACGGCGTGTCCCCGCCGGCGCAGCAGTTCGGCGATCGCCTCGTCGATGCTGCAGCCCTGGGCCCGCAGCTCGTCGATCGGCGCGTTGTCCTCCAGCTTGTTCGAGAACAGCAGGTGGGTGGCGGGATCGAGAATGTTGCGCGCCACGCCCTCGCCGACAGGCGACGAGATGTACAGCTCGGAGAACACCCCGGGCTCGGTACGCAGCGAGTTCAGCAGGCGCTTCTTCGGTTCGTCCATCGCCAGGCGGCCCTTGCGGTCCAGCATCTCGATCGATTCCGGCTTCTGCCGCAGCAGGAACACCCAGTCGCTGCAGTTGAAGGCGGCTTCCATCTGCGCCGAGCCGTAGTAGTCGTCAGCGCTCTGGGTCGCGGTGCCGAGCGATCCGCCGTACTTGCGGGCGCGGCGGGCCGCTTCCTCGACCACGGCCGCCTTGACCGGATCGTCGGCGCCGATGTCGCCGAGCTGCTGTTTCAGTTCGTCGATGAACAGCACCTTGCGCCGATCTCGCGTCAGGTACATCTCCGCGGTGATCTGGTGCAGCAGCAGGATGTTGACGACCGCATGCAGGTCGGGGCGCCGCTTCAGCTCCTCGTTCTCGATGACGATGAAGTCGTTCGAGAAGTCGACGTTGCTGCGTCCCTCGAAGAAGCGCTCGTACTGGCCGCCCTTCGCATAGGGGTTCAGCATGACGGCCAGGTCGCGGATGCGCGGGTCCTCGCGCACGCCCAGTTCCTCGATGGTCCCCGTCTTGAAGGCGTCGCGCAGCGCGGTGATGGTCAGATCCCTGCCGTGCTCGCGGTAGAGCTTCAGCACCATCGCGGAGATCGCCTTGTACTGGACCTCGTCCAGCGGCCGCGACATCGAGGCCATCTTGGAGATCGCCGGCACCAGCATGTCGATGTCGTCCTGAATGTCGACGACGTGCGTGAACGGATTCAGGCAGATGTCGACGTCGGGCCGGAATTCGATGTAGGTGCCCTTGGCTTTGCGGCACAGCTTCTCGAAGGACCGGCCGAGGTCCAGCATCCAGACCTTGGCGTCGATGGCGCGGTAGGACCAGGCCATCTCGTTCATCAGCACCGACTTGCCGGCGCCCGGCGCGCCGATGATCGCGAAGTTGTAGTTGCCCAGGTCGTTGTCGAACAGGTCCAGCGTCATCAGCTGGCCGCGCCGGCCGCCGAAGACCAGCGCCGGCGTGCGCGTGCCGCGCCATTCGCCGATCAGCGGGGCGAGGTGGATGGCGTTGGCCATCGTCTTGCGCGACACCCGGCGCATCTTGGCCAGGTCCTTGTGGAAGCGCTCCGACAGCGTCATCGGCAGGCTGGCGATCAGCGCCTGGCGGTGCATGTAGGTGTCGGCGTTGAGCTGGAAGCCGCGTCCGCGCCAGATCGCATTGGCGGTCTCGTGGGCGGAGACGGCCTGTTCAGGCGGCGAGAAGATCGCGAGCTGGTGGTACAGGCTGACCAGGCTGCCGCCGGTGTCGAGGGCTTCGGCCGCGGCGGTCCAGTCCTGCAGCTTCTTCGCCACGTCCGGCATCACCTCGGACATCTTGCTCTTGGCGTTTTGCGTCGCTCGCACGTGATTGGCGGTGACCACGGAGCGCGTGACGTTGGGGTCGAGCACGTGCGCGCCCATGGTCAGCAGGAAGGGCGCGGTGTACTGCAGCGCCGGCTGCATCAGGTCGCCGATCAGCGAGCCCATCTGCCACAGCGCGAAGTGCTCCGGAAAACTCTTGATCGAGTAGAAGCGCGCTTCGAGCACCTCCGGCCGGCTCTCCTTCCACAGCCGGATGCCGCCGGCCACCGCGTCCTGGATGGTGTCGAAGTCGACGATCTGGTCGCGGATCTCGCGGCCATCGTCGTAGTGCAGGTTCGGTGCGTCCGTCTGCGCCGTGCGATCGGGGTTGGTGAACAGCGCGCACCAGTTGATCAGCGCCGCGGCATCGCAGACCTGGTTCGGCAACAGCGCCGACCGCAAGGTCGACGCCATCGATTCGCGCAATGTCAGGACTTCGTCGATCCGGTTCAGATCGTCGACGTTCCCGGGCAAGGTCACGCTCAGCATCAGCCGGAAGTCGCGCAGCGCGTAGTGAAACCCCGTCGTCAGCGACTCCTGCGCGCCGCGCAACAGGTGGCCCGCCCGCTGCCGCGCGAGCCGGCGGAACAGGTTGTCGTTGCGGGCTGGGCGACCCCAGTGTTGCGCCTTCTCGGCTTGATCGGCATCTTCGACGCGCAGGTTGGCATAGCGGCGCAGCTGATCGCGGATATGCGGCGAGCCGAACAGATGGAACTGCAGCCCCGTGCCTGGCGGGCAGTTCGCGTAGAGCGACACCAACACTTCGGCCATGCGCTCGTCCGCGCCGGACTGCGGCATCAGTTCGAGCATGAAGCCCAGGCTGTCGCGGTTGACGAAGAGCTGTTCACTCCGCAGGTAGGCGGAGTAGGGCAGCCACGAAGCGAACTGTTCGGCGGGCGAGTCGAATGACTGGCCCAAGCCCAGAAAGCCCGACATGGAGCGCGCAGGCGTCATAGAAGGCATCGGGAATGACATCGTTGCCCTCACTCGTCTGGCTCTTCAGCCGCCGCGGGAGCGCGCTGCTCGAGGGCACGTGACCCAGAATCCGGTGTGCGCGACTGATTCGGCAGAAGTGGCGTCGCGGCCGGGCGCGGCACTGACGCGGTGCTGTTCGTGATGCCGGGACGGTCGGCGTTCGCCGGCGCACGCGGCGGCGCCTTCAGCGGTGCGTAGGCCTCGCGGATCCGGCGCTGGACATGCTCGATTTGCCATTGCCCGGCATCGACCTGGACATAGACGTAGCCCTGGTCGTACAGGTCATGGTCGGCGTCTTCCCAGGGCTTGAACCACATGCGGAGCACGCGAGGCGCCGAACGTAGGGCGACCGGCGACGGCGGCAGGCTGGTGGATATCGACCTGTCGGACGAGCCGGTATTCGAGGCCGCATCGGTTGCAGGTCGGGGCTTCGGCGCCGTGGTGCTGCTGGCGGATGAGGAAGGGGACGCCGCCGCCTTCGCGCGTTGGCTCGGCAGATTGTTCTGGGCCGCGTTCGCGTAGGTTCCGGACACCGAATCGCAGGCCACGCCTTCCGGCGCCTTGCAGCTGTAGCTCGAACCGCCGCCGACGCCCGACAGGTTGCTGCAGCCGGCCAGCAGCACCGACGCGGCCGCGGCGGCGATCAACGCGGGCTTCATGGCCGCACCTGTGCAGTGGCAAGCGAGGCCTGCCGGAGCCGCGCTTCCAGGACGTCACGGCCGACGTAGCCGTCGGTGCGCGTGCCGTCGGCCCAGAAAATCGTCGGTGTGCCCTGCACACCCAACTGCCGCGCCAATGCCAGGTTGCGCTCGACCGGGTGTTCGCAGGTCTGCCCACCGAGCAGCGAACTGTCGCCCTGCAGCATGTAGCGCTGCCAGGCCAGCGCCCGGTCGGCGGCGCACCAGATCGACACCGGCCTGGCGGCACCCTGGAACGGGACCAGGAAGGTGTAGACGGTGACGTCGTCGAGGCGTGCCAGCTCGGGTTCGAGCTGGCGGCAGTAGCCGCAGCCGGGGTCGCTGAACACCGCCAGCTTGCGCTGGCCGTTGCCGTGCACGGTCTTGATGGCGTCGGCCAGCGGCATTGTCGAGAAGTCCACCTTCTCGTCGGCCGATGCCACGCTGTTCCTCGTCGCGGGTTCCGCCGCGGCCAGCTTCGGGCCCGTCAGGTCGCGCATCGTCTGCGTGTCGAAGACGCGCCCGAAGACGAAGTAGCGCGGGCTCTTCGCCGACACGAAGGCGACGTTGCCGTTCATCCAGACTTCGTAGAGGCCGTCCACCGGGGAGCGGCTCACCTGCGTGAAGCTCGTGCCCGGATGCGACTTGCGCAGGCGTTCGAGCAGCCGAAGTTCGTCTGGCGTCGCCGCGATTGCCGGTATCGGTGCCAGATGCGTCGACAACAAGCCGGCGGTGAGCAGGGCGCTTGCGATGGGCTTCGAGGCACAGCGGAATTCAGTAGTTGCCATCGTCGACGGCCTCCTGGGTCGAGGTGCGGGGGAGGGAAGTCATCGGGCCCACAGCCGCGGCGGCGGTGAGCGGCACGTCGATGCGCACGCCCTTGGTGATGACGACGTCGATCTCGCGGCCGGCGTCGATCTCGATGACGGGGAAGGTGTTCTCGGCCAGCTTGATGTAGTAGCTGGCAAGACGGTCCAGCGCCTTGCCGACACCGCTGCCGATACCGGCGCGGAAGGCGTCGCTGCCGCTGGTGGTGGCGATCGTGCCGAGGGCGGAAGTGCTGTACGAGGTCGAGGCGGTGGCGACACCCTGGCCGATGCCGCTGACGACGCCCGCTAGAAGTGCGTTGGCGAGCATCTGGCCCTGCTTGGTGACCAGCCGGCCGCGCATGCCGACCTTGCCGTCCTCGCCGTACACGCTGCCCTGGATTCTCACCTCCAGCGTCGCGCCGTCGTGGCGCACGCAGGACAGGCTCTCGGTGCGCAGATAGGCGCGCTCGGCGCTGATGTCACCGTAGCCGGCGGCGATCACGAAGCACTCCCGGTACTGGCCACGAAAGCGATTCGGAAGCACCGCGTCGTCGGACAGGCGGATCAACACAGGGTGCGGGTTCGACTGCGCTTGGCCGCCGGTGGGCGCGTCGAGCCCTCCGAGGAGCACGCCGCGGGTGAAAGACACCGGAAGGAAGGTGGAGACGGTGCGGGCCTCGACAGCGGCGGCGCCAGCGCTGCCAGACGAGGACGCGGTATCGGCCGGCCGCTCGCGGGGCGTTACGGTGATTCGGGACAGCGCCGGCACGACCGGCATCGGTGGCATCGCAAGCGGCGCACCGGGGTTGCCGGGCGGCAGGCCCACCGGGCTGGTGCGGGGCGGAGGCGGTGGAGGCAGACTGGCCGCCGGCGGCATCGACGGCGGCGGGTTCTGCTCGGCCGGGGTCGGCGAGGCCACAGGAGCGGTCGAGGGCGTGGGCTGCGCGGTGGTCGCTTGTGCCGAAGAGGTCAAACGCTGCTCGAGATCCGCGAAGCGCTTCATGGTCTGCGCTTCGAAGGCCTGGCGGTCCTTGTTCAGTCGCGTCTGCTCCTCGCGCTCGGCCTCGTACTGCGCGAGCTTGTTGCCGGCGGTGCCGACCCACTGATCGACCGGATTGACCTGCTGACCCGGCGGCATCACGCCGATGTTCGTGACCGCGGTCGGAGCGGTGGGCGCCTTCGCCGATCGCTCGGAGGGCGCGGAGCCGCTCGAAGCGAACACCGCCCACAGCACGCCCACGCCGCCGAGCAGGATGGCGCCCAGCATCGCGAACTGGCGCTGGCGCGGCGACAGGCGGCCGACGGCGCCACGCAGGCCGTCGCGCAAGCGGGCCATCGGGCGCGGCAGGCTGGCGTTCATCGCGTGCCTCCGCGGCGGATCACGTAGACACTGGTGCTTTGGCCGGGGCGCAGGTTGGGGGTCTCGATGGCGACGGCTAGCACCTGGCCGCCTTCGGTGCTGTCGGGCCGATCGAATTCCTGCTCGGCCAGCACCATTGGCTGCTCGCTGATGTTGGTGAGCTGGTAGCGCTCGCCGATCAGGTCACGGCTCTCGAACCGGCGCAGCAGGGAGAAACGCGCTTCCGCCCAGAGCTGGATCGGCTGGTCGAGTTCGTCGATGCGCACGTCGGCCGGGGCCCGGTCCGACGCCATCGCCACGAGCAGCGCCTTCAGCGCGCGGACGTGGTGAGCCGAACTGCCGAGTGGCGCCGACGCGGCCGCGAATGACCCGCTGCCTGCGAACCCCGACCGGACGGTCCTGTCGCGGATGACGATGGTGTCGGCCGGCGTGTCCGCGCGGCGCAGCACCAGCGTGTAGGTGGCCTGTGCCGACGAGACGAAAAGATTGACGGGCTTGCCTGACTCGCCGATCGGGCGGATGTAGATCTCGCCCTTGTCGCGGTCGCATTCGAGCACGACCTCGCCGCCTGGGTTGATTGCCGTCGACGGCGGGCTCGGCGCGATCGGCGTCGTGCCGCCGGCCAACGACGGGGCGCTGGCGCCCGGAGCCGATCCGCCGGCGCAGTTGCTCGAATGGATGTTGCCGAACACATCCGTGATCGGCGCACCTTCGATGCGGATGCGCGTGGGTTCCTTGATCGACACGATGGCCTCGACCGCGACGCCGTCACGCGCTTCGACGACCTGCAATGCGTGAGCCGGCAGGGCGACGAGCAGCGGCAGCGTGGCGCGCAGCAGGGTTTCAGGGAGCCGCATAGGCCACCTCCTTGAAGGTTTTCAGATGCATGCGGCCGCCGGCGTAGCTGAACTCGATCAGGTAAGCCTTGGCCTCGTTGCTGGTTTCCTGGGCGTTGACCAGGGTGCGCAGGCGGCCGCGCACGATGACGCTCTGCGCGTCCTCGCTGGGGACGAGCTGCTGCGGCATGAAAGCGGTGCTCGCATTGATGCGCTTGAGCCGCGCGGCTTCCAGGTCCTGGCGCGTCTTCAGCGCGCCGTGCTGCGCGGGCTCGACGTAGCCGAGCAGCATGTCCTTCTTCCAGTCGATGGAGGCAGGCGTGACGTCCAGCACCAGCCAGGCGATGAAGCTGCCCATCTGTTCTAGATACTCGGCGCTGGCCTTGTCGCGCTCGACCCAGAACGACTTGTTGATCGATGGTGGAACCACGAGCGTGCGCACCGAACCGAGCAGGTTCAGCACGACCACCAGCGAGAGCACCTGCCCGAGGACGAGACCGCCGAGCGCGAGGGCGAGCCCTCGATTGCGGCGCCGCAGTTCCTTCAGGTCGGAGCTGAGTCGGGCGAAGTCCATGGGAATCCCGGCCTCAGCCGACCATCCGGCGCAGGTGCGACGGCGGTGTGGCCCGCAGGGCCGTCATCGGATTGGTGGGCAGGTGCCAGTACATCCAGTGCATCGCGAAGGCCGGATGCTTGTCAGCCTTGATGCGCGCGATCCAGCGCGAGGTGAGGAAGCCGGCGGCGCTGCACAGCGCGAAGGACAGCTTCGAGCCCGACAAGTAGCCGAGGAACAGGCCGAAGAGGAAGGGCGCGGCGACGTCCAGGTCCCAGAAGCCGATCTTCCAGGGGTCATCCAGCCGCCGCGGGATGTAGGTGTTCGCGCGCATCGCCGGCCTTCACGTGCAGGACGATCGGCGCCGTCAGATGACCGCGCCCATGATCGCGCCGGCGATCACCAGGCCCACGGCGCCGAAGATCGCCAGGCCGACGTAGAACAGCACCGGTCCGAAGTTGCGCAGGGCCGCCAGAGAAATGAGCGCGACGGTGAAGCCGACGAAGCCGACCAGCGCCTTGATGCCCGGGCCGAGTGCGGCGATCTGCGTGAGTGCGCTGACCATCGGCCCGGTGATGCCGGTGAAGGCCACCAGGTCCAGGGCATAGCCCGGCATCGCGACGCCGAGGCCGATGGCCAGAAGGGCCAGCAGCGCGGTCGCCTCGAGGGGTTTGCGGTTGACGTTGAAACGATGGAGAACGGTCGTAGTCATGAATGGCTCCAGGAGCGTTGAAGGAAACGGACGAACGAGGAAGAGGGCCGAGGGCGCCGGCCGTCAATCGGCGGCGGACGCGTCGCGGCGCGCAGTGCCCAGCGACGCGGAGCGGCGGGAGGCCGAAGGAAGTCGACGCGCTTCATGGCAGATCCCCGGCGTCGCCGGCGTAAGCCAGTTCGACGCGGCGGTTGCGCGATCGCGATTGCTCGTCGTCGTTGGGTGCCGCGTAGCAGCACCGGCCGCGTGCGTCGATGGCGATGCGAGCAGGCAACTGGAGGTCGAGATCGAGGAGGTAGTCCCGGACCGCGAGTCCGCGGGCCAGGGCCAATGCCTGGTTGAAGGCTTCGGAGCCAAGGTCATCCGTGCGACCGGCGACGACGATGCGGCTGCTTCGCCGCAGGTCGGCCAGGACTGCGCGCAGCTGCGCCTTGTGGGCGGCGTTCAGCGTCGACCGGCCGAACGCGAAGATCAAGGTGATCCGCTTCTCGGGCGAGTCGAGCGACGGAATGGAACGAGGGAGCTCCGCGGCGCTGGGTGCGGGCGGCGTAGAAGCCGCCTGGGAAGAATCGGGGACGGTGGCCGGGAAGGGGGCGCCCAGTGAAGCAACCAGTGTCTTCGGTGTGCGCGGTGGACATCCTGCAGGGGCGCACTCGCCGAAATGCGCGAGCCGTTCGCGGCCTGACTGCGCAAGACGACGCTCGCTCCTGATCGGCTCTTCGGCACTCGGCGGCGAGGACGTGTGGCCTGTTCCGCCGATCGCTGCGCAGGCCGCGACCACGCACGCCACGAGCGCCGAGATGAGCCGGCCGGTCATGGCGCCACCCTCACGGCGATCAACGGAACTGACGCGGTCGTGGCCATCGCCCTGGTCTTTGGAGCCGTCAGGCTGGCTCCCGGCAGTCGCCGGTAGACCGACCAGGCGTAGCGGCTGCGTGCCGCGCGGCAGGCCTCACCCTTGAGCTGACTGCACGCGGCGTTGTAGGCGCCGACACCTTCCCAGCTCACGCCGTGTTGCGCGAACTTCTGGGCCAGGAGCCAGGCACCGACCTGGATGTTGGTGCAGGGCTCGTAGAGGTCCTGTTCCTCGATCCCATGGCGGCGCAGCGCCGGCAGGTGCGAGCTGTTGATCTGCAGCAGCCCGATGTCGTAGCTGCCGGTGCGCCGCAGATGCGTGCGGTTGACGGCACGCGGGTCGAGACCGGATTCCACGCGTGCGATGGCGTAGAGCAGTTGCGACGAAACGCCGTAGCGTTTGGCGGCTCCCTCCCAGCACGCTTGCGCGCTCGGCGGGAGCAAGAGGAAGACGACAGCACCGAGGAGCGAGAGTTCTCGCATGGCTCACCTCGCGGCGGACTCCAGGAATCGCCTGGACGCTGGGTCCGGCGGGCGGAGCGGGTGGCGCGCCGGTCCGGGGGGCGGAACGGCTCGCAGCGGGTGAGCTCTTGCGCGAGGCGCGGAGCGGTTCTCTGGTTCCGGGCGTCCCTGTCAGGGAGGCCCGTGCGTGGTCAATTGCGGGTGACTACGGGAACGCCGGGTCGGGGCCTTGAAGATCGCTTCACCGAACGATCAGGATGGCAGCGCGGCGCTCACGTTGGTCGAGCGGCGCACGATGTTGATGCGGGCGTGGCGCAGCGTGCAGGCGCCGGTCGGATCATCCTTGCGCGCGAGCGCCACGCTGCCCGTCGTCAACTGGTCGAGCTGGAACTGCGGATTCGGATAGCGGTTGGCGGCGGAGGTCTGCAGCGCCTGCAACTGAGCGTACTGGTGGCGCCACATGGTCTCGCGGCGCCGGATCGTCGCCGGCTCGCGCAGGATCAGCTCGGCACCGAGGTAGTTGAACAGGCGATGGCTGGCATCCCCCTTGGCGAACATCTGCGAGACGCATGCGCTGATGAGGTCGGGCATGCGAAAGCGCGGCCCCACGTTGCGCTCGCTGCGCAGCAGCTCGTAGAGCCATTCGTGCTCGGGCAGCCAGAGCAGGGTTTCGGCGGTGTCGCTTGTGTCGTGGGCAAGCGCTGCCGCGCGAAGCTGTTCGTGAGCGGGGGCGGTGTGAGACGTCAGCATCTTGTGATCCAGCTTCGTGACTGGCCGATGAAGGCATGTGGGAAGCGTAGGACCAAGCGCTGGTCAAGTCACTGGAGAAATCGAAAAGAAGGGGGAGGGTTTCGGCATTGGCGCAAAGACCGGCTCGTATGAACGGCTCTACTGGCAAGGGGACCGCCGCCTCTGGCAAGTATCCGGCTCGTAAGCGAACACCAGATGCGCCGCAAAGCTACCGAGGCTATCCGGCTTGTACCGTTCGTCGATCTGAGTCTCACGCCGCAAAGTGAAAGCTGCCTATCGCGCGGCCCGCGAAGAAGCTCACCAGGATCAGCGCGCAAGGTAGCAGCAAGGGGTGAAGGGAATAAGGCAGCACGAAGCCGACGACGGTCGTGCAGACCGTGACGATGGCTAGCGAGGCATGGACCGCGAACCACTCTGGATCGTGCCGACGAAACTCCTTGGCCTTGATGCGACGGGCGACCGCACCGTCAACCGCACAGGCGATTCCTAGGGCCAGCAGCCACGGCAGCCATTGCAGGAGTGTCGAGAGCCGGAAAGAAGCCAGCAGCAGCAGTGCATCTATCGATCGGAAGTACGCGCTGTTGAAGAGGCGCTGGTTCACCGAAGCCATCTCGCTCGCAACGGCGTGATCGACCGTATCGGCCCTTGCGCCGGAGGACATCTCCGGCACCGGCGAGCTTCTCTGCGCGGTATCGCTCATCGCGACGGCACGCGCAAGGATGCGCAGTGCGGCGGCCTGACCCCAGAGCTTCTCGATCGAAGCCTGATCCTGGCGAAGCAACTCCACAAACTCCGCCGGGTCGTGTGCGGACGGCAGGTAAAGTACCAGCACCAACAGGCATAGCAGCGACACAATACTGACAGCCCGAATCACGGCGCCCGCTCCGGCGACGCCGAGCGCGGAGTCGCCTCGGCGATAGCGGTCGCGCCCCCTCGGTCCGGATCGATGATCGGAAAGCGCCCCTTGATGATCCGCCCGCCGGACACCGACGCGAAGTACTGAAGGTTCGGCAACTTTCCCAGTACGTCGGCAGGCACCAGTTCTTCGAAGCTCTCGGTGAGCTGGGTTGAATGGCTGGACGAGAAATCACCCAGATGGGTGTCGCTGCCGCTGCTCAGCGCAAGTCTTACCGAATGGATCGCGGTCTTGCCAAAGGTCTCGACCACGAAGTCCTGCGTGGGCCGGTCCTTGGTGCGCAACGCGATGAGGTTGTTCAGGTTGCCGAGCGCCATCCTCGCCGCATCTTCCGACCCCAGGCGCTTGGCGAGGTCGGCCAGGGTCTGCATCGCGCAGGTCGCAAAGAGCCCGCCTTCGGCACCCTTGTTCAGGATCTCGATGAGCGGCAGGTTGATCACGTTGCTCGCTTCGTCGACGAACAGCGCGATGCGGCGATAGATGCCCTGGTTGTAGCGCATGCCTGCCCGCGCGGCGAGGTCGGCCAAGGCCAGCGCGCCGATGGCTGACGCGACGCTCGGATCGGGCAGCGAGTCGAGGCACATGTAGAGCACGTGCCCGCCACGCTCGACCTTCTCGAAATTCACGATGGGGCGCACGTCGTCGGCATCGAAGGGGTCAGGCGAAAGGGTTCGACCCAGGTCGCCGGAGGTCAGCATCGACAGCACGGGCAGCAGGTTGGCCGTGATCTTTTGGTAGTGCTCGCGGTTGTGCCTGAAGGTTCGCACTTGCGCGTCGAGCACTTTGCTGCGCTGGTTCTGCGGCACGTGGTGCTCGTAGAAAGAGACGAACGCCATGAGATCGGCGCTGGCCGCCTCGGAAGGCCGCTTCAAGTTTCCGCGCTGTGCGTCGTGCAGCAGTTTGCGCATCTCGGGCAGCTCGCGCCAGCCGGCGCCGATCCGGCGATCAAAGTAGCGTCGCAGCGATTCCTCGAGCACCGGCTCGATCCCGCCCTCGATGTACTTCGTCAGCTTGATGAGGTTGGGCCGCTCTTCGAGCTCGACGAGTCCCTGGACGACGACATGAACCGCATCCCAGGCGAACGCAGTGAAGGCCCCGGCCGTATCCGCCGGCATGATCGACTGGATGCGTGATGCGAGCTCGGTGGGCTTCTGCCAGTTGAAGGTGAAGTCAAGCCGAACTCCTGTCTCCGGAAACGCCGGATGAAAAGTCATGAACGTGTCGGGCTCGCGGTAGTCCGCGCAAGCCCGCTCGACGATGCGCTTGAGCCTGCGGCTGTTCTTCGGATCGATGATCACGACGACATCGCCGCGCCGCACGGCCTGCGTGATCAGGTGGGCGAGTGCCACGCCCTTGCCGGACTGGGTCGTGCCCACGAGCAAGGTGCCACCCTCGAAGTTCTGCAGCGGGCGGTAGAGCGGCACCTCGCGGGATTCGACGCCGTGGATGTAGGGAAGGCCGATCTCAGCATCGGGCTGAGGCGTGCCGGATTGACCGAGCAGTCGCCTCAGCCAGCGTGGAACGATGAACTCGCGATAGTCGACCTTTGCCAGTTCGTAGAGGCGCTGTGCATGAACCGGTTGCCACTCGAAGCCGAAGCCCAGGAAGATCTGCGCCGGATCGGTGCAGTAGGGCTGCATCTGCTCGACGCTGACCACCTCGATCCCGCGACCTCCGAGCGAGCTGCGGATGCGCAGGATGGCAGCGACTTGGAGGAGCCTGCGCACCGTCATGAACATGCATAGCGCATGCAGCGGCAGCGCCAGTTCGACCGGAACAGCGCCAAGTACCCCAATCGCGAGGAAGTAGAGAGCCGTCGCCAGCCATGCGACGCCGGCGCCGATCTCATGGGCGCTTCGCCATGGCATCTCGAACGGCCGGACCAGCATCTCAGGTCGCAGCGTCGGCGCCGGGCGCAAACGCCAGCGGATCCAGCCCATCCACATGTCGCGGCAGAAGAACGATGCCCACCGTGGCAACGCCCTGCACGTCGCGGGTAGCCGTCGGTGGCCCGTTCTTCCTAGGGCTGTACAGCATGTCCGCGTCTGCCAGCGCCCGCAGCGCCACGGTCGCCTGAATGCCGCGTCGCTCGAATTCGGCGAGCGGTATAAAGATGCCCTCCCTCAGCGTGAACACGGACGTCGTCGCTGGCGGATCATTGAGCGTCTCGACCGCCTCGACGAGTGCTTGTCGGACAGCGGGGTTGAGCCGCATCGGCGCCTTGAGGCAGATGGGCTGGACCCTTTGCGCTGGTGCAGGATCTTGCGCCGCTACGGGTGGGGGAGGGGAGTCACTCTTCGGCGCGTCATCGGCAGGTGCAATGGTCGCGGGGACAGGGTTTGGATCAGCCTCGATCAGGGATAGCTGGGCGGGCTTCGCAATCGGCAGTGCCGGATGGCTAGCCGGCACCGGCGGCGTCTTGACCGTGGCGCGGAGCGAAGGGATGGCGTCGCTGCGTTGCATCGATCGGTTTAGCGGTGCGGGCAGGGTCCCATTGCCCGCCAGCACGATCGCAGGCGAAGCCAGCCGAACGGCGGCGATCGGCTTCTCGGCACCCGTGGGGAAGATCGCCCAATTTCGGCTTCCTTCGGCAGGCGCGGTAAGCACACCCGCGTCGAGCAGGATGTCGAGCAGGGTATCGGGTGCCTTGGGAATGCCGGCCAGTTGGTCGCCTTCCAGCAGTTCCAGGATGTCCTTTGCCGCCTCGGGCCATGCCAGAAAGAGTCCGTCCTCGCCGAACCAAAGACGCGCCTTGTCCCGATTGACGGCCCATGCCGAATGGCCGGCGGCCAACCGGCGCATCGCGTCGACCAGATAGCGCTCGAGGTGCGACCCATATTGCGGCGATCCGTACCGATCGGCGCTGGCCAGCAAGTCGCGGTCGATGACCAGGGCCAGCGAGCGCCGAACCAACTCGTCGAGGACGTTGTGTTCGCGGAACTGCGGTACGCCGCCGACGCTGGCGAGCAGCAGGCGCACGATCGCGCCGTCATCGTGGCGGAGGCCTTCGAGGACCGACGCAGAGACGACCATGGGCAGCGCGAACAGGCCCAGTCCTCGAAGCTCGACGGCACGGGGTCGCCAGCGGAGGAAGTAGCGTGTCGCACCTCGCTGCTGGAGCCAATCGACGAGGGGCAGCATGAACGACGGCCACTCCTCGCCGTCCGGCGTCGTCGCGATCAGGTGACTGAGCACCCGATGCAACTCGCAGCACAGCCCGCCGATGAAGGTCGCAAGGCGCCAGCGAGGTTCGAGCTCGCGGCGGGCGGAGATCGTGGCCTTGCCGGAGAACATGTGACCGTCGGTCCCCTGCAAAGAGAAGAATGCCGTCTCCAGGCCCAAGCGCAGGAGTCCGCCGGGTGCCTTGAAGTAGTTGTCCGGCGTGGCCGGGAGAAGATGAACGTAGCCGGCGTAGCGACGCACCAGCGGCATCAACTCCTGCTCGAAACTCGAACGATCGGCCCCATAGCAAAGCTTGAGGCGCGCAAGCAGCGCCTCCTGGCCCGCGAGCAGGCGCTCGACCGGCAGCGCCTCGAATCCCGGGTCGGACGACGCGAATGACGCCGAGCCAATGCCGATTGCTGCGGAGCCTGTAGCCATGCACCACCCATCGATCGAACGACAGGCTCATTCTTCGGTCATGGGCTACAGGTGTCGCTGTCAAATCGGGCCGAATCGAAGGGGCTATTGCCATCAGCCTCGGGTCGAGCCAGCGAACCGAAACGGGTCGCCACGTCCAGGTCGATTGGTGGAGGACGCGGAAACGAGTCGCGGATGCGTGGGTCGAGTTCCGCCCGTTGCAGCAGCCGGCAGAACGGACAAGCGCTCGAACCCGCAGCCGCCGGTCCGAGCGAATCGAGGAACTCGCTGCCGCAGCTCGTGCATTCGGCCAGCGCGAAGCTTGGCTGGCTGGCGATCCAGAGCCCGGCGGTATGAGAAGCGAGGTCGAACGCTCGATCGAAGCTGATGCGGTGCGGCGCTTGGTACACCGACCGGTAGTAGCGGTAGGCACACACCAGCGCTTCGCCGGCGCCGAACCCCATGCAGCGAAGGCGGTGAAAATTCGAGGCGATCACCGACGCCTCGGTCCGGCTCAGCAGGTTGGCGGCGTGGTACCACTCGCGCGTGTCAGGGGCGCGGCCACGGGGTGGCAGGTGGTGTTCGGTGAACAACAGGCGCACCAGCTCACGGGTGCCGATGCCGGTGATATGGTGAATCGTCCTCACCCGGGCCCCTAGATCGGCGCACTCCTTGGCCATCGCCAGGGCTCGCATGCGCCGCTCGATTCGCGTGGAGCCATCCATCGCAGTGCCTCGGCTCATCAGGCAACTGGCGCGACCGGTGCGCGAGGCGGATGCGCGGCGGCGAGCGCACCGGCGATCGACGGTGGTGCGTCCATCAATGCGGCAAGGTCATCCCGCGCGATGAAGAGGCTGACCTGCCCGACGGTATGCACCAGTGACCAGAGGTGCTCTACGGAAAGCGAGCGCAGCCGCTCTGCCATCTTCGGATCGAGCGCGAAAGCCCTGCAGGTATCGGCCGCGTCGCGTTCCAGGCCCAGTCGAATGGCGACCAAGGTGCGCAGATTGATCGATTGAACTTCCGTCAGCGGCAGGTCGACCATGGTCAGGTCCTCTCAACGAGTGCGGTGATCGTCCTGTCGTTCTCACTTTCTTGTGTTCTTGTCTGTCTGCGAGCATATGTTGGTTCGTGAGTTCGCATCGGCAGGAGATGCGGTGAATGAACTACCCCACTGAGTTCGCCACCGGATTTCTCCCTCGAATTCCGTCGTTCCCCATCATCGGGACAGATGGTTACGTAGGTGACGCGCCGTGATCGTGGTGCCTCATGCGCAGCCGGACCGACACGGTCGGGACGACTGCTGCGTGGCTACAAACGAGGTGCGGAAAAGAATGAGGGGGCACGAACGCCCCCTCCGATCATCCTCCGACCGAGCTTCAGGCCGCCTCGGCCAGAGCCTTCCACTCCTGAGCGCCCAGTTCGATCAGTCGGCCACCGAGCGCCTCGAGCTCGGTCGCCCGGTCATAGTCGTCGACTGCCTGGCTGTAGTGGGTCACCGCGTTCACCAGCCCGTAACCGGACAGATGCCCGTCCTCGATCAGGTGACGCAGCACGCCGCTGCGCTCCTCGTCGTTGAGCGTGTAGCGCTGTGCCAGCACCTCGACGGACTTCACCGGGTCGCCGGTCAGGCGCACACCCATCGTGCGCTGCAGCTTCTGCGCGGTCTGGACGAAGGTCGCCTCCGACACTGCAGCCTGCACCACGTCGCGGACCTTCAGGAAGAAGGCCTTGTCGTCGGCCCTGAGCGTGTCGTCCTGGTAGACGACGACGGCCTCGTCCTCCGTGGACAGCGAGCGGCCGACGTGCGTCTTGCGCAGGCTGCGGTCCGCGGCGATCAGACCGTTGCGGCAAATCAAGCGGAACAGCAGCGGCTGAACCGACAGCGTGCCTTGGCCGACCTCGCTGTTCGAGATCACCACGCCCGCCTGGACCACGTCGCCGGGCGCCACCTCGAAGGTCAGGCGCGGCGTGATGCACTTGAGATACATCTTCGTCTCGGTCAGCTCGACCGACTCGAAGATCACCTCGGGCAGCTGCCGCAGTATCGGCAGCACGCTCTCCGCCAGGTCGAAGTTGTCGAGGCGGCGGTACCGGTCCGACAGCACGGCGCGAACGTTGCCGTCGAGCGTGCGCAGCATGCGTCGATCCGGCTCGCTTTGCAGCCAGGTATTGACGTTGTCGTCGAGCAACCGGGGCTCGTGCTCGCGCATGCGCTCGAAGTACGCATAGGGAATGCCGAGCTTCTCTGCCAGTTGTCGGCGAGCCAGGGGCGTGACGCCGAACTGGCTCAGGCCCGTGGGCTCTTCGACGCTGAGGCGGATTTCGCCGGCGGCCGTGGCATGCCGCAGCAGGGACGATGGAACGATCATGTCCTTCTTCGTGGCGAGCTGGCGCGTGAGTTCTTGCGCCAGGCTCACCAGGGAACGTCCGGATTTCATGGGGATCTCCAAGAAAAGACGAAGACGGCTACCCACCCTGCGGGAGGGCGTGTCCCCGCATGGGTTGACGATCGGGCCCGCGAACTGCGGGTCGGCTGGAGTGCGATCCCTCGCACTCGTGACTTCAAGGCAGCCTTTGCCGTGCAACGCACGGCCTGGTGCGGCTGCGACCAGTGGAAGGCGAAGATGCGACTTTTCGGTGGCGGCCATTGAGCCACCGCCTCCACGGAAAAGTCGGGTGCGGTCGATGACCGCACCTCCAAATGAAGCCCTTCGGCTCATGCCGCCCGCTTCGAAGTCGTGAGCTGACGCTGCTGCCAGACATCCGCCCAGTCGGTGCTCGGGTTCTTCGGCACGAAGACCCGGACGCTGCGTTGAACGCCGTTTGCGTCTTCGCGCATCAAGCGGCGTGCCAATGCGTAGGCGCTCGCCTGGCCCGTGAAGTCGCCACCGGCGTCGTTGTCGCCGTAGATGCAGACCAGGCGGACCGCCGGAGGGAGCAGGATCTTCTCCAGGTTCCCTGCGCTCAGCGCTGCCCAGACGGGTTTGCTCGTGGACAGCATGATCGCGATGCCCGTTTCGATGCCTTCGGTCAGCGCCAGTTCGTCGCTCGCCTCGCCGAGACGGACCGCGGCACCCGAGAAGCCAGCGCACAGCACCTTCTTGGCGTCCGGCGCCGCGAGCTTGCGGCCATCGTGCAAGTAGGTGCGATGCAGCGTCACGGCATCGCCGTCCACGGTTCGGACGCAGGCCAGCATGGCGGGGTACTCCGCGATCTTCCTGGACTTTGCGGTGCCGTCCCTTTGGAAGTAGCCGAGCGCCGGATGGCAACGCAGGGCCGGAGGGTAGGTGTCCAATCCGAGTCGTCGGCCTCGAAGGTAGCGATCCACCTCGTCGCCACAGACCACCGGCAGTGCCTCCGCCCACAGACGCGCGACCAGCTTCTTCATGCGCTCCGGTTCGGTTGCGGCGTCGCTCTCGGCCCGTTGCGCCGGCAGCATGCCGAGCGTGCGCTCCACCTCGCCGAGCGCGGTGTTGAAGTCGATGCCGCGCGCGGCCTGCAGCAGCTTGAAGCCGCCGCCGGGCCCGCACTTGCGGCAGTGATAGTTCCCCTGGCCGAACTTGTCGGTGTACTGAAAGCGGTCGACCCCGCTGTTGCACACCGGGCAGGGCAGAGGCCGGCGCTTCAGGATGCGCTCGTCGACGCCGAGGCTGGCCAGGATCTCGGTCCAGCGGCCGTAGGCGCGTTGCTTGACGGCATCGACGCGCGCTGCGTACTCATGGTCCTGCATGACGTGCTCCCTGCTCAGGCTTCGGAGAGGACCGAGGTGGCAAACAGCTGCCGCGACGCGATGGCTTGCGCCACCGGGTGTTCCTCGAACTCCCACGGCAGCAGCAACTGGCGGTCGCGGACGACGCCGTGCGCGTCGATCCGCTCGATGACGAGGGCCGGCGAGCGCCAGTGCACGAGGTAGTGCAGGCGGTCCGCGCTCGCGATGACGAAGCGCCGTCCGCTGCGGCCGGTGAACACTTCGCTCTCCTTGACCAGGAACTCCAGATCCTCGATACCCCTGACGGGTTGCCACGATGGGGCAGACACGCGATGTGGGCTCGTTTGCATGGCAGCCCCTCAGCACACGTCAGGCGACGCAGCAAACGCGTCCAGCTGCAACCCTGCGGGGATACAGCGAATGGTCTTGATATCCGTCATGAGGAATCCTTCGAGAATGTGGGGCTTGCGCTGGTGCGCAAGCCGGGGTGGTTCGGATCAGGCGAACAGGTCGCCCTCGTCGGCAATGCGTTTGAGCTGCTCGTTGATCCACTGCGGATTTCGTTCGAGCCGGGTCGCGACCCATTGCGGATTGCTGGCGACGGCCTGGCGAACCCATTCGGGATAGCGCAACAAGGTGGCCGGCAGCCAGCTGCGAACACCAAGCCGGATGCGGTCGCGGATCTCCTCGGCGTCGACGCGTCCGCAGTACGCGATGGGCGACAGCGGGCTGCAGCCGACCACGCGCAGGCAGGAGGCGAACGAGAACGGCCGATCGTCCTTGCTGCGCTCGGTGAACACCCAGCGCAACGTGTCGAACTTCTCTTCGAGCGGCGTGGCCGGGTCGGCGAGCCGATTCACTTCCTGCAGCAAGCGCCAATGCAGAAGGACGATGTCCTCTTCGCTCCAGTCGACGGGTTCTTCGTCGTCGAGATCCGCGGCATCCAGCGAAGATCGAGCTGCCGAGTCAGGCGACTGGATGTCCAGCACTTCCCTCGTCGCGGTCATGGCCGCGGCCTGGGGAAAGATCGAGGCGCCGGCGCCTTGGCCCGGCGCCTGCATGGCAAGCGTGTGTCCCATCATGGTGGTCTCCCGGAAGATGGCGAGGCCACGCACCGCGGACGGGGCAGGGCCCCGTGGGGTGGATGGAAGGTCGGTCCTGCGGCGAGTGATCGCGAGGACGGTGCAGCAAGGGCTGGCTTCGGCGCACGATGGCTGTCGTGCGCGCCGGTACGCCAGCGACCGGTGGAATGAAGCTTTGGTACGGAGGCGACGGCTTTGCCCGCTCACCTCAGCACGAAAGCAACCTCCAGCACATGCTCATCTCCTTCATGCGCTGTTCACCGGCGCGGTTCATCGCCGAGTCGCTTTGCAGTTCGTCGATCGAGACCGCCGACCGCAAGTCTTCTGCTCCAGGGCTGGCAGGAGTTGGAAGGCGGGCCAGCAACCGCCTGCTGCAAACGTAGCCGCTGGCATGGACATCGTCAACGGGAGAATCAGCCCGGATCGATGCCAGCGACGAAAGCGACGCCAAAGAAGGGCTGTTTCGCGTGGCGGCTGCCTGGCGCCGCTTCGAAGATCGTGGCGACGCATCACCGCGCCTTGCACGCAGGAGTGAACATGCCGGAGATCGACATCATCAAGCACGACCAGGGCGGCGTGAATGCGCGCATCCTGGCCCGTGAACAGAAGGCCGACTTTCGCCGCGTCGAAGCCGCCAGCGTCAAGCTGAAGGCCAGCTTCGCGAGCGCCGAGGGCAAGCGCATGTTCGTGCGCTACTTCAGCACGCTGCAGCTCAGCGCGCATTTCATTTCGGTCATCGCGCGCACGCGGATCGATCATGCCGACGTGGCCAAGGTCGAAGCCGTGATGCGCGCTCAGATGGAGAAGGCGGCCGAGGCGCTGAACAAGGCCATCGACGGCGCCGAAGCGCTGTTCCAGGCGCATGGCATCACGAGCCCGGCTACCTACGACACCGTGCCGCTCCAGATCGAGGTGGGCATCATGTCCTCGCATGGCCGACGCTACCTGGAACTGCTGGGCAAGCTCGACCAGTTGATGCCCCTGCTGCAGACGCTGGAGATCCATGAAGTCGTCACCACGGAAGCCGTGGACATCGAGCGGGCGGTTCTCAAGCGCAAGGTGCGGGATGTTGCCAATGGCGCGAGAAGCCTGGCCACGAGGCTGCGACGAGCGATGAATGCGTTGGATGCGCAGAAGACGGTCGCCGGCGCGGCTGACTCTGAGGCGGACTGGGTGTCTCAGGGTGAGCCTGTCGAGACGCCTTCCCTGGCTGCAGTCGATGAACCAGCGGCGGGGCCGGATGCCGACGATCTGGAAAGTGGTGAGTCGGCCGAACTGCAAGCCGCCTCACGTGAATCGAACGCACAACCCGCCGCTCTTCAAGGGCAGATCGAGGAGGGTGCTTGCGAACGTTCAGCGGCCGAAGTACGCTGACTCCGAGCCCATACCGGCTCAACAGCCCCGCGGGGCGCGTCGCAGTCGTCACCTGCATGACAAGAAGACCTGGCGCAATCCCCGTGCAGGAATCGGTCGCGCTGCATCCAGAGCCTGGCCGATAGCCGCCCAGCCAAACATCTCTGCAAGCCTGTTGGAACGCCGGCTGCAGTCGCGGAGCTCGCGCGTTCCTGATCGACCAACGCTTCCGATGACCGTGCGTGGTCGAGACCGAGAGGGTCATGTCCGTTCAGCGCCCGGCCCTGCTGCCGGGAAAGAGACTGATCATGCCCGAGCCCAAGGCCTCCAGCTTCAACCTTCCGTCGCTCAAGATCCCCGCCGCCGAGGACGCGGCAGCGCCGGTGCCGCGTGCCGAGCACTCACTGGCGCTTCCTCAGACCGGCTTCGTGCGCCAGCGATTGCTCCTGCGATTCGTGCCGTTCTCCAAGTCCACCCTCTGGCGGCGCGTCAAGGCCGGGGAGTTCCCCGCGCCAATCCGACTCTCCGTCGGAATCACGGCATGGCGGGCGGAGGATGTTCGTCTTTGGATCTCGGGACGAAGTTGACGCGTCCCGATGGTGATGTGAGCTTCATCTCCCCCGAAGGGGTGTACCCCTATCGGGGGGCGTCCGTGCTCTCCCTCCATCGGGGGCATGCCAAGGGGGGGAGCGTTTGCCGCGCCGATCCGGCTCTCCATTGGAACCGTGAATCCGCGACGTTGTGGGCGCGTCTGCGGCAATGGCGAACTTCTCCCCCGAAAGGGTGCATCCCTCCTTCTGGGGGCTTGCGCACCTCGCATGGGTGCATGCTCAGGGGGGATTGTTCGAGCTGGGGGTCGCCCAATAGATTGGGTCGGCATGAAAGCCCAAGCGAATTCCCTCGAGGCACGAAGCAGCGACTGCGATATCCCCGAAAGGATGCGGCCGTTTTTCGTGGTGCGCGGCCGGCATCGTCCTGATGATCGGCCCGCAGCGATGGCATTCATCGGACTCGGCGATGGACCCCACTTCGACAGGTGACGATCTGACGACCGCGGACCGTACCGCCGGTGCCGATCCCTCCGAGGCGATGCTTCGGGACGTTCTGAACGGAGAGACCTACGATGCCGTGGCAGCCCGGCATGGCCTGACCCGAACGGGTGTCGAGCGCCGCATCAAGGCGCTCGCATTGCGCCTGGCGACTCGCGTCGGCATCGCGGGCCTCAACGCGGATGGTGCCGCGTTCGTCGGCAGGCTGCGCAATCATCGGGAGGCCGTTCTGGCTGCATTGGCGCTCGTGCGCAGCGAAGGCGATCCGGAGTCGCCGCCACCCCGAGTCGTGCGGGTTCTCAGTGAAGAAGAGATCGCTGCCGGCGCGCGCAGGCTTCGCGCCCGCAGTGCGCGGCCGCTGGAGGATCTGGCGCTGTACTACCTGATGCTCAACATCGGGGCTCGGCCGCTGGAGATTGCCCGGCTGCAGGTGCTCGACTACCTTGCGCCCGACGGTACGACAAGGACGTGCTCCGAATTGCGAGCCGAAGTGACGATCACCGGGCGCGCGCGTCCGATGTTCTTTCTCAGCCAGCGACTGTGCGCTGCGCTCGACGAGTACCTCGCCCAGCGTGTCGAAGCCAATGAAGGCCGAGGGCCGGACCAGGGCTATCGCGGCCTCGATCCTCTCAGCAGGCTGTTCCTGTCTCCGACCGGTAGCGGCTTCGAGATCGCCGTCTACCTGCAAGGGGCGCAGCGCCGCTACCACTGTCGCGCCATCCAGGAGGCCTATCGAAAGATCTGGCGCCATGCCGACTTCAAGCAGCTGACGACCCTGAATGTGCGGCACACCGTGGCCGAGCGGCTCTACGCGCGCGGCGCCGACGAGATGCAGGTCGGGCAGCTGCTGGGCATCAGCGAACGCGCGGCAGTGCGCGAGATGTTCCCTCGTCGGCTGCCGACATTGGAGCAGTTGACCCGGGATCTCGTCTGACATGGTCGACGTGCCGCCGCCGGGCGATCTCCTGGGGCAACGCTTTGCCATCCGGGGACGGGTCTGGCGGACCGACGAAGCAGGAGTCCAGGCTGCGCTCGGCGAAGTCCATGGAACCCCGGAGCGGCCGCGTTGCCTGTGCCGGCCGGGCGGGGTAGAGATGTACGTGGCCCGCTTGCAGGAGTTCGTCGTCAAGCGCATGCCCGATTCCGGCCATTCGCACCATCCGAGTTGCCCGTCGTTCGAGTCCGAAGCGGCGCAGTCGGGGCTCGGCGCCTTGACAGGCAGTGCGGTTCGAGACCTCGAGACAGGCCGCACCGAGCTCCGCGTCGACTTTCCTTGGATCAGGCGCGTGGGTCGCGGCGCCAAGCCCGCAATTCAAATGCTTTCCGGACAAGTGGAAGCGGTCGCTCGGCGCATGAGCTTGTACGCGCTGATGCATCTCCTGTTCGACCGTGCGGGGTTCAACCGCTGGTCCCCCGCCATGGCGGGGCGCCGCCAGTGGGGCGTGATCCGCAAGTACCTGCTCGATGCGGCCGAGCAGATCGACGTGGCCGGCGGCCCCTTGACCGATCGGCTGTTCGTCCCAGAGGTGTTCGATGAAGGTGATCGGGCGGAGGCTGCCCGACGCCGGCGCGAGAAGCTGGCCATCCTCAGACCGCACGACGGCAGCAGTCCGCTGGCGCTGGTCATCGGCGAGTTCAAGGCGGCCGAGATGGTGGAGGAGGGGCGGCGGATCTGGATCCGACACATGCCCGATGCGCCGCTCCTCGTCGACGAGCCCGTCTGGCAGCGGGTACTGCGCCGCCATGCGCCGCTTTTCGAGGCCCGGGATGCTGACGTGGGGCTCCGCGTGCGTCTGGTGATCTCGGCCTTGATCAGGGCGCGGCGGGAGTTCACCTATGAGATCGACATCGCCAGCCTGATGATGACCAGCGAGCAGTGGATTCCGATCGAGGGCGTGCATGAGCTGCCGCTGATCGATGCCCTGGTGACGCAAGACCGGCGATTTCTGAAGCCCTTGCGCTACGACGCGCCGAATGCAGAGGCGTTCGCGAACGCGCTGCTGCTGGACGCCGGACCCGAGGCCGTGCCCTTGCACCTGGTCAGCGCCTATCTTGACGAGCGCGCTCGGGCGGCCAAGCAGCGTGCCATCGCGCGCTCAGCGCGGCCGCCCTGGGTCTGGCAGACCGACCAGCCTCTTCCCGACTTTCCGAGCGCCGGCCGATCGCCGGGTTGACCATCTTGGTTTGCGCGAGAGCATGGCTCGTCGAAAACATGACGACCATGAAGGAGCACGAAATGGCTGACGCTGCCGTCGCCGTCTACGGAGGCCCGGCGGCCTCGACCACCATCCTCGGACGCGGTCCGGCCCGGATTCCGACGGCCGGCAAGATCCGCGCCGGCATCCAGGTCCTGACCCGCAAGGCCGCACAGCATCCCAAGGCACGCGCGATCTACGACAAAGGCGTCGACGAGGGCCTGACCTTCGACGCCATCGGTCGTGCGATCAGCGCGGCCGTGCCCGATCTGGACAGGCCGCTCGTACCCCGCAACGTGCCGTGGTTCACCGTCCGGGAAAGCGACTTCGCGAACGGCGGGCTGGCACGCCAGATCATGGAGGCCTACGGCGAGGATCGCGGCGAGGGCTTCCACCTCTACCGCTTTCCGGCGATCTTCCCGTCGGACCACTGGCAGACTGTGATGCCCCACGAGCTGGCCTCCTGGGGCGTGGCGGACAAGCGCTACTGGTCGCAGTACTCGCCCGATGGCCGTCTGCGGCAATGCATGCGCTTTGCGCCAGTGCCGGTGGATGACACTGGCCGCAGGACGATTCGCATCTTCGGCGGACGCAAGATCGTGCCGCGTGAGGCGAACGAGGGTCGTTGCGAGCCCGAAGCCTGCGCCGAGTACCAGCTGCGCGAATGCAACCTTACCGGCCGCTTCGTGTTCTTCATCCCCGGCGTTCGCGCCGTCAGCGCGTTCGAGCTCCCGACGAACAGCTTCTATGCGATGCAAGCGGCGATCCGGACCTTCCAGGCGGTGGCGTTCCTGCGGGGCGGACGCATTTCCGGCTTCCTCGACCGGCAGCAAACGCCGTTCTACATCCGCAAGAAGCACATGGAGGTGTCGCGGATCGATGAGCGTGGACAGGCCGTGCGGACGCCGCAGTGGATCATCGAGCTGGAGGCTCCGGTGGACGTGGCCGCGCTGCTGCGCGAACACGAGGATGCCGAAACGGCGCTGGCGCTGGCAGATGGCGCGGCGAGAGCGCTCGATCCGGCATCGCTGTCCGCGATCTCACCAGCGGACGCAAAGCCTCCTGGGAACACCAACGGTGGCCTGCTGAAAGGGGCTCCAGAACTTGGCCAGGTCCTCGCGTTGGCGCAGTCGTTCGGCATCGAGCGCGAGCGTTACCTTGCCTACGCCGACGGCCGCTGGGGTGTGGGGTGGCGGATGAGCGCGCACGGTCGGGCGAGGGTCTGGGACGAGTTGGATCGGCATCGCCAGGACGCGATGGGCTACTGCGATAAGGTCGACGTTGCGCTTGGCGCGCTGGCTGGGCGGGGTGCACCATGATCCGCGTCGCTCACTTCTCGGATCTCCACTACGGCGGCAAGACTCTCGCCGAAGCCGATCGCTGCTTCGGCGCGGGGATCGATCGGGCGATCGAACTCGGCGTCGACGCAGCGGTGATCTCCGGCGATGCGACGGACCACGCGCTGGACCTGCATGCACCCGCCGCACGGCGCCTTGCCGAGCAGGTGCGACGCCTGGCCGATCACTGTCCCGTGCTTCTGCTGCAAGGGACGTTCTCTCACGAGCCGCCCGGAACCCTCTCGCTGATGCGCCTGCTCGGGGGCCGGTTTGCGGTACACGTGGCTGGTCGTATACAGCAGGTGGCGTTGACCGATGATCGTCGCTGGCGTGCGTCGTCGAACTGGCGATTCGAGATATTGCCGAACGGTTGCATGGCGCTGTTCACTTGCGTGCCGGCGGTGAACAAGGCAGTGGTTGCGGCAACGACGGGGGCGGTCGAGGCACCGCAGGCGGTCGGCGATCGACTGTCCGCATTGCTGCGCGGCTTCGCGCCGATCAACGACGCGGCACGCGCGGCGGGCGTGGCCACGGTGGGGGTTTCTCACGGCACCGTGTTCGGCTGCCTCAGCGAGCACGGCGTGCCCATGGCCGGCTTCGACCACGAGTTCACGACCGGCGCGCTGTTCGCGGCGCATGCGCAGGCATTCCTGCTGGGGCATATCCATCGCCATCAGGGCTGGCGCCAGGATGGGCAGCACGGCAGCCAGGCCATTGCCTATGCGGGCTCCATCGGACGCTTTCACCATGGAGAGGTTGGCGACAAGGGCTTCCTGCTGTGGACGGTCGAGCCGTGTGCTGCAGCCTATCGCCTCGAGCCGACGCCTGCGCGGCGAACCATCGACATCACCTTCGAGGGACGTCCAGATCTGAAGCGGATCGAGGAAGTAGTCGCCGAGCAAGAGATCTGCGGGGCCAGCGTAAGGGTGCGTTGGACCGTTGCCGACGAGGATCGAGGCACGGTGGACCGGGCCGCAATCGAGGCGCTGCTGAGCGGTGCGGCCGATGTAAGGCTCGAGGGCCGCATCGTCCCGGTAGCACGGCAACGTGCGGCCGGCGTCTCGCGGTTCAGCAGCCTGGCCGACAAGGTGCGCGCCTGGTGCCGGGTGGCGGACGTGTCGCCGGCACCGATGCTGAGTTGTCTGAATACCATCGAAGCCGTGGAACCAGAGGCGATTGCTGAACGAGTTCTTCGGAGCGAGGTCGGCGAGGGCACGGCCAGCGTGCCCGAACCGTGGGTGGTGGTCCCACTGGCTATCGGGCACTGACTCTCTCGGCCTCCTGTCGAACAGGCCTTCAATGCCCCGCTGCACGAGTCGCTGTGCTGACATGCCGAGCGCCTTGTGAGTCGGACCGCGCCGTCATGCACCGCACGATCGGCGCAGTGGGCGTGCGTCGGCTGTCTGGTGGACCTGACGTTCGTCCCGCGGAGGCCAGCGGCCGTGGCCGACCCACTCCGGTCGTAGCGCACCGCAGATTCGCGCTCCCCAAGCCAGTCTGTCGAGGTGCGTCGAAATTCGCTGCGCATGACCGCGAGATCGTTCGACGCCAGCGGTGCCAAAGGCCCCCAGGGCGGACGGGCTGTCATCCGCATCTCAGGCCACCACGTCGAAGAGCGTGCCCATGCCCGCCGCATGGTGCTCCAGCACATGACAGTGGATCAGCCAGCGCCCCGGGTTGTCGGCGACGAACGCGATCTCGGCCTGCTCCCGCGGGGCCAGCAGCAAGGTGTCGTGCCAGGGCCGGCCGGGCACCGGCTGTCCGTCGCGCGTCAGCACGCGGAAGTGGTGTCCATGCAGATGCATCGGATGCCACCAGGCCGTGCGGTTGTCCCAGCGCAGGCGCACGGTTTGTCCGCGCTGCACGCTGAACGCACCCGCGTGCAGCGCGCTGTGCTGCGCGTGGGCCCGGCCGTTGAGCGTCCATGCCGGGCTGGTCTCGCGCGAGCCCTGCACCTGCCGCTGTCGTCGCGCGGCGCGCTCGGCCCATGATTCGCGCGGCCAGCCTTCGCGGCTCATCATGCCGCCGCCGAGCACGATGGTTTCTTCGCGTGCGCCTTCCAGCACCGGCTCCGCTCGATGGGCCGGTGGCAGTGGCGGCGGCAGCGGGCGCTTGGCGACGCCGTCGCGGCCTCGGACGCGCACCTTGGTCAACGGGCGCGGATCGCGGCCGAATCGGTCGACGATCTCGACGCGCCCGGCGGCGAGGGCATCGATCATCAGGTCGGCGCGCATGCCCGGGCCCAGCAGCAGCGGTTCGCGCCAGGCGTGTGGCGCCGCCAGCGGGGCGCCGTCGAGCGCCACCACCCAGCTCTGTAGCGCCGCGGACCGATCCGGCTGGAGCGCGAAGATGCGGGCGTTAGCGGCGTTGACGAGGCGCAACCGCATCCGCTGGCCTGCCAGCAGCACTATGTCAGCCGGCAACTGGCCGTTGATCGTCACGACCCGGCCCAGGCGTCCGGCGTGCGCCGCGTCGCCGTCGTTGTAAAAGTCCTCGGCGATCCGGCCCGCGTCATCGAGCCGCCAGTCGTCGATCACCCACGTCACGTCGGCGTCCACCGGCGGCGGATCGTCTTCCTCGATGACCAGGGCGCCGGCCAGGCCGCGATCGACCTGTTCCGGCGTACCCCAATGCGGGTGGTACCAGTACGTGCCGGCATCCGGCAGCGCGAAGCGGTAGCGGAACTCCTCGCCCGGCGCGACCGGCGGCTGCGTCACGTGCGGCACCCCGTCCATCGCATTGGGCACCCGCACGCCGTGCCAATGCACAGTGCTGGGGTCGGGCAGCGCGTTTTCGAACGCCAGGTCCAGCGTCTGCCTCTGGCGCAGGCGCAACTCGGGGCCCGGTACGCTGGCCTCGTAGGCCCACGCCTGCAGCGCGGTCTGACCGGCCGCGGCGACGGTGGCCGGTGCCGCCCGCAGCCGACGCGGCGCGGCGTCGCCTATGGCCGGGGTCGTCGGCGACGCGGCGACCGCGAGCGCCCGCGGCCAGGCGGCAACCGCGCAGGCCGCGAGCATGCAGTGCCTACGCTCAGGGTTCATGACAAGACGCTCTCCTTGTGAATGTGCGGGCGGGCGCGCCCGAATTCGGAGCCTGGCACTTGGATGTGTTCATCTGCCGGAGTGTGCCGCCAGAAGCAGTCGGGGTCGGGTGCGAGGTGATCAACCTCCCGCGCGGCCTCGACAACTCCGAGCGCCAGCAACATAGGGTGTCTTGGGTGGCGCGCCGGCCTTTGGCCGCTGGCAGAGTCATGCCACCTTCCGCGGCACGCTGAAGGTGAAGCAGGTCAGCCCATCGCCTGACGCGGCGGCGACTCGCCCGCCGTGGGCTTGCACGATCGACTTGACGATGGCCAGCCCGAGCCCGGCGCCTTCGCCGGTGTGGCGCCTCGCCGCGTCGACGCGGTAGAAGCGGTCGAACAGCCGCGGGAGGTGTTCTGCGGGAATGTCGGGACCATGGTTCTCCACACTCACCTCGACGGCGGCCGGAGTGTCGACCAGTCGGACGGTCAGCGGCGTGCCTGGCTGCGCGTAGCGCAGGCCGTTGGAGATCAGGTTGCTCAATACGCGTCGCAGCATGGCCCGGTCACCGCGAACGGCAGGTGCCGTGCCTTGAATTGCCAGTGTGACGCCACGTTCCTCGGCCAGCGCCTCGAAGTAGTCGAACAGATCGCGCGCTTCGGTTGCCAGATCCACTCGCGTCAGCGTCGGCGGGCTCGGCGCATGGTCGGCCTGCGCCAGGAAAAGCATGTCGCCGATCATCCTGCTCAGGCGATCGAGTTCCTCGAGGCTCGAATACAGCAGCTCCTGGTATTCCTCGACGGTCCGCGCCTTCGACAACGCGACCTGCGCCTGGGTGCTGAGGTTGGTGACCGGGGTGCGCAACTCATGGGCAATGTCGGCAGAGAAGTCCGAAAGCCGCGTGAAACTCTCCTGCAGCCGATCGAGCATGCCGTTGAACGCGGCCACCAGGTGCTCCAGTTCATGGGGCACCTGCGCGGCGTCCAGTCGCAGGTGAAGCCGGCTGGAGCCGACTTCCTCGATGCGGCGGCTGACGCGCCGCAGCGGCGCGAGGCCCCACCAAACGGCCAGCCAGACCGCGCCAATGGAAACCAGGCTCGCGGCCAGCGTGCCCAGCCACAGGCCGCGATGCAGTCGTTCCAGATAGCGCAGATGGAAGTCCATCAGCACCGCGACCAAGACGCGATGGCGCTCGAGCCGCAGGACGGCACCGCGATAGGTCTTGCCGTTCACGCTCCAGACCTGCAGCGCCGCGGCGTCCAGGGCGGCCGATGGTGCCTGCTTTTCGGCGGCCTCGACCAACTCCCTGGGCGATGTGCCATAGATCGGTGCGCCATCGAGATGCCAGACGTTGAAGTAGACGCCGTGGTGCCCCATGACCGCCCCCGCCAGGCGACGCTGCATGGCACGCTCGTCGTCCCCGGGTTCTCGAGTCGCCAGAGCCGTCGCCAACGACTCGGTGACCGCCTGCAGTTCGCCGAGGTCCTGTTCGGCCAGATGTTCCTCAAGCGACACGCCGATCCACCACGCGCAGGCGGCGAGCAGCGCCGCCATGGCGGCGGCCACCACGGCCGTGGTGCGCAGCGTCAGCGACGCTGGCCGGCGCGCGGCGCCCTCAGCCGCCATCGGGCAGGTCGAGCATGTAGCCCATGCCGCGCACCGTGTGCACGAGCTTGGGTTCGAAGTCGTCGTCGATCTTCGCGCGCAAGCGGCGGATGGCCACGTCGATGGCGTTGGAATCGCTGTCGAAGTTCATGTCCCACACCTGCGAAGCGATCAGCGAACGCGGCAGCACCTCGCCGCGGCGGCGCACCAGCAGCTCGAGCAGCGCGAATTCCTTCTGCGTCAGGTTCACGCGCTGGCCCGCCCGCGTCGCGCGACGGCGCGGCAGTTCGAGCACCAGGTCGGCGACCTGAAGCCGGTCCACCGGCAGCGGCGCGCTGCCGCGCCTGAGCAAGGTGCGCACGCGCGCCAGCAGTTCCGCAAACGCAAAGGGCTTGACTAGATAGTCGTCGGCGCCGAGTTCGAGCCCTTTGACGCGGTCTTCGACGCTGTCCCTGGCGGTCAGGAAGAGCACTGGCGTGCGCAGCTGCGCTTGGCGCAGCGACTGCAGGATGCGCCAGCCGTCGACGTCGGGCAGCATCACGTCCAGCACGATCAGGTCGTAGCTCTCGGTCATCGCCTGGTGGTGCCCGTCCAGGCCGTTGCGCGCCATGTCCACGACGAAACCGGCCTCGCGCAGGCCCTGGCAGATGTAGTCGCCCGTCTTGCCTTCGTCCTCGACGACCAGCAGTTTCATCGTCGTTCCTCGGTTCGCGACGTCTGCGGCGCTTCGCGGGGTTCAAGCGACGCAGCCGGCAATGTAGATCCCGGCACATGCCCGGAACATGACCGCCAGATGACATCAATGTAATGCGGCAGTCATCGGGCGGTCAGTCGCGGGGCGTCAGCATCCAGCCCCGACGCAACCGATACGTCGGGTTCCGACCCGCACGGCTCTCCAACCGATGAACAAGAACCCAGCGCGCCTGCTCGTGCCCAGCCACTTGGCCCGGCGGCGATTCGTACAAGGTCTGGCCGCCGGAGGGGTGGTACTCGCAGCGGCACCGTTTGCCCGACCGGCCAGGGCTCAGACGGCCCGCCATGGCAGCGCGACGGTGCTGCGAGGCACCGAGTTCGACCTGGAGATCGCGGAGTCGCCGGTGAACTTCACCGGCTCCGCACGCACCGCGACGACGATCAACGGCTCGATCCCGGCGCCGACGCTGCGCTGGCGCGAAGGCGACGAAGTGACCATCCGCGTCACCAACAAGTTGTCCGAATCCAGCTCGATCCATTGGCACGGCATCTTGCTGCCGTTCCAGATGGACGGGGTGCCGGGCATCAGCTTCGCCGGCATTCCGGCCGGCCAGACGTTCACCTATCGCTTCAAGGTCGAGCAAAGCGGCACCTACTGGTACCACTCGCACTCGGGCATGCAGGAGCAGACCGGCATGTACGGCGCGATCGTCATCGACCCGCGCGACGGCGAAACCATCCATGCCGCGCGTGACCACGTGGTGCTGCTGTCGGACTGGACCGACGAGGACCCGATGCGCGTGCTCGCCAAGCTCAAGGCACAAAGCGACTACTACAACTTCAACCAGCCCACGGCACCGCAGTTCTTCCGCGACGTGCACGACCGCGGCTGGGGCGCTGCACTGGGTCGGCGGCGCATGTGGAATCAGATGCGCATGAACCCGACCGACCTGGCCGACGTGTCGGCGGCCACGCTGACCTACTTGACAAACGGCACGACGCCGGCAGGCAACTGGACTGGCTTTTTTCGCCCGGGCGAGCGCGTGCGGCTGCGCTTCATCAACGGTGCGGCCAACACCTTCTACGACGTTCGCATCCCGGGGCTCAAGCTGACGGTCGTCCAGGCCGACGGCGTGAACGTCGAGCCGGTGACGGTGGACGAGTTCCGCTTCGGCCCAGGCGAGACCTACGACGTGGTCGTGCAACCCAAGGAAGACGCCTACACGCTGTTCGCGCAGTCGATGGACCGCACAGGCTATGCGCGCGGCACGCTGGCCGTACGCGAAGGCTTGAGCGCCGCTGTTCCTGCGCTCGACCCGCCGCAGCCGCTGAGCATGGCCGACATGATGGGCAGCATGGCCGGCATGGACCATGGCTCGATGGCTGGCGCGCCGGCGATGGATCACAGCGGCATGGGGCACATGGCCGGCATGGACCACGGCAGCGCTGCCATGGACCACGGCCGGCATGCGATGGCAGGCATAGGCACCGCCGGCATCCCGGCCGCGAGCACCCGGGTGCGCCACGCGCGAACCGAGTACGGCCCCAGCACCGACATGCGCGTGGACACGCCGCGCACCCATCTCGACGACCCGGGTGTCGGGCTGCGCGACAACGGCCGACAGGTGCTGACGCTCAACGACTTGCAGACGATCGGCGGACCGCTCGATCCGCGCGGTGCCGAACGCGAGATCGAACTGCACCTGACCGGCAACATGGAGCGCTATGCCTGGTCGTTCGACGGTCTCGAATTCGGCAAGTCCACGCCGGTGGCGCTGCACTACGGCGAACGGGTGCGCGTCATCCTGCAGAACGACACGATGATGACGCACCCGATGCACCTTCACGGCTTGTGGAGCGAGCTCGAGCAGCCCGACGGGCGCTTCCAGGTGCGCCGGCACACCCTTCCCGTGCAGCCGGCGCAACGGCTGAGCTTCCTCGTCACGGCCGATGCGTTGGGCCGCTGGGCATGGCATTGCCACCTTCTGCTGCACATGGACGCGGGCATGTTCCGCGAAGTGGTGGTGGCATGAGCACAACCACCTTGAAGAGTTCCAAGGCTGCCTCGGCCGGGCCTGTGCTGAGCGCGGCCATGGCCATGCTTGCCGCCGTGTTCGTCACGTCCGCTGCGCGGGCAGCCACCGCCGCCGACGCCGCGCCGGCCGGCCACGAGGGGCACCATCCTGCCGCGCAGAGCGCGCCGGCGGCCGCTGCGGCGCCCGCATCTGCACCGGCCTCTTCCGCGAAAGACGCGCCGATGGACCACGGCGACATGCGCATGCAAGGCGGCCCGGCGCCAGCGGACGCGCGCGACCCCGATGCGTACTCGGGCGGCCATACGCTGGATTCGGGGCCCTACGCGATGCCCGGGCCCCGCCAACTGCGGCTGGCCGACGAGCACCACTTCGCCTCCTTGCTCGTAGATCGGCTCGAATGGGTCAATTCGAGCCCGGGCGGTGGCGACTACGATGCCACCGCCTGGTTCGGCAATTCGTACGACCGGCTGGTGCTCAAGGCCGAGGGCGAGTTCTCGCGCGGCCGGATGCTGGATGCCCGCACCGAACTGCTGTGGGGCCATGCCATCGCCACCTACTGGGACACGCAGCTGGGCATCCGCAACGACAGCGGTGAAGGCCCGAGTCGCAACTGGCTGGCCTTCGGCGTGCGGGGGCTGGCGCCCTACTGGTTCGAGGTCGATCTGACCGCGTACGTCGGCAACGACGGGCGCACCGCGTTGCGCGCAGCGGCGGAGTATGAACTGCTGCTGACGCAGCGCTGGATCCTGCAGCCGCACCTCGAGATGAACCTGTACGGCAAGGACGATCCGGAACGCGGCGTCGGCAGCGGGCTGTCGGACCTGAGTCTGGGACTGCGGCTGCGCTACGAGTTGAAGCGGCAGTTCGCGCCCTACGTCGGCGTCGTCTGGGGCGGCAAGTACGGACAAACCGCCGACTACGCACGCGCTGCCGGCGAGAAGACGAGCGAAGCCACCTGGGTCGCCGGCTTGCGCTTCTGGTTCTGAATTCTCAACCCATGGAGACACTCGAATGACGAAGCTCTACACGCAAATTGGCGCGCTGCTGGTCGCCCTGACGCCTGCCATCGCGCTGGCCGCAGGCGAGCATGGTGCCCACGGCGCCACGAACTCCGCTGCCTCCGCCCAGCCGGGCCACGACATGGCCGGCATGCACAAGGACATGCACGCCTCAGGTGCCGGCATGGCCGGTGACCCGGCCAAGGTCAGCCGCACCATCGGTGTCGAGATGCACGACACGATGCGCTTCACGCCCGACAAGATCAGCGTCAAGGCCGGCGAGACGGTGCGCTTCTTTGTCGTCAACAAGGGCAAGTTGCCGCACGAATTGGTGCTCGGCACCGCCCAAGAGATCGAAGAGCACGCCGAGATGATGCGCAAGATGCCCGGCATGGCGCACAAGGAGCCGAACCAGATCACGCTGGCCCCAGGCCAGCGCGGCGGCATCGTCTGGCAGTTCGGCAAGGCCGGCGAAGTGGCCTTCGCGTGCCTGGTTCCGGGTCACAAGGAGGCAGGCATGGTTGGATTGGTCTCGGTGAACTAGCCATTCCCTTACCCGTTCGACCCGACCCCACAACCGAGCTGCCGCACCCCAGCGTCCGCTGCTGCTGCGGCGATTCCACCCCACCACTGACCAGGAGCATCCCATGATTCCCGTTCGCACGCTCACCTCCATCGCGTTCGTTGCCGCTGTCGCCGCCGCCCCGTCCGCGTGGGCGGCCGCCGCCGATCAACATGACAGCCACCATCCTGCGTCCGCTGCCAGCGCGGCTACCGGGCGGCCCGCCCCGGCCGCGGCAGGCACCGGCATGGGCAAGGGCATGGGCGGGCAGGCCGCGGCGCCGGCCTATGCCGAGCAGATGAAGGCGATGCATGCCATGCACGAGAAGATGATGGCCGCCAAGACGCCCGAAGAGCGCAACGCGTTGATGGCCGAGCACATGAAGCTCATGCAGACCGGCATGGGCATGATGGGGCAGATGGGGCAGGCCGCGATGTCCGCGAAGCCCGGTGATCTGGCCGCTCGCCAGAACATGATGGCCCAGCGCATGGACATGATGCAGGCCATGATGCAGATGATGATGGACCGCATGCAGGCGCCTGCTGCCGCGAAGTAGGGCCATGCACATGTTCTACGACGGCGGCTTCTACATGATCGGCATGCACGCCCTGTGGTGGATCTTCTGGCTGGGCCTGCTCGGCGCGCTGGTCTTCTACCTCTGGCGCAGGCCGAACGCGCCGCTGCACCGGCCGCGCGAATCCGCGCACGACGTGCTGCGTCGACGCCTCGCCAGCGGGGACATCACGCCACAGCAATACGAAGAGCGCAAGGCGCTGCTTGACCGCGACGCTCCAGGCCAGCCATGAGTCGCGCCGGGCAGCAACCATCTCGCCCGATCGGGTGTCCGCTTGACATTGCCACGATGTCAAGGTTTAGGCTGCGCTCACGGTCGGTAGCAATCGCGTCGACCGATGCAAGAAAGGACCGAAGAACATGGACACGACCCATCATGATGCGATCGCGGCGCCGCCGCGCCCAACCCGGCTCGGTCGGCCGGTGAAGATCGCGCTGCTCATGGCCGCACTGATCGGCGGCTTCTATCTGTTGCGCGAGCACTGGAGCCACGTCGCAGGCAACTGGATCTATCTGCTGTTGCTGGCCTGTCCGCTGATGCATCTGTTCCACGGTCATGGCGGCCACGGCGGCCACGGCGGTCATGGCGGTCATGGCGGGCATGGTGGTCACGCGGGGCATCGCGAAAACGACAAGCCGGCCGAGCGGCCGGCCGGCAAGACGGAGTGAGGCGATGGACACGGCATCCAAGCACACCCACGCTCAGCATCACGCGCACGCCCATGGCGGACAACATGCCGAATCGGCGCTGAAGGATCCGGTCTGCGGTATGAACGTGACCGAACAGTCGGCACACCGCGCCGATCACGCCGGCCGGACGTACTACTTCTGCAGTGCGAAGTGCCTGCACAAGTTCGAAGCCGAGCCTGCGCGCTACGCCGCCAAGGCGTCGCCGACCCCGGAGCCTGCGCCGCAGGCGCCGGACGCGCCGCCCGGCACGATCTACACCTGTCCGATGCACCCCGAGGTGCGCCAGGACCATCCCGGCGAATGCCCGAAGTGCGGCATGACCCTCGAGCCGGAGCTGCCGTCGCTGGACGACGAGGAGAGCCCGGAGCTGACCGACTTTAAGCGCCGCTTCTGGTGGACATTGCCGTTCACCGTGGTGGTGACGTTCCTGGCCATGGGCGGGCACCGTCTCGAGCTGTTCGAGCCGGCCACGCAGAACTGGGTCGAACTCGTGCTGACGCTGCCCGTGGCGTTGTGGGCCGGCTGGCCGTTCTACGCACGCGGCGCACGGTCGGTGGTGCAGCGCAGCCCGAACATGTGGACGCTGATCGGCCTGGGCACCGGGGTGGCTTTCGTGTACAGCGTCGTCGCCACCGTGGCGCCGCAGGTCTTCCCCGCGACCTTCGTCGTCGACGGTCGCGTCGCGGTGTACTTCGAAGCCGCCGCCGTCATCATCTCGCTGACCCTGCTCGGCCAGGTACTCGAGCTCAAGGCACGATCGCAGACCTCGGCGGCCATCAAGTCGCTGCTCGGCCTGGCACCGAAGACCGCGAGGCGCATCAACGACGACGGCAGCGAAGAGGATGTGCCGCTGTCCCACGTGCACGTCGGCGACCGGCTGCGCGTGCGCCCCGGCGAGAAGGTGCCGGTCGATGGCGTCGTCGTCGAAGGCAGCAGCGCGCTCGACGAATCGATGCTCACCGGCGAGCCGCTGCCGGTGACCAAGCGCGCGGGCGACAAGCTCATCGGCGCGACGATGAACACCAGCGGCGCACTGGTCATGCGCTCCGAGCACGTCGGCTCGTCCACGGTGCTGTCGCAGATCGTGCAGATGGTGGCGCAGGCCCAGCGCTCGCGCGCGCCGATGCAGCGCCTGGCCGACGTCGTCGCCGGCTACTTCGTCGTCACCGTCGTCGGAATCGCCTTGCTGACGTTCTTCGGCTGGGGCCTGTTCGGCCCGCAGCCGAGCTGGGTGTACGGGCTCATCAACGCGGTGGCGGTGCTGATCATCGCCTGCCCCTGTGCGCTGGGCCTGGCCACGCCGATGTCGATCATGGTCGCCACCGGCAAGGGCGCGACCCACGGCGTGCTCTTCCGCGATGCGGCAGCCATCGAGAACCTGCGCAAGGTCGACACGCTCATCGTCGACAAGACCGGCACGCTGACCGAGGGCCGTCCACGCTTCGAACGCGCCGTCGCCGCGGAGGGTTTCGATGCCGATGCCGTGCTGCGCCTGGCGGCCAGCCTCGACCAGGGCAGCGAGCATCCGTTGGCCGCAGCCATCGTCGCGGCGGCGAAGGAGAAGAAGCTTGCGCTCGCCACGCCCGAGGACTTCGATTCCGAGTCGGGCATCGGCGTGCGCGGCCGCGTGGACGGCCGATCGCTGGCGCTGGGCAACACCGCGTTGATGGAACAGCTCGGCGTGGCGGTCGATGCCTTGAAGGCCGATGCCGAAGAACTGCGCGGCCGGGGCGCCAGCGTCATGCATCTGGCCGTGGACGGCAAGCTGGCCGGACTGCTGGCGGTGTCGGACCCGGTCAAGGACACCACGCCCGATGCGCTGAAGTCGCTGCGCGCGGCGGGGCTGCGCGTGGTGATGGCCACCGGCGACGGCCTGACGACGGCGCGCGCCGTGGGCAAGCAACTGGGCATCGACGAGGTACACGGCGAGGTCAAGCCCGCCGACAAGCTGAAACTCGTCGAGAAGCTGCAGGGCGAAGGCCGCGTCGTCGCCATGGCCGGCGACGGTATCAACGACGCGCCGGCGCTGGCCAAGGCCGATGTCGGCATTGCCATGGGCACCGGTACCGACGTGGCGATGAACAGCGCCCAGCTCACGCTGGTCAAGGGCGACCTGCGCGGCATCGCCACCGCGCGGGCGCTGTCGGTGGCCACCATCGCCAACATGAAGCAGAACCTCGGCTTCGCGTTTCTCTACAACGCGCTCGGCGTGCCGCTGGCGGCCGGCGTGCTGTATCCGCTGACCGGCTGGCTGCTGTCGCCGCTGATCGCTGCGCTGGCGATGAGCCTGAGCTCGGCCTCCGTCATCGGCAATGCGTTGCGGCTGCGCGGCAAGGACCTGCGCGCGGGCTGATGCAGGCGAGACGGCCATGAAGCTGCCGATGTCCCCGAGCGAACTGCTTGTCCTGGCGATCGTGATCGCCGGCATCGGCATCGTCGCGCGACAGTTCGTCGGCGGTGGTGATGACGGAGCAGCGGTGCGCGTCCCCGCGCTATCGTCGACCGCCCAGGCCGGCGAAGCGGCCTTCGATGCCAACTGCGCCAGCTGCCATGGCCGCCGCGGCGCCGGCACCCACCAGGGCCCGCCGCTGGTGCACGACATCTACAACCCGGGCCATCATCCCGATGCCGCATTCCAGGCCGCCGTGCGCAACGGCGCGCGAAGCCACCACTGGTCGTTCGGCGACATGCCGGCGCAGCCACAGGTGAGCGAGGAGCAGGTGCGCGAGATCGTGCGCTACGTGCGCGAACTGCAGCGGGCCAACGGCATCGTCCCTCGCGAGCACCGCATGTGAGGCCTGCTGCCTTCCGCCATGCCTGGGCCGCTGCGAATTCCATCAACCGACGAAAGGAACGATTCGTTGAAACACGCCAATCAGGAACGGGACCACAGGGACCCCGTCTGCGGCATGCTGGTGAGCAGGCTGACGGCAGTGGCCGAAGCGGTGTACCAAGGCAAGGTGTACTACTTTTGCGCGACCGAGTGCCGAGACGCCTTCCTCGCCGATCCGAACGCCTACCTGCCGCGCCATCGTCAGCACGGCCTTGCGCCCAAGGCGGCGCTGAAGCGTTGAGCATCCAGGCGTTCGCGCCGAGCTCCGCAGCCCGCACAGCGAGCTGCACCGCAGGTCGCGAGATCGAGCGTGCGCACGCTACAGCCCGCTCCCTGGAGCAATCCCTGACATGAACCCTGCATTCGAGCACTCCGACGTGTGGGCGGCCGCGATCATCATGATCGTCATCGCCAGTTGGATCCTGTACCGCTACCTCGCACCCCGGTCGTGGCGCGAGTGGGCCGGTGCCGGCCTGGTCCAGGCCTTCATCATCGCGCTGTACGCGGAGATGTACGGTTTCCCGCTCACCATCTACCTGCTGGCGCGCTACTTCGGGCTCGATCGGGCCGACCTGAACGCCAGCCTGTGGTCCACGCTGCTGGGTGTCGGCGAGCTCGGCATGCTGATCGCGATGGTGCTGGGCTACGCGCTGCTCTTTGCCGGGCTGGGTCTGTTCGCGCAAGGCTGGCGCGAGCTGTATCGTGCGCACCGCGACAACCGCCTCGCCGAGGACGGGCTGTACGCCCTGGTCAGGCACCCGCAGTACACGGGCCTGTTCATTGCCCTGTTCGGCGAGGGCGTCGTGCACTGGCCGACGTTGTTCTCGGTGGCGATGTTCCCCGTCATCGTGCTGGTCTATGCGTTGCTCGCCCGGCGCGAGGAGGCGGCGATGGTGCAACACTTCGGCGCGCGCTACACCGCCTACCGGCGCCGCGTGCCGATGTTCCTGCCGAGGCCTGGCCGCTGGCGTCGCCTGCTGGCTGCCGACGATGCCGCCCGAGGCACGCAGGACTGACCGTGCGGACGATGCCCGTTCCTCGCCAGATGCCGACGGCGTTCCGCTCGCCGAAAGCGGCATCGGCCGCGAGCGATCCCTCGACCCGGCGATGAAGCGCGACAGGCAAACCGCGTCGTGGATCCGCCAACCCGAGAAGCTGTCGGGTGCGTTGACGGTGGCGACCATGCTGCTTGCATTCGCGATGGTGAATTCGCCGTTGAAGTCGGCATACGACCTGCTCCATCACACGCCCGTCGCGTTGCACGTCGGCGGGTGGCAGGTCGAGCGTCCGCTGATCCTTTGGATCAACGAGGGCCTGATGGTGTTTTTCTTCCTGCTCGTTGCGCTGGAGATCAAGCGCGAAGCGCTGCAAGGGCACCTGGCCTCGCGCGCGAAGATGGCATTGCCTGTCATCGCCGCCGCCGGCGGCATGCTCGTGCCCGCGGCGGTCTACCTGGCCTTCACCTGGGGCGACCCGGACGCAGCGCGGGGTTGGCCCATCCCGACGGCAACCGACACGGTGCTTGCGCTGGCGGCGCTGCGCGCGCTCGGCGCGCGTGTGCCCGCTGCCGTGGTCGCGTTTCTCACGGCGCTGGCGATCTTCGACGATATCGGAGCCATCGTCATCCTGGCCGCGATGTTCACGCAGTCGATTTCGCTGCCGGCCCTGCTGGCCGCGGCGGGTGCCATGTCGGCGCTCGCCTTGGCGAACCGGCTGGGCGTGACGCGCCTTGCCGCCTACGTGCTCGGGGGCATCGTCTTGTGGGTGGCGGTGCTCGCTTCCGGGGTGCACGCGACCATGGCCGGGTTTCTGGTCGGACTGGTGATTCCGCTGCGCACCTCCACCTCGCGGCCGTCGCCGCTGCTGGCAGCGGAGAAGGGCCTGCGGCCCTGGGTCGCGCTCGGCATCGTGCCGCTCTTCGCGTTCTTCAACGCGGGCGTGCGCGTCGTCGATCTGGCGCCGGGAGTCTTGTCGGCCGGCGTGGTCGCCGGTACGGCCGCGGCGCTGGTTCTCGGCAAGCCGATCGGCATCGTCTGCGCGGCGTGGGGCGCCGTTCGGCTGGGGCTTGCCAAGCTTCCTGCAGGCGCGCGGTGGCGCCACGTGAGCGGGGCCGCACTTCTGGCCGGCATCGGGTTCACGATGAGCCTGTTCTTCACCGCGCTGGCGTTCGGCAGCCGTGCCGCGCTGGCCGTGTCGGGGACCGTCGGTGTCCTGATCGGATCGCTCGTGGCTGCCGTGCTTGGCGTCGGCTTCCTGGCAATGACTGCAGGCAGGTCCGGTCGATGCGAGCCCGACTCGGCGACGGCGCTTGCCCACAAGCCGTGAGCCTGCTCGCAGAGATCCGCCGGCTATGAGCTGCATCAAGGATGGCTCGACATCTCGATCCTCTGCAACGAGCACACGCGGAACGGTGCCGCGCAAAGACGGTCGAAGATTGATCCTCATGAGCGAGTTGCCGACCCCAAGAAGCAGGCGCCGCACCGCTGCGGTGATGCTGCTGTCGTGGGTGCTTGCACTTGCATCGGGTGTCGTCAATGCCTGCGCACTGGAGACGCCCGGGACGCACTGGCACGCGCAAGGCGAAGCGAGCGCCGTGGCTCCTGTCGCGCAGGCTGTCGGCGTCATGGCGGGCCACCTGGGTGCCGTGGCAAGCCACGACGACGATCGAAATCCGGCGAAGCCGTCGTGCCTGAAATCCTGCGACGAGGACTCGCGCGCGCTCCCCAGCAAAGGTTCGGCCGGGCCGGACCCGTCCGATCCTTCTCACGCGGCGTTCCCGGTGGTTTCCCGGATCGTCTTGCCGGCGAGTCGCACGCAAACGCGTCGCCCGCTCGGTGGCGGGCCGCCGCCGCACGGTCCCCCGGCCCGCCTTCGCTACTCACGGCTCGTCTTGTAGCCGTTCGCCATCGTTCGGCGCGACGCGCAGGACGATGGCTTGACTCTGTACCCGGGTACGGGCCACAGACTCTTGCACTCGACCTGATCGCGGCGCCGCTGCCGACGTGGCAACGACCTTCGCACATCGATCGTCGCCGTGCCGGCCCGCCACACCCGTCGACCTCAGGAGGCTTAGATGACACACCCCGGTTCCCGTCCCTACGCGACGCCTAAATGTTTCTGGGGCTCGCGGTATTCGATCGGCCTGGTTCTGCTGGGCGCGATCGCCGCCTATCTGCTGTTCGCCGAACACCGTGCCCACGTGCTCGGGACACTGCCGTTGCTGCTGCTGTTGCTGGCGTGCCCGCTGATTCACGCTTTCATGCACCGCGGCCACGCGCCGGGACGCGCCGACCCCTCGACGCAGGCTCGCGAGGGCGTGCGTCAGGCCGGATCGGCGACCACCGACCCGCCGCGGCCGAAGCGCGGAGCCCGGCCATGAGCCACGACACCCCCGCCTACGGTCTGTGGACGCTGGTCGTCCTGAACTCGGCCGTCTTTCTGATGTTCGCGTTCAGCTTCTTCAAACCGCAGACGGCGCGCGACTGGCGCACCTTCGGCGCCTTCGCCGCGTTCGTCGTCGCGCTGTTCGTCGAGATGTACGGCTTTCCGCTGACCATCTACGTGCTGTCGGGCTGGCTGCAAACACGGTATCCGGGGCTCGACCTGTTGTCGCACAACAGTGGCCACCTGTGGTCGACCTTGAGCGGCGAGCAGGGAGACCCGCATTTCGGCGTGCTGCACATCGCCAGCTACGTCTTGCTGGGCTATGGCTTCTACCTGCTGTCGAAGGCCTGGGCCGTGCTGTACCACGCACAGCGCAACGGCGCGCTGGCGGTGAGCGGCCCGTACGCCCGGATCCGCCATCCGCAATACGTCGCGTTCGTGCTGATCCTCCTGGGCTTCCTGTTGCAGTGGCCGACGCTGCTGACGCTGGCAATGTTCCCGGTCCTGTTGGCCATGTATGCGCGACTCGCGGTCAACGAGGAAGCGCAGATGCGCAGGCGCTTCGGCGCCGAGTTCGATGCCTACGTGGCGGCGACGCCGCGCTTCGTCCCCGCCATCGGCACGACAGGCCGCGCTCGCCGTTCATCCCGCCCATCGATCGAGGAACGCCCATGACGACCGCCAACGCACCCAAGGACGCTGATCGCCGTGTCTGGTTGACCACCACCGCCGTGGCCGGAGGCGCGGGGTTGACCGCCACCGCCGTGCCCTTCGTCGCTTCGATGGCGCCGAGCGAGCGCGCGCGCGCTATCGGTGCCCCTGCCGGCCTCGACGTGCAGGGAATGAAGGACGGCGAGCTCAGGATCGTCGAGTGGCGCGGCCAGCCGGTGTTCGTGCTGCGTCGGTCGCCCGAGATGCTGGAGTCGTTGCAGCGCCACGACGACTTGCTTGCGGATCCGCAGTCCTCGCGGTCGATCCAGCCTGCGTACGCGAGGAACGCCGAGCGATCGAGCAGGCCGGAGTACGGCGTGATGATCGGCATCTGCACGCATCTGGGATGCATCCCGACCTTCCGCCCGACGCCGGGCGCAGCGGACATCGGCGCCGGCTGGCCGGGGGGCTTCTACTGCCCGTGTCACGGCTCGAAGTTCGACCTGGCCGGGCGGGTCTTCAAGAACGTGCCCGCGCCGACCAATCTCGTCGTCCCGCCGTATGACTTCGTCACCGAAACGCGACTGCTGATCGGCGTCGACCCGAAAGCCTGAAGACAGGAGGCCAGTACCGATGTTCCGACAGTCGCTCGTCTTCGACATCGAAGGCATGACCTGCGGCGCGTGCGTCAACGACGTGCAGCGTGTCGTGGGCAAGCTCGACGGCGTCGGTGCGGTGGTGGTGGCGCTGAAGTCCGGTACCGCTGCCATGCACATCGACCCGCACCGCGTGACCCCGGTACAGATCGAGCAGGCCATCGACAGGCTGGGTTTCAGGGCGCGGGCACGCCCGGCCCCGTGCACGGAGCACTGAAGCCATGAGCAAGAAGAAGCCGAAGGCCACCCGCCCGGCGGGCGAAGCCGTTGCGATCGCGCGCAAGGCCTATCGAGACGAACTGCACGGTCTTCAGATCGAACTGGTCAAGCTGCAGCGTCATTTCATCGGCTGCGGCGACCGCATCCTCGTCCTGTTCGAAGGCCGCGACTCGGCCGGCAAGGACGGCTGCATCAAGCACATCGCCGCGCATCTCAGCCCCCGCGAGACGCGGATTGTGGCGCTCGGCAAGCCTTCGGACCGGGACCGCAGTGGCTGGTACTTCCAGCGCTACGTGCCGCACCTGCCGGTGGCCGAAGAACTCGTGCTCTTCAATCGCAGTTGGTACAACCGCGCCGGCGTCGAGCACGTGATGGGCTTTTGCTCCAAGGAGGAGCACGAGGAGTTCATGCAGTCGGTGCCCCAGTTCGAGGCGATGCTCGTCAACTCGGGCATCAAGCTGCTCAAGTATTACCTCGATCTCGGCAAGGACGAGCAGAAGCGGAGGCTCGCCGACCGGCGGCGCGATCCGCTCAAGCAGTGGAAGTCGAGCCCGATCGACGCGGTGGCCGTCAAGCGCTGGCGCGATTACACCGACGCCCGCGACACGATGCTCCTGCGCACCCACACCGCGATCGCACCCTGGCGCATCGTCCGTGCCGACGACAAGCGCCTCGCCAGGTTGAACCTGATCCGCGACATGCTGTCGCGCCTGCACTACGCCGGCAAGAAGGACGAGCGGGTGCGCCCCGACCCGGCCATCGCCTTCGAGTTCACGCCGGATTGCATCGAGGCCGGGCGTCTGGCCCGTTGACAAGGAAGCGCCATGAAGACCTGCACCGCTGAAGTCGCACGACTCGCCTCCCTCCTTGACACCGTCCAACTGGGGAGCATGCGATGACACTGGCCGGCAAGCGGGGCTTGATCGTGGGCATTGCCAACGCCCAGTCGATCGCCTGGGGTTGCGCGCGAGCCTTCCACGAGGCCGGCGCCACGCTCGCGGTGACCTACCTCAACGACAAGGCGAGACCGTTCGTGCAGCCGCTGGCGCAGCAGATCGGATCGCCGCTGGTGCTCGCACTGGACGTGCGCGACGACGGGCAGTTGACCGCGGTCTTCGATGCCGTGTCCGCACTGTGGGGCAGGCTGGACTTCGTGCTCCATGCGATCGCGCATGCGCCGAAGCAAGATCTCGAAGGCCGGGTGGTCGACACATCGCGCGACGGGTTCCTCTCGGCCATGGACGTGTCGTGTCACTCCTTCGTGCGCATGGCGCGGCTTGCCGAACCGCTGATGCGCGAGGGCGGCTGCCTGCTGACCACCACCTACTACGGCAGCGAGAAGGTGATCCCCAACTACAACGTCATGGGACCCGTCAAGGCCGCCCTCGAAAGCACGGTTCGCTATCTCGCCGCGGAGCTCGGTCCGCAGGGCATTCGCGTGAATGCGCTCTCTCCGGGGCCGATCGCCACCCGAGCGGCCGGCGGGATCGCCAACTTCGACGAACTGCTGCAGCTCGCGCAGCGTCGCTCGCCGGCACACGAGGCGGCGTGCATCGACTGCGTCGGCGCGTACGCAACCTTTCTCGCCAGTGATGCCGCACGCCTGGTCACTGGGAGCGTCGTCTATGTCGATGCGGGATTCAACATCATGGGCGCCTAGATGCGCATCCAGTGGTCAACGCCGAGAGTTTCAACCTCGCCCTCAGCGGTCCATCGCAGACTGGCCGAGGCGTAGGAGGTCGAGCATGAGAGATCGAGACATCGGAGGAACCATGACAACGAGCCCCAAGCCGCGGCGGAAACCGGGCAGGTCCGCCCTCACGCGCAGTCGCCCGAAGCCGCAGGCCGCCGCGGCAGCGGACGCAGCGTTCATCGAGGTCGAGAACGCGCGTCCGCGCGGCAGCGCTGCCGACGCGGGGCAGCCGCTGGCCGACGCCCTGGCCTACTGGGTGGACTTCGCGCAGCGCAGTGCGCTCTTTCTCGACGTGCTGCGCGAGCGCGGCGACAACATGCTGGCGCACGAGCGCGCGGGACAGCCGCCGTTGCTCGACTTCGAGTACGAAACGATCCTCGATGCGCGAAGCTTCGAACGGCCGGCCAACTATGCGCTGCTGCGCATCACGCGTTGCGGGCCGACGCACGCGAGCAACTTCCGGCGGCAGGACCTGCGGCCGGTGATGGTCGTGGAACCCCGTGCGGGTCACGGCCCGGGCATCGGCGGCTTCAAGCACGACTCCGAGGTCGGCGTGGCGCTGCATCAGGGGCATCCGACCTACTTCGCGATCTTCTATCCCGAGCCCTGTCCGGGCCAGACGCTGGCCGACGTGATCCACGCGCTGCGCGCCTTCGCGGTTGAAATCGCCAGGCACCACGATGGCGTCGCCCCTGTGCTGTACGGCAATTGCCAGGGGGGCTGGGCGGTCATGCTGCTCGCCGCGGACTGCGAAGGCCTCGACGGGCCGTCGGTGCTCAACGGTTCGCCCTTGTCGTACTGGGCCGGCGCCGAGGATGTGAACCCGATGCGCCTGGCCGGTGGCCTGCTCGGTGGAGTGTGGCTGACTCATCTGATGGCCGACCTCGGTGGCGGCAGGCTCGACGGCGCCTGGCTCGGCCAGAACTTCGAGCGGCTGAACCCGGCGAACACCTGGTGGCAGAAGAACTACAACCTCTACTCCCAGGTCGATACCGAGCGCGAGCGTTTCCTCGAGTTCGAGCGTTGGTGGTCGAGTTTCTACTTCCTCAGCCGCGAGGAGATCCTGGCCACTGTCGAGAACCTGTTCATCGGCAACCGGCTGGAGCAGGGGCAGGTGCGGCTCGACTGCTGCGACGTGCAGGACCATCTGGCCTGCGTCGTCGACCTGAGGCGGATACGCAACCCGATCGTCGTCTTCGCATCCAGCGGCGACAACATCACGCCGCCGCACCAGGCACTCGGCTGGATACCTGCGATCTATCCCGACACCGAGGCGCTGAAGGCCGCCGGCCAGCGCATCGTGTATCTGCTCAATCCCCACGTGGGGCACCTGGGCATCTTCGTGTCGGCCTCGGTCGCACAGCACGAACATCGCGCCATCCTCGAGAACATCGAGGCCTACAAAAATCTGGCCCCCGGCTTGTACGAGATGAAGATCGGCGGCCCCAGCGAAAGCGCCGCAACGGTCGGCGCCGCCAGGTCGCGATCGCGCGATGCGGCGCCTGCTCCGCTTGCCGTGCGCTTCGAGGAACGGCGCGTCGAGGACCTGCGGTTCGACTATCCGCGCCATGCGTTCGAGAAGGTCGACGCGGTGTCGCAGTGGAACGAATCCTTCTATCGCAACTGGATCAGTCCGTGGGTGCGGGCCAGCGCAAACCCCGTTTCAGCGTTCCTGCAGAAATGGGGGCACCCGATGCGCATGCAGCGCTACTTGTTTTCGGCGCAGGTCTCGCCCGCGATGGCGTGGGTGCCCTTCGCGGCCGCATGGGCCAGGCAGACGCGCCAGCCCGTGGCCCGCGACAACCCATGGCACGTTGCCGAACAGGAGGCGAGCAAGGCGATCGCAGCGGCGCTGGAGCAATGGCGCATTCAACGGGACGCCGCGCAGGAACAGTGGTTCACGCAGCTGTACGGCAACACATGAATCTGCCGGGTTTCGAACTGAGGAGTCGGACATGACGTGGCTTGCGGAAAACTGGTTCTGGGTGCTCTTCGGGGTGGCGTTCATCGCCATGCACCTCTTCGGCCACGGTGGCCACGGCGGCCATGGACGACACGGATCACACGGTGGCGGCCACTGTGGCGGCGGACGGCCCGCCAAGGACAAGCCGGAGGCGCCCGCGGCCGACGAGCGCAAGGGCCCCGTGGACAGCCACCGGCACTAGGAGAGCACCATGTTGAACATCAAGGTCGTTTCTTGGGCGCTGGCCACCTTCGCGCTCGTCACCTACTTGTTCTGCATCGCCTACGGACTGGCGACGCCCGAGCGATTTCACATGCACGCGTTCCTCGAGCAGGTGTTGCCGGGCTTCAAGTGGCTCACGCTGCAGGGCTTCGCCATAGGGCTCGTCGAAAGCTTCCTCTACGGTGCCTACGTCGGCCTGGTCTTCGTCCCGATCTACAACTTTTTCGGGCGGCGTTTCGAACGCTGACTCCGCCGGTGGTGTTGTTGCTCGTCACGACGGGTCGACGAGGTCGCCGGCGGGGAAGAACAAGAACGCAAGGAGCCCATCCAAGTGAACAAGCTGACCAAGTTCAACGCCGGTTATCTGTTCATCGCGCTGATGACCATCGTGCTGCTGCGCGATGTCTGGGTGAACGCGTCGCAGACCGAGCAGATCCCGTACAGCGAATTCCTGCACCACGTGAAGAACGCCGAGGTCGCGGACATCACGATCTCGAAGAACGTCATCGAGGGCAAGCTGGTCAAGCCCACCCCCGACGGGCGCACGCGCATTGTGACCACCCGGGTCGATCCGCAACTCGCCAGGGACCTGTCGCAGTACGACGTCAAGTTCTCGGGGGTCATCGAGAAAACCTTCTTCCGCGACCTGATGTCCTGGGTGCTGCCCGCCGTCGTGTTCTTCGGCATCTGGATGCTGCTGGCGCGCCGCATGGGCGCGGGCGGCATGGGCGGCGGCCTGATGTCGATCGGCAAGAGCAACGCCAAGGTGTATGTGGAAACGGCTACCAAGGTTACCTTCGCCGACGTGGCGGGCGTGGACGAGGCGAAGGACGAGCTGCGCGAGATCGTGGAGTTCCTGAAGGACCCGCATCGCTTCGGGCGGCTCGGTGGCCGCCTGCCGAAAGGCGTGCTGTTGGTCGGGCCCCCGGGTACGGGCAAGACCCTGCTGGCGCGCGCGATCGCGGGCGAAGCGGGTGTGCCCTTCTTTTCGATATCGGGTTCCGAGTTCGTCGAGATGTTCGTCGGCGTAGGGCCGCGCGCGTTCGCGATCTGTTCGAGCAGGCGCGCAAGAAGGCGCCCGCGATCATTTTCATCGACGAGCTGGATGCGCTTGGGCGTGACCGTGGCAGCTTCGGCTTAGGTGGGCACGACGAGAAGGAGCAGACGCTGAATCAGCTCCTTGCCGAGCTCGACGGCTTCGATCCGTCCACCGGGCTTGTCCTGCTCGGGGCCACCAATCGGCCGGAGGTGCTCGACCCGGGGCTGCCGCGCGCCGGGCGCTTCGACCGACAGGTTCTGGTCGACCGCCCCGAGAAGACGGGTCGCGTGCAGATCCTGCGGGTGCATGTTCGGAGGATTCGGCTCGACGAAGGCGTGGAACTGGAGAAGATCGCGGCGCTGACGCCAGGGTTCTCCGGAGCGGATCTCGCGAACCTGGTCAACGAGGCCGCACTCGTCGCCACGCGCAGGGACAGTGCCTCCGTGACGTTGGAGGATTTCACCGAGGCGGTCGAGCGGATCGTGGCCGGGCTGGAGAAGAAGAGCCGCATCCTCAACCCGATGGAGCGCCGCATGGTGGCGTTCCACGAGATGGGCCATGCGCTGGTGGCGATGTTGCTGCCCGGTGCCGATGCGGTGCACAAGGTTTCCATCATCCCGCGGGGCATCGGCGCCCTGGGCTACACCATCCAGCGGTCGACCGAAGACCGCTTTCTCATGACGCGCGAAGAACTCGAAGACAAGATGACCGTGCTGCTCGGCGGTCGCGCAGCGGAACAGCTTGTCTTTGCGCGCGTATCGACCGGCGCCGCGGATGATCTCGCCAAGGTCTCGGATATCGCCCGTGCGATGGTGACCCGCTACGGCATGCACGAATCGCTGGCCAACCTTTCGCTGGAGCAAGAGCCGTCCCCGCTGCTGCCGGTCCCGGGAGTCGCAGGTCCCCGCAGCTACGGGGAGCACACCGCGCAGGCCATCGATGTGGCGGTCAAGGAGCTCGTCGCCAGCGCCTTTGCGCGGGCGCTCGAGCTGCTCACGCGATCGCGCAGCACGCTCGACCATGCCGCGCACCTGCTGCTGGAACGCGAAACCCTTGCCGAGTCCGACCTGAGCGGCATCGCCGAACGCATCGTGTCCGAAGGGCTCGACCACCGTCCTGCGTCAGACTCGCCAAAGCGTCCGGCAACGTCGGCCGGACCGACCACGCAGACGGGGGCACCGTCATGAACGCATCGACGGGATGGTTCTTCTGGGCAGCCCTGTCCGCGACATTCGCGGCGCTGACGGCAATCTTCGCGAAGGTCGGGATCCAGGGTGTGGATGCCGATCTGGCGACACTGGTGCGCACACTCATCATCGTCGTGGTGCTGTCGGCGTTCGTCTGGTTCACCGGCCAGTGGAGCAACCCGCTGGCGCTGCCGTCGAGGACCTGGCTCTTCCTGGGGCTGTCGGCGCTGGCCACGGGCGCCTCGTGGGTCTGCTATTTCCGCGCTTTGCAGATCGGCGAGGCGTCGAAGGTCGCGCCGGTGGACAAGTTCAGCGTCGTGCTCGTCGCTGTGTTCGCTGTCGCATTCCTCGGCGAGCGACCGAGTCTGCGCGAGTGGTCCGGCATCGCGCTCGTGGCGATGGGTGTCGTGCTGCTCGCCCTAAAGTAGGCGCTCAGGGCCGGGCATGCTGCGGTTCGAGCCGACAGTAGCAGTAGACGAACTGCTGAACTGCCCCCCACGGCGTGTGATGCGTCGAGGTGCGATGATCCAGCAGGCGAAAGCTGTTGCCGAACTCGCCGTGCAACTGGCCCGACGAGTAACGGGCCACCGGCAGCCCGCTGCACTGCGACGGGCCCTGCGGGCCGAAGGCGGCAACGATGGCGAAGCCGCCGGGCCTCAGGGCCTGCATGACCTGCGACACGTAGCGATGCCGGGCTCGGCGATCGGTGAGGAAGTGGAAGACGGCACGGTCGTGCCACACATCGAAGGCGCCGGAAGGGAACGCGTGTTCGAGCACATCGACCGCCAGCCAGGTGACGCGATCGGCGCGGTCCGCGAGCCGTGCGCGGCAGACGGCAAGCGCGTTCTCCGAGATGTCCAGCACCGACACGTTGTGATAACCGGCATCCAGCAGATCGTCGACCAGCGTCGCCTCGCCGCCCCCGACGTCGATGATGGCCGCACCTGGACCGACTCCGGTGTGCTGGATGTAGGCGAGCGACTCGTCCAGGTGGGGCGCGTACCAGCTCACGGCGTCCGGCGCCTCGGTTTCGTAGACCCGTTCCCAATGAGCCTTTGTCATCGAACCCTCTTTTCGCGGGGCTCGACTATAGACCCCGAGCGAGTCGGATTCGCCGCAGGCCGGTCACATGAAGGCAACGGTTTGTCGAATCCGGTGATTGCGGCTTGACCTTGCCATCGTGGCAAGGTCTAGATTCCTTTACATCAACCACTCTCAGGAGAATTGAAGTGATCGAACTGGAGGTGAAGGACATGACCTGCGGTCATTGTGTACGTGCGGTGACCGACTCCATCAGGGCTCTCGATCCGCAGGCGAACGTTCGTGTCGAACTGGAGCGCGGGCGCGTCGCAGTCGAAGGCAAGCCCGGCGCCGCCGAGCTGATCGCGGCGGTGCAGGCAGCGGGCTATCCCGCAGCGGTGGCGAGCAGCCAGGCGCCCGCAAGCGCAGCGCGCAGAGGGTGCTGCTGCGGCTGACCGAAGTCGACTCCGAACCTCTGGCGAAATGCCAAGTCATACAGCGGACCATGCAGTTGCGTCATGGATCAACCATCAGCACGCGTCTGCAGCTGGCAAACAAGGGACAGTGATCATGCAAGCGAAGGATGTGATGACGGCGCCGGTCGTGACGGCGGAAACGGATACCTCGGTCGCCGCGGTGGCCGAGCGACTCCTTGAACGCAGGATCAGCGCCATGCCGGTCGTGGACGCCGACGGGCGGGTCGTCGGCGTGGTCAGCGAAGGCGACCTGATGCACCGAGGCGAATCCGGAGGGGAGCGGCATCGGTCCTGGTGGCTCGCGCTGATCGCGTCCGCCGAGGAGCGCTCGCGCGACTACGTGAAGAACCACGGCCTGCGTGCGTCCGATGTGATGACACGCGATCCCGTCACGGTCGGCGAGGATGCCACACTCGAAGAAATTGCCGCGCTGCTCGAGACGCACCGGATCAAGCGCGTGCCCGTGTTGCGCGATGGGCGGCTCGTCGGCATTGTCAGTCGCGCCAATCTGCTTCAGGGCATTGTCGGCCGGCAAATCGCTGTCGAGCCTGCTGCGGACGACCGCGAACTGCGAGAAAAGGTCATCGCCGCACTGCGCGACTGCGGCGGGCAGACGCAATTCGTCGACGTCCTGGTTTCCGGTGGCGTGGTTCAGCTCTGGGGTGCGGCCTATACCGACGCGGAACGCGACGCCATCCGAGTCGCCGCTGAGGGGGTCTCAGGCGTGAAGCGCGTGGAGTCACGGGTGGGTGTGTTTCCGCCGATGGTCAAGGCGACGATGTGGGCCGACTGAGCAACGGCGCGGCGCTCGCAGGCGCAGCGCGCATTCGCCCCTGAAGGAAGTCCAGCATGGCGTCCTACGACCCCGACGATCTCGTCAAGGAGATGCGCGACCGCGCTTCGGCCCTTGGCTGGCCGCAGATTGCTGCAGCAGTGGCAGGAGCGGCGGTGCTGATCGTCGCCTGGTCAACCTGGTTCACGGTGCAGCCCGAGGAAACCGGCGTGGTCCAGCGCTTCGGCGCCGTTGAACGCACGGTAGGCCCGGGCCTGCACTTCAAGTTTCCGGACGGCATCGAGAGCGTCCGCTTCGTGCCCACCGAGCGGGTGCTCAAGGAGGAGTTCGGCTTCGCCACCACTGCCGCAGCAGGTGGCGGTCGAACCCAGTACGCGCCCGACAAGAAGGCCTTCAAGGACGTTTCGCTCATGCTCACCGGTGACCTGAACGTCATCGACGTGCAGTGGATCGTCCAGTACCGGATCGAGGACCCGGTGCGCTACCTGTTTCGGGTGCGCGAATCGCAGAAGACGATTCGCGACATCGCCGAAGCGGTCATGCGGCGGGTGGTGGGCAACCGTCTTGGCAGCGACGTGCTGACCGTTGCGCGCGTCTCCGTTTCCACCGAAGCCAAGGACGAGATGCAGAAGATTCTCAGCGAGTACGACACCGGCGTGCGGCTGGTGACCGTGGAACTGCAGGATGTAACCCCACCCGATCCGGTAAAGCCGGCTTTCAACGAAGTCAACGAGGCCCGCCAGGATCGCGAGCGCACGATCAACCAGGCGCAAGAGCAAGCCAACCGCGAGATCCCGAAGGCGCGCGGTGAAGCGACACGAACCATCACCGAGGCCGAGGGTTACGCTGTCGAGCGCATCAACCGGGCCAACGGGGAGGCGGCCCGCTTCCAGGCGATCCTCGCCGAGTACCAGCGCGCCCCGGAGGTGACACGGCGTCGCCTGTACCTGGAATCGATGGCGAGCATCCTGGCCGAGGCCCAGGCGCTGTACATCGTCGATAGCGACCAGAAGGCCCTGCTGCCCTGGCTGCGGCTGGACCCCGCCGCGACACCGACAAACGGCGGCCGCACCGGTGATGACCTTGTGGAGGGCAAGCGGCCATGAGCAGGGCGCTCAAGGCCGTACTGGGCTTGCTCACGCTGGCTGTCGTCATCGCGGTCTCCGGGACCTTCTACACGCTGCAGGAGGGCGAACAAGCCGTCATCGTTGAATTTGGCCGGCCGGTGGGTGCACCGGTCACGGATGCGGGGCTGCATGTCAAGGTCCCCTTCATCCAGGAGGTTCGACGTTTCGAGAAGCGCATCCTGATCTGGGACGGCGACCCGAACCAGATCCCGACCAAGGGCCGCGAGTTCATCTGGATCGACACGACGGCGCGCTGGCGCATCGCCGACGCCAAGAAGTTCCTGCAGAGCGTTGCAACCGAGACCGGGGCGCGCTCGCGCCTGAACGACATCATCGATTCGGTGGTGCGCGATCAGGTCTCCGGCAGCGAGCTCGTCGAGCTGGTGCGCAGCGCCTCGTGGGTTGTTCCCAAGGGCGAGGTCCTGGATGACGCGCCGGCCGAGGTGCGCGAGGAGCTGAAGAAGGAGGTCGTGCGCGGGCGTGAGGAGATCACCCGCACCATCTTGGCCGAGGCGCGCAAGGTCATGCCCCAATACGGCATCGAGTTGGTGGACGTGCGCATCAAGCGCCTGGACTATGTTGAGAGCGTGCGGGAGAAGGTGTATGCGCGAATGATCTCGGAACGCAAGCGCATCGCCGCGCAGTTCCGCTCCGAGGGCGAAGGCCGCAGCGCCGAGATTCTGGGCACGATGGAAAAGGAGCTGCGCCAGATCCGATCGACCGCGTACCGGCGCGTCCAGGAAGTGCGCGGCCAGGCCGATGCCGAAGCCGCCCGCGTGTACGGGATGGCCTACAACGGCGACCCGGATTTCTACGCGTTCTCGCGCACCCTCGAAGCCTACAAGGAGGGACAGAACAAGAACTCGACGGTGATCCTGACGACAGACAGCGACTACTACAGGTATCTCAAGCAGGCGCAGACGCCTGCCGTCATAGGGGCGGCTCGCCGAGCGCGATGAATCTGGCCGGACGGACGCCAGGGTCCGGGGCACCGGCGATACGGGGCTGTTCGAGCCGAACGGGCAGCAGCTCACTGCTTCGCGGTGCGCACGCGGCCAGAATCCGAAGGTCGACATATCGTGGTATCCGGTATGTCCTCGAACCCAAGGGCGCGAGGCCAGGTCGCGTGCCGGGCGGCTCTCGAGCCCGGCGCACGGCGCGCGCGCCGTCACGATGAGCTTTGCGCAGCGCTTCTCGCGTTTGGCGCGCATCGTGTGCGTGCTTGGCCTCGAGTACCGGAGCTTGCGCCGGCACGCCCCTGGCGCATCGCTGGACAGCGCGGCGCAGCGTTTCACGAAGCGACTGCTCCGACTCGGCCCGGTCTTTGTCAAGCTCGGTCAGGTCCTGAGCACGCGTCCCGACTTCCTGCCCCCGCCGTACATCGACGCCCTCTCGGCGCTCCAGGAGAACGCGCCGCCACTGTCGATCGACCAGATCCGGAACACGATTCAGCGCGAGTTCGGCGAACCGGTCGATGCGCTGTTCGCGTCCTTCGACATTGCTCCGGTGGCCGCCGCGTCCCTGGCGCAGGTGCACCGCGCGACGCTGCCGGACGGCACGGCCGTTGCCGTCAAGGTCCAGCGCCCGGACCTGGAGCGGCTGATCGCGCGCGATCTCGACGCCATCGAAGCGGGCATCCGCATGCTCTATCGGGTGTCATCGCGCCGCATGCGGCGCACGAACCTGCTCGCGTTCTTCCTGGAGTTCAAGCGCTACACCTTGCAGGAGCTCGACTTCGCGCACGAAGCGCAGGTCATCGATCGCTTCCGCAAGAACTTCGAGCATCGAAACGAAGTCCGCTTTCCCAATGTTCACTGGAGTCACACCCGCCGGCGCGTGCTCACCATGGGCTGGCTGTCGGGCGAACGCCTGGCCGAGTGCGTCGGCCAGTTCGCCGACGAGGACAAGCAGCGCGTCGCCGTGCGGCTGATCGACGCCCTGTTGCAGATGTTTGTCTCCGACGGGTTCTTCCACGCCGACCTGCACCCCGGCAACATCCTCTTTCATCGCGACGGCACGTTCACGCTGCTCGATTTCGGAATGTCCGGCGAACTCACCGACGAGCAGCGCGATCGCTTCATCCTGTACCTGTTCGCCGTCGTGCAACGACAGACGCGCCGCGCCTTCCACCACCTGAAGATCCAGACGAGGGCCTTGCCAGGTGCCGACGAGGAGGCGTTCGTCGACCGATTCCGGCTCCTGGCCGACGAGTTCTACGTGTCGCGCCTGAGCGAGGTGAGTTTCGCCAAGGTGTACCTGCAGATGATGGTGGCGGGCTACGAGTGCGGCTTCGTCTTCCCGAGCGAAGTGATGCTGCACGCCAAGGCATTGACGACCGCAGAAGCGCTCGTTCACCGGCTGGCACCCGACGCGCGATTCGAAGAGCTTGCCAGGCCCTTCATCGCGCGTGAATACGCCGCCAGGACGGTGTCGTTCGATTTGTTGGGGCGACGCCTCTCCCAACTCGTGCCGGAACTGGCCCTGCTCGGCGAGTTTCTGCCGCCTCGGGCCATCGACGCGAACTGGGACCATCGGTCGAGCGCCGCGCTCTTCACCGAACTCAGGCAGCACGCCAGCGGCGCGTTGCGTCGGTCAATTGCGGCGGGAGGGTTCTGGCGCAGCATCGTCGAACCGCATCTTCGAGCCGTGCTGGGAGAAACCTCCCTTGCCAGCTCGATCGACGCGGTGCTCGGGAATGCACTGAAGCGCTACGACGGACTCGAATCGTCGCTGGACGTCGAAGCCAATCTCGGCGCGGTTTTCACCACCCACGCCGCTGCGTTCACTCTGGCTCTTCATGAATCGATGGTCGCGCAAGGTCTGCCGGTGGCCGATTCGCATCGTCTGCTGTTCGATATCGGTTGGCGCATCTACCTCCAGATGGCCGAGCCACCGCTGCTGGTGGCAGGTGCGTTCACGAAGGATCCACGAAAGCGGCTGAAGATCGCCACGAACCTGTTTCGCACCTTCCCGTTCGGGGCGCCGAGCTATCGATGGCGCGACGTCGCGGTCGACGACGACTCTGTCGCCTTCGACTGCACCAGGTGCCCTGTCGCCGAGTTCTTCGCCGCCCACGACGCCGCGGAGCTATGTGTGCAGACCTTCTGCCGCCTCGACTTCCCGCTGGCCGAACGCTGGGGTGGCGAGCTCGTGCGCACGGGGACCCTGGCTTCGGGCGCCGAGCGTTGTGATTTTCGCTGGGTGCCGATGCGCAGGTTTGGCGCGCAGTTCGCTTCGAGCAACGGAGGATCCGCGCCAACCCGTTGACTGCGTCCAGGTATGCCAATTGCCGCTGGCATGGCGTCGCACAGCTAGGGAGGGCATTGTCTTGCCGCGAGGCGCGCAAGACGGCGCGCTTCCTTTTCCTTGGAGGACAAGCATGAGCAAGTACGCACGATTTGCACTGATGATTGCCACGTCGACCCTGCTGATGTTCGGACTGATGTACCTCAACACCTTTCAGTGGGACCATGTCTTCTTCAGCGAAACCCGCGCCTACATGGCCCTGATCATGGGCGCGTCGATGGCCATCGTCATGCTGGCCTTCATGCCGCACATGTACCCAAACAAGGGGGCCAACATCGCGATCGCTGTCGCTGGGGTGCTGGTCTTCGCGCTTGCGTTGTGGCTGGTACGCAGTCAGGCAACGGTGGGCCAGGTTTCGTACATGCGGGCGATGATTCCGCACCACTCCATCGCCATCCTGACCAGCGAGCGCGCCACCATCGCGGATCCGCGCGTGCGCGAACTGGCCGACGGAATCATCGAGGCGCAACGCAAGGAAATCGCACAGATGAAGGCCTTGATCAAGGAACTGGAAAGGTAACCCTCGCGAATGCAGCGAACCGTGCGGACCGGTGTCTCGTGCAGCATTGCGCAGACCGATGGCGCCGACGCTGCGTTCTCCTCGCCTTCAACGAAATGCTTGACCCCCATCAATTTCGAGTTCCTGCCGCCGCTACGAGAATTGCGCGTCGCCGTCAGCCCTCCGCATGAACTTGCGCCGCTTCATCGCCATTCTTCTGATGTTCTGTCTGCCATTGCAGGCGAGCGCAGTGCTGGCCATGACATCGCAGTTGCACCCGACCGGGGTTGCGGCGCTGCAGGCAGCCGATGGGCAGCGGGCCCACGCTCATCACTCGTCGGGAACGGCCGACATCGCCGGCGCTGAACATCCCGTTGTGGACGGCGTCGGCGCCGCCGAGCTGCCGACGAGCGGCTGCAGCAACGATGCCCACTGCGGCGGGCATTGCGCGCCCTTCGTCGCTGTCCAGGTGCCCGAGCCGACCCGTATGGCGCACAAGACAACCCATGCGCCGCATGTCGCGGCACACGTGGCGCTCGTGCCGCCACGGCTGACACTGCGCCCCCCAATCGCCCCCGCTTCCTGAAGCGACGGGGCGTTCGCAGCGCCTGAAACTGCGCGCCGGGCGCGCGCAACAGACGGTCGTACATCGACCGTAGTCCGTCGCTTCCTCTGCCCGCCCGTTGGGTGATTTCGAGGGAGCAATGAGGCAACTTCTACTATTGTTCGGCATGGCCACTGCGCTGTCGCTGGCCCATGCGGAAACGTCATCTACGGCCGCACCAGCGACCACCACCGGCGCAGGCCCGACGCTGCGCCAGGCTTTCGACCAGGCATGGCAGCGCCTGCCGGCGGCGCAGGCCCTGCCGAGTCGGCAGACGCAGGCCCGCGCCGAGGCCGAATTGGCCGCGGCCTGGACGCCTGCGCCGGCCAAAGCAACGTTGAGCGCGCTGAGCGGCCGCTTCAAAAGCGGCAGCGACGCGCAGGAGTGGGAGCTCGAGCTCGGCGTTCCGCTGTGGCTGTCGGGGCAGCGTGAAGCACAGCGAGCGGTCGCGGATGCCCAGGCGAGCCAGCTCGACACCGAGACGCGTGCGCGGCAGTTGGAGCTGGCGGCCGCGGTGCGCGAGGCCTGGTGGCGCCTGGCGGCGGCGATCAACACCGTCTCACTGGCCGACGGCAGGCTGAAGTCGGCGAGCGCGCTGTTCGACGATGTCGACCGACGCCGGCGTGCCGGCGATCTGGCGCGCGTCGATGCCAATGTCGCACATGCTGAAGTCCAGGTCGCGCAGGCGGACGCGATCGAAGCGACGCGCGACCTGCACACGGCGCAAAGTGCCTGGCGCGCACTCACCGGCGCGCCGCCGCCCGAGTCGCCGGCGGCCGAAGCGGAGCCGCCGTCCGGCATAGCCGCAGACGTCGACTCGAACCCGCGCCTGCTGGCGCTCGGCCACGCCGCACAACTCGCGCGTTTGCGCCTGAGGTTGCTCGACAAGAGCACCCGCGACGCCCCGGAGCTGACCTTGCGTGCGCTGCGCGTGCAGGGTGAGCGCAACGAAGCCGCCGCGAACGCCATCGGCATCAAGCTGACCGTTCCTTTTTCCTCCGCCCCACGACAGGCGCGCGACAGTGCCGGTCTGGGCGCCGAACTTGCCGAGGCCGAGGCCCAACGGGAGCAGCTGCGGCGGCAGCTGCTTTCCGATATCGACAGCGCGCGCTACGACCTGCAAGCCGCGCAAGCGCGTCTGGAGCTGGCCGAGTCACGTGCCGCACTTGCCGCCGACACGCTGCAGCTGACGCAGCGCTCGTTTTCGCTCGGCGAGGCCGATCTGGCCACCTTGCTGCGCGCACGCGCCGCCGCGTTCGACGCCCAGGCCGAGCGCGACCGGCAGCGCATCGCCCGCGCCGTCGCCATCTCGCAACTCAACCAAGCCATGGGAAACCTGCCATGAAGCCTCGACCGTTCACACGCATCGCGCTGTTCTCCGTGCTCGCGCTCGCCGGTCACGACTTGATCCAGGCGCATGAGGGCGAGGATCACGGCCAGGGCAAGGCACCGATCGCGCAATCGCTGATGCCGCGCGCCGAGGCGGCGTCCGCAGACTTCGAGCTGCTCGCCGTGCTCGAAGCCGACCGGTTGCTGGTCTACCTCGATCGCTACGCCAGCAACGAACCTGTGACGAAGGCCAGCGTCGAGGTCGAGGGCGCCGGGCTCGACGCCAAGGCCACCGAGACCGGGCCGGGCGTGTATGCCGTCGCGCTGCCGCGGCCCCTGCCGAGCGGCAGCCATGCATTCACCTTCACACTGCAGGCGGGTGATGCCGCCGACCTGCTTAGCGCCAAGCTCGAACTGGCGCCGCTGCCTGCCGCTGCCGCGACGGCCGCGGCGCCGCGCTGGTGGCCCTGGGCGGCAGGCGCCGGCGCGCTCGCCGCCGCAGGCTTCGGCGCGGCGGCTTGGCGCCGCCGCGCGGCCGCGAACCCGAGGACGCCGTCATGAGGCACACGCGCATCGCGGCCGCGCTGCTGGCCCTAACCGCGTCGCTGCTCGCGAGCATCGCGGCGCTCGGGCACGGCAACGAGGACCATGGCAAGGACACCAAGGTGCAAGCAACTGCAGCAGGCGGCGCGCCGCCTGCATCGAACGCGAACGAGGCGCCGATGCGCCTGCCCGACGGTGACCTGTTCGTGCCCAAGGCGGTGCAGCGCCAGCTCGGCATCCGCACCGTGCGCGTCGAGGGCGGCGAACTGTCGGTCGGCACCGAGCTGAACGGCCGCGTCATCGCTCAGCCCGGTGCCGGCGGGCGCGTGCAGGCGACGCAGGCGGGCAGCGTCGTGCCTGCGGGCAAGGCCTTCCCGCAGCCCGGGCAGCGCGTGCGCCGCGGCCAGCGACTGGCCGACCTGCTGCCCATCGTCGGCAGCCTCGAGCTCGCCGGCCAGCGCGCGCAGCAGGCGGAACTGGCCGCCCTGGTGACGCTCGCCGAGCGGCGGGTCGCGCGGCTGGAGCAGCTCGAAGGCTCGGTGCCGGCCAAGGACATCGAGTCGGCGCGCATCGAACTGCAGGCGCTGCAGCAGCGCCGCGTGGCCATCGGCGCCGCGGTCGGCGTCGCGCAGCCGCTGCGCGCGCCGGTGGACGGCGTGGTCAGCGCGGTGCACGTGGTCGCCGGCGAGGTCGTCGACGCGCGCGCGCTGCTGTTCGAGATCGTCGATCCGACGCGGCTGGCGGTCGAGGCGTTGGCCTACGACAACGGCCTCGGCGCGCGCATCGTCGATGCCGAGGCGCTGGCCGGCGAGCGTCGGATCCCGCTGCAGCTCATCGGCGCGGGCCTGCAGCTACGCGAACAGGCGTTGCCGCTGCAGTTCCGCGTGCTCGGCGGCGACGTACCGCTGGCCATCGGCCAGCCGGTCAAGGTGTTCGCCCGGCTGTCGACCACGGCGCAGGGCATGGCCGTGCCGCGCGCCGCGCTCTGGCGCAGCGCGGCCGGCGGCAGCCAGGTCTGGGTGCACGAGCGAGCCGAGCGCTTCTCGCCGCGCCGCGTGCGCGCGCAGCCGCTGGACGCTCGCAGCGTGCTCGTCGGCGAGCCGTTGCAACCCGGCGACCGGGTGGTCGTCGAAGGCGCGGCGCTGTTGGCGCAGATTCGCTGAGCGCGGGGCCACCATGTTCGACTGGCTCATCCGTGTCAGCCTGCGCCAGCGGCTGATCGTGCTCGCCGCCACTCTGCTGCTGGTCATCTACGGCGCGATCAGCGTGCGCAAGATGCCGGTAGACGTGTTCCCCGACCTGAACAAGCCGACCGTCACGCTGATGACCGAGGCCGGCGGCATGGCCCCCGAAGAGGTCGAGCAGCTCGTCACGCAGCCGATCGAGTCGAGCATGAGCGGCATGCCCGGCGTGACACGGGTGCGCTCGACGTCGGGCATCGGCCTGTCGGTCGTCTACGTCGAGTTCGAGTGGGGTACCGACATCTACCGCAACCGCCAGCAGGTCAGCGAGCGCCTGAACCTGGTGCGCGAACAGCTGCCCGAAGGGGTATTGCCGCAACTGGGCCCGATCTCGTCGATCATGGGCGAGATCCTGCTGCTGGCCTTGCCCGCCGACCCCGACAAGGTCAGCCCGATGGCGGTGCGCGAGTACGCCGACTGGGTCGTACGCCCGCGATTGCTGAACCTGCCCGGCGTGGCGCAGGTCATCACCATCGGCGGCCAGGTGCGCCAGTACCGTGTCGAGATCGACCCGGCGCAGCTGCAGGCGCTGGGCATCGAGCGCGAACGCGTCGACGAGGCGCTGCGCGACTTCGGCAGCAACACCAGCGGCGGGTTCCTGCAGTCCCAGGGCCGCGAGTACCTGATCCGCCAGATCGGCCGCACCACCCGCATCGAAGACCTGAGTAGCGTCGTGGTCGCCGTCAAGGACGGCCACCCGGTGCTGCTGCGCCAGGTGGCTGACGTGCAGGTCGCACCCGCGATCAAGCGCGGCGATGCCAGCTACCGCGGAAAGCCCGCGGTGATCCTGTCGGTGCAGAAGCAGCCTGCCGCCGACAGCGTGCAGCTGACCCGGCAGATCGAGCGCGCCGTGGACGAGATGGCGCGCGGCCGGCCCGCCGGCATCGAGGCGCCGCGCTTCCTGTTCAAGCAGGCCGACTTCATCGAGCATTCGATCGGCAACGTCGAGGAGGCGCTGCGCGACGGCGCGCTGATGGTCGCGTTCGTGCTGTTCCTGTTCCTGCTGAACCTGCGCACCACGCTGATTTCACTGACCGCGATCCCGGTGTCGTTGCTGACGACGGCGGTGGTGTTCCAGTTCTTCGGCCTGTCGATCAACACCATGACGCTGGGCGGACTGGCCATCGCCATCGGCGAGCTGGTCGACGACGCCGTGGTCGGGGTCGAGAACGTGCTGCGCCGCCTGCGCGAGAACCGCAAGGCCGCGGCGCCGAAGCCGGTGCTGGAGGTCATCGCCCGGGCCTCGTCCGAGGTGCGCAGCGGCGTCGTCTACGCCACCGTCATCGTCGTGCTGGTGTTCCTGCCGCTGTTCGCGCTGCCGGGCATCGAAGGCCGGCTGTTCACGCCGCTGGGCTTGGCCTATATCGTGTCGATCCTGGCCAGCATGCTGGTGGCGACGACGCTGACGCCGGTCATGTGCTACTGGCTGCTGCCGGTGATGAAGCGGCTGGATCACGGCGACAGCCCGCTGGTGCGCTGGCTGAAGAAGGGCGACGAGCGCCTGCTGCGCTGGTCGTTCCGGCACGCACGCGCGCTGCTGGCGGCCGCGGCCGTGGCAGTGGTGGCCGCGGCCGCGGCGGCGGCCTGGCTGCCGCGCTCGTTCCTGCCGCCGTTCAACGAGGGCACGCTGACCGTCAACGTGCTGCTCGACCCCGGCACCGCACTCGCCGAATCGAACCGCATCGGCACGCTGGCCGAGGAGCTGGCGCTGCAGGTTCCCGAAGTGACGCAGGTCGGCCGGCGCACCGGCCGCGCCGAGCAAGACGAGCATGCCGAAGGCGTGCACTACACCGAGATGGATGTCGACCTGAAGCCCTCCGAGCGCTCGCGTTCGGCGATCATCGACGAGCTGCGCAGGCGCCTGGCCGTGCTGCCGGCCGCGGTGAACATCGGCCAGCCGATCTCGCACCGGCTCGATCACCTGCTGTCGGGCGTGCGCGCGCAGATCGCGTTGAAGGTCTACGGCGACGATCTTGACACGCTGCGCAGCGTGGCCGAGCGGTTGCGCGCCGCGCTCGCCGGCATCGAGGGCATCGCCGATCTGCAGATCGAGAAGCAGGTGCTGATCCCGCAGCTGAAGATCCGCATCGACTACGACGCCGCGGCGCGCCATGGCGTGGCGCCCGGCGCGGTGCTGCGTTCGCTCGGGCAGATGATCGAGGGCGAGCGCCTCACGCAGCTGGTCGAAGGCAATCGCCGCTTCGATCTCTTGGTGCGCCTGCCGGAGTCGGAGCGTGATCCGCTGGCGCTGGAGCGGCTGCTGATCGAGACGCCTGGTGGGCACGTACCGCTGTCCAAGATCGCCGCGCTAGAAGATGCGGATGGGCCTAACCAGGTGAGTCGGGAGAACGGAAGGCGCCGCATCGTCATTTCCGCGAACAGCGTCGGGCGCGACCTGTCCGCGACCATTGCAGACATCCGCCAGGTGCTGCAGGCGACGGCCTTGCCCGACGGCTATTTCACGGCGCTGGAAGGCCAGTTCCAGGCGCAGGAGGACGCGTCGCGCCTGATCGCGCTGCTGGCCAGCCTGTCGTTGGCGTTGGTGTTCATGGTGCTGCACGGGCGCTACCGCTCCAGCGTGCTGGCCTTGATCGTCATGGGCAACATCCCGCTGGCGCTGGTCGGCAGCGTGGCCGGGCTGTGGATCGCCGGCCAGCCGCTGTCGGTGGCCGCGCTCGTCGGCTTCGTCACCTTGACCGGCATCGCGACGCGCAACGGCATCCTGAAGATCAGCCACTACGTCAACCTGTGCGCCTTCGAGGGCGAGCGCTTCGGCGACGCGATGATCGTGCGCGGCTCGCTCGAGCGATTGACGCCGGTGCTGATGACCGCGCTGGTGGCCGCCTTCGCGCTCGTACCGCTGCTGTTGTCGGCCGACGCGCCTGGCAAGGAACTGCTGCACCCGGTGGCGGTGGTGATCTTCGCCGGACTCGTCAGCTCGACCCTGCTCGACACCTTGCTCACACCGGTGATGTTCAGGCTGTGGGGCGACAAGCCCACGCAGCGGCTGGTGGCCAGCAGGTCATCCGAGAGTTACTGAACTTCGACCCATTCACTCGCACCAAGGAGCATTGCCATGAAATCGCCGAAGACCCAATCCTTGCTGACCGCGCTGCTGTTGACGAGCGCCTTCGCCTGGGCTCACGACGACGCCACGCTGGATAAGCTGAAGCCGCCCAACGGCGGGCAGTTGCGCGCCGCCGGCATCTATCACTTCGAACTGGTCGTGGCCCCGCCAGCAGCGAACGGGAAGTCGGCGCCGGTGAGCGTGTACCTGACCGACCACGCCGGCACGAAGATCGCCAGCGCCGGTGCCACGGGGTCGGTCACGATCCTCAGCGGTGCGCGCAAGACCTCGATCACCCTGCAGCCGGATGGCGACAACCGGATGAAGGGCACGGGCGACTACCAGTCGACGGCGGACATGAAGGCCATCGTTTCGGTCGCGCTGCCCGGCAAGGCCGCCGAGCAGGTGCGGTTCACACCCTCGGTGGCTGTCGCGGCGGACGGTCACGGCAAACATCATCCATAGCAACGGTGGTCTCGTCGGCAGCGGCCGGCCGGCTCGAGCGCACCTAGCCATTCGTGAAGGAGCAGTCTCTTGATCACCACTCACATCATCCGCAGAGCCTTGGTCACCGGGTTCCTGCTATCCGTCATCGCAATCGCTCCGTCCCGCGCGGCGCAAGGTGTCGTGCTGACCCATGTCCACGGGTTGGCCTACAGTGCCGATGGCAAGCAACTGATGGTTCCAAGCCACCACGGCCTTTCGGTCTACGAGAACGGCAAATGGTCCATGGGCGCCGGGCCGGCGCATGACTACATGGGCTTCTCGGCGACGCGTGATGCGCTGTACAGCAGCGGTCACCCCGCCCAGGGCAGTAATCTGACCAACCCGTTCGGACTTATCAAGAGCAGCGACGGCGGCAGGAGCTGGAAGAAGCTCGGCCTCGAGGGCGAGGCGGACTTCCACTCGCTGGCCACCAGCTACGGCACGCAGGCGGTTTACGTCGTCAACCACGGCGCCAACTCGCGCATGAGCCAGGCAGGCATCTACTTCACCCAAAACGACGGGCTGAAGTGGACCCGTGCTGCGGCCAAGGGCATCGGGCCCAAACTGAACAGCCTGGCAGTGCACCCGACGGACGCCGCGGTCGTCGCGGCGGGCACCGCCGATGGTCTGTATCTCTCGCGCGACTCGGCACAGACCTTCGAGCGCCTCGTCGGCGGCCAGCAGGTGTTGGCCGAAACCTTCGACCTCGACGGCCGACATCTCTGGTTTAGCGGCTATGCCGGCAAGCCGTCGCTGATGCGCGTCGCGCTCGTCGCCGGTGCGGAGCCGCAGGCGCTGGGGCTGCCGGCGCTGAGCGAGGATGCCGTGGCCTACATCGCGCAGAACCCCGTTCGTCGCGATGAACTGGCCATCGCCACCTTCAAGCGCAGCGTCTTCATCAGCAAGGACGGCGGAGCCACCTGGACCGTCATCGCATCGGAGGGTGTCCCCCGTGATTGAGCAGCAGTCCGCAACGGCGCGGCGCGCCACCGGGCGGCGCTTGTGCATCGCCGGTTTGGCGTTGTAAGGCAACGGAAATGGCACCCGACGAACGAGCGATGAACCCGATCGCCGCGGGACGGCTTCGCGCGAGCCGGATGCTGGCGCTTTGCGTGCTGGTCACGGTCTCGACGTTGGCGCTCGGGCAGCCGGGCGCGACCAACGCCATCGTCTCTTCAAGTGCCGCACCGGCGACCACGAGCCTGCTGGACTCGGTCCGCAACCTGCTCGGTTCCGCCAAGCCCGCGGAACTGCTGCCGCCCGAGCAGGCGTTTCAGTTGCAGGTGCGATCGCGCGACGACGACAACCTGGTGGCGACGTTGACGCCTGCGACGGACTACTACCTCTACCGAGACCGCATCAGCTTCAGTCTTGTCGATGCACCTGCCGGACTGGAAATCGAGCAGGTGAGTCTGCCGCCTGGCAAACCCAAGGCCGATCCGACGTTCGGCACGGTGCAGGTGTTCCACGGTCCGGTCGATGCATTGATCAGGTTGCGGCGCGATGGCGATGCTCCGGCCCGGATCAGCCTGCGCGCCACCTATCAGGGCTGCAACGAGCCGCTTGGGGTGTGCTACCCGCCGATCGACAGGACGGTCACGGTGGCGCTGCGCGGCGATGGCGGCGCACCGGGCCGTGCCGACGTGGCGGCACCCAACAATCTGCCGGAGGCGACGGCACTGGACTCCAGCGACGACGCGGATGCGGTGCATCGGCTGTTCACGCAGAGCAGCCGCTGGGCGCTCGTGGCCGCGTTCTTCGGTTTCGGACTGCTGCTGTCCTTCACGCCGTGCATGCTGCCGATGATTCCTATCCTTTCCGGAATCATCGTCGGGCAGCGTCGTGAGATGAGCCGGCGCCACGCCTTCGGCCTGTCGGCGATCTATGTGCTCGCCATGGCCGTGACCTACGCCCTGGCCGGCGTGGCCGCCGGGCTGGCCGGCACCTTGCTGTCGGCGTACCTGCAGAACCCCTGGGTGCTCGGCGGCTTTGCGCTGGTCTTCGTGCTGCTGGCCTTGTCGATGTTCGGCCTGTACGAACTTCAACTGCCCGCTGGCGCGCGACAGGCTCTGGCTGCGGCCGGCCGCAGAATCCCCGGCGGTCGCGCGACCCACGTGTTCGTGATGGGCGTGCTGTCGGCCATCATCGTCGGGCCCTGCGTCGCCGCCCCGTTGGCCGGCGCGCTGCTGTACATCGGTCAGACGCACGACGTGGTGCTGGGCGGCACGGCCCTGTTCGCGATGGCCGTCGGCATGGGCGTGCCTCTGCTCGTCGTCGGCACCGCGGCCGGTTCGATCCTGCCCAAGGCCGGGCCCTGGATGGTGACCGTGCAGCGCGTCTTCGGCGTGCTCATGCTGGCGGTGGCGGTCTACATGGTGTCGCCGCTCATTCCGCTTCTCGTGCAGCAATTGCTGTGGGGTGCACTGCTGATCGTGCCGGCGATCTACCTGCTCGCGCTCGATCCGCAGCGGACCGATGCACCACGTCGCCGAAGTCTGTTCAAGGGCGTGGGGGCGCTGGCGTTGCTGCTGGGTGCGGCAGTGGTGGCGGGCGCGTTGTCGGGACACCGTGAGATCCTGCAGCCGCTCGCCGCCCTGGGCGGCGCCGTCCGGCCCGGCGCGCCCCCGGAACTGCAGTTCGATCCCGTGCAAAGCATCGCGGATCTCGACGCACGGCTGCTGGCCTCGCGCGGGCGGCCTGTGATGCTGGATTTCTGGGCCGACTGGTGCGTGTCCTGCAAGGAGATGGACCAGATCACGTTCAGGGACGAGCGCGTGCAGGCGCGCCTCAAGGAAGTCGTTCTGCTGCGCGCCGACGTCACTGCCAACAGCGCCGACGACCAGGCGCTGCTGCGTCGCTTTGGCCTCTTCGGCCCGCCGGGTATCGTCTTCTTCGACCCACAGGGCGCGGAAGTGGGCCTGCGGATCGTCGGTTACCAGTCGCCGCAGCGGTTCCTGCGGTCGCTCGACCGGGCCGGTATCGCGCTGACCGCGCCTTGACCTCAGGCGCTCGCGTCGTGCTCAACGCGGCAACGACAGCTCGGCCTCCAGCCCGCCCTGCGGCGCGTTGCGCAGGCGGACCTCGCCACCCGCGGCGCGCGCGATGTTGCGCGCGATGCTCAGTCCCAGCCCGGTGCCGCCGGTGTCGCGGCTGCGCGAGCCCTCGAGCCTGAAAAACGGGTCGAATACCCGCTCGAGCATGTCCTCGGGGATGCCGGGGCCGTCGTCGCGGATGCGCAAGGTCAGCGCCTTCGCGCTGTCGTCCACCTGGATGTGCGCCCGCTCGCCATAGGCCAGCGCGTTGTCGACCAGGTTGCCCACGCAGCGCCTGAGCCGCGCGGCGTCGCCCTGCAATGGCGCGTCGGCGCGGCCTTCGATCTCCACCGCTTTGCCCGCCTCGCGCGCGTCGGCCTGCAGGCTCTCCAGCAGCGCCATCACGTCGACCGGCATCGATCGGGCCGGCCCGTCCAGGCCGCGAAGCGCTTCCAGGGCGTCGGCCACCATCGCCTGCATCTCACCCAGGTCCTGCTCGAAACGCTGCCGCAGATCCTCGTCCTCCAGCAGTTCGGCGCGCAGGCGCATGCGGGTCAGCGGCGTCTTCAGGTCATGCGACATCGCCGCCAGCACCTGGGTGCGATCGTCGATGTAGCGCATCAGGCGCGTCTGCATGGTGTTGAAGGCCTGCGCCGCCTGGCGCACCTCGGTCGGGCCGTCCAGCGGCAGCGGGGGGCGATGGATGTTCTTGCCCAGGCCCTCGGCGGCATCGGCCAGGGTGCGCAGCGGACGGCTGACCCAGCGCATTGCGATGAGCGACAGGGCCAGCACCACCGCCAGCAACATGCCCAGCGTCAGCAGCAGCCGCAGCGGCAGGCTGGTCGCGCCCGCCGGCAGCTGACTGCCGAAGGTGACCCAGGTGCCGTCCGTCAGCTGCACCTGCGTGACCAGCTGCACCGCGCCGGGCAAGGGGCTGTAGCCGCGCATGCTGTAGTCCGGCCCGCCCATCATCATCTCGTGGGGCCCCCGCAGCGGCGTGCCCGTCGGCGGCCCGGCCCGCGGGCTGCGTCCCTCGCTGACCCGCACCGCGCGGCCGTCGCCGAGTGCGGCGCGTAGCATCGTGGTGAACATCAGCGCGTGAGCGCTACCCTGCGCGTCGGACATCGGGGCTGCCCGACCCAGTGTCACGCGCTGCGGCGGCACGTTCAGAATCTTGACGATGCGCGAACGCTCATCGGCGTCGATCGAATCGAGCAGGTGCACGATGTCGACCACGCGCTGTACCGGTTGGATGCCTGCTGTGCGCAGCAGCACCCGATCGCGTTCGGCCCAGTTGATCCAGGCGCTCAGGCCCTGGGCCAGCACCAGCCCGATGATCAGCACGCCGACCAGCCGGCCGAACAGCGACTGCGGCCACAACCACGTCATGACGAAGGTCGTTCGACCGGCACCGCGAGCACGTACCCCTCGCCGCGCACGGTCTTGATCAGCTGCGGGTCCTTCGGGTCGTCGCCCAAGCGATGGCGCAGGCGACTGACCTGCACGTCGATGCTGCGGTCGAGCGGATCGGCCTCGCGACCCTGCGTCAGGTCGACCAGCTGGTCGCGATTGAGCACCCGGTTCGGATGGGCGAGGAAGATGCGCAGCAGCCGGTACTCGGCCCCGCTGAGCGAGGTCGCGACGCCGTCGGGCGAGACAAGGTGGCGGTGCACGGTGTCGAGCGTCCAGCCGGCGAACGACAGGTGCGCGCTGTCGTCGGGACGCATGTTCGGCGGCAGGCTGCGCACCCGCTTGAGGACGACCTTGATGCGCGCCAGCAGTTCGCGCGCACTGAAGGGCTTGGGCAGGTAGTCGTCGGCGCCCATCTCCAGGCCGATGATGCGGTCGGTCTCGTCGCCGCGCGCGGTCAGCATGATCACCGGCAGCTCGGAGCGGGCGCGTAGCTTGCGGCACAGCGTAAGGCCGTCGTCGCCCGGCAGCATCAGGTCCAGCACCACCAGGTCGACGTGCCCGGCGTCGAGCGCGCGCCACATGCCGTTGCCGTCGGCCACGGCGGTGGCCTTCAGGCCGTTGCGCGTCAGGTAGGTGCCCAGCAGCGAGCGGATCTCGGCGTCGTCGTCGACGATCAGGATGTGGTCCAGCGCGTCCATGGCAGGCATTGAACTCAATTCGTCGCGATGGCGTCGGACTTCAGCGTAACGTACTGTGTCGGCACCGCGGCCTGACACGGCGCACTACAAAAATCCCCTGGCGTGACATCGCCCGCTTACGTCGACGCGCTCCAATGAAGGCGACCCGGAAGAACGGGCTGCAAGTAAAGAAGGAGATGGCATGGACACCTCCCACCCGAAGAACCGACGCCGAGGCATTCGAAAGGCCGCTGAATACCGCTGAGCAAGGAGAAGGCAAGGCCGTGGCGGGGGTGGGGCCTCGCGTCGCACGGCATCGAGTGCCAAAGTGAAGTTCCTGATGAACTTCGGCAGACGGAGGCCCCGAATGGATCGTACGACTTACGGTTTGGACATTGCAAAGAACGTGATGCAACTGCACTGGGTTGATGCCGAGACGGGCGAGATTGGACGCAAGAAGCTGGCGCGGGCCAGGCTGGCGGCGTACTTCGCGCAGCTGCAGCCGGCGCGCATCGTGATGGAAGCGTGCGGCAGCGCACACCACTGGGCGCGGGTGTTCACGGCGCTGGGTCACCAAGTGGAGCTGCTGCCGGCGGCGCAGGTGCGAGCGTTCGTGCGCAGCCACAAGGACGATGCGGCCGACGCGCGGGCCATCTGGCTGGCGGCGCAGCAAGGCGACATCCGGCGCGTGCCGCAAAAGAACGTGCAGCAGCAGGCGATGCTGTCGCTGCACCGTACGAGGCAACACTGGGTGAGCGTGCGCACGGCCACGGTGAACTCGCTGCGAGGATTGCTGTACGAGTTCGGCGTGGTGCTGCGCGGAGGGCGCCAAGCCGGGCTGAAGGCGCTGGCCGAGCAGCGAGCCGCGATCGACCCGCAGTTGCCCACTGCGATGCACAGCCTGCTCGACGGCCAATTGCACACGCTCGAACTGCTGCAGCAGCGCATCGACGCGCTGGAGTGCCAGATCGCGGCGCTGCAAGGGCAGCTGAAGGGCGCGCCCGAGCTCGACCAAGTGCCCGGCATCGGCGTGCTCGGCGCCACGGCCCTGGCCGCCACGCTGAGTGACGGCAAAGCCTGGCGTTCGGGGCGCGAGTTCTCGGCCAGCCTGGGACTGGTGCCCGCGCACTCTGGCACCGGCGGCAAGGTGCGCGTGGGGCACCTGAGCAAGCGCGGCGACCCGTACCTGCGCACGCTGCTCATCCACGGGGCGCGCTCGGTGATCGAGCACGCCAAGCACCAGCCCAAGTGGCTCGAAGAGCTGCTGGCACGCCGGCCCAAGAACGTGGCGGTGGTGGCGCTGGCCAACAAGATGGCACGCACGGCCTGGGCGATGGTCGCCCATGGCCGGGCGTATCAGCGGGACTGGAAGAGTGCCAGGCCCGGGAGCGCGGCCGCGCAAGCGGCAGGCGCATAGATCAACCTCACAGACAAAGGAGTGGACGCCGCAAAGAGTGCGTGAGTCGAGTCGATGAAGTGATGGCAAAGCGGTCGGACCGCGGGCCGGGCAAAGCTGAATGGTTTGCAGGGGCATCGCTGATGCAAACCCCGCGACGGAGATGAGCACCGGCCTCGCGAATGACCATCAAGGCCAGCGGCGGGCTCGTCCCGGCTGCACCTCAAGGCCGGATGTAAGACCGCAGTCGTATCCGCCGAGTCAGAACTTCAGGAACTCGCTTGCCACACGGGAGGTGTCCATGTAAGCAAATCATGAAGCGCATTCACAAGATCATCGCCGCCACGACGGGTGCATTGGCACTGGTGGCCGTTACCGCGGTGACCGCGGCGCCGTACGGCGCCTTCGGCGGTGGCCCAGGCTACATGGGTGGCGGGCACATGGGCATGATGTACGGTGGCATGGGCGCCGGCATGGGTCCGGGCATGGGCCATGGCGGCATGTCGGGTGGCGGGATCGGCATGATGTCCGAGCAGGGCCTGGTGCAGCTGAAGACCCAGCTGGCGATCACCGCGCAGCAGGAGCCCGCCTGGCAGGCTTTCACCGCGAAGGCCGCCGAGCAATGGAAGCTGATGCAGACGACCCATGAACAGCATTGGCAAGCGGCAAACGCGGCGACGAGCGCCCCGGCACAGATGTCGCTGCGCATTGGGTACATGACCCAGCACCTCGCTGGCATGCAGGCGATGAACACCGCCTTGACCGACCTGTATGCGGTGCTGACGCCCGAACAACGCACGCTCGCTGACCAGGTCCTGGGCCACATGGGCCCGCGCGGCCAAGGTCGCGGCCTGCGCGGCTGACGCGCTCGCACACCGGGATCGCGGGCATGCCGCCGCCGATCCCGGTCCTCGGCCGATGGCCGGCGCGCAGCCGGCCATCGGTTCTTGGGCCCGGTGTGCGGGGTCTCGACGCCGGATCGGGTTGCCGGCACCAGCCCTACCGGCTGACGTCATTCGGAAGGGCCGCGGACCGGGTTGCGGCGTCTCGCGCGTCGACTGCGGTACAGCTTCACCCCGACGGGCAAGAGCGTCAACGCACCCAGTGCCAGCACCGCGAACGCGATGCGTCTGGCCTCGCCGCTTTGCATCTCCGTGCCGAAGTGGGCGAGCAGGAAGCTCGATGGGGCAATGCCGAAGAGGGTCGCCAGCGAGAACCGCCAGAACGCCAGCGGCGTCAGGCCGGCGGCGTAGCTGACGATGTCGAACGACAGGAAGGGCAGCAGGCGACTGACGAACACGATGCCGGTCAGCGCGTTCTGCGTGCCGATCAGGCCGACCTGGAGGCGGTCGCCGAACCAGCGCTGAACCGTCTCGCGGCCGACGAATCGCGCGATGGCGAAGGCCGCCATCGCGCCGACCTGCGCACCGAGCAGCACGTACAGCGCGCCCCAGGCGTGCCCATAGGCAGCGCCCGCGGCCAGGGCGATCGGCGCGCTCGGGATGGGACTGACGAGGATCGCGATCGTCATCAATACGACGATCGCCAGCGGACCCCACGGCCCCCATTGCACGACCCGGCCTTGCAGCGCCTCGGAGTCCAGCATCGTGGCCAGCATGCCGCTGCGATGCAGCAACAGGTAGGCTCCCGCCATCGCGGCGAGGATCAGCACGGCCCAGGCTGTTCTGCGCATGCTCGTTCGTTGGACTGCAGACCGGCGCTGCGCGCACTGCCCACAACGCGGTGGCGCGGCCCGCCCCGATTCTGGATCGACGGCGGTTTCGGGTTGGCGCAAGTGGACGGGGCTCAGGCCAGATCGCGCCTCTTGGCGTCGATCTCCGCCTTGTCGATCTCACCACGCGCGTAGCGCTCCTTCAGGATGGCGAGCGCGCGACTCCCATCGTGCAAGCTCCGCCCCTCGTGGCGCCCTGCAAGCAGCCAGCGCACGATGGCGACGACGGCGACGATCAGCAGCGCCCACCACAGCAGGTGCCACGGCCCGAACATGAAGCCGCCACCCCAAGCATCGCCCCAACTCATCATGTTTGCCCACATGGCATGCATCCTCGACTTGCAGCAATCGCCTGGCCCGGTGTGCAGTGGCACCGGGACTCCGAGCGGGATGTCCGAGCCGTGCCTAGCATCTGCTCCACTTCGTCAACATTCTCGATCTTCCCGCGAAGCCCGAACTGCAGGCCGAACCTCGCCTGTGCATCGTGGCAATCGATTCATGGGCCCAGAGTGCCGCCGCCGCGTCGTTCAGACCGGGCACTTGCTTGACGCTCATGATCGCGTTCCTCGTCCTCGTAGACGGATCCAGCGACGCCCAGACTGCACTTCGCGCGCCGGCCTGGCACGAGCCGCACGCACGCGCAACTCGAGTCCTGCGGTGCCGACGACAACTGCCGAATCGCCGACGGCGAGAGCCTCGCCAACCACCTGGGCCGACCACAACTCACCGTCGACGACACGGTGACGCCTCGTGAGCCCACGTCCACCACTTTGCCTACGACACCGTGCATGGCCTCCAGGCCGTTCAGCGGTGGCATTCGCCAAGCTTCCCATGCATAGGAAACGCTTGATCGCGCGTGCGCGGACCACCGATCCCTGCCGTTCGGGCGGACGACAGAAACTTGAAATAGGCCTCGAAGTCCCGTCCCTCTGGTGCACGAAGGATCAGGCGCTCGGTTTCGATCGTGGGGATATGAAGGTTGGTGCCGCTCATGGTCGTTTTCCAAACGCAAGTGGCGGGCAGCGACGCGCTACTCTCCTGCCGGCTCGCGTCACGACGAGCCTCGCATTGGGCTGCATAGCGCATGACCGCAATTCGGGCTGACCCAGCTTGCAGTCAGACGCCACAGAACAGCGTCGTTGGTGGCACGATCGCAGGCCATCTGGGGCACGTTCGCTGGGTAGCGACGCCATGAAGGAGATCAGCAAATGATTGCAAGCAGTGCTGACGACATCACCAACGCCGTACTCACCGAGGCCGGGCGCACACCCGATGCGCGCCAGCGCGAACTGCTCCTGGCCGCGGTTCGCCACCTTCATGCCTTCGTGAGCGAAGTGCGGCTGACAGAGGCCGAGTTCTTCCGCCTGGTTGCGGCCATCGCACGCTGCGGACAGATGACCAGCCCCTCCCACAACGAGGTGATGTTAGCCGCAGGGTCGCTGGGGGTGTCGGCGCTGGTCTGCAGGATCAACAACGACAGCACCATCACGGCCAACCAGCTCGGCCCTTTCTGGCGCCCTGGCTCGCCGAATACGGACAGCGGAGAGTCCATCGTACGCTCACCGACGCCGGGCGAACCTGTCCTGGTACAGGCCGAGGTAGTGGACGTCGAGGGCAGACCGCTCGAAGGTGCCGAGGTCGATGTCTGGCACGCCAGCACCGAAGGCTTCTATGAGAACCAGGATCCGGGGCAGGCCGACATGAACCTGCGCGGCCGGTTCGTGACCGATGCGGCCGGCCGCTTCGAGTTCTGGACCGTCAAGCCTGCAGGCTATCCCGTGCCGGTGAACGGCCCAGTGGGTGAGCTGCTGCGCATGCAAGGCAGGCACAACCTGCGGCCGGCGCACATCCACTTCCTGATCGCCAAGCCGGGGTTCAAGACGCAGTTTGCGCAGGTCTACTCGTCCGACGACGAGAACCTGGAATCAGACGTCGTGTTCGCAGTCACCGCACCGCTCGTGGGCCGCTATGTCGCTCAAGCCGAGGGTGGCTGGCGGTTGGCACAGCGGTTCGTGCTGCAGGCGGGCGAGTCGCACCTGCCCGTGCCGCCGATCACCGGAAAGTCCGACGGTCCCAGGCCGCAACTGGAGGTGCTTCAGAGGCGATAGGTGTCCTTGCCACTTCGTGCCAGAGGTCAGTCTCGCGGGAAGTAGTCCTGGTCCGATGCGGCGTTCGATGAGAGTGGCGACCAATGAGTCAGCGGGTCGCCTTGCTCGCGCGCGGGAGTCGGGCTCCAATCGAGCCGATTCATGAGCGGCCCGTGACGCCCGCCGACCGGCTACCAGGCAAGCCTGCCGGAGGCGATTCAGGTCGAATGGCTCCGCCACGAGCGGCAGCTTGAGGGCATTGAGCCGTCAACGTCGGCTTTCGCGCGGTGAGTCCGAAGGGGTGGCCGTTTCAAGCCGACCCCAAGCAGTCGCTGACCCCACGCCGCGCGGGTGCCAGGTTTCGCCGGTGACTGTCGACCCATAGCGACCGGCGGTGACGCTCGGGACGGTGGCGGTCATAGCGCCGCCGCTGGGCACTCGCGGTAGCGTCTGGCCCACGGAAGTCAATGGCACGACCTCTTGGCCTGCGGGCATCTGAGCGCCAGTGCCACAAGTTGGACCACAACGCGGCCCTATCCGGCCCGAGACTCGGGCCTCGGGCATCTACGTGGGCTGAAGGGCGAGCCAATGTTGGTGCGTGTCGACCTTGTGGCAGAAGCTGGCGACCTTGCCGTCGTCGGCGAAGCGCCAGATGTGCACCTCGTCGTCCTCCTTGACCGTGTGGGCAGTGGACTTGACGACGAACTCCAGCCCGATGATGGCGACGACCACATTGTCTCGTTCGAGCAGGGTTCTGGGCTGGAACCTCCGGATTTCGAGTGCGCCCATCGCTTCGAAGAATGCCGGCACTTCGGCCCGCCCTTGTCGTGGCTTCAGCCAGGGAATGCCCACATCAACCGCGCCCTGCTCCCATTCGACTTGGTCAGCCAAGTGGCTGAGGATCGTTGGAACGTCGCCTCGACCAAAGGCCTCGTAGATCGTCAATACTCGCGGGATGTTGCTCATGGCTGCGACCCCTTGCTGGTTGAACGGGGATCCGTCGACAGACACGACGGGAGTCCAGTTTCGAACCCGCTGTGTGTGCGGTCGACGGGCGCGTGTCCCGTCGTGGCCGCGATTCCGCCCCCGCGCGGCCGCGTCAGCCGGGACTTTGTCCCGTCGGCTGGTTGGGGCACGCCACGCGGCGAGCAAGCGAACGCCGCGGTGCGAACGAGCTTGACGCATGGCGCCGTCCGACATCCGCTTCGTCCACGCGCCGGATGGCGCTCGACTGGCGTACTCGGTCTCGGGCGCCGGGGCGCGCGTCGTGATCAAGGCGGGCATGTGGCTGTCCCACATCGAGTTCGATTCGACGAATCCGCTGAACCGTCACTGGCGTGAAGCAATGGACGCGCGGGGGCGCTACGTTCGCTACGACGCCCGCGGCTGCGGCTTGTCGGATTGGGACCCGCCTGCGATTGAGTTCGATGCCTGGGTAGACGACCTTGCGACGGTCGCGGACGCGATCGGGGAACCGCCGTACACGCTGTTCGGCTATTCGCAGGGCGCCGGCGTGGCGATCGCGTACGCGGCGCGCCACCCTGAGCGAGTCGCGCAGCTCATCGTCTATGGCGGTTTCACCCGCGGGCGCCTCGCACGCGCCAGAACGCAGCAGGAACGCGACGAGGCCGAGACCATGGTCCGGCTGGCCGAGCTGGGATGGGCCAAGGAGGACAACGCGTACCGCCAGTTCTTCACGACGCAGTTCCTGCCGGCAGGCACCATGGAGCAGCACCAATGGTTCAACGAGCTGCAGCGCCTGTCGGCCTCGTCGGCGAACGCCGTTCGCTGCATGCGGGCGTTCAACGCCATGGACGTGACCCCTCTGCTGGCCGAGGTCCGATGCCCGACGCTGGTCTTGCACGCCAAGGGCGACGTACGGGTGCCGTTCGCCGAGGGTGCGGCGATCGCCGCTGGCGTCCGCGACGCCCGGTTCGTGCCAATCGATGGGGTCAATCACGTCATGACGGCCGATGAACCTGGCTGGCAGCAGTGCCTCGATGCGATTGAGGCCTTTCTTCCCCGTGTCCCATCGCCGCGCGCAGCGCAGGGCTTCGACAAGCTCACCAAACGACAGATTCAGATCCTCGACCTGTTGGCGCGAGGGTCCGACAATGCCCAGATCGCCGCGCATCTGGAGGTGGCGGACAAGACCGTTCGCAATCAGGTTTCGGCGATCCTTGACGTGTTGGGCATCGAGTCGCGCGGGCACTTGATCGTGCGGGCGCGCGATGCCGGCTTTGGCAGGTAGCCCTGGGCCCAAAGCGCGAAGCCAAGCTATATGTCGGTTGGCGAGCTCGAGGCCCAGCCACGAGGCCGTCGACCTAGATCAGGACCCGCCCAGATCGGGCGGACGAGTATTCCAGTCGCCGGGAACCTGTCCTTCATCGGAACGCCGACGCGAGATTTTCGAGCAGACCCGGAAGGACGGCTTGTGGCCGTCGGCTGTCAGCGGCCTGGCGTCGATCAGCGGCGGCAGAGCTCCACACTGCGGTCATTGAGGCAATCAGCGCGACCTGAAAACCTGCAGTCCCTACCATCGCGCATGGACGCACGCGAAACCGCCCCCTCTACAGAACGCAACAGGCAGCCGATCCTTGAGGTGCTCACGCGCGTGTTGCCGCCCCGCGGACTCGTACTCGAGATCGGCAGCGGCACCGGGCAGCATGTGGCGCACTTCGCCAAGGCCTTGCCCGGCCTCATCTTCCAGCCCAGCGAGATGGACGTGGAGCGCCATCCTTCCATCGAGGCGTGGACGGCCGCTGGCAAGCTGTCGAACGTGATGCCGCCCCTGGCCATCGATGTCACGAAGCGTCCGTGGCCCGTAACGGCGGCCGACGCGGTGGTGTGCATCAACGTGATTCACATCTCTCCCTGGGAGGCCACGCTCGGGTTGATGGCGGGCGCCAGCAGCATCCTGCCCGACGCTGGCGTGCTTGTGACCTACGGCCCCTACATGCGCGGCGGAGCACATACATCGCAGAGCAATCAAGCGTTCGATGCAAGCCTGCGCGCAAGGAATCCGCTCTGGGGTGTGCGCGATATCGACAGGGTTGTGGAAGTCGCAGGCCATGAAGGTCTTGCACTGGTGGAGACCGTACCGATGCCGGCGAACAACCTCACGCTGGTCTGGCGGAAGGACATCAGCGCGCGCACCGTAGTCAGCAGGACTTCCTGAGCACCATGGTCCTGGGAAGCGAATGGGGGCGTTGGCCAAGCTGCGCCGTTGAAGTCGCCTGAAGTCGCCATCGATGACGTGCTTGGGACTCGGCGGGCGCATCCGGGGTTGCAGCATCCGGCCTTGTGTCCGGGCATGCCGTTGTGGGGGCTGGGCTACGAGGATGAGGCGCGCGGAAGGGAGGCTTGAGAAGACAGCGACGGCTGGCAACCTTGGCTCATCTCCATTCAGCAAGGCCTCCCATGCACCCTCTCCAACTTACCCTCAAGGGCTTCCGCGGAATTCGCGACGGTCTCGGCCGCGACGAACTGACGTTCGACTTCGAGCGTCTGGCCGGCGACGCGCAGCTCATCGCCATCGTCGGCAGCAACGGACGCGGCAAGAGCACCCTGATGGAAAGCATGCACCCCTTATGTTGAATTCGCTGCGTCAACAATCGTCCAACACGCGGCGTTTCACTTGTTTCACTGCCTCTGCAGGGTGGTTATCAACGGGCACGACAACTTGCCCCGCATCGAGCAGCAGTCGCGGACGAGGACGGCCAGCGCCGACTCGATCCGGCGCAGGTCTTTCAGCTTCTTGCGCACATCGCCGAGCTTTGCTTCGGCGAGCTGTCTCGCCTCGTCACAGTGCGTGCCGTCGTCCAGTTTCAGCAAGCCCGCAACCTCGTCGAGGCTGAAGCCAAGGCGCTGTGCGGCCTTCACGAACCGCACCCGCGCCACGTCCTTCGCCTCATAGCGCCGAATGCGGCCGTAGGGCTTGTCCGGCTCGGGTAGCAGCGCGCGGCGCTGGTAGAAGCGCACGGTCTCCACGTTGACCCCGGCCGCCTTGGCGACGGCCCCGATCGTCAGTCCCTGCTGATCGCTGTCCATCCCGCTTGACTCCGTACATGAGTACGGAAATAAGCTTACGCCATCGTGTCCCCGACACACCGAGGAAAGTGCATGACGGAATCGCAGACCGGGCGTGGTGCGCTCTTCGCCGGCGGACTGGCCGCGTTCCTCGCGTCAACCTGCTGCCTGGGCCCGCTCGTGCTGGTGGCCCTGGGCTTCAGCGGCGCGTGGATCGGCAACCTAACGGCGCTGGAGCCCTATCGCCCGTTCTTCATCGGCGCTGCGCTTGTCGCCATGTATTTCGCGTGGCGTCGCATCTATCGACCGGTGCAGCAGTGCAAGCCGGGCGAGGTGTGCGCGATCCCCCAGGTGCGGTCCACCTACAAGGCCGTCTTCTGGTTCGTGGCCGTGCTGGTGCTGATCGCGCTGGCCTTCCCCTATGTCCTTCCGCTGTTCTACTGACCAGGAGTGCTCCATGAAGAAGCTGATCTTGATCGCGGCCCTCGCCATGTCCGGCGCGGCCGGTGTCCAGGCAGCGCCGCAGACCGTGACGCTGGACGTGCCGGGCATGACCTGCGCGGCGTGTCCGATCACGGTGAAGAAGGCGATCTCGAAGGTCGACGGCGTGAGCAAGGTCGACGTGAGCTACGAGAAGCGCCAGGCCATCGTGACCTTCGACGATGCCAAGGCCAACGTGCAGAAGCTGACCGCGGCGACCGAGAACGCGGGCTATCCGTCCACCGTCAAGCGCTGAAGCCGCAGCGATCGAGGAGGACAATATGAGCGTCATGACGCGGGTCGCGGACAAGGCCGGAGCGCTGGGCAGCATCGTCTCGGCGATGGGTTGCGGGGCTTGCTTCCCGGCCCTGGCCAGCCTTGGCGCAGCACTCGGGCTCGGCTTCTTGAGCCAGTTCGAGGCCGTGTTCGTCACCGTGCTGCTGCCGCTGTTCGCGGCGCTGGCGCTGCTGGCCAACGCGCTGGGCTGGTTCAACCACCGCCAGTGGCACCGCAGCGTGCTGGGCATGGTCGGCCCCGCCATCGTGCTGGTCGCCAGCTTCACCGTGGCCGAGAAGCTTCTCTACGTGGGCCTCGCGACGATGGTCGCGGTGTCGGTGTGGGACTTCGTCTCGCCGGCGAACCGGCGCTGCGGTCCGGATGGCTGCGCAGTCCCGCCCAAGCACGCCTGAAGCCTTCACGCTGCGACTCCACCAGAAAGGCATTCCGATGACCGAACTCGCGATCAGCGGCATGACCTGCGAGTCGTGCGCCGCGCACGTTCGCCAGGCCCTGGAGAAGGTGCCTGGTGTGCGTTCGGCGCAAGTGTCCTACCCCAACGGAACGGCGCGCCTCACCCTTGCGACTGACACACCCGTGGCGGAGCTCGTGTCGGCCGTGGCCGCCGCCGGATATCGCGCTCGCGTGCCCGAGGCTGCCTCCGGTCCGTCGCGCGACGGATTCCTCGATAGGGCACGCAGTTGGCTTGGCAGTGGCCAGAAGGAGCGCAGCGGCGGCGATGCGTCGCACGTTGCCGTCATCGGCAGCGGCGGCGCCGCAATGGCCGCGGCGCTCAAGGCGGTCGAACGCGGTGCGCGGGTCACGCTCATCGAACGCGGCACGATCGGCGGCACCTGCGTCAACGTCGGCTGCGTGCCGTCCAAGATCTTGATCCGCGCCGCGCACGTCGCGCACCTGCGGCGACGCAGCCCGTTCGACGCTGGCGTCTCCGCTGCCGAGCCGATCATCCTGCGCGACCGGCTGCTCGCGCAGCAGCAGGCGCGGGTGGACGAACTGCGCCACGGTAAGTACGAGAGCATCCTGCAGGGCACACCGGCCATCACGGTCGTGCACGGCACGGCGCGCTTCACGGATGCCCACTCGTTGACGGTGACCCTACGCGACGGCGGCGAGCGGGTCGTGCCGTTCGACCGCTGTCTGGTGGCTACCGGTGCCAGCGCGGCGGTGCCGGCGATCCCTGGCCTCGCAGACACGCCGTTCTGGACCTCGACCGAGGCGCTGGCCAGCAGCGAGACGTCGCCGCGGCTGGTTGTGATCGGTTCGTCCGTCGTCGCAGTGGAACTCGCTCAGGCCTTCGCGCGCCTGGGCAGCCAGGTCACGATCCTCGCGCGCAACAAGCTGTTCTTCCGCGAGGACCCAGCCATCGGCGAGGTACTCACCGCCGCGTTCCGCGAGGAAGGCATCGAGGTGCTCGAGCAGACGCAAGCCAGCCGCGTCGCTCATGCTGGCGGCGAATTCGTGGTGATGACGAACCACGGGGTACTGCGCGCCGACCGGCTGCTGGTGGCCACGGGACGCACGCCGAACACGGGCGCGCTCAACCTCGAAGGCGCCGGCGTGAAGGTGGACGGTCGGGGCGCCATCGTGGTCGACGGCCACATGCGCACCAGCGCACCGAACATCTATGCCGCAGGCGACTGCACCGATCAGCCCCAGTTCGTGTACGTCGCGGCCGCCGCAGGCACGCGGGCGGCGATCAACATGGCTGGCGGCAATGCAGCACTGGACCTGCGCGCGATGCCGGCTGTCGTGTTCACCGATCCGCAGATCGCGACGGTTGGTCTCAGCGAGGCCGAAGCGCACCAGGGGCGGATCGAGACCGACAGCCGCACGTTGACGCTCGACAACGTGCCGCGCGCGCTGGTCAACTTCGACACGCGCGGCTTCATCAAGCTCGTGGCCGAAGCGGGCACCGGCCGGCTGCTGGGCGTGCAGGCGGTCGCCGCCGAAGCCGGCGAGGTCATCCAGACCGCCGCCATTGCCATCCGTGCCGGCATGAGCGTGCACGACCTCGCCAACCAGTTGTTCCCGTACCTGACGATGGTCGAAGCCCTGAAGCTCGCGGCGCAGACCTTCACCAAGGACGTGAAGCAACTGTCGTGCTGCGCCGGCTGAGCTCAGCGGGACTTGAACAAGGAACGTCGCGGAGCATCGCCACCTGCGGCAAAGCTCGTGAACGGTCGTCCCTGACAACCGTTGAAGGCGCCGTCGGCCATGAGAGCCTGATCGGAGATCAACTCCGAGGCATCCCATGCAGCCGCTCCGACTCACCCTCAAAGGCTTCCGCGGCATCCGCGACGGCCTGGGCCGCGACGAAATCACCCTCGACCTCGAGCGCCTGGCGGACGGCGCCAACCTGATCGCCATCGTCGGCGCCAACGGCAGCGGCAAGTCGACGATCATGGACTGCCTCCACGCCCTTCATGGGACTGCCAAGCCGGGTCGCGTTGGCCGGTGCGGGCGGCTTCTCCTACTACGACCACGTCTACCTGCCCGAGAGCGTGAAGGACCTGACCTGGGCGCACGAGGGCCGATGCTATCGGTCGCAGATCGTCATCCGCCTCAACGGCCGCCGCCGCACCGAGGCGTTCCTGCACACGCTCGACGATGCCGGATGCTGGCGGCCGGTGCAACTCGATGACGGTATGCAGTCCGACGGCCGGGTGGAGACGTACACGCGCTGCGTCGAGAGCCTCTGCGGCAGTGCCGAGACGTTCTTCACCTCGGTGTTCGCCGCACAAGGCAAACGGCAGCTCAGCACCTATCGCAACGCTGAAATCAAGACGCTGCTGGCCGACCTGCTCGGGCAGGAGGAGATCCAGGAACTGGGCCAGAAGGCCGCAGAAATCGTCCGCCTGCTGAAAGCGGGACTGGCAACCCAGCGTCAGGAACTGGCCGGGCTCGACGCGGAGGATCAGCGCCTCGACGCGGTGCGCCGAAAACTCGACGGCGCCGACGATCGTGTGTCGGCGGCCGAGCGCGCGAAGACGGCGGCACAGGCCGCCCTGGAGGCCGCCCAGGCGCGGCACGCCCGCGTGGTGGTCGAACGCGAGCAGTCGCAGGCTACCGATGCCCGGCGGGCACAGCTCGTGGCCGAACGGCAAGCCGCGCTGGCAAGCGCGACTCAGGCGCTGCGCGCGCTCGATGCTCAGGAACAGGCCGAGCAGCAGCGGCTGGAACGCCTCGATCAGCGGGTCGCCAGCCGATTGCAGCAGGAACGACAGCGGCGGCGGGCCTTGGGCCAGTCCCGGCAGCGATGCCTGGTGGTGCTTGCCGAGGCCGGCGCGGTGCGGCACGCCGAAAGGCGCCTGCCGCTGGCGCAACGCGTGCAGACGCAGCGCAGTGCACGCACGCAGGCGTGCCGCGAGCAGGTTCATCAGCTGACGCAGTGCCAGGGGGCGGTACGTCTTGCAGAGCAGCGCGTCGCCGGCATCGAACGGGACGCGGGTCGGGCCGTGCTGAAGGCCGAGGAACTGGCGCGCCGGTTCGGATTGACCGGCGAGGTGCCTTGCGCCGGCACGGACCTGCAGGGGCGTTGCAAGCTGCTGGGTGATGCGCGCGAGGCGCAGGCGCTGATCCCGAACGCCCAGGCGCAGGTCGCTCGGCTGGCCGGCGAGAAGTCCGAGGCGAAACGGGAGCTCACCGACGCACGCCAGCGCTACGAGGCACTGGCCGGCGCGCCGCAGGCCCTGGCGCAGGCCGAGTTCCACGAGACCGTCGCACGCGAGCGGGTGAACCGCTTGTCCGTGATGTGCTCGAAGGCCCAGGCGTGCGCGCAGGCGCAGGCGACCTTGGTCGAGGTCGAGCGGGAGCTGCAGGCGCTGGGGCCCGAGGTGGGTGACGGTGCCGCCGCCGAGACCGCCGACGAGCGCGCGGAGCGCCAACAGATCGCCGCAGCGCGAGCGGCGATCGGGCAACAACGGGATCTTCAGACCACGCACTCCGGCGCGGCGCTGGCGCGCCTGGATCAAGCGCTCGGGTCGCTGCCTCCCGCCTTCGACGAGCAGCAGGTCGCGCAGGCTGCGCGGGCACTGGGCGCCGCGCGGGAAGCGCTCGCCGCAGCCGAGCAGTCGATGCTCACGGCGGTGCGCGAGGCGCAGACGCTCGACGAGGTCGCCAAGCAAGAGGGCGTGCTGGATGAACGTCGCGAACGCCTGCGCGCGCATTGCGCCCGCGTCGAGGATGAACTGGGCAACTGGAGCCTCTTCGCGCGCTGCATGAGCAACGACGGGCTGATCGCGCTGGCGATCGACGACGCGGGGCCTGCGCTGTCGGCACTGGGGAACGACCTGCTGCTGGCCTGCTACGGACCGCGCTTCACGGTGTCCATCCACACCTTGCTGGAAACGTCCAAGGGCGAGCAGAAGGAGGGCTTCGACATCGTCGTGCACGACGGCGACACCGGCGACAGCAAGAGCGTCAGCATGATGAGCGGCGGCGAGCGGACCTTGGTGGAGCTGTGCCTGACCCGGGCGATCGCGTTGTACCTTGCCCGCAACACCGGGCGCCGCTACACGACGCTGTTCACCGACGAAGCAGACGGCGCACTGGATCCGCAGCGCAAACGCATGTTCATGGCGATGAAGCGGGAAGTGCTGCGCCTGGGCGGCTACGAGCGCGAGTTCTTCATCTCGCAGACCCCCGAGCTGACGGCGATGGCGGACGCCGTGATCGACATCGACGCGCTGAGGGCGGACGGGTGCGATGCGGATCGGTGCGTGTCGCTGGCGTAGCCGATGGCGTCGCAGCGGCATCGATCACTGCGGCCCGGGCCCTGGCGTGCGCAGACGCGCTGCGCCGGCGTGCCCACCGACGCTCCACAGGTAGGCATGATCGAGAATCGGTTCGCATCCCGGATCGCTTCGGGCGAGTCGTTCCAGGGCACACAGCAGTTGGTCGGCTACGCCACGGTGCCCATCGATCACGGCCAGCTTGAAGAGCCGCAACAGTCCTCGCGCGAGCACGAGGTTCGATCCGAGGTCGCAGTTCATCGCAGACCTCCATACGGGACACCACTGCCCCATTGCTTGCAGCGTAGACCTTGTCCCCGTGTCAAGGTCAACTCCGGTTCCCGGGTGAGCGCTGCAATGGGATCACCTGGGGCCTGTGGATCCGGCGCAGGTCGGCCAACTCCCGATCGCGCCGCTCGAGCTGCAGCCGCGTCTCTTGCCAAGCCGCGAAGTAGTGGTCGACCAGCGCGGCCAGCTTGGCGAGGTGTTCGCGCAGTTCGCGATTCTCCCGGCGCAACTGGGCGGCGACGCGCTTCGCAGCCTCGGGCCGATCGCGGTGGCGGCTCTGGGCGTCGTGCAGCGCCAGCAGCACGTCGCGGTGGTACCGGTAAAGCGCGTTGCGCGAGATGCCGGCCGACTCACAAAGCGCCTTGGCGGTCAGCTCGCGCGGCGACAGGCCGGCGCCGTGCTGGCGAACCATCTCCGCCAGGGCGTCATGCAGGCGCTGGGCAGCAGGCGGTTCTGCGGAGCTGACGGGCGTCTTCCTAGGCATGATCAGTCTCCTCGGCTGTGTCCGAGCCGAGCGCGCGCAGCAGGCCACGGGCCTCGTTCATGCGCGCGCGGACGATGCGCAACGTCTGCAGCGGCAGGGCGGGTTCGTTGAGAAGCCTCTCGCTGCGTCGCACCTGTTCGAGCCAGTACGGCCGGTGCTGCGCCGAGACGACGAAGTTCTGGCAGCGCGCGCAGGTCGAGGGCTCGCGCCGGGCTGGATTGGGCCCGGTCGCGTTGCCGAGGCAGGCGCTGTGTTCCTCGCGGTAGACGCAGTAGCCCCAGTCGCACACGCCGAGCACCAAGCCGGCGTCGACGAGCAAGCGGGCGTAGCTCCTGAGGTCCTGCTTCATGCGGCTGCCCCGAAAGCGCGGGCGCTTGGCGACGATCTCGGCGCCCGCGCGCCCGCCGAGCCCGGGCGCCGCCAGCATGTGCTCCCACGCGGCGACGGACTGGTTGAGGATCTCGGCGTCGATCTCCTGGTTGAGCCGATAGTCGCTGCCGACGTAACCGTGGTCGGTCTGCGCGCGCTCGCGGTGGCCAAGATGCTGAGCCAGCGCGAAGAGGCAGCTGCGGTCGCGCAGCGCGGCAAACCTGGCGAAGGTCTTGCGCCCCTGATGCGTCGTCAGCCTCCAGGGCTTGTCGAGGTGCGACAGGCCGAGCGCGGCGCCGAAGCGCCGCAGCAGATGGCTGACGCGCGGGGCCGACGCGATCTCCAGCAGTTCGGGCTGCACCTCGTGCCACTCCCACGCGCCGTTGCCACGGCGCCGGCGCAGCCACAGTTCCGGGCGAGCCGTGAGGGCGCGATGCGGCTCGGACAGCGCCTCGAGCACCGAGATCGCCTGGACGGCCACGGGCGGTGCGACCCATTCATGGGGACAGCCATCGTAGCCGGGCTGGCGCTTGAAGATGCTGCCGACGATCACGCTCACGGGTGCGCCGGCCGCATCGCCGACCAGCCGCCGCACGCAGCCGGCATGAAGGTGGAGGATCTCGCTGACACGCGGACCGACCATGTAGGAGAGGACCACGAAGCACGCCGCGTAGAGCATGTCGATGCGCCGCACGAGTTCGGACACCGACGTCACCGGCCGCTCGACGCCCGACGTACCCTCGCGTGCCCGACGCAGCGCCCTCGTTGCCCGGCCGACAGGTGCTGAGCTGTGGGGCGGCGCGGCTGCGCTCGCCATCACGCGCCGATAGGTCTCTCGGGCTTGCAGGACATGCGCCGCGTCGTGCGTCACGATCTTGACGGCGGCCTGCAGCAACACCACCGAGACAGTGTCCGGCGTGTACGGCCACGGCCGGCGCAGTCCTTCCCGGGCGCCAGCGGCTTCGTGATGGTTGCTCCCCGGGAACGGGTCGAACGAAAGACCGTCGCCGAGTTCGGCGCGACAGCGGTAGAGGTAGTTGAACAAGGCGAGGTGCCGCTGCACCGTTGAGGCGGCGCGTGTCGAGTGCCTGGACGTCGGAGACACCGACAGCCGGTGCTGGAACTGCAGCAGCGCCGGCCGATCGAGGTCGGCAAAGCGCCTGAGGCCTTCCAGGTCCATCCAGCGCACCAGCAGGCGCAGCGTGTGGAAGAAGTTCAGGACGGAACTCGGCCGCAGCGGCAGTCCCGTGTACAGCGAGCGGCCGCGTATGAGGGCGATCAGCCGCTTGCTGGTTTGCAGCAGCGGGGCATGGCGCGCGTCGGTGAAACTGCAGCCATCCTCGACCGAAAAGTCCCAGTGCAGGCGCACGGGCAGCCTCTCTTCGAGCGCATTGGTGGGCGCAAGGATCCAGGTCGAATCCTCCCAGCGCGAGTTCTTCAGGAACCATGGGCGATCGTCAGAGGTGCCGAGCGTAGTGCCGGCCGAAGTTCTCAGCGCGCTGGATCGCCGTGGTTGCATGGCGCGACCTCACCGCAGGTCAGGCAGCGGGGGAAGCTGCGCCTGCAGCCTCTGGCCGGCGTCGAGCTCGCGGGAGCCGAAGCGCGGGAGGATGTCTTCCTCCAGGATCCTCAGCTGCGGGGCATAGAGTACTTCCCAACGAGCCGGGTACAGGGTCGCCGCAGCGGCGCGCAGGTGATCGCGCGCCTGAAGCAAGCGCGCCAGCGACATCGGGTCGGGCGTGATGACGGCGTTCGGGCAGGTGAAGCAGCCCATGAAGTTCACGCAGAGGTCGCCCTGCCGAGTACCGGGTGCGATGCCCGCGAATGGATCCTTGCAGTCGAAGCCGAACAGCGTGACACCGCGGCCGCGTGGGGGAGGCGATGGTTCAGGCGCAGCGTCGCACCGCGTCTGGCTCGGACCCGACCGCCCTTCGATGTGCTCGATGAATGCACCCTGAAGATCCGCGATGCGCGAGCGGTTCTGTGCTTCGACCAGGGGCGTTTGCACGTAACGAACCGTCGTGGCGACGCTGGCGTGGTTCGCAACGGCCTTGGTGCGCAGCAGGTCACCGCTGGCGCGGTAGAAGCAGCTCAGCACGCTCGGCCGGATGTTCGCCGGAGCGAAGTGCGGCAAGCCATGGCGATCGCAGAACGCGCCGAGCTGATGGTGGACCGTGATGATCGACATCGCGTTGACCGTGAATTGCCCCTTGAACACGAAGAGCCGGTTGCGCTGCGGGGGAGGGGTCAGCGGGATCAGCCGTTCGTTCCAGGCCAGGATGTCCCGTACCAGGGCCGGCGGCCCGAATGCGTCGGCGCGGTCAAAGGTCCGGCGCTGGATGCGCGACGCGCGAGCCTTGAACCACACCAGCAACTCGCGGTCATCGAGCAAGGGCAGGGGCTGCAGGCAGTCGCGAGTGAGGTCGGCGATGGCTTCGGGGTTGCCGGCCGTGTGGATCAGGATCGCCAGGTAGTACGGCAGCAGCGAAACCGCGCGCGGGTACAGGAGGGGAGCCAGTTGCTTGGCGCCGCCGTAGCGGCGAACGGCCTTCTGCAGCCAGAAATTGCCGCTGGCCTGGGTCGTGCGCCAGTCCGGAATGATTCCTCCGTGGCGTTGATCGATCTGTTCGAGGATCCAGCCGAGAGTGCCGGGCTTGTCTGCGTCGGCGGCGCGTTGACGGGCAGCCGATTCGCGGGCCGTGCGCATCTGGGCGATCTCATCCTCACAGGCCTGGAGGATGGCGCGCAGCTGCCGACCGGAAAGCGTCGAGCGCGATGCCCGCGCGGCGGCCTTGTTGGGGAACGGCGAGAAGGGGTAATCGATGCTGGTGATCAAGTCGGGCCGACACCGCTCAAGCCATCGCAGCAGCTGGCGCAATGCCCCATAGACGGCGGCCTGCGTGGTGAGGGCCCAGATCCTGCCGTCGGCACAGCGTTGCGCGTTGAGCCACTCGATGTAGCGAACCAGCATCGCGCGGTCCAGGTCGGCGACCGATCTGAGGGACTGCGATTCGGCGGCGAACCGGGCGAAGGGCAGTATCGACTTCCAGTACGAGGCGATGCTGCGATCCGAATGGCCCCCGATATGGCCCCAGAAGGCCTGGGCGAGCGCCAGGCGCACGTCGGCTGGCAGCGGCAACGACGAGAAGTCGATGAGCGTGTGGCGAACCAGGCGAGCCGCGTCGTGGCGCGCCGGCTGTGGCGCGTGCCCCGTTCCGGCCTGCGGTCTGGTGGCCAGGGTCCGCGGAATCGGCGGGCGCCGTGAACTCACGGCTCTGCGCTGCCCGCGAGCAGCGTGTCCAGCACGTCCTTGAGGACGCAGGCGTCGACGGCGACGGCACGCAGGTACCGGTCGGTGGTCTCGATGTGCTCGTGCCCGAGCAGGATCTTCACCACGAGCAGTGGATTGACCTTGGCGCCCTCGCTGGCCAAGTACTCGAGCCGGGCCAGCAGCATGCATGCGAAGGTCGCGCGAAGCAGATGCGTCGTCGCCTTGAAGCCGCAGGCCAGGCCGGCCCGGCTGACGGCGCGCTGGTAGGCGTTCTTGCTCACCGGTGCGCCGCGGGCGTTGACGAACAACGCCGGGTGGTGGGCGGCGCGTCCCCTGCGTCGCGCGCGCTTGAGCCACGCGAAGCGAAGCCCCGAGATGTAGCCATCGGTCTCGTCGAGCAGGCTGGCCGGTGCAATCACGTAGCCCGGCTTGCGGCCCTTGCGCGTGATCTCGATGGTGTGATGCGCCGTGAGCGGGGTGGGGCGGCCGTTGATGTCGTCGACGCCGAGCCGCAGGAGTTCGCTGATCCGCAGCCCGGTGTACAGCTGCCAGCGGGCCATCAGATCGTACGGCGGGGCGAGATAGGCGAGCAGTTCGCGAGCCTGCCCGGAGACCAGCGGGCGGGGCAGCGGTTCGTATTGCCGCAGTACGAAGATGCTGCGCTCGGTGTCCGCAGCGTAGCGCGTCCGGATCGGCGAGTACCGCCTCGACACAGCGAAGTCGCGGGTCTTGTCCGCGAGCGCCGATTCGCTCAGCCAATGCGCGCGGACCGCCCAAGCATAGAACCGCAGCACGCCGCGAACCCGGTGGTTGATGGTCGTCGTCCGGTACGCACGTCCGGTGTGCGGACTGGGCTGCGACATCATGCGGTTGCGATAGGCAACCAGGTCGACAGCATCCGCCTTGTGCCAAGGGATGTCGTTCTGCTCGAGCGTGTCGAACCAGTCGTAGAGGATCTCGGTATAGGTTCTGAGCGTGTCGGCGGTGTGCGCGCGCTGGATCGCGTGCTCATGCAGGAAGGCGACCGCGGGCTCGATCAACTGCCACTGCTTCGTGAAAAGAAGCGGGAAACCGGCAGGACGCGGCTCGCGAAGCGAAGTCGCCAAAGCCTGTGCTGCAAGCTGCGCCAAGGGTTCCGGCAGGTCTGCCGGACTCGGCAGCGAAGCCTTGCGGACTATCTGGACCACGGCGCTCTTACCTCGCGGTAAAGCGCTTCACAGCGTCGACGAACGACACGCCGAGCAAGTGCATCGCCAGGTCGATGGCTCCGCCGCCACCGGCGTGCGCGCGTGTGTCGTACCACTTGACGCCCGTGGTCAGGATCTCGAACTCGCCGCGTGCCGTGCTGGCGTGCCAGCGGCGGCTGTGCTCATCCTTGAGGGGCTGATAGGTCGAATCGGGCTTGACGTGGGTGGCTAGCAGCGCGAGCGCGTCGCTGGCCGGCATCTGACGAAGCCGTGTCAACGTCGAGGCACTGAACGACCTGCGAGATCGGCGCGCAACCATCATGTCGAACCCCCGCTGAAGCTGCTGAAAACGCGGGACGCACCGGGCTACTCGCCTCTGAAAGAGGCTTGGGCTCCTCGGGCATGAACAACTGTAGGTCGTGGCGTCGAGCGAGCCAACTCTGTTGACACTCGCGAATGCAACCTAAACGCCGTACTCGACGATGCCATCGCGTGCCGCCGCTGCCGGTCCAGGGGGCTTCTCCTTCTACGATCAGGTCTACCTGCCGGAGAACGTCAAGGACCTCGTATGGGCGCACGAAGGACGCAGCTACCGCTCGCAGATCGTCATTCGGCTTGCGGGCAAGCGTCGCACCGAGGCTTATCTCCACGTCATCGACGGGCGAGGCCAATGGCAACCGGTCAGCCTGGACGACGGCACCGTGTCCGACGGCAAGGTCGCAACCTACGAGCGCTGCGTCGAAGCGATCTGCGGCAGCGCTGACACCTTCTTCACGTCGGTCTTCGCGGCGCAGGCCAAACGGCCGCTGAGCGCATACCGCAACGCCGAGATCAAGGCGTTGCTCGCTGACCTGCTCGGACAGGCTCAGATTCAAGCGCTCGGGCAGAAATCCTCGGAGACCGCGCGACTTCTGCGCGGCGGGCTGGGGCTGCTGAGGCAGGAGGCGCTCAGTCTGACGGCGGATGCGCAGCGCCTCGGAGCGGAGCGCGGGCGTCTCGTGGGAGCCCACGTGCGCCTGAAGGAAGCCGAGGCCGACCATCGTGCCGGGCAGCGCGAACTGGAGGCGGCGCAGGCCGCTCATGCACGCGAACTGGTCGCCAGGGAGCAGACGGCCGGGATCGCGCAGCGGCGCCAGCAATTGCTGGCCGAACGCCAGGCTGCGGTGGATGCGGACGAGCACGCCAAGGCAGGCCTGCGGCTTCGGGAGCGCGCGGAGCGCGACCGCCTCGACCAACTCGCGCGGCGTGTCGCCGGCCGGGTCGCGGCCGCACGGGACAAGCGTCGTGCCCTGGAGCGGCTTCGGGAGCGTTGCCGTTCGGTTCTCGCCAACGCAATGCCCGTTCGCCGAGCCTGCCGGCGTCTTCCCGTCGGCGAGCAGGTACTGGCCAAGCGGGTCGAACGGACTCGGGCATGCCGCGAACAGGTCCGGGCGCTCGAGCGTTGCGACGGTGCTTTGCGATTGGGGGAACAGCGGTTGGCCGCGCTGGAGCGCGAAGCCGGCAAGGCCGCGCTGCAGGCGCAGGATCTCACCCGGCGCTTCGGCCTGACGGAGGAAGTGCCATGCGTCGGCACCGACCTGCAGGGACGCTGCAAGCTGCTGGGGGACGCGCGCGAGGCACAAGCGCTGGTGCCGAGCGCAACTGCGCAGATCGAACGCCTGGCTTTGGAGATCGCGACGGTTCGGGCAGGCCTGGAGGGGACGCGTCGGGAGAGAGAGGGCCTGCGCCTCGCGACGAAGCTCCTGGAGCGGGCCGAACGCCGCGAGGTTTCGGCGCGGGCTCGGTTGGCGAACGACGCGACGCTTTCCGCGCAGCAGCCCGCGTGCGATCAGGCGTCCATCGAACTGGTCGAGGCCGAGGGCGAATTGAGAGGTTTGGACGATCAAGGCGGCGCCGAGGCCGAGACCGCCGAAGACCGTGAAGAGCGCGGGCGCATCGAAGTCGCGCGTCGCGAGATCGCCGCCGACATGGAGCGGCAGACGCGGCATGCCCGCCTGTCGCTTGAAAGAATCGACCAAGCCATTGCGGGGCTTCCGCCAAGCAGCGACGGGCGCCGGCTTGCGGCGGCTGCCGAGATTCTTGCGCGATGCAGGGTGCGGGCCAAAGTTGCCGACGAGGCTCGCGTGTCCGCGCAACGCGACGTTCAGCGTCTCGAAGCGATCGATCAGCAGCTCGCCGAGCTGGCTCAGCGTCGCGCGGGTTGCGATGCACGCTGCCGCCGGGTCGAAGATTCCCTGGGCGACTGGACCCTTTTCGCCCGCTGCATGGGCAACGATGGCCTGATCGCCCTGGCGATCGACGATGCCGGCCCGGAGCTGTCCGCGCTGGCGAACGACCTGCTGCTGGCCAGCTACGGCCCGAGATTCACGCTCAGCGTCCAGACCTTGCTTGGGACCGCCAAGGGCGATCAACGCGAAGGCTTCGAGATCCTGGTCCACGACGCCGAGTCCGGCGAGAGCAAGAGCCTCGCGTGGATGAGCGGTGGCGAGCGAACGATCATCGAAGCCTGCCTGACGCGCGGGATCGCGCTGTACCTCGTGCAGTGCTCGGGTAGGCGCTACTCGACGCTGTTCTCCGACGAGTGCGATGGCGCGCTGGACCCGGATCGCAAGCGCCGGTTCATGGCGATGAAGCGCCAGGTGCTCGCGCTGGGCGGGTACGAGCGCGAGTACTTCGTTTCGCAGGCGCCCGAACTCGCCGCGATGGCCGACGCGGTGATCGACCTCGACGCCTATGTCGTGGTGGGGCGCGGCGCAGGAGATCGGCTGTCATCGATGACCGACGCCGACGTGACCGCATAGGCGGCCACGTCGGATTCGTGAGAGCAGGGGCGCGCGTGCCGGTCGGCGAAGGCTCAGCCGTCCTCGCCCACGTCGCGCTCCGCCGGAGCGAACACCGGCAGGCCGTCCACGACTTCGGCCTCGTGGTCGAACAGCAACCAGACGATGCCGGCCTGTTCGGCCGCGTCGAACAGCGTCGCCAGGTCGGCCTCCATTGGAACGTTCTGGCCGGGCTTGCCGACAAACACCAGGCCGCCGAAGGCATTCGGGTAGGCGTTCACCGAGAGATCATCCTCGCGCAGGCGTTTGCGGGTCTGCGGGCTCAGGTGATCGAGCGAAAGGGCCGCGAGCGGCTCTGCGAGTTCACGCAGCGTGGCAATCGGTGATGAGGGCATCAGGGGCTCCTTCTCTGGGGGTCTCCGCGGGTCGGGATCTTGCACGGGTGCGACGGGCGAAGTCCCAGCCGCAGTCGCGGCAGCGGAACCATCGCATCGCACCGAGCTTGCCCAATGGAACGCCATGGCCCGGGCATATCGGGCATCCGGGCATGCGCGCGCCGCCGTTCATGGCCGTTTCCCGGCTGTCTGTGCGAGAGGCGCCGCAGCTGAATCGAGCGTACCCATGGCGCTACAGCAGGCCGCGCTCGGCCATCGACACCAGGTGATCGCCGGCGACGACGAAGTGGTCGATGACACGCACGTCGACCAGCGCCAGCGCGGCCTTCAAGGTCATCGTCAGCGCCTCGTCGGCCCTGCTGGGCTCGGCCTGCCCGCTCGGATGGTTGTGGGCAAAGGCGACCGCCGCAGCATTGCGCGACAGCGCGGCCTTGACCACTTCGCGCGGGTAGACAGCGGTCTGCGTGACCGTGCCACGGAACATCGGCTCGACGTCGAGCACGCGGTGATTGACGTCGAGGAACACGACGACGAAGACCTCGTGCTGCAGGTCGGAGCAGTACAGGCGCAGCCAGTCGCGCAGGGTCGCCGGCGAACTGATGATGCTGGCCGCCTGCATGTCGCGGCGCAGTCCGCGCATCAGCAACTCCCTGGCGATACCCAGCAGGTGCGTCAGGCGAGGTTCCGAGGCCGATGCTGCTCGGGGCGCTCCGAGCAGTTCGTCGACGAGCTGCTCGTGGGTGAGGAGAGACAGTTTCACGGCATTCTCCTTGTGGAAGGCAAGGGGGAACACCGAACCCTCCGGGGACGATGTCCCCAGGTGGGAAGAGGGTGCAGACGGTGGTCAGCACTTACGACGTGGGCAGGTGACGACTGCGACGTGGCCGAGGCCAAGGTGCCACCTCGGTACCGGGTGGCGTAAAGCTCGGATCGATCGGGCGAGTCTGGCGGCTGCATGCGCCAAATGCAATCGTCGCCAGCGTCATTTGCTGGCGATCACGGCTGCAGTGGGCCGATTCTCGGTGGCAGGGGATCTCGCGCGTCCGACACGATGCTGTGCGCTTGACAGCAGCGCATGCAGATAGTCGAGGCTGCAAAGCGCCAGTGCGGAGACGGCCGAGGCGAGTCGCCAGCATCGATGATGTGGAAGATCGTCCGTGGTGTGATCGGCATCATATGCTGACCATGGGCGCATGCCCATTGCATCCCGGAACGCTGACGACCCGGCGCTCATCGCGCTCGGCGACGCCATGCGCCGGTGCCGTCGGGCGCGAGGAATTTCCCAGGAAGAACTGGCCCACCGCAGCGCGATCGACCGCTCCTACATGAGCAGCATCGAACGGGGAGGGCAGAACCCGGGCATCCTGTCGGTGCTCCGCGTCGCACACGCGATGGACATGACGCTGACGGAGCTGATGGCCGAAGCCGAGCTGTAGTTGCGGGATCGCGACGGCACGCCCGTTCGCCGGGCCGCGCCGTCGCCGGATTGACAGCCTGCCGTCACTGCGGTGTCACCCGAGAAATTTCTTCTGCTCGAGACCGAAGGGTTGACACGGCCGCCGAAGATTGCGCGACCATCGCGTTGAATCATCGGATCCGCATCGTCATGTTGTGCCTCGGCTCCCGCATCCGACTGACCCGACGCGAGGTCGAGCGCCTGCATCGCATCACCGCTATCGAGCCGGTCGATATCCGCACGCGTGCGGACCTCGAGGCCTACGTGCGGCGGTGCAAGGCTCACTATTGGGGCGTCTCCAAGGAGACGCGGTTCCTGCATTGGTTGATCGATCGCGAGGTCGAGCACTGCCTGCGGGTGGCCTGAGCCACCACGCAGACGAAGCGCTACTCGGCGGCGCGAGCCTTGACGGGCTCGGCAGCGGGGACCGCGGCGCCGGAGATGCCCGAGGGCTGCCGGGTGTCCGCGGTCGGCTCGAACGCAGCATGAGAGCGTTCAGCACCTCCACCTGAAGCAAGACGCCGAACCTGCGCGATGGCGGGTTCCGCATCGATTTCCGGCAGGCACGCCACGGCGATGTCGCCGCCGTGCCTCAGCTTCCTGACCATCGATCGCGGCACGCCGACGCACACCGTGTGCAGCGTCCTGCGGACCAGCGAGCCGATCCGCACATTGCGCGCTTCGCGGAGCGCATGGGTGCGCAGCGACTCGCGGCAGCTCAGGTACAGCGCCAGATGCGTGTGCTTCAGTTCGACGTCGGCATCCAGCTCGGCAAGGATCTCGGCGGCGAGTGCCGCGTCTCGGCCGGCGCGTTGATAGAAGCTGATCCATGCTCGTTCTTCCTCGGTCGCGACGCTGGTGCGGCGCGGCTTCGGACGAAGTGGACTCTGGGACATGGTGACTCCTTGCGGTCCTCGCCCTGCGAGGCCGAAGTCCGAGAAGCTCGGACTCGGTCTCGACAGGGCGCGAACCAGTTCGGTCGGCCTCAAGGGCCGACAAGTTCCGGCCGTGCGGCCGTGGCTTGCCGCCGGCGGTTGCCTGCGGCGATCGCGATCCAGCGCTCGGCGATCCGGTCCAGGTAGACCAGATCGTCGGCTTCGATCTCGCCGGCAGCCCGCAAGCGGCCGATCACCTCCCGAACCAGGATGGGGTCATCCTGGGCAAGCTGGATCACGGTCGCCGCGACGCGTCGCCGATAGTCGTCGATCAGCATGGCATGCCGACCGGCGCGGTCGCGGCGACGGGATGCTTCAGCAACGCCGGCAGGTTGCGGCGTTGCGGTGGGAACGCGCAAGCGCGTCCCGAACCGCCCAGCAGCGTGGGCACCGGGCGCGGGACTCTGGTCGAAACGACGGGACACATGGGGTTCTCCTTCGCGATGAAGGGGAACACCCAGTCCCGGAGGGGAACATGGCGTTCCCCGTGGCGGGACGCTCCGCATGGCGGAGCAACTCAGCGTGCGCCTGCGGCGCGGGCGGATGAAGGATCGGGATGGATACCGGCCTTCGCGCGGTGCCTTGCGGCCCGAAGGCTGCGCGGCAAACGATCGACTTCAGCGCTGCGGCTGAAACACTCGCGGTCGACCAGGTGACCGAGACCCGGACGAACCGGATTGACAAGGGGCAGGTGACGACTGCGACGCCAGCGAGGCTGGACTTCAGGACAGCCGAGGCTGCCGGTGAAGGCTTGCGGACACGATGTCCGCGGGAAGCATTGCGAGTATCAGTCCGGGCGTGCCGTCACGGCGTCGAGCGGATCGGCGCCACCGAGAACCGGCTGCCGCGCCGGTCGAAGATCGATTGCGCGAGTACGGGCAGCGGAGAGCCAGAGGCGCGCTTCAGGTGCGCCGCCCGTCCCGGTCGGCGACGAGCTCGACGACCCGTCGACAGTCCGCGAGACTCATCCGCCCGATCCGGCACCGGATGAGCGGGATGTCCATGGCTTCCGCCAGCCACTCGTAGGCTGCCTCGCGCGTCATCACACCCTGCTGCCACAGCGGATCGAAGGCCGCATGCGCGGCCCGGCGCGCGTCGCGCAAGGCTTCGTCGGCAAGTTCGCCCATCGGCTCGTCCCCGTCGCCGCGGTTCAAGCATCCGACCCAGGCATCGCAGGGCCAACAGACCCAGAAGTGGCGCTCAGCCAACTCGGGGCGGTGGGGATAGACCTCCTTGCCTGCGAACAGACCGGCAGCCTTGCCGCAGTAGTTGCAGCTCAGCTGCCGGCGCGACGGCAGCGGCACTGGCTCGGGCACTGGCTGCCCGGCCTTTGCGCGCTGGGCCGCAAGATGCGCGAACAGCGTCGTCGGGCCCTGTCCGGTGTCACCGGTGTCGGTGTTGCGCCAGGCCCCCGTGGCCGGCCAGAAGTCCACCTTGTCATCGAGGCGCAGGCGCTCGCCGCCGTCCAGCACCACCATGCTGCCGTGCCCGAAGCCGGCAAGGGCCGCGCTCCCGGTGTTGCCGCTGGGAAGTCGCTTCATGGCGTGCGGCACGGCGTTCCTCAACTACGCAGCCAACTGGTGCTCGTAGTAAGGCTGCTCGCGGTCATCCAGGATGTCGTAGAGCGCCTGCAGATTCTTCGGGTCCGGGTTCAGCCAAGCATCGACGTGCTCGGGCTTGATCGGGATGATGCAGCGATCGTGTCCCGCCGCGGCGATCTCGTCCGGCGGCTCATCGGTAATCGCCGCGAACGACATCAACTCGGGCTCATCCGATCCCGGGGGCGGTGTCCAGCGGGACCACAGGCACGCCACCAGCATGTCCTGGAGGGGACGCGGCCTGAACTCGAGGACGACGTTCTCGGGCTTCTCGTCCGGCCGCAACTCGCGTCCCTCAGTCATGTGCCTGGCGACGTTCTCGTAGAACGCGTTGACGATCATGATCGCGTGCGTGCGACCGAACTGCCCTTTCCAGAAGCCCTGGAGGTTGTCTTTGCGCGCGTTGTAGGTCCCCGGGAACCGGGTGTCGTAGTCTGCCGGCTTGCCCGCGGGCCGGCACTGGTAGCGCATCGGCATCACCACTTTCCGGCCGCCCTGACTGACCATCACCGGCACATAGCTCCCCGGAAAAATCCGCGAGTCGCGATCGAGCAGCTCCGTACGGCGCAGATCCTCCAGGTCGAGCCGCGCCTTGCTGATCTTCGAGGTGGCGACCCGCACGTCTTCGGTGGCAGCCTTGGTGACCTTCAGCTGCAGCTTGCGCTCGGCATCGTTGAGGCGCTTGCGCTGCTTGAACAGAGCTTCCTCGAACTTCAGCACCTGCGCGGCCCGATGCTGTTCGATGAGTGCGTGAATCTCCTGCTCTTCCGGCGACGCGCTCTGCCGGAAGGCCTCTTCCATCGCCTTCGGAATCTTGATCTTCGGGTCGGCATGCCGCCGGTAGAACAGCTCGACGAATTGCCGCAGCGAGACCTCGGCACCGTACATCCGTACGAAGGCTCGGTGGTCGGCGCGGACCTGGGCGGAATAGCACATGGCGGTGAGTCGATGCGATCGGTGCAGCCGCAGTCTAAGGAACCCCCGGCCAGGCGCGAGGCCGACAGGAGTTCCTCGACATTCCATGCTGGCAATGGTACTGTATAAACATCCAGCTACTGCCATGACCCCTTCGCATGACCCCGTCGACCGCTCCCGCCAACGACCCGCACTTCGCGACCGTGCAGCCGATGCTGCCCGGCACCGTGCCGCCGCTGGTCTGGCGCGGCGCCGAACTGGGTGGGCAGGCGACGCCCGTTGTTTCGTCGGGCTGGCCGGCGCTCGACCGTGAGCTTCCCGGTGGCGGCTGGCCGCATCGTGTCCTGTGCGAGGTGCTGAGCCCGCAGCCGGCGCTCATCGAATGGCGCCTGCTCGGCCCGGCGTTGCGCGCGGTCGCCGCCGGCGGCGGACAGATCGTCGTCGTGGCGCCGCCGCGCCAGCCCTACATGCCGGGGCTGATCCACGACGGGCTCGACGAGCGGCGCTTCGTCTGGATCCGTGCGGAGGGCCCGGCCCAGCGGCTCTGGGTCACCGAGCAGCTGATCAAGGCAAACGCCTGCCAGGCGCTGGTGGCTTGGCTGCCGCAGGCACGCCACGAGCAACTGCGGCGTCTGCAGGTCTGCGCGCAGGCGGCGGAGGGCCTGGTCTTCCTTTGCCGGCCCGAAGCGGCGCAGCACGAGGCATCGGCCGCGCCGCTGCGGGTGCATGCCACCTTCGCGCTCGACTGGGAGTTGCGCGTGCGCATCCTCAAGCGCCGTGGGCCTGCGTTTGACGGCACGCTACGCTTGCCCTCGGTTCCGGGCGGCCTGGCCTCGGTGTTGACGCCACGGTTGCGGCGCCCTGGTCGCCTGTTGGCCGGCCTGTCGTCCAGCAAGGAGCCCGCCGATGTTGTGGGCCGCCCTGCGCTTCCCCAGCACCGACGCCACGCCGCCAGCCGATGACGCGCTCCAAGGGCCGGCTTCGTGGGCGCTGCAGTACAGCCCCCGCGTCGCCCTCCTCGAAGAGGCCGTCGTCGTCGAGCTGGAGGCCAGCGTACGCCTGTTCGGGGGCAAGCGGCGCCTGCGCGACCGCATCGTGCAGGAGGCTGCCGAGCTGGGCTGCAACAGCCTGGCCTGGGCGCCGAGCAGCCTGGCCGCGCTGATGCTGGCGCGGGCCGGCGTGGACAGCGGCTTCAGGCAGCCGCTGCCGGACATCCTGGATGCGTTGTCGATGCAGGTGTTGAGCGCCACCGCGCCGCATCTGACGACCTTGATGCAGCTCGGCTGCCGCAAGCTGGGGGATATCCGGAAGTTGCCGCGCGGCGGCATCAGCCGGCGCTTCGACAAGGCGTTGCTGACGGCTCTCGATCGTGCCTATGGGCTGCAGGCGGAAGCCCACCAGTGGTTCGTGCTGCCGGAGACCTTCAGGACGAGGCTGGAGCTGCCGTCGCGCGTGGAGACGGCGCCGGCCATGCTCTTCGGCGCGCGGCGGCTGCTGGTGCAGCTGTGCGGCTGGCTGGCCGCCCGGCATGCCGGGATGACCGCGTTCAGGCTGCGCTGGGCCCATGACGCCCTGGCTTCGCGCAGCGCAGGCGAGGGCGGCGACATCACCGTCCGCACCGCAAAGCCGATGCGCGATGTCGAGCACCTCTGCCGCTTGCTGGCCGAGAACCTCGCGCGCGTGGCGCTGCTGGCGCCGGTCGGCGACCTAGCGCTGGAAGCGCTCGATGTCGTTCCGCTGCAGGAGGCCAGCGCGTCGCTGCTGCCCGACGACCAGGCGCAGGGCGAATCGCTGGCACTGGCCCTGGAGCGCATCGCCGCGCGCCTGGGGCCGGAATGCGTGCTGCGTCCGGTGCTGGTCGATGACCATCGCCTGGAATGGGCCCAGCACTGGCAGTCCGCGCCGTTGCCGATGCCGCGCAAGCGCGTGACGGCTACGGCCACGCCGCAGCCGACCTTCGTGCTGCCCGAACCGCTGCGGCTGGCCATGCGCGGCGATCGTCCGCTATATCAAGGGCCGCTGCTGTTGCTCACCGGGCCGCATCGCGTCGAGGGCGGGTGGTGGCATCGAGTAGGGCCGCCCGGTGCCCAGGAAACGCAGCAGCAGGTGCGCGACTACTGGGTGGCATTGAGCGAGCACGCGGGCGTGTTGTGGGTGTTCGAGACCCGGCTGGCCGGCGACGCGAGCGCCTGGTACCTGCACGGCAGCTTTGCGTGAAGGTGGGTCTGCGCCATGACCGCACTGCCTTCGTACGTCGAGCTGCGTTGCTTGTCCAACTTCTCGTTCCTGCGCGGCGCGAGCTGGCCCGAGGAACTGGTGGCCCGCGCGAAGGCCCTGGGCTACGGCGGGCTGGCGCTGACCGACGAATGCTCCCTCGCCGGCATGGTCAGGGCCCACGTCGCCGCCAAGGAACACGGCTTGCCGCTGCTGGTGGGCAGCCAGTTCCAGGTGCAAGGCGAGGCGCCGTTCGGTCTGGTGGTGCTGGCCTGCGACGCCAACGGCTACGGCAACCTCTGCGAATTCATCACGCGGCTGCGCAGGCGTTCCGAGAAGGGCCGCTACGCGCTGCACCAGCACGAGATCGACGCTGCGGAACTGGCCGACTGCGTGGTGCTGGCGGCGCCGCAGCGCGGCAGTTCGCCGGAGCAGTTGCTGGCCATCGCGCGCTGGCTGCTGCAGCACTTCATGGGACGCTCCTGGCTGGCCGTCGAACTGCTGCGCCTGCTCGACGACGAGATGTGGCTGCACCGGCTGCGCGAGGTCAGCGCGTTGTCCGCCATCCCGCTGGTGGCGTCAGGCGACATCCACATGCATCTGCGCTCGCGCAAGCCTTTGCAGGACGTGCTGACCGCCATCCGCCTCGGCCGGCCGCTGACCGAATGCGGCAGCGAGCTGCAGCTCAACGCCGAGCGGCACCTGCGCACGCGGCTGCGGCTGGCGCAGACCTTCCCGGCGGATCTGCTCGCCGAGACCCTCCAAGTCGCGGTGCGCTGCCGCTACTCGCTGGACGAACTGCGCTACCAGTACCCCGCCGAGGTCGTGCTGGAGGGCGAGACGCCGTCGTCGTACCTGCGCCGCTGCACCTACGAAGGGGCCGGACGGCGCTGGCCTGGCGGCGTGCCGGCCAAGGTGCAGGCGCAGATCGAGCACGAGCTCGAACTCATCGCCGACCTGAAGTACGACCACTACTTCCTGACCGTCGCCGACATCGTGCGCTTCGCCCGGTCGCGGCAGATCCTCTGCCAGGGACGCGGCAGCGCCGCCAACTCGGTGGTCTGCTACTGCATCGGTGTCACCGAGGTCGACCCGGCGCGCATGTCCGTGCTCTTCGAGCGATTCATCAGCCGCGAGCGCAACGAACCGCCGGACATCGACATCGACTTCGAGCACCAGCGGCGCGAAGAGGTCATCCAGTATCTGTACGGCAAGTACGGCCGGCATCGCGCGGCGTTGACGGCGGTGGTCATCAGCTACCGGCCCAAGAGCGCGTTCCGCGACGTCGGCAAGGCACTCGGGTTCGACCTCGACACCCTCGACAAGCTGGCCGGCAACTTCACCTGGTGGGACGGTCGCGAACGGATGGCCGAGCGCGTGGCGGAGGTCGGGCTCGATATAGCCGAACTGGCGGTGCAGCAGCTGCTGAAGCTGGTGGGCGATCTGCTGGGTTTCCCGCGCCACCTGTCGCAGCACCCGGGCGGCTTCGTGCTCACGCAGGGACCGTTGACGCGCCTGGTCCCGGTCGAGAACGCGGCGATGGAGGACCGCACCGTCGTCGAGTGGGACAAGGACGATCTGGATGCGCTGGGTCTGCTCAAGGTCGACGTGCTGGCGCTGGGCATGTTGTCCGCGATCCGCCGTTGCCTGGAATTGGTCGGCATGCGCAAGGGACACGTCTTCGAGATGCAGGACATCCCGGCCGAGGACGAAGCCACCTACGACATGATCTGCAAGGCCGACACCGTCGGCGTGTTCCAGATCGAAAGCCGGGCGCAGATGAGCATGCTGCCGAGGCTGCAGCCGCGCTGCTTCTACGATCTCGTGATCGAGGTGGCGATCGTCAGGCCCGGGCCAATCCAGGGCCAGATGGTGCATCCGTACCTGATCCGGCGTCAGGGCAAGGAGCCGGTCGCTTATCCGAGCGAGGCCTTGCGGGAGGCGCTGGGGCGCACGCTGGGCGTGCCGATTTTTCAGGAGCAGGTGATGCAGGTGGCGATCCTCGCCGCGGGGTTCACGCCGGGGGAGGCCGATCAGCTGCGGCGTTCGATGGCCGCGTGGAAGCGCAAGGGCGGGCTCGAGAAATACTACGACCGCATCGTCACCGGCATGACCTCGCGCGGCTACGAGGAAGCGTTCGCGAAAGCGATCTTCGAACAGATCAAGGGATTCTCGGAGTACGGGTTTCCGGAGAGCCATGCGGCGTCGTTTGCGCTGCTGGTCTATGCGAGCTGCTGGCTCAAATGCCATCACCCGGCCGAGTTCCTGGCGGCGATGCTGAACTCGCAGCCCTTGGGGTTCTATTCGGCGTCGCAGCTGGTGCAGGACGCACGGCGCCACGGCGTGGGGGTGAGGCCACCTGACGTGATGTACAGCGACTACGACTGCACCCTGGAAGATCTCCCGCGGGCGCCGGCCGTGCGGCTGGGCTTGCGGCTGGTCGCGGGCATGAAGGAGGCCGCAGCGCTGCGCATCATGGCCGCGCGAACGCAGGCACCTTTCGATGGGGCAGAGGATCTGGCGCGCAGAGCGGCGCTGGACCACAAGGACATGCGGCTGCTCGCGGGTGCGGATGCGTTGATGAGCTTGGCGGGCCATCGGCGGCAGCAGGTGTGGGAGGCGTCGGCGCTGAAGCGGCCGCCACAGCTGCTGCAGGATGCGCCGGTCGATGAAGCCTTCCTTGAATTGCCGCCCGCGCTCGAAGGCGAAGAGGTCGTTCACGACTACGCGACGATCGGCCTGACGCTTCGCAGCCATCCGCTGGCGCTGCTGCGTCCGCGCCTGGCCGAACGCAAGCTGGCGACGGCGGCGACGTTGGAGGGCGTGAGGGACGGACGCTTCGTTCGCTACGCCGGCATCGTGACGCTCAGGCAGCAGCCCGAGACCGCCAGCGGCACCATCTTCATGAGCCTGGAGGACGAGACCGGCGTCGTGCAGGTGATCGTCTGGAGATCGCTGCGCGAACGGCAGCGGCCGGAGGTGCTGCGGGCGAAGCTGCTGGAGGTGCACGGCACCTGGCAGAGGGAAGGGGATGTCAAGAACCTGATCGCCGGGCGGCTGCTGGATCTGACGCCTCTTCTTGGAAAGCTCGAAACGTCGTCGAGGGACTTCCATTGATCGGTCGCTCGGTGCGTCAGCGCAAGGACCATCCTCATGCCGACTGAAATCTCCCCGCGCCGCGTTCACCTTAGGCGGCTGAGGTCGATCTGGCGATCAGCCGGATGGCCTTGCCGCGATGCGGTCGAACTGGACTTGGTAGCGGCCGGCTGGGCGATCCTCCAGCAGGGGGCCGATGGGCACGAGACGATCCGCTTGACCGAACTCGGCATTCGCCTTCTGGCCGAGGCCCGGCAACGCAACCTGCGATCCGCGAGCCTGCACGATCGGCTGGCGGACAGGGTCGCGGAGCACTTGATGAGCGCAGGCCGGGTCGTGTGGCGTGAGCTGTCGCTTCGCGCCCGGATCCAGGCTGGCGATCCGCCTTCGTCGGGCGCTGATCCCGCGGCGGACGCGCAGATGTGGCCGGATGACGGATCCGAGCAGCCACGGCCATCGCAGGTCGGCGGAGCTTGGCGCATGGCCAGGCCGGACGTGTTCTCCGTGCGTCGGACTTCCGTCGAGGACTACCTTCAGCCCATGGTGCACGAGGTCAAGGTCAGCCGTGCCGACCTGCTGTCCGACCTGCGGCATGCCGCGAAGCGCGAGTCGTACCGGTGGCTGTCCTGCGAGACCTGCTACGTGCTGCCGGCCGGTGTGGCCGAGGCGCATGAGATCCCCGAAGAGCTGGGCGTGTGGCTGCTGCACGGTCCGGTCGACACCGGCGTGCTCGAGTTGGTCCGGCCCGCGCGGCATGTGCCGTGCAAGCTGCCGTTCGCGGCGTGGATGGCCTTGGCCCAGGCGACGCCGTGCGCCGCCGACGACGAGGTGCGGCAGCAGGAGTTGAAGGACGCGGCGGTCCAGGACTTTGGCGTCGCCGGCGCGAGCGGCGCCTTGCCGGACAGCGGGAAGGACGCTTGAAGACCTACACCGTCGCGGTGCGCGCCCTGTGCGAGTTCGCCGCCAAGCAGGGCGACCTGGATCTGCGCTTCACGCCATCGCCGACATCGCAGCAGGGCACCAGCGGCCATCGGACCGTGGCAGCCAGCCGTTCGGCGTCGTACCGCAGCGAGCTCAGGCTGTCGGGGCAGTACCGGCACCTGGTGGTGCGCGGACGCGCCGATGGGTACGACCCCGATCGGCAGCTGCTGGAGGAGGTCAAGACCTACGTAGGCGAGCTCGATCTCATGCCCGCGAACCATCGGCATCTGCACTGGGCACAAGCCAAGGTCTACGGCGCGCTGGCCTGCCGGGAGTTTCAGCTGGCCGGGTTGACCATCGCTCTGGTTTACTTCGACGTCGGCCGCCAACAGGAAGCACCGCCGCTGTCGCAGCATTGCACGGCGATCGAGCTGCAGGCCTTCTTCGAGGCGCTGTGCGAACGGTTCATCGCCTGGGCCGACGCCGAACTCTCCCACCGCGAACGACGCGACGCGGCGCTGGGCAGCCTGAAGTTCCCGCACGCAGAGTTCCGTGCCGGACAACGCGATCTCGCGAAGGCGGTGTTCAATGCGGCCCGCCTCGGCCGCTGCCTGCTGGCGCAGGCGCCGACCGGCAGCGGCAAGACGATGGCCACGCTGTTCCCGATGCTCAAGGCCTGCCCCGGGCAGGAGCTCGACAAGATCTTCTTCCTGACGGCCAAGGGTTCCGGCCGGTCATTGGCGCTGGCGGCGTTGCAGACCCTGCGCGACAGTGCGCCCGGCATGCCGCTGCGGGTGGTCGACCTGCTCGCTCGCGAGAAGTCCTGCGAGCATCCGGACAAGGCCTGCCACGGCGAGTCGTGTCCGCTTGCGCGGGGCTTCTACGACCGCCTGCCCGCTGCGCGCGCGGCAGCTGCGTCGGCCGAAGCGATGACCCGCGAGTCGTTGCGCGAAGTCGCGCTGGCGCATGCGGTGTGCCCGTACTACCTGGGCCAGGAGATGGCGCGCTGGGGCGACGTGATCGTCGCGGACTACAACCACTACTTCGACGGCAGCGCGCTGCTCCACGCATTGACGCTGGCGAACGGCTGGCGAACAGGCGTGCTCGTCGACGAGGCCCACAACCTGGTCGACCGTGCACGCGCCATGTACACCGCTCGTCTCGACTCGACGCAGTTGCGGTCGGTGCGGGCGTCGGCGCCCGAGGCGCTGAAGAAGCCGCTCGATCGCTTGCGGCGAAGCTGGACGCGCTTGAACGGGGAGGCTGCCGGGGCGTACACCGTGTTCGACGAAGTGCCGCGCGCATTCGCGTCGGCATTGCAGGAGGTGGTCGGGGCGATGTCCGAGGTCCTCGCGCAACAGGGGAAGGGCGCCGAGCGCGCCGACGGTGCGCTGATGGAGTTCTATTTCGAGGCGCTGGCGTTCACGCGCCTGATCGAATCCTTCGGGTCGCACTCGATCTTCGACGTCACCATCGAACCGGGAATGGCAGGAGGTTCGCGAAGCCCGGGCTCGACGGTGTGCGTGCGCAGCGTGTTGCCGGCGCCGTTCCTCAAGCCCCGCTATGCGGCAGCCCGAGCGACCGTGCTGTTCTCGGCCACGCTGGCGCCGTGGCACTTCTACTGCGACACGCTGGGGCTGCCCGACGACACCGCTTGGCTCGACGTGGCGGCGCCATTCAGCCCCGAGCAGTTGTCGGTGCGCATCGCCAGTGGCATCTCCACGCGCTACCGGCACCGCAGCCGCTCCCTGGCGCCCATCGCGCGGCTCGTCGCGACGCAGTATGAGGAGGCTCCAGGGAACTACATCGCCTTCTTCAGCAGCTTTGATTATTTGGATCGGGCCATGGAGGAGTTCGTGGCGCGGTATCCCTCGATCCCTGCCTGGCGGCAGAGTCGGCGCATGGTCGAGGCGGAGCGCAACGCCTTCATGGACCGGTTCGCCGCCGGTGGGTGCGGGGTGGGTTTTGCCGTGCTGGGCGGCTCGTTTGCCGAGGGCATCGACCTGGTCGGGTCGCGACTGGTCGGCGCCTTCATCGCCACGCTGGGACTGCCTCAGGTCAACGCGGTGAACGAGGAGCTGCGGCGACGCCTCGATGAGGAGTTCGGGGCGGGTGAGGATTACGTCTACACGTTCCCAGGCGTCCGCAAAGTCGTGCAGGCCGCGGGCCGGGTCATCCGCACGCCGTCCGACTGCGGCGTGCTGCATCTGATCGATGACCGCTTTGCCAGGCCCGAGGTGCGACGACTGTTGCCGGGTTGGTGGCGCTTCGAGGATGGCTAGACTTTGCCTCGGTCGGGGGTGAGGCCTGCGAGGAATTGTCGGTTCGTCTCGCCTGGCCGTTCGGATTCGATTTCGCCTAGGTTGGCGTGAGGTGCTTGCCCACCAAGGACGTCATCTCGAACATCGTCACCTCTTCCTTGCCCATCACCGCTTTCAGCGGGCCGTCGCACAGGATGTTGCGCTTGTTGGCCGGGTTCTGAAGGTTGCGGGCCTTTATGTAGTCCCAGAGTCTCTTGGTGACCTCGGTGCGGGGTAGTGGCTCGGACGAGCCCACGATGACCGCCAGCTCGGCGCTGGGCTTCAGTGCCTTCATGAAGGCGTTGGACTTCGCGGTGGTCTTGTCGGTCATGGTTGCTGTTGCCCAGGGAAATTCGCGGGGGGCGGAGCATACGCTTCCCAGCGGCGCTCTCCGGCGCAAGGCGTCAGAACCAGGTCCAGATCCGGTGCAGCCAGTCGGGAGCGCGAGCGCGCGACGGGCGATACAGGTAGCGGAGTTCGGCGTAACGCATGGGTTGTCTCCGGTGGGTCGTTGATACTGTACAAAAAACCAGTTATCGGCGCAACCCGAACCCGTCGAACCCAAGGCGTGCTCTATCCTTCCGCGACCGCAGCGCACGACGCAGCCATCGCCCAACTATTGCGGGCGAGACGAAAAAGCACCGAGATGGACCAAGCCACCCACAACAGAATCGTCTCCTTCATCTGGGCCATCGCCGACGACGTCTTGCGCGACCTGTTCCGGCGCGGCAAGTACCCCGACGTGATCCTGCCGATGTGCGTGCTGCGCCGGCTGGACGCGCTGCTCGAACCGACCAAGCGCGCGGTGGTCGATACCAAGCAGATGCTCGACGACGCGCGCATCACCGAGCAGCGCGCCGCGCTGGCCGATGCCGCGGGCCAGGCCTTCTACAACACCTCGCGCTTCACCTTGCGCGACCTGCGCTCGCGCGGCAGCCAGCAGCAGCTGCTGGCCGACTTCAACGACTACCTCGACGGCTTCTCGCCCAACGTCCAGGACATCCTCGACAACTTCAAGTTCCGCAACCAGCTGCCCACCTTGTCCAAGGCCGACGCGCTGGGCACGCTGATCGACAAGTTCCTCGACCCCGACATCGACTTGAGCCCCGCCGGCATCGACAACCACGCCATGGGCACGGTGTTCGAGGAGCTGGTGCGCAAGTTCAACGAAGACAACAACGAAGAGGCCGGCGAGCACTGGACGCCGCGCGACGCGGTGCGGCTGATGGCCAACCTGGTGTTCCTGCCGATCGAGGACCAGCTCAAGTCCGGCACCTACCTGATCTTCGACGACGCGTGCGGCACCGGCGGCATGCTCACCGTGGCCGAGGAGACGCTTGCGGCAATCGGCCAGCGCCGCGGCCTGCAGATCGCCGCGCGCCTGTACGGCCAGGAGATCAACCCCGAGACCTACGCCATCTGCAAGGCCGACATGCTGATCAAAGGCGAGGGCGAAAACGCCGACCACATCGTCGGCGGCGCCGAATGGTCCACCTTGTCGCACGACGCCTTCCCCGGCCAGGACTTCGACTTCATGCTCGCCAACCCGCCCTACGGCAAGAGCTGGAAGAAGGACCTCGAAGTCATGGGCGGCAAGGACGGCATGCGCGATCCGCGCTTCAAGGTCATGCACGCCGGCGAGGAGCTGTCGCTCGTCACCCGCTCCAGCGACGGCCAGATGCTGTTCCTGGTGAACATGGCGTCGAAGATGAACCACGCCTCGGCGCTGGGCAGCCGCATCGCCGAGGTGCACAACGGCTCGTCGCTCTTCACCGGCGACGCCGGCCAGGGCGAGAGCAACATCCGCCGCTGGCTGATCGAGAACGACTGGCTCGAGGCCATCGTCGCGCTGCCGCTGAACCTGTTCTACAACACCGGAATCGCCACCTACGTGTGGCTGCTGTCCAACCGCAAGCCGGCGCACCGCAAAGGGCAGGTGCAGCTGATCGATGCCAGCCAGTGGTTCAAGCCGCTGCGCAAGAACCTGGGCAAGAAGAACTGCGAGCTGTCG
>OEIU01000035.1_pt1 | contig 121779 bp, 117 predicted proteins | sample 1539221 | NCBI WGS metagenome assembly OEIU01 (sample SAMN03792071, study PRJEB22550) | activated sludge metagenome | feature: wastewater treatment plant; material: activated sludge; isolation source: Wastewater treatment plant of a petroleum refinery complex | place: Argentina: Zarate... | reverse complement strand
CCTCCGCGCTGATCGCGCTGCGGTGTGAGCGCTTTGGGGCGGCCATGCGCGCTCACGCCAGCGCCAGCGAATCGGCCCAGATGTTGTCGGCCCAGCCGAGCGCAATGCGCGCCTCGATCTGGTTGCGCGCCGCCGACACGCCGCCCGAGCCCGGCACGGCCTTGAAGGTCTTGTCGGCCGCGTCGTACTGGTGCACCGACGCCACGTGCATGGCCTCGCGCTCGCCGACGAAGCTGTAGCAGGTGTTCGTGACCACCGGCGCGGCGTTCACCGGCTCGCCCTTGAGCAGCTGGATGATCGCCGCCGCCGCCACCTTGGCATGCTGGTTGGCCATGTGGCCCGACTTGGGCATCAGCGGCGCCGAGAAGGTGGCGTCGCCGAGCACGTGGATGCCCGGCACCGCGGTCGACTCCATCGTCAGCCAGTTGACCCCGGCCCAACGCGCATTCATGTTCAGCAGCCCGGCGGAACGCGCCAGGTCGCCGGCGCGCTGCGGCGGAATCGCGTTGATCACGTCGGCCTTGACGTCGTCGAACTCGGTCTTGGCGACGCCGCCCGAAAGCTCCTTCAGCTCGGCGTTGGGCTTGTATTCGATGATGCCGCGGTACAGCTCGCTGAAGGCCTTCTCGAACAGGCCCTTCTTCGAGGTGATCTCCGGATTGCCGTCGTAGACCAGCAGCTTGGACTTCGGCTTGGCCGTCTTCAGGTAGCTGGCGACGACGCAGGCGCGCTCGTACGGCCCCGGCGGGCAGCGGTACGGCGCCTTCGGAATGAACATCGCGAACACGCCGCCGTCGCGCATGCCCTCGATCGCGCGGCGCAGCGCCACGGTCTGCGGCCCGGCCTTCCAGGCGTGGTAGACGCGTCCGCCGTCGAGCGCGGCCTGCAGGCCGCCGACCTGGTCGGTCATGAAGTCGACGCCGGGCGATAGGATCAGCCGGTCGTAGGCGAAGGTCCTGCCGTCGGCCAGGCGCACGCTGCGCGCGGCCGCATCGACGGCGACGGCCTCGCCCTGCACCAGCTTGACGCCGGCCGCCTTCAGCCCGTCGTAGCCCCTGGTGATGTCGGCCATCGTCTTGTAGCCGCCGAGCACCAGGTTGCTGATCGGGCACGATACGAACTCGGTCTGGCGCTCGATCAGCGTGACGTCGACGTTGGCGCCCCACAGCTTCAGGTAGCGCGCGGCGGTGGCGCCGCCGTAGCCGCCGCCGACGACGACGACGCGGCCGATCGGCGGCCCGCCCGCGGACATGCCGGCGCAGCCGGCAAGCGCGCCGGCGGCCAGCGCCGCGCCGGCGCCCAGCAGTTGACGGCGGCTGGGTTGGAACTGCAGATGTTGCTTCACGGCCGCCCCCTCACTTCTTCGCCGGCTGCGCCGCGAAGAACGCGGCCATCGCCCTGATCTGATCGTCGGTATAGCCCTTGGCGAGCTGGCCCATGATCGTCGACGGTTGCGCGCCGCTCTTGTAGTCGGCCAGCGCGGCGACGATCTTCTCGGCCGACACGCCGGCCAGCGGCTTCATGTCGCCGCGTGCATGGCCGTTGGTGCCGTGGCAGTTGGCGCAGGTGGCCGCGAGGTTGCGGCCGGCGTTCGCATCCTGGCCGAAGGCCGTGGTGGCCGTGGTGGCCGTGGTGGCCGTACCCAGCACCAGGGCGGGCACGGCGAGAAGGCGGGTCAATCGGTGCACGGTGCCTCCCTGAGTCATGGCGGTAGTTTTCATTGTCGAGGGGTCTTTTCCCGGCGGGGAACCCAGGAAACCCCTCATGGCTCGCGCTCCGTTGGACTACCCCATCCGGGCACTTGACGGCGGCCCCGCGCAGCGGTTCCAGTGGCGGGTTGGCCCACCCGCGAAGCGGCATCGCTGCATGCCTGCAGCGATGCTTTTCATCGACCGGCTGCTGCGCGGCACAGGATGCGCCCGAGCTCGGGTCGGTGGCGAACCACGACTTCATCGCGAACGGCGAACGCGAGCTTCGCCGTCACGACCGCCGCGCGCCGCATCGAGACGCTCGACACGCTGCTGGCCTACGATCCGCGGGTGGTCTGACGATGGAACGGGAGGGGTCATGACGGTCAGCAGGCGAACCGCCGCCGCCGCGGTGCTGACGGCCGGCGCGGCCGCCCGCGCGGCGGTGCAACCCGGCGGCCGCGTGCAGTGGCCCACCGTGAAGCTGCTCGATGGCCGCAGCTGGTCCGCCGCCGAGGCGCAGGGCAAGGCCGTGGTCGTCGTCTTCTGGTCGATCAGCTGTGCGTTCTGCCGCCGCCACAACCCGCACGTCGAGAAGCTGCGCGCGGCCGCCGTCGGCAAGCCGCTGGTCGTGCTGACCGTGTCGCGCGACGCCGATGCCGCTGCCGTGGCCCGGCACCTGCGCGAGCAAGGGCTGAACTTCGCGGTGACGCTCGACTACGCGCCGATGGCCGAGGCGCTGTCCGCGCGCCGCGTGACGCCGCTGACCGTGACCGTGGGCCGCGACGGCCGGGTGCGGCAGGTCATCGCCGGCGAGATGTTCGAGGAAGACGTGCTCGAGCTGCTGCAGCTCGCCGGCTGACCGGCGAACCGGGCCTGGCGCATCGCGGGCGAGCGAGGCCCGCACCCCGCAGCGATGCGGCCGGCTCGCCGCAGCGGCAGCCGAGCCCTCGACGGCGGCAGCCGCATCAAGGCATGGATGGCGGCGCGACGGCGAGGGCGCTGCTGGCGGCGAATCTGCGCCGCCAGGCCCAGACGAGACTAGACGTTGACATCCCCTCGGCGTCTCTGCATGCTGCAAGCTGCCCGGCCGCCTCGACAGTGGCCTGCAAACTCGAGTCCGACTGGAGACATCGACCATGACTGCAAGCAATGACCACCTGCTCTGGATGTACGAGAAGATGATCGAGATCCGCGAATTCGAGGAGACCATGGCCAAGGTCTATCTGGAAGGCAAGCTGCCGCCCCACATCCAGAAGGGACTGGCCTTCGACATCGGCGGGGGACCGGTGCCGGGCGAGATGCATCTGGCCGCCGGGCAGGAGCCGGTGGCGGTCGGCGTGTGCGCCCATCTGCGCAGCGAAGACACCGTGGTCGGCACGCACCGCCCCCACCACTTCGCCATCGCCAAGGGGGTGCCTATCCAGTCGATGGCGGCCGAAATGTTCGGCAAGGAAACCGGGCTGAGCCGCGGCAAGGGCGGCCACATGCACCTGTTCGACACGGTCCACAAGTTCAGCTGCAGCGGCATCGTCGGCGCCAGCCTGCCGCCCGCATGCGGCGCCGCGCTGGCGGCCAAGAAGCGCGGCAAGGACTGGGTGGCCGTTGCCTTCTTCGGCGAAGGTGCGGCCAACCAGGGCTCGTTCCACGAAGCGCTGAACCTGGCGGCGCTGTGGAAGCTGCCGGTGCTGTTCGTCTGCGAGGACAACAAGTACGGCATATCGGTGGAGAAGTCCGAAGCGACCTCGGTGCCGTGGAATGCCGACCGCGCCGCGTCCTACGGCATCCCGGGCGTGCTGGTCCAGGACAACGACCCGATCGCGGTCCACGAAGCGGCCGGCGAGGCGATCGCCCGTGCGCGGCGCGGCGAAGGACCGGCGCTGCTCGAGGTCAAGACCGACCGCTACCTTGGCCACTTCCAGGGCGACGCCGAGGCCTACCGTCCCAAGGGAGAGGTCGAGGAGTTGCGCAAGAACGACCCGATCCCCAGGCTGGGCGCACACCTGCGCCGCACCGGCGTGCTCGGCGACGCATCTGACCGGAAGCTGCGCGCCGAGGCCGGCGCGCGCGTCGCGCAGGCTTTTGAATTCGCCCGCAACAGCCCCTATCCGAAGCCCGAGGACGCCCTGCTGCACGTCTTTGCCTGAGCCGATGCCGCACGAACCGGAGACCCAGCATGAGCACCCAGACCACCCGCAAGCTGACGATGGCCGAGGCGATCAGCGAAGCGATCGCCCAGCAGATGGAGCGCGATCCGGACGTCTTCCTGATGGGCGAGGACGTAGCCAAGTACGGCGGCATCTTCGGCGCGACCGGCGGCCTGCTGGCCAGGTTCGGCAAGGAGCGCGTGATGGACACGCCGATCTCCGAGACGGCGTTCATCGGCACTGCCATCGGCGCCGCGGCCGAAGGCATGCGTCCGATCGCGGAGCTGATGTTCGTCGACTTCTTCGGCGTGTGCATGGACATGATCTACAACCACATGGCCAAGAACACCTACATGTCGGGCGGCAAGGTCCGGCTTCCGGTGGTGCTGATGACGGCCGCCGGCGGCGGCTACAACGACGCCGCGCAGCACTCGCAGTGCCTGTGGTCGACGTTCGCGCACATGCCCGGCATCAAGGTCGTCGTCCCGTCCAATGCCTACGACGCCAAGGGCCTGATGACGCAAGCCATCCGCGACGACAACCCGGTGCTGTTCATGTTCCACAAGGGCATCATGGGCCTGCCGTGGATGTCCTACTTCGCCGGCAGCACGACCGAGGTGCCGCAGGAGCCCTACGCGCTGCCGTTCGGGCAGGCGCGCATCGTGCGCGAAGGCGGCGGCCTGACGATCGTCACGCTCAGCCAGATGGTGCACAAGTCGGTGATGGCCGCTGACAAGCTCGCCGAAAACGGCATCCACGCCGAGGTGCTCGACCTGCGCACGCTGGTGCCGCTGGACCGCGCGGCGGTGCTGGACTCGGTGCGCAAGACCGGGCGCCTGCTGGTTGCCGACGAGGATTACCTGAGCTTCGGCCTCACCGGCGAGATCGCCGCACTGGTCGCCGAGAATCTCGACAGCATCAGGCTCAGGGCGCCGGTGCGGCGCCTGGCGGTACCGGATGTTCCGATCCCGTACAGCCGCCCGCTCGAACAGTTCGTGATTCCGCAGGTGGATTCCATCGTCAACGCCGCCCAGGCCCTGATGGCGGCCAGGCAGCCGCAAGGGGTTGCCTTATGAGCGCGCCGGGCCGCTCCCAAGTGCTCATCCCGGAGCGCGCAGCGCGGAGGGTACCCCAGTGAGCGTGCAGATCATGCTGCCCGCGGCGGCGTGGGCTGGCGTCGATCCCGGCACCGAGGCGCTGGTCGACAAATGGCATGTCGCCGAGGGCGAGCGCGTCAGCGCCGGACAACTGCTGGTCAGCGTGGTCCTCGTCAAGACCAGTCATGAGGTGTCCGCCCCCGCGGCCGGCGTGCTCGAGAAGATCCTGGTCGAAGCCGAAAGCACTTTCGGTCCGGACCAGGCACTGGGCCTGATGGCGAGCTGATCCATGTCCGGCGCGCCGAGCGTCGCCTGGCTCGAGCAGCAGTGGAACGAGCGGCAGCTGAGGGCGTCGCCGCGACGCGCGGCCTGGCGGCTGTGGCTCTACGATGCGCCGGCGGTGGTGCTGGGTTGCTCGCAGCCGCGGCTGGCCGCGGGAGCGCGCGGCGATCTGCAACTGCTGCTGCGCCGCTCGGGCGGTGGTGCCGTGCTGGCCGGGCCGTGGATGCTCGGACTGTCGGTAGCGCTGCCGAGCGGTCACGCGCTGGTTTCCGCCAGCGCCGTAGAGAGCTACCGCTGGCTCGGCGAGTTGCTCGGGCAGTGGCTGCGCGACAGCGGCATCCGGCGTGCCCGTGCAGTGCCCGCGGGGGCCGCGCCCGTCCGCCCCGCGGCGCCCGAGCTCGACTGGGCCTGCTTCGCGAGTCTGTCGCCGTGGGAAATCGCCGCCGGGGAGGGCAAGATCGCGGGCCTGGCGCAGGTGCGGCGCCGCGAGCTCATCCTGCTCGTCGCCGGAATCCTGCTGGCGCCGCCCGACTGGCTGCTGCTCACCTCGAGCCTGGCCAAGCCGCCGCAGCATGCCGCGGCGCTGACAGAGCGCAGCACGTCGTGGGCGCAGCAGTCGGGGGCGAACCCCGACCGCGAGGCCGTTGCCGGCGCGCTCGGCCGGCAACTGGCCGAACGGCTGGGCGGGCTGCGCGGCTGAGCGGGCCAGCCGCAGCTCAGGCCCCGGTCCAGGGGCCGGGCTCGTCGAACAGCAGGCCCTGGCGCGCCGCGTGCTCGAGGATGCGCTCGACATCGACGCTGCGCGGCCCCTGCAGCTCGAGCCCGACGCGCAGCCGCTGGCGCGAATCGAACTCGAGCTCGCGCTCGCCGTCGATGGCGATCGTGCCGCTCGCACCCTCGACGGCCGTCCATCGCCCGGGCACGAGGCAGCGGATCGAGGCGATCGACACCGGCTGCAGCACGCCTGGCAGCAGCGGCGCCCGCAGCACGCGCCCGGGGCCGAGGCGCAGGTGCAGGCCGAACGGATCGTCGCGCGACACCGGGTATGCGAGCCCGGCGATCGCCGACAGGCCGATCTGCTGCGGCTCGGCAAAACTGACGTAGACATCGCTGAGCTTGTCGGCCGAGCCGACGGCGCGCGCGCCCCGCGCCGGTTCGCTCGAGACGCAGACATCGACCAGCGCGATCTCGTCCACGCCCTCACCGGCGACGCGCAGGCGCTTGTTGGATCGCAGACCGATCTCCTCGGTTACACGGCCTGTGGCGAACAACCCGGCGGCCAGGCCCACCAGGGTCGCCTCGCGCAACTTCGGGAAGGCGTTGTTGGTGCCGGTCGACAGGGCGGCCAGCGGCACGCCGCCGCAATGCGCCGCGACCGCGCGGTGCGTGCCGTCGCCGCCGAGCACGGCAATCAGCCTCACGCCGCGGCTGGCCAGCGCCGCAGCCGCGTGCTCGCTGTCGCGCGCATCGTCATGCACGCGCATGTCGAGCACGCGCACTTCGGGCATGGACCGATGCCGGCGCGCGTGGTCCGCCGCCTCACGAACGCGGGCGGCGATTCCTGCCGAATCCGGGGGCATCCACGCCAGGCCGATGCCGAGACTGCCCATGGCCGACAGCAGCCGCAGCACGACGTGGATCTTCTCCGACATGGGAAACACCGACGCCCAGCCGAGCAGGCGGCGCACATCGCGACCGGAAGCGCAGTTGACGATGACGCCGACGGAAGGCGCAGCCCCGTCGTGCCGGATCCGGGTGTGTCGATGCGTCATGCCCCCCCTCGATAGGAATCGGTGCCCATGCCGCGGCAGTGATCACGCTCGCGCATGGAAAGCGTGGGCCGATTATCCAAGCCGGCAATGGCCTGCTGTTGGCGCTGGTGTGAACGCCGGCCATGGGCGGCCGCGCCCGCAGCAAGCGTTTCTCAGCCCGGCGCCGGCGCCTCGCCCGCCAGCACCGCGCGCAGGATGTCGATGAAGGCGGTGGTGCGCCGGGGCAGCAGGCGGCGGCCGGCGGTGACGCACCAGATCACGGTGGGCGGCAGATACCAGCCCGGCAGCACGCGCACCAGTGCGCCACGTGCCACCGGCGCGTCGGCAAAGCGCTCCGAGAGGCCGACGATGCCCAGTCCCTGCACCGCCAGCGCCTGCTGCAGGCCCAGCGAATTGGCGGCCAGCGTGCGCGGCGGCAGGCCTTCCCAATGCTCGGCGCCACACGTCAGCCGCCAGGGCTGGGCCTCGCCGCCGCTGCCGACCAGCGCGAGCGCGGTGTGCGCGAGCAGCTCGGCCGGCGCGGCGGGCGTACCGTGGCGGTGCAGCCAGTCGGGGCTGGCAAACAGGCCGCCCGGCAGCGTGACGATGCGCCGCGCAACCAGGGTCGCGTCGTTGGACAACTGCACGGCGGCACGCACGGCCAGGTCGTAGCGGTCGGCCAGCAGGTCGACACGGCGCGCCGACAGGTCGAGTTGCAGCCGCACGCCCGGGAACCGGCGCGTGTATTCGCTGGCCACCTGCACCAGCGACAACTCCTGGAACTCCGGCGGCAGCGACACGCGCAGCGTCCCCTGCGGCACGGCCTGGCGGTGCTGCGCCAGTGCCAGCGCGGCCTCGGCTTCATCCTGCAGGCGCTGCGCGTGCTCGAGCATGTGCGCGCCCAGATCGGTCAGCGCGAGGCGCCGGGTACTGCGCTGCAGCAGGCGCTCGCCCAGGCGGGATTCGAGCTCGGCCAGCCGGCGCGACAGCGTCGCCTTGGGCAGGCCGGTGTGGTCGGCCGCGCGGGTGAAGCTGCCTGCCGCGACGATGTGGGCAAACAGGATCAGGTCGTCAGCGGGAAGCTCGATGCCGCTCATCCGCCCGATTGTCTCGTTATCGAGACATTGATATCCGAACCAGTCGATTTATCTGCAGATCCTCATTCAATAAACTCTTGGTGTCCGCGCACCAAGGTGCGCCCGAAGCTCAACCCCACCCGAAGGAGGAAGACACCATGACCGTCAAGCTTGCCGTCCTGTACTACTCGACCTACGGCACCAACCACCGGATGGCCGAGATCGCCGCCGAAGCCGCCCGTGCCGCCGGCGCCGAGGTGCGCCTGCTCAAGGCGCCGGAGACTGCGCCCGAGGCCGTCGTCGCCGGCCAGGACGCCTGGCTGGCGCAGGCCGAGCGCACGGCGCACGTGCCCGAGGCCACCGCGGCCGACATGGAATGGGCCAACGCCTATCTGATCTCGGCGCCGACGCGCTTCGGCGTGATGGCCAGCCAGATGCGCGCCTTCTTTGACACCCTGGGCGGCGTGTGGGCCAAGGGCGGGCTGGCCAACAAGGCGGTATCGGCCATGAGCTCGGCGCAGAACACCCACGGCGGACAGGAGACGACGCTGCTGTCGTTCTACGCCACGGCGATGCACTGGGGCGCGATCGTGGTGGCGCCCGGCTTCACCGACCCGTCGATCTTCAAGTCCGGCGGCAACCCCTATGGCTTCAGCCACACGCAGGGCACCGAGTTCAGCGAGGATGCCAAAGCCGCCATCGCACACCAGGCGCGCCGCCTGGTTCAAGTGGCGGCCAAGCTGGCCTGATCGGGGAACGCGGCGGCTGTGGCCGGGTGGACGAGCCGCCGCTCGAAGCCGATGGCTGCACGCAGGCCATCGCCGAGACGCAGCCCCTGAGCCGAAGACCTCGAACGGTCCAGGGCGTGCGGCGCCTGTCCGTGCGTCCTGGAATCGCGCGCGGATACGCGGCGGCAGCTGCCGCCGAACACTCGGGTGACATGCCTGCACTGCCCTGTGAGGCCCGAGCAGGATGGGTCGGGCTGTCTGCGGAACCTGGCGCAGGAGGGCGTTTCACTGCTGCATCAATCAGTTAGCATGCATTTGTTGATCGTTCGCGGCCGCTCCTGGACGCCTCGCATCGATCGCCACCGCTCACAGAGTCCCTGGCCAGCCCGATGACACCGTCCCTGCGCCTTGCGGCGCGTCGCGCTGCGCCGATCCTGGCGGTCGCCGGGCTCGCCGCCTGCGCCGCGCCGACCGTGATGAACGCACAGTGGGTCGACCCCAAAGTCGCCGGCAAGCCGCCGATGCGCTCGATCCTGGTGCTGGGCATCACCAAGGATCCGAGCAACCGCCGCGTCTTCGAGGACCGCATGGCCGCGCAGCTCGTGGCGCGCGGCATCAAGGCCGTGCCCTCGTACGACTTCGCGCCCGACGCCGGCGCCATGGAGCAGGTGCGGCTGGAGCAGGTGGTCAAGGAGTCCGGCGTGGCCGGCGTGCTGCTGACGCGCGTGGTCAACGTCAGCGAGCAGGTGCACGTGACGCCGGCCATGGTCATGGGTCCGCCGATGGGCTACGGCTTCGGCGGCTTCTACGGCTACTACGGCGGCATGTGGGCCGCCAGCATGTACACGCCGCCCACCGTCTACACGACAAAGCACGTGGCCGCCGACACGCGCCTGTTCGAGACCGCGCACTTCAGCGTGGTCTGGTCGGCATCGACCACCACCACCCCCAGCGGCGGCAGCGTCGCCTCGCTGTTCGACCAGTTCAGCCGGTTGATCGCCGGCGCGCTGGTCAAGGACGGTTTGATCTGATTCGCATGTCGCCTCGGGCCGCCGACCGCAGCAGGCGCTGGGCGCAGGCGCTGGTGGCGGCTGCGCTGGCGCTGCTGCTGGCGGCCTGCGGCAGCGTGCCGCGGCCGGGCGGGCCGGCGGCCGGCGATGCGCAGCGCGACGGTCCGCCGGCGAATCCGCCGCCGGACCTGATCACGCGGCCCGACCCCGAACCGCGCGTCGAGCCGATCCGCAGCGGCGGGCCGAACAAGCCCTACGAGGTGCTGGGCCAGCGCTACACGCCGCTGGCCGCCGACGCCGCGATGGCCGAGAGCGGCCTGGCGTCTTGGTACGGCCGCAAGTTCCACGGCCGGCCCACGGCCAGCGGCGAGCCCTACGACATGTATGCGTCGAGCGCTGCGCACCGCACGATGCCGATCCCGAGCTATGCGCTGGTGCGCAACCCGGCCAACGGACGCGAGGTCGTGGTGCGCATCAACGACCGCGGCCCCTTTTATCGCGAGCGCGTCATCGACCTGAGCTACACGGCGGCGCTGAAGCTGGACGTGCTGCGCGGCGTGGCCCCGGTCGAGGTGCGCCGGCTGACGCACGACGACATCCGCAGCGGCCGCTGGCGCGGCGAGACGGCGCTGGCGCGCGCCGAGGTGCCGCAGGAGGCAGCGCCTGCTGCACCGGCACCGGCTCCGTTGCCGATGCCGTTGCCGGCATCGCCGCCAGCGCCGGCTCCCGCGTCCGAATCCGCTCCCGTCCCGACGATCAGCGACGAACCCGCCGCCACCCCTGCCGCCACTGCCGCCGCCGGCTACTGGGTGCAGCTGGGCGCGTTCCGCCAGCGCCAGGGCGCGCACGAATTGCGCGAACTGCTGGCGCGCGAACTGGGCTGGCTCGAACCCTGGCTGGCGATCTTCGACGAGCGCAGCCTGTTCCGCGTGCAGGCCGGACCCTTCGCGACGCGCAGCGAGGCCCAGGGCACGGCCGAGCGCATCCGCGCCGCTGCGCCGGTGCAGCCGATGCTGCTGCAGCGGCGCTGACGAAGAAGCCGCGGCGCAACACTCTTGAAGCTAGGTGTGCCGCACCCCGGCGCGAGCGCCTACAGTGGCCGGCAGACTGCGCCTTCGCGCGGCATGCAAGAGGAGAGGGCATGGCAACCAAGACCTCCGCCGCGGCCAAGCCGCGCGGCCTGGCCCTGAACATCGGGCTGAACAGCGTTAACCCCAAGCACTACGGCGGCTGGACCGGCGACCTGGCGGCCTGCGAGTTCGATGCCAAGGACATGGCGGCACTGGCCGCGGGTCGCGGCATCAAGGCCACGCAACTGCTGACCAAGGACGCCACGCGCGCCAAGCTGCTGTCGGCGCTGCGCGCGGCGGCCAAGACGCTGGTCAAGGGCGACATCTTCATGCTCACCTACTCCGGCCACGGCGGCCAGGTGCCCGACGTCTCCGGCGACGAGGCCGACAAGCTCGACGAAACCTGGTGCCTGTACGACGCGCAGCTGATCGACGACGAGCTGTACCTGGAGCTGGGCCGCTTCGCCGCCGGCGTACGCATCCTGGTGCTGTCCGACAGCTGCCACAGCGGCACCGTGGTGCGCGCTGCGCCGCCCGGCATCGCGGCGCAGCCGCCGGATATGCGCTCGAAGATGATGCCGCCGTCGGTGGCCATGCGCACCTACGAGGCGCACAAGGACTTCTACGACAAGCTGCAGCAGCAGGTCGTCCAGGCCGAAGGCGAGGCCCGCGCCGAGCCCGACGAGGTGCTGGCCGCGCTGACGGTGAGCCCGCGGCTGACGAAGATCGCCGGGCGCTTCAAGGCGCGCGCGATCCTCATCTCCGGCTGCCAGGACAACCAGAGCAGCTACGACGGCCAGCACAACGGCGCCTTCACCGCGCGGCTGCTCACGGTATGGAACCGCGGCAATTTCGACGGCAACTACGCCAGCTTCCACGCGCACATCAAGGCCGGCATGCCGGCGATCCAGACGCCGAACCTGTTCACGATGGGTCCGGTGGCGGGCTTCCTGAAGCAAAAGCCCTTCAGCGTCTGACTCCTGAGCACCCCCAGGAAATGACTTCGTCATTCCCGCCCCCAGGGGTCAAGAACAGTGGCAAAGCCACATTTCCTCGAGAGGAGAAGGCATGGCCGAGCTGATCACGATCAAGCTGAAGGGGCGCGCCGATGCGCCGGTGCTGCCCGCGCTGCTGGGCGGCGCCAGCCGCGCCGCCGACAGCGTGGGCGACGAGTTCCTGCCGCGCGGCTACCTGCGCGCCACCGCAAGCTTCGACGTCGGTGCCGCGGCGCGCAGCATCGAAGGCGCGGCGCCGCTGCAGCACGAGGCGCAGGCCGACGAGGTGGTGGTGCTGGAGCTGGCCGACGGCAGCACGCTGATCACCAGCGCGCTGAGGCTGCGCGACTCGCTGGCGCGCAGCCGGCCCGACTGGCTGGAGGCCGACGGCGCCATCGCCTTCGAGAAGCTGCGCGGCGAAGGCGCCGCCGCGCAGCGCGGCTTCGGCGACGCGCTGGGCGGGCTGGTCAGCAAGGTCTTCACGCTGGCCGCCGGCGAGACGCACGACAGGATCATCGGCGCCGCGCTCGATTGGCTGAAGGACAAGGGGCTGGCCGCCGCCGAACTCGGCGTCAGCCGCCTCGGCACCCAGGCGCTGATGTGGGCCATCGAGAGCCGGCTGATGAAGGAGCCGGGGCAGCTGTACCGCTGGGTCGGCGCCAGCGGCCAGGCCGCCGACCTGCAGGCGCTCACGCGCGAAGAGCTCGAATCCGAGGCGGCCGAACAGAAGCCCATGCTGGTGTTCGTGCACGGTACCGGCTCCAGTTCGCTCGGCAGCTTCGGCGAGTTGCGCGTCGGCGACCGCGAGCTGTGGACCAGCCTCGAAGCGCACTTCGGCGACAACATCTTCGCCTTCGAGCACCACACGCTGTCGGCCAGCCCGATCGACAACGCCTTGCAGCTGGCGCGCGCGCTGCCCAAGGGCGCACGGCTGAACCTGGTGTCGCACTCGCGCGGCGGCCTGGTCGCCGACCTGCTGTGCCTGCGCGAGTTCGAAGCGCAGATCGACGCCTACGGCCGGCTGCGCAACATGCCCGGCAGCGGCGGCGCCGACCCCGACAGCCCCGAGGGCAAGAGGCTGGCCAAGGAGCTGGACGCGGCCTACGCCGAGCAGCAGGCGCGGCTGCGCGACCTGGCGGCGGAGTTGCGCGACAAGCAGTTCGTCGTGCAGCGCTACGTGCGCACGGCCAGCCCGGCCAACGGCACCAAATTGGCCAGCGGCAACTTCGACGTCTTCCTGTCCGGCCTGCTGACGCTGATCGGCCAGATGCCGTTCTTCTTCGGCAGCCCGTTCTATGCGGCCTTCAAGCGCGTGGTCATCGAGATCGCCAAGAACCGCAGCAACCCGCATCGGGTGCCGGGCATCGAGGCCATGCTGCCCGATTCGCCGCTGGCGCGGCTGCTGCGCGACGCGCCGGTGCAGCCCGAGCTGAGCATGGCGCTGATCGCCGGCGACATCCAGGGCGGCCCGCTGCTGCAGCGCCTGGGCGTGCTGCTCACCGACTTCCTGCTGTTCGAGCGCGACGACAACGACCTGGTCGTCAACACCACCGCCATGCTGGCCGGCATCGCGCCGCGTGCCGCTGCGCGCGTGCTCTTCGACCGCGGCGCGGATGTCTCGCACTTCCGCTACTTCGTCAACATCGGCACGCGCTCGGCGCTGCGCGACTGGGTGGTGCGCGATGATCCCGCCACCATCGACGCCTTCCAGCCGCTGCCCGGCCCGGCCGACTATGCCGCCGCGCTGCAGGCCGCGGCGCGCGACGCGCTGGCCGCCGACCGCCCGGTGGTGGTGGTGCTGCCCGGCGTGATGGGCTCGCACCTGCAGGTCGACCGCAAGGACCGCGTCTGGTTCGACGTACCGGATATCGCGCTCGGCGGGCTGAGCAAGATCGCCTGGGGAAAGGCCGGCGTCGAGGCCGAGGACCTGTTCGGCATGATCTACGGCGAGCTGTGCCGGACGCTGGCCACCAGCCACCGCGTCGAGCGCTTCGCCTACGACTGGCGCCAGCCGCTGGACGTGCTGGGCGAGCGGCTCGGCGAATTCCTGGACCGGCTGATGCAGCAGACCCGGCAGCCGGTGCGGCTGCTCGCGCACAGCATGGGCGGGCTGGTGGTGCGCGCCTGCATCTGCAGGCGCCGGCCGGTGATGGACGCGCTGATGGCGCGCGAAGGCGCGCAACTGCTGATGCTGGGCACCCCGCACCAGGGCGCGCATTCGATGGTCGAGAACCTGCTCGGCAAGGGCGACACCTTGCGCAAGCTGGTGCGCCTGGACCTGGTGCATTCGATGCAGCAGGTGCTGGACATCGTCGCCGGCTTCCGCGGCGCGCTGCAGCTGCTGCCGCGGCCCGGCTTCAAGGACACGTTCCAGGGCGACGGCAACGGCGGCGGCTTCTACGACTACCAGAAGGCGCAGACCTGGATCGACTTCGCGCCCAAGGTGAAGGATTTCTGGTTCGGCAACGGCCAGGTTGCGAAGCCGCAGCAGGCGGTGCTCGACGCGGCCTCGTGGCTGTGGGCGCAGGACGGCACGCAAACGCCGTCGCTGCCGGCCGAATACGAGGCCCGAAGCGTCTATGTCTTCGGCGTGGCGGCCAACACGCCGTGCGGCGTGCGCGAAGAAGGCGGCCGGCTGCGCATGGTCGGCACCGCCCTCGGCGACGGCACCGTCACCTGGGCCTCGGGCCGCATCGGCGGCATCGGCAAGTTCTTCTGGATGCCGGCCGAGCACGGCGACCTGCCCGCCACCAGCGAATACTTTGCGGCGCTGGTCGAGCTGCTGACCACCGGCAACACCAACCGGCTGGCGACGGCGCCGCCGAGCACGCGCGCCATCGAGGCGCCGCAGCCGCTCAGCTACGACGCCGGCCCGCCGAGCGCCGACGACGCCGAGACCCTGGCGCGCACGCTGCTCGGCGGCTCGGCGCGCAAGCGCCTGCCCAAGCCGCGCCAGCGGCGGCTCGAGGTGCGCGTGCAGGCCAAGGACCTGCGCTTCCTGGTGCAGCCGATCCTGGTCGGCCAGTACGAGCACGACCCGATCGCCGGCCCGCAACGCCTGATCGACCAGGAGCTGCTCGACGGCGAGTTGAGCCAGCGCTACGGCCTGGGGCTGTATGCCGGCCCGCTGGGCACCGCCACCGCGGTACTGCGCGTGCCCAACGCTGCCGAGCGCGCCCGCGGCAGCCTGCGCGGCGCCATCGTCACCGGGCTGGGCCCCTACGACGGCGGCCTGAACATGAGCAGCCTGACCGAGGCGGTGCGCGCCGGCACGCTGCGCTACCTGCTGCATCTGGCGGACGTGCTCGGCAAGGACGAGCGCGAGGTCTCGCTGGCCACGCTGCTGCTGGGCTACAACTCGTCGGCCAACTTCACCATCGAGGCCTCGATCGAGGCGCTGGTGCGCGGCGTGATGGAAGCCAATGCGCGCTTCTTCGAGACGACGCGGCTGAACATCCGCGTCGGCCGTCTGGACATCGTCGAGCTGTACATCGACACCGCGATCACCGCCGTCTATGCGCTGCGCCGCATCGAGGGCCGGCTCGCCGCGCTGGCCGAGCAGCTGCAGACCCGGCTCGCCTGCCAGCCGACGCTGGAGCGCGGCGAGGGCTGGCGCCAGCGGTTGTTCGACGCCGGTGCCGGCAGCTACTGGCCGCGGCTGATGGTCACGGGCGAGAAATGTCCGCCGCAGGCCGGCCCGGCCGCAGATGCAGCCGCCGCCCAGCCTGCGGATCTTGCAGCGGCCGCGGGCGCAGCGCCGCAGACCGTGCTGGCCGACAGCTTGAGGTTCCTCTACATCGGCCAGCGCGCGCGCGCCGAGTCGCAGCTGCAGCAGCGGCAGCCGGGCCTGATCGAGCGCCTGGTGCGCCAGCAGATCGACAGCACCGTGTGGAACGAGGACTTCGGCCGCATGCTGTTCCAGCTGATGGTGCCGCACGAGCTGAAGGATCTGGGGCGCAGCCTGCAGCAACTGGTGCTGGTGGTGGACGAGACCACCGCCAACCTGCCCTGGGAGCTGATGCTGGCCGACGACCCGCTGCGCGGCGACGGCGACAAGCGCCCGCTGGCGCTGCGCATGGCGGCGGTGCGCCAGCTGGCGTCGCCGCAGTACCGCCGCCAGGTGCGCCAGGCCATCGAGCGCACGGCGCTGGTCATCGGCAACCCGTCGACCAAGGGCTTCAAGGAAGCCTTCTCCAGGCCCGAGCTGCAATACGCCGGCGACCCGGCTGACTTGCCCGGCGCCAAGGCCGAGGCCGAGGCGGTGGCCAGGCTGCTGGCGGCCGCGGGCTGCCAGGTCAGCTCGCTGACGCACGCCGAGCCGGCGGCCCCGGTGCTGGCGGCGCTGTTCCATCGGCCGTGGCGCATGCTGCACGTCTCGGCGCACGGCATCTTCGGGCTGCGCCATGCCGACGGCCGCTGGCGCAGCGGCGTGCTGCTGTCCGACGGCCTGCTGATCACCGCCGCCGAGATCGGCTCGATGGAGGTGGTGCCCGAGCTCGTGTTCCTGAACTGCTGCCACCTGGGCACGGTGGATACCGGGCGCCAGGGCAACCGGCTGGCCGCGAGCATCGCGCGCGAGCTGATCGACATCGGTGTGCGCTGCGTGATCGTGGCCGGCTGGGCCGTCGACGACGCGGGTGCGCAGCGCTTCGGCGAAACCTTCTACAAGGAACTGCTGCTGCAAAGGCGCCCCTTCGGCGACGCCGTATTGCTGGCGCGCCGCGCCGTGTACGAGGCGCGGGCCAGCGACATCACCTGGGGCGCGTTCCAGGCCTATGGCGACCCGGCCTGGCGCGCCGAGCCGCGCGCCCAGGGTCCGGGTGCGGCCGAGGCAGACAAGCTCGTCTCGCCCGAGGAGCTGCTGGACGAACTGGCGCGCATCCGCGCCGAGCTGTCACGGCGCAGCGCGTTGATGAACGAGCGCGACCGGCGCGCCCAGGCCTCGGCACTGCAGGCGCTGCTGGACAAGCGCGCGCAGCCGGGCTGGCTGCATGCACCGGGGCTGCGGTCGGCGATCGGCGCGACCTGGTTCGACCTGGGCGAATTCGACCAGGCGCGCGCGGCGCTGCTCGCCGCCGTGCAGGCCGAAGACCGCGAAGGCACGGTGCCGATCCACGACATCGAGAAGCTGGCCAACGTCGAAGCGCGCCTGGGCGAGCGCCAGGCCACGGCCGGGGAGCCGGCGAAGAGCGGGCAGAAGTCCGCGGCGCAGGCTGCCGCGCCCAGCGGCGAGGCGCTGATCCGCGTGGCCATCGGCCGCCTGCAGACGCTGGACCAGCTGGTCGCCGCCGAGGGGGGCACGCTGCACAACCCCGAGCGCAGCGCCTTGCTGGGCAGCGCCTACAAGCGCCTGGCGTGCGTACAGGCGCGTGCCGTGCTGCTGGCCAGCGATGCTTCCACGCGCGCAACGGCAGCCGAGGCGATGCGCGAGGCACTGGCCCGGAGCATCCAGGCCTACGCCCGCGACGAGGGCTCGCCCGGATCCGGCCAGTTCGACAGTTATCTGGCGCTGAACCGCCTGGCGCTGTCGGCACTGCTGCCCGTGCCGGCGGGCAGCGCCACGGCGGACGCGGCGCGCGACATCGCACTGGCGCGGCAATGTGGGCAGGACGCGCAAGCGCGTTTTGCGCAGGACGGCGATCCGTGGCGCGCGGTGATGCAATCCGACAGTGCCATGGTCGAAGCCCTGCTCGATGGCAGCCTGGGCCGCGAGGGCGATGCCGGCCAGGCCGCACTGGACAAGCTGGTGGACAACTACGCGGCCACGCTGGCGAACCTGACGCTGCGGCCGGTACAACTGGACTCGGTGGTCACGCAGATGGAACTGTTGTCGCGCCTGGCCGACGCGCTGTGGCTGGGCGGCGGCGACGCGGCGCTGTACCGCATGGCCGGCCGGCTCATCGCGCTGGGCCAGCGCATCCGCCCCGGGCTGCCTGCGCGCAGCGATCGACCGGCTGCGCCAGCGAGCACAGCGTCCACTGGAACCGTGCAGGCGGCAAGCAAGCGCTCACCAGCCACAAAGGCCGCGGGGCGCAAGCGTGCCACGCGAACATGATGAGACCCTGCGCGCGCTTGCTGGGGCCATCCAGGCCGCATGCACTTCGGCCGAAACGAGCTCGAGGTCGGGCAGCGCCGCTGCTTTCATGATCCGGCGCCGATCGTGGCGGCCCGGGGGTTTGAGCCCGGCGGGCCGATCGCGGCGTCGGAACGCCGCTGCTGCAACGGGCACGGCGGCCAGCCGACTGCGGTTCAGCGCGCCGGGTCGAAAGACGTACTACGGCCGGCCCGGCACGTCGAAGGCGAAGACCACCGACAGATCGAGCACCGGGCTGCTCAGCTCGCCGTTCGGCGCCTTGATCCAGCCGCCGCCCAGGCGCAGCGAGGCGGCCGGCGTCAGCTCCCAGCCGACATAGGCCATCGGCTTGAGCACCGCGCCGCTGCCGGTGTCGACGCCGCCGCCGCCGGCCGCGCCGGCCAGGAATTCGGCGCCGGCCAGCAGCCCCTGGCCGCTGCGCCACAGCCCGCCGATGCCGAACAGGCCGACGGTGAAGCCGCCGGCACCACCCTGGTAGGCGCTCTGCACCTGGCCGCTCAGGTACAGGTGCTGGCCGACGAAGCGCGAGTACTTGAAGCTCAGGCTCTGCAGGTCGCGCTCGCTGCCGTCCTTGCGCGCGGCGTCGAAGAACATCTCGGCGCCGGCCGACCATTCCTGGCGCACCGGCACCGGGGCCACGCCCGGCAGCGGGTCCAGCGCCCAGCGCAGCGCCAGCGAGCCGAAGGGCGCCCCGAAATCGCCCTGCGGCGCCGCGGCCCAGCCGGCCTCGAGCCCGAGGCTGAAGTCGCGCGACAGCGGCACGCTGAAGTCCAGCGCCGCCTTGGCGAGCAGGCCGCCGCCGGTGGGCATGTCGCCGCCGCCGCCCATGCCCAGCGCGACGCGTCCGCCGATCCGCATGCCGCTGTCGCCGAGCGCGAAGTCGCTGCCCAGCGTGCCCAGGATCTCTGCATAACCGTCGGTCCCGCCGCTGGCCGCGCCGTTGGCCTCCAGCCCGATGTACAGCGACGGCCGCAGCTGGGTCTCGGCCCGCGCCCCGACATAGCCGATGTGCGAGGGCAGCGGCGCGCCGCTGCGGCCCAGGCTGTGGCCGCGCGGCGCGTACACGCCGGCCACGGCGAGCACGCGGTCGAAGCCGATGCCGCCGCGCTGGCCGCTCCAGGACGCCAGGCCGGACTGCCCTGCGGGCAGGTAGCCGAAGCTCATCGGTACGTCCAGGATCAAGCCGACCTGGTCGCTGTCGATGTCGCCGTTGGGGAAGTACACCTTGGACCAGGACACGCCGGCGCGCAGCGGGCCGAAGTCCCACAGCAGGTCGACGTGCGGGCGCAGCATCAGCCCGCCGCCCTGCGGCGCCGCGGCGCCGCCGCCGCCGCCGACGTACAGGCCGGCGACGACGTTCAGCGGGCCGTAGACGCGCGTGCACAGCGCCCCTTCGCCGCCGATGGTGAAGAAGCCGCCGCGCTGGCCGCTGGCCGCGCCATAGACCGCCGGGCCGAGGCACAGACCCTCGGTGGGCTGCACCAGGTAGCTCAGGCCGGCCAGGCCCATCTTCTCGCCGCCGGGCAGCTCGATCGTCTCGTAGCCCAGGCGCGCGAAAGCCGGCTTGTCGCGCCAGCCGGAGTCGGTCTGGGCCGATGCGCCGCTCGCGGCGCCCAGCAGTACCGCGGTGATGGCCGTGACCGCGACGGCCCGGCGGCACCGGGCCTTTACGCGGCGCGGCGCGGCGCCGCGGGGGCCGGCAGCCGCCCCAGGTGTCGAAAGGAGTCTGGTGGCTTCGGTCATGGGTGGCAGCACAGTTGAGTCGGCATGACGAGTGTCGCAGACCGCGGCGACGGTCCGCGCTGAGGCATAGTGGAGCCCGCCGGCCGCATCTTGCCCGGCCCGCTCTCGCCGTTGCCGCCATGCGACTTGCCATCCTGACTGACCTGCACGCCAACCTCGCCGGGACGCGCAAGCAACTCATGCGCAGGACGGCGATCCGTGGCGCGCGGTGATGCAGTCCGACAGCGCCATGGCCGAGTCCCTGCCCGATGGCAGCCTGGGCCGCGAGGGCGGCGCCGGTCAGGCCGTACTGGACAAGCTGGCGGCCCGCGGCGCGGCCGCACCGGCGAACCTGAGGGCGCAGGCAGCCCCCGAGCGGCGCGCGGGGTAGTCCGGTGACGCCGCACGCCTTCGTCGCCATGCCCTTCGGCAGCAAGCCCGGCGCCGACGGCGGCCTGATCCACTTCAACCGCATCTACCAGGAGCTGCTGCTGCCGGCGCTGCAGGATGCCGGCTGCGAGGTCTTCCGCGCCGACGACGAGCAGCGTGCCGGCGACATCCGTACCGACATGTTCCAGGAGCTGCTGGTCGCCGACCTGGTGCTCGCCGACCTGACGCTGGACAACCCGAACGTCTGGTACGAGCTCGGCGTGCGCCACGCGCTGCGCGCGCGCGGCGTGCTGCTGGTGCAGGGGCCGCGCGCCAGCCAGCCCTTCGACATCTACACCGACCGCAAGCTGAACTACCGCTTGAAGGACGGTGCGCCCGACCCGGCCTGCGTCGCCGCCGACCGCGCCGCGCTGGCGGCGATGGCGCGCGCCACGCTGGCCGCGTCGAGCCGGCGCAAGCTCAGCCCGGTGTACGTGCTGCTCGACCATCTGCGCGAACCCGAATGGCGCAGCCTGCTGCTCGCGCAGCGCAGCGAATTCAGCCAGGGCTACGAGGACTGGCGCAGCCGCATGGAAGTGGCGCGGCAGAAGAACCTGGCCGGCGACATCCTGGTGCTGGCCGACGAGACGCCGACCCGGGCACTGTGGCTGGAAGCCAGGCGCCTGGCCGGCAACTGCCTGCTGAAGCTGCAGCATTTCGAGCTGGCGCTGGAGCAGTTCGATGCGGCGCTGGCGCTCGAACCCGACGACAAGCCGAGCCTGGAAAAGCGTGCGGTCTGCCTGGGCCGGCTCGGCCGTCACGAGCAGGCACGCGAGACGGTGCGCGTGCTCACCGAGGCGCACCCCGCCGACGCCGAGGTCTGGGCGTTGTCGGGGCGGGTGGAGAAGTCGCACTGGATCTCGCGCTGGCGCGACGCCGGCCTCGCGCCCGAACAGATGCGCGAGGCGGCGGCGGCCGAGCTGGCGAGCCTGGAAGAGGCGATCGCGCCGTACCACCGCGCCTTCATCGCCGACCCGTCGCACCACTATTCGGGCATCAACTCGCTGACGCTGCACCAGCTGCTGCGCCACCTGGGCGGCGAGCCCGATGCCACCGTGCTCGACAACCTCGCCGGCGGCGTGCTGTGGGCCTCCTTGAGCGCGCAGCGGCGCGAGCCGCGCGACTACTGGGCACGCGCGAGTTTTGCCGAACTGTGCCTGCTGCTGAACCCGCTGGCCGCGGTGCAGCGCGAATACCGCGGCGCGGTCGCCGCGGCGCAGCGCGACCGCTTCGCGCTGGAATCGACGCGCGAGACGCTGACGCTGCTGCGCGACCTGCAGTTCCGCCCCGACGAGACGGCGGCGGCGCTGCAGGTCGTGGAGCGCGAGATCGCTCGCCTGGCCGCGCCGTTCCAGCCGCGCCAGGTGCTGCTGTTCTCGGGCCACATGGTCGACGCGCCCGGGCGCGCGGCGCCGCGCCTGCCGGCAGCCAAGCTGCCGCAGGCCACGCAGGCCTTGTGTCGAGTGCTGGACGGCTTGGGCGCCGGCGACGGCGACCTGCTGCTGACGCAAGGCGCAGCCGGCGGCGACCTGATCTTCGCCGAAGCCTGCCGCGAACGCGGCGTGCGCGTGCAGCTGCTGCTGCCGCTGGACGAACCCGAGTTCATCGAGCGCTCGGTGCTGCCGTCGCAGGACGGCGAAGACTGGCGACAGCGCTACTTCGAGCTGAAGGCCGCGCTGCAGCAGGCGCCGCGTGTGATGCCGGACGAACTCGGCCCGCTACCGAAGGACGCCAACGCCTTCGAGCGCTGCAACCTGTGGCTGCTGCACACCGCGTTGGCCTGGGGGCCGGAGAAGGTGCGCTTCGTCTGCCTGTGGGACGGCGGCGGCGGCGACGGCCCCGGCGGCACCGCCCACATGTACCACGAGGTCAAGCGCCGCACCGGGCGCGTCAGCTGGGTCGATACGCGCAAGCTGTAGTGTGCGGCGCCGATGCCGCGGCTGGTGCCGGTGATCAGCAGACTGCGGTTCATCGTCTTCCTCCCCGCGGGCACCGCGACTTCAAGGAGTTTGCCGAATTGCCCAAGGCACACGGCGTTGAGTACCTGGTCGCCGGCCGCTGCGCACCGGCCGCATCCGCGCGGCACCGCCGGTGTCCAAGCAGGTGCAGATGCTGCGGGGTGGCGCCCGGCACGCCGGCTAGTGCAGTGTTTCACGCTGTGCGGCACTTAAGAAAACCGATGGATTTGTCGTCCTGGCTAGGCGCAAACCGCAGTGATACCCGTAGGTATCACGAGGATTTGCAACGACGCCAGGGCGGCAAAGACGCGGTTTTATGTGCTGCATAGCGTGGAACACTGCACTAGCCGCCAGGATCGCCGGCACCCGCACCCGCATCGTGCACAGCTCCCGCATAGGGCCGAAACAGCCGAGCACGCAGGCGCGCACCTGGCGGCCGGTCCAGATGCTGGCCAGCGCGCGCCATTGCAACCCGCTGCCGTGGCCCGGCGGCCGCAGCCGTTGCGGCAGAGCCGGATACAGCACGATGCCGGCCATCTGCGCCAGCACCAGCACCGGCAGCACCCGCGCCGGCGCGGGTGCTGGTGCGGGTGCGGGTGCGGGTGCGGGAGGCAGCGGTCGCGGCGCGGCGGCGGCGCTCAAGCTCGATCCGGCCGCCGCGCCAGCCAGTCGCCGATGCCGGCCTCGTAGGCGGCGGCGGCATTCAGCACCGCCAGATCGCCGAGCGGCGGGCCGATCAGCTGCAGGCCCATCGGCAACCCCTGCGCGCCGAAACCCGCCGGCACGCTGATCGCCGGCAGCCCGGCCAGCGTGGCGTAGATCACCACTTCCATCCAGCGGTGGTAGGTATCCATCGTGCGCCCGGCGATCTCGCGCGGCCAGGTCCACTCGGCCGGGAAGGGCCAGACCTGCGCGCTGGGCAGCGCCAGCAGGTCGAAGCGCTCGAACAGGCTCAGCATGTGGCGGTAGAAGCGCGTGCGGTTGGCGCTGGCCGCGTACACCTGCGGCCCGCTCAGGTGCTGGCCCTGGTCGTATTCCCACTGCGCTTCGGGTTTGAGCCGGGCGTACTGCTTCGGGTCGGCGCCGAGCGGGCCGAGCGTGCCGGCGACCAGGAAGCGGCGCCAGGTGAGCCAGGTCTGCCAGACCTCGTCGCAGGAATAGCCCAGCGCCAGCGGCTCGACCACCGCGCCCGCGGCCTCGAAGCGGCGCAGCGCCGCTTCGCACAACGCCAGGATGCCGGGCTCGAAGGCCAGATGACCGCCCAGGTCCGCCAGCCAGCCGATGCGCAGCCCGCGCGCCTCGGGTCGCAGCGGCTGCGCGAAGGCGCTGCCGTCCTGCGCGATCGACAGCGGCTGGCGTGCGTCGTAGCCCGCTTGCACCGACAGCAGCATGGCCACGTCGCGCACCGTGCGGCCCATCGGGCCCTCGGTGCCGAGCAGTGCGACGTAGCCGTCGCCGGCATGCGGGTTGTAGGGCACGCGGCCCTGGCTCGGGCGCAGGCCGAAGACGTTGTTCCACGCGGCCGGGTTGCGCAGCGAGCCCATCATGTCGCTGCCGTCGGCCACCGGCTGCAGCTGCAGCGCCAGCGACACCGCCGCGCCGCCGCTGGAGCCGCCGGCGCTGCGCGTGATGTCCCAGGGGTTCAGCGTCGTGCCGAAGACCGGGTTGTAGGTGTGCGAGCCGAGGCCGAATTCGGGCACGTTGCTCTTGCCGATGACGATGCCGCCGGCCGCCTTCATGCGCGCCACCATCAGCGAATCGTGCGCCGCGATCTGCCCGGCCAGCAGCGGCGAGCCCAGGCTCAAGCGCAGCCCGGCCACCGGCGACAGCTCCTTGATGGCCATCGGGAAGCCGTGCATCCAGCCCATGCTGTGGCCGCGCGCGAGCATGGCGTCTCGCTCGTCGGCCAGGGCCAGCAGCGGCTCGTGCGGCAGCAGGCCGACCAAGGCGTTGACCTGCGGGTTCAGCGCCTCGATGCGCGCCAGGGTGGCCTGCATCAGCTCGCGCGCCGACAGCTCGCGGCGGTGGATTGCCGTGCTCAGGCTGCAGGCGTCGAGGCGGGTGATGGCGTCGTCGGGCATCGCGTCCGTGGCAGCGTCGCAGGGATGAGCAGCCTAGCAGAGCGGAACAGGGCTAGTGCAGCGTTCCACGCTATGCAGCACATAAAGCCGCGTCTTTGCCGCCCTGGCGTCGTTGCAAATCCTCGTGATACCTACGGGTATCACTGCGGTTTGCGCCTAGCCAGGACGACAAATCCATCGGTTTTCTTAAGTGCCGCACAGCGTGGAACACTGCACTAGATTCCTTGACCGATCCGATTTTTGTGTGATTGAGTCAAGTTCTTCTACGCAGCGATGTGGGCTTGGTCGCACCACGAATTGACGGCGGCTTCGGCGGCATGGAACTGCCGCAGGGCTTGCGGTGAACTGGCGGGGGCGGCGGAAACCTGAGGAGCCATCGCGGGGCGCAGGATGCGCGAGTACACGCGGGTGTAGAACAGCGCCGTGCGCAGCCCTTCGTCGGTCAGTCGATAGCGATGGGTCTTGGGCAGTCGCGCTATCAGGCCGTGCAGGCGCAGGCGTCGCAACTCGTAGCTCATGCGCCCCGGCGAGATGTCGTGCGGGCGCTTGCCGAGCAAGACGGCGAAATGCTGGCGCAGGTCTTTGTTCGTGAACCCGCGCGCGGCGAACACGAACATCAGCACCGCATTGAGAATGGCCTGGGCATTGGCGTCGCCGAAGCGCAGTGCGCTGGCGCGCTGGTCATCGACATTGCGGGGTCTTTGCAAGCGCTGGAAGGCGTCGTCGCCGAGCGCGCAGTCGTGGCTGATCTGCTCGATCTCGAGCAGCCGCCGGTTGGCGGCAAAGCCGATGCGGCGCAACTCCGCGAGGTTCTTCAACAGCCGCCCTACGCCGAAGTCGCGCGTGTCGTTGATGGTGGTCTCGGTGCGCAAGGCCTGGCCCTCCTTGTGGTACTGCTTGATGCGTGAACGCCTGTAGTCCACATGCAGCGAAGGCGTGACGCCCTCGGCAATCACCCGGGTACGGAACCGCCCCGGGGTGCGCCGGTTCGCCCGGCGATCGAAGATGAGTTGCACTTGGCCGGGCCGCCCGATGTCCAGGTTCTCTCGAATGACCTGCTCGAAGAAGATGCGCCCGGCCAGCGGCCGATCGAGCACCTGCGTCAGCGCGAACTCGGCCTGCAGGATCGACACGCCGTAGCGGTAGCCGGCTCGGCGGTCACGCCGATCGAACGGGTGGGGCAGTCGCGCCAGCCATTTGCGCAGCAGCCGCTCGATCTTCTTGTCGTCCAGCCCGTCGCAGATGCGCTGCAGCGCCTTCGGGTCGGCGCAAGACAGCACACCGTTGTCCAGCGCCTCGAACTCGATGCCGCGTTTGGCAAGCTGACGCTTGGCGTACTCGTTGCCGTTGATGCACAGCTTGGCGTTGTAGGGGAAGTACGAACAGAACTTCACGAACAAGGGACCGAAGTCGCAGTCGACGCAGTAGAAATAGTAGTGGTTGACCATCGCCGTGCCGTCCACCACCCAGGGGTAGGTCGCGCCGGTGGTGGCGTTGCGCCGACGTTGGGTGCGCACGACGCGGGCCTTCTCCTGCGCCCGTCCGACATACAGCACGCCTTCTTCGGCGTCGAAATGCCGCAGATACTCTTGCGTGACGTCGTCCTTGCGCTGGTGCTTGCCGAAGCTGACCATCTCCACCCCCTGTTCGGCCGCGAAGCGATCGATGTCCGCCACGAACGCCTCGGTCTTGGGCGCCACCCCGGCGGTCGACGCAAAGCGCTGACCCAGATGGCCGCGCAGATACCACACGACCCCACCAATGCGCTGCAACTGCGGCACGTAGACGTTGAGGTACATCCGGTCGATGCACTCGCTCTCGAGCACGACATGCTCGCGCAGCACTTCGCTCACGCTGTGTGGTACTTTCATGCCCGGCTCCGGTCGTCCACGGGGTCTTCGGATCCCATTGAGCTTCGAGCTCGTACATCTCTGGGCCTGGCCCAGCCGGCTCGACCGGGGCCACCTTACACCGCAGCACTCACCCCCGTCGCCAGCGCACCCGTATCACTCGTCGGTCTGAGGCGGAGCCTCGTTAGAGTTCGACGCCACCGCTGGCACAGGGCTTCAGGCAGTTTCCATGATCAACAAGATTGCCCCCTCGATCGCCGAAGCGCTGCAGGGCACGCCGGACGGCGCCACGGTGCTGATCGGCGGCTTCGGCACCGCCGGCATCCCGAACGAGCTGATCGACGGGCTGATCGGGCAGGGTGCGCGCGAGCTGACGGTGGTCAACAACAACGCCGGCAACGGCGACAGCGGTCTGGCTGCGCTGCTGAAGACCGGGCGCGTGCGCAAGATCATCTGCAGCTTTCCGCGCCAGGCCGATTCGCAGGTGTTCGACGCGCTGTACCGCAGCGGGCGCATCGAGCTGGAACTGGTGCCGCAGGGCAACCTGGCCGAGCGGCTGCGCGCGGCCGGCGCGGGCATCGGCGCCTTCTTCACGCCCACCGGCTACGGCACCGAGCTGGCACGCCGCGCCGACGGCTCGCCGAAGGAAACGCGCGTCATCGACGGCCGGGCCTACGTGCTGGAATACCCGATCCACGGCGACCTGGCATTGATCAAGGCCGAGCGCGGCGACCGCTGGGGCAACCTGACCTACCGCATGGCGGCGCGCAACTTCGGGCCGGTGATGGCCACGGCGGCGCGCCGCACCGTGGCCTCGGTGCACGAGATCGTCGAGCTTGGCCAGCTCGACCCCGAGAGCGTGGTCACGCCCGGCATCCACGTCAGCCGCATCGTGCGCATCGCACGCCAGGCGACGCAGGCCGGCGGCTTCAAGGCCGCCTGAGAAACCACGCACGGAGCCGACGGTGAACTCTGCTTCTTCCTACCGACGCCGCAGCAAGGATGAACTGGCGCGCCGCGTGGCACAGGACATCTTCGACGGCGCCTGCGTCAACCTGGGCATCGGCATGCCCACGCTGGTGGCCAACCACATCCCGGGCGGGCGCGAAGTGGTGCTGCACAGCGAGAACGGCATCCTCGGCATGGGCCCGGCGCCGGCCGCCGGCGACGAAGACTACGACCTGATCAACGCCGGCAAGCAGCCCGTCACGCTGCGTGCGGGCGGTGCCTTCTTCCACCATGCCGACAGCTTCGCGATGATGCGCGGCGGCCACCTCGACATCTGCGTGCTCGGCGCGTTCCAGGTCTCGGCCAGCGGGGACCTGGCCAACTGGAGCACCGGTGAAAGCGGCGCCATTCCGGCCGTCGGCGGCGCGATGGACCTGGCGGTGGGCGCGAAGAACACCTGGGTCATGATGGATCTGCTGACCAAGCAGGGCCGGAGCAAGCTGGTGCAGACCTGCAGCTGCCCGCTGACGGCGGTGGGCTGCGTCAAGCGCGTCTACACCGACCTGGCCACGCTGGCCTGCAGCGCGCAAGGGCTGCAGCTGGTCGACCTCGTCGAGGGTCTGACGCATGCCGAACTGGAGCGCCTGATCGGCCTGCCGCTGCGCGCCGCGTCCGCGACGCCCTGAAGGCTGGGCGGCGCCGTCCGCGCTGCTAGTACAGTCGGGACCGACAGGCGCCTGATCGCCGAAGGAGACACCCGATGCCAAGCCCAAGCCCGAACGGCAGCGCTTCCGGCGCTGCCGCCGATGCCATCGCCGCCATCCGCACGCTCGCCTTCGTCGGGCCGGCGGCGGCGGGCAAGACCAGCCTCGGCGAAGCACTGCTGCACCGCGCCGGCGCGATCGCCGCACCGGGCTCGCTGGAGCGCGGCAGCACCGTCAGCGACTTCGACCCGCTGGAGCGGCGCGTGCAGCATTCGCTGAACGCGGCCGTGATGCACCTGCAGCACGAGGGCACGCGCGTGCACTTCATCGACACGCCCGGCATGCCCGACCTGGTCGGCCAGTCGCTGCCGCCGCTGGAGGCGGTGGAGACCGCGGCCATCGTCATCAGCGCCGTCACCGGCGTCGAGCCGATGGCCGTGCGCATGATGGAGTACGCGCTTGCGCGCCAGCTGGACCGGCTGATCATCGTCAACAAGATCGACGCCCCCGGCGTCAACCTGCCCGCGCTGCTGGCGCAGATCCAGGACGCCTTCGGCAAGGAGTGCCTGCCGCTGAACCTGCCCGACGCAGGCGGCACGAAGGTGGTCGACTGCTTCTACAACCGCGACGGGCATTCGGACTTCGGCTCGGTCGACGCCGCGCACCGCGCGCTGGTCGAGCAGGTGGTCGAGGTCGATGCCGGCTTCGTCGACCGCTACCTCAACGACGGCGACATCGACGCCAGCGAGCTGCACGCGCCGCTGGAGCAGGCGCTGCGCGAAGGGCACCTGATCCCGGTGTGCTTCGTCTCCGCGAAGAGCGGCGCCGGCGTGGCTGAACTGCTGGACGTGATCGTCAAGCTGCTTCCGAACCCGAGCGAGGGCAATGCGCCGGACTTCCTGAACGGCGAGGGCGCCGGTGCGCAACTGATGCATGCCGACCCCGACCCGGCCAAGCACGTGCTGGCGCACGTGTTCAAGGTGACGGCCGATCCCTTCGTCGGCAAGCTCGGCATCTTCCGCGTGCACCAGGGCACGGTGTCGCAAGGCAGCCAGCTCTACGTCGGCCACGGCCGCAAGCCCTTCAAGGTGGCGCACCTGTTCATGCTGCAGGGCAAGGAGCACGTCGAGGTGCCGCGCGCGCTGCCCGGCGACATCGTCGCCGTGGCCAAGATCGACGAACTGCACTTCGACGCCGTGCTGCACGACGCCGCCGAGGACGAGCACATCCACTTGAAGCCGCTGGACTTCCCGGTGCCGGTGCACGGCCTGGCCATCAGCCCGAAGCGCCATGGCGACGAGCAGCGCATGTGGGAGATCCTGAACAAGCTGGTGGCCGAGGATCCGTGCCTGAAGGTCGAGCACCTGGCCGCGACCAACGAGACCGTGCTCTACGGCCTGGGCGAACTGCACCTGCGCATGCTGCTCGAGCGGCTGCGCGAGGTCTACAAGTTCGAGGTCGAGACGCGCCCGCCGCGCATCGCCTACCGCGAGAGCGTCACCGCCAATGCCGAGGGACATCACCGCCACAAGAAGCAGAGCGGCGGCGCCGGCCAGTTCGGCGAGGTGTTCCTGCGCATCGAGCCGCTGCCGCGCGGCGGCGGCTTCGAGTTCGTCGACCAGGTCAAGGGCGGCACGATTCCCGGGCAGTTCATGCCGGCGGTGGAAAAGGGCGTGCGCGAGGTGCTGCAAAGCGGCGCGATCGCCGGCTATCCGGTGGTCGATGTCAAGGTCATCGTCTACGACGGCAAGCACCACAGCGTCGACAGCAAGGAGATCGCCTTCGTCACCGCCGGCCGCAAGGCCTTCGTCGAGGCGATCCGCGCGGCGCGGCCGATCGTGCTCGAGCCGATCGTCGACATCGAGATCAGCGCGCCCGACGCGGCGATGGGCGACATCACCGGCGACCTGTCGGCCAAGCGCGGCCAGGTCAACGGCACCGCCAACGGCGCGGCTTCGACGATGCTTGTGCGCGGCCAGGTGCCGATGTCCGAACTCAGCGGCTACCAGTCGCGGCTGAACGCCATGACCAGCGGCCAGGGCCGCTACACGATCGAGCTGTCGCACTACGAGGCGGTGCCGCCGGCGGTGCAGCAGCAGCTGGTCGCGTCGCACCAGGTGCACGACGAGGAGTGAAGCCGCCACCGCGGACACGCACCGCATGGACCCCCCGCCGAGCCTGACCTATCTGCTCGGCGCGGTGATCGTGCCGCCGAGCTCGCTGATCCTGCTCGGGCTGCTCGGCCTGGGGCTGCGCCGCCGCTGGCCCGCGCTGGGCGCGGCGCTCACGGGTTGCAGCCTGCTCGCGCTGCTGCTGCTGAGCCTGCCGCTGACCGGCGCCGTACTGATGAGCCGGCTGGAGCCGCCGCCGCTGCGCGATACCGCGGCCATCGCGCAGGCCCAGGCCCGGGCGATCGTCATCCTGGGCGGCGGCATCGCGCAAGGCGCGCCCGAATGGGGCGGCGACACCGTCAACGGGTTCACGCTGCCGCGCGTGCGCTACGGCGCCTGGCTTGCGCGGCGCACGCAGCTGCCGGTATTGATCACCGGCGCCGCGCCGCGCCGGGGCCACGCCGGCGAAGCGGCGCTGATGCGCGGGTTGCTCGAAAACGAGTTCGGCGTCGCCGTGCGCTGGTTCGACGACCGCGCGCGCACCACGGCCGGCAATGCGCGCGAGGCCGCGGCGCTGCTGCAGGCCGCCGGCGTGCATCGCATCGTGCTCGTCACCAGCGCCTTCCACATGCCGCGAGCGCAGCGTGTCTTCGAGCGTGCCGGGCTGCAGGTGCTGGCCGCGCCCACCGCCTACTTCGGCTGGAATGACGAGCCCTTCGCCTGGACCGACCTGGTGCCCAGCGGCGACGCGCTGCGCATCTCGTACATCGCGCTGCGCGAAATGGCTGCCGGGCTGATGTACCGGGTCGTCGACCGCCAGTGATGCGCGTCAGTGAGTGCGTCAGTGAGCGTGTCAGTGGCGCGTGCCGGTGACGCGCGCCGGTCAGCCGACCGCCAGCGCCTGCTTGCGCTGCGGCGGCGGGAACAGCGCGTCGATCTGCGCGCGCACTGTCGCATCCAGCGTCAGCGACGCCGCCTCGAAGTTCTCGCGCAAGCGCGCCGGGTCGGTGGACTTCGGGATCACCATCACGCCCGGCTCGGCCAGCAGCCGCGCCAGCGCCAACTGCGACGGCGTCGCGCCGACGCTCGCCGCCAGACGCTTCAGCCCGGCGTGCCGGGCCAGCGCACCCTGGTCGATCGGCGAATAGGCCATCAGCGGCAGCTGCCGCGCCTGCTGCCAGGGCAGCAGGTCGTATTCGACGCCGCGCCGGCTCAGCGAGTACCAGACCTGGTTCGCCGCGCAGTGCGCGCCCTGAGGCAGTGTCGTCAATTCCTGCAGGTCATCCAGGTCGAAATTGCTCACGCCCCAGCGGCGGATCAGCCCGCGCTGGCGCAGCCGCTCGAAACCCTCGATGGTCTGGGCCAGCGGCGTCGAGCCGCGCCAGTGCAGCAGGTACAGGTCCAGACGGTCGAGCTGCAGCCGCTTCAGGCTGCGTTCGCAGGCGGCGGCCACGCCCGGCGCGCTGGCGTGGTGCGGATAGACCTTGGAGATCACGCACAACTCGTCGCGGCGCAGCGGGCCGCGCAGCGCCGTGGCCAGCGCCTGCCCGAGCAGCGTCTCGGCGCCGCCGTCGCCGTACATCTCGGCGGTGTCGAAGGCGCGGTAGCCGATGTCCAGCGCCGCGCGCAGCGCGGCCAGCTCCGCGGCGTGCGCGGCCCGGCTCTCGCCCATGCGCCAGGTGCCCAGGCCGAGCTTCGGCAGATCTGCAGGGTTGGGGCTTGACATGGGTCACATCTTAGAAGCCGCGCCGACCCGCGCGAAGGCTGGAGACTCTCGGTGCAGCCCACCTCCTCAAGCGGCTGCGGCCGGCGGCCGATAAGCGTGCAAACGCCCTGCGCCCGCCGATGGACCCCAGCCGCCCCGCACCGCCCCGCCTGAGCGAAGCGCTGCCGGACCTGGCCGCCTGGAGCGCGCACTTCCTGGCCGCGCCGCTGCCGGTGCTGGACGACACCGCGCTGCGGCTGGAGGAATTGCGTGCCGTCGAGGACGAGGACGCGGACGCGGTCGACGCGCACCTGATTGCCGACGCGGTGGCGCACGACCCGCTGATGACGCTGAAGCTGCTGGCCCACGTGGCCGGCGTGCGCAGCGCGCGCAGCAGCGGCGACCCGCAGACCGCGACCTCGGCGCTGGTGCTGCTGGGCATCGGGCCCTTCTTCCGCGCCTTCGGTGCACAGCCGACGGTGGCGGTGCAGCTGGCCGGCGAGCCCGAGGCGTGGCGCGGCTTCGAGGCGGTGCTGAAGCGCGCGCACCGCGCAGCCGCCTTCGCGCTGGGTTTCGCCGTACACCGCATGGACCCGGACGCGGCGGTCCTGCACCTGGCGGCGCTGCTGCACGACTTCGCCGAGCTGCTGCTGTGGCTGCACGCGCCGGCCCTGGCGCTGCGCATCGCGCGCGCCCAGCGTGCCGACGCCGGGCTGCGTTCGGCGGCGGCGCAGCGCCGCGTACTGAACATCGAGCTGGCCGAGCTGCAGCAGGCGCTGCTGCGCGCCTGGCGGCTGCCGCAGATGCTGGTGCGCATCGAGGACGACCGCCATGCCGACACGCCGCAGGTGAAGAACGTGCTGCTGGCGGTGCGCGTCGCGCGCCACAGCGCGCTCGGCTGGGACAACCCGGCCCTCGACGACGACGTGCGCGACATCGCTGCGCTGCTGAACCTGGGCGAAACGCCGGCGCGCACGCTGCTGCGCCAGATCGACGGCGCCTGACTCCCGGCCGTGGCGCGGCCCCCGATAATGGCCGGCTTCAAAACCGACCGGAGGATAGGGGTACCCATGGACATACAGAACATCCAGACCTTTCTCAGCACCACCGCCCTGGAGATCGGCATCAAGGTCCTGGCGGCCATCGCCTTCTGGATCGTCGGCCGCTGGCTGATCAACATGGTGGTCAGCCTGATGCAGCGGGCCATGAGCCGCAACCACGTCGACCCGACGCTGACCAAGTACCTGGGTTCGATCGTCGCGGTGATGCTGAGCATCGCCTTGGTGCTGGGCATCCTCGGCTACTTCGGCATCCAGACCACCAGCTTCGCCGCCTTGATCGCCGGTGCCGGCGTGGCCATCGGCGTGGCCTGGAGCGGCATGCTCGGCAACTTCGCGGCCGGCGCGTTCATGCTGGTGCTGCGGCCCTTCAAGGTGGGCGACTTCGTCACCGTCGGCGGCGTCACCGGCACCATCAAGGAGTTGGGCCTGTTCGCGACCACGCTGGTCACGCCGGACAACGTGGTCACGCTGATCGGCAACGGCAAGGTCTTCGGCGACCCGATCCAGAACTACTCGCACAACCCGGTGCGCCGCGTCGAGCGCACCGCGCAGCTGGCCGGCGGCGTCGACGCGCTGGATGCGCTCGAGCGCTTCCGCAAGGCGGTGGCGGCGATCCCCAACGTCGCGCAGAGCCCCGCGCCCGAAGTCAACGTGTTCGACTTCAACCTCGTCGGCCCGGTGATCTCGGTGCGGCCGTATTGCCACACCGACCACTACTGGCAGGTGTATTTCGACACCAACGAAGCGATCCTGCGCGTGGCCAAGGAAGCCGGCTGGCCGGCGCCGACGCCGGCGCAGATCAACAAGCTGATCCAGCTGCCCGCGAACTGAGCTGCGGGCCGCGCGCCGGCTCGGCCAGCCGCTGCAGCACCGTGGCCAGCACGGCAGGATGCTGCAGCATGTGCACGTGCGCATGCGCGCGCAGGTGGCGGTTGTCGGCGCCGGGCAGCGTGGCCGTCGACGCCGGAAAGACGATGTTGTCGCAGTGGCCCCAGAAGCAGGTGAAGCGGCGGTAGCGCGTGGCCGGCTCGGCGGCGGCCAGCGCCTGCAGCCAGCGGCTGTCGCGGCGCATCTGCCGCGTGTTCGGCGCGAAGCCGAAGCGGCCCAGCCAGGTGCCGTGGTGCGGCGTGCCGATCGTGACCACGCCGTGCACGCGTGATTCGCCGTCGAAGTCGCGCATCCAGGCGCGCACGGCCAGCCCGCCCATGCTGTGCGCCACCAGCAGCGGCGGCTGTCCGGTGGCGTGCGTCAGCCGCTGCACCGCGGCCTCGATCGACGCCGGATAGCGGTCGATGGCGCCGAACACCGGCTCCAGGTTGACGGCGATGCAGGGCACGCCCAGCGCGCGCAGCCGCGGCCACCACGGGTTCCAGATGCCGCGGTTGCAGACGAAGCCGTGCACCAGCACCAGCCCGCGCCGCCCGGCGGCGCCGGCCGGCAGGTGGTCGGGATAGCGGCGCCAGCGCCAGGGGATCGCCCAGCCGAAGACGCGCACCGCGCCGGCCACCTCGGCACCCCAGGCGCGCAGCATCTCGGGCAGACGCGGCACCGGCGCCGGGTCGCCGCGGCTGAGCAGGCGCGCCAGCACGAACTCGGCCGCCATCAGCGGCAGGTGCAGCAGCGCCAGCAGCAGCAGGCCGACGCCCAGCCACGCCGCCAGCCCCCACCACAGCCAGCCGGCCAGCACCAGCAGCAGCGACACGGCCAGCGCCAGCGTCAGCGTCTGCAGCACGCGCGCCATCGTCATGGCCGGATTGTCCGGCGCGCGGCGCCACGGGCTCTGGAGTCCCGCCTCTACGGGGCAGGCCGCGGCTCTTGTTAGGCTTGCGGGCCATGAACCCCCGTGCCGAAGCCATTCTCGATCTGCTGCGGCAGGTCGACGAGCAGCGCACGCTGCGCGCCGCCGACCACGCGCTGGCGGCGCGCGTGCTGGCCGTCAAGCACTACCAGCACGAGCGCTTCCAGCACACCTACGCCGACCTGCTGGCGGCGCCGCGTTATGCCAAGGCGACCCGCTTTTTTCTGGAAGAGCTGTACGGCCCCGATGACTTCACGCGCCGCGACGCGCAGTTCAAGCGCGTGATTCCGGCGCTGGTGCGGCTGTTTCCCGCGGAGGTGGTGCTGACCGTCGAAACGCTGGGCCAGCTGCACGCGCTGTCCGAAGTGTTCGACACGGCGATGGCCCGCGTGGTGCCGCCGGGGCCGGTGGATCTGCCCGCCTACGTCGCGGCCTGGCAGCAGGTCGGCCACCCGGCCGAGCGCGAGCGGCAGATCGTGCTGATGCGCCGTGTCGCCGACGCGCTGGACGTCTACACGCGCAATCCGCTGCTGCGCCACAGCTTGCGGCTGATGCGCGGCCCGGCACGGCTGGCCGGGCTGGGCGAGCTGCAGGGCTTTCTGGAGAGCGGCTTCGACACCTTCGGCGCGATGCACGGCGCGAAGGATTTCCTGGACACCGTGGCGGCACGCGAACGCGCGCTGGCGGCCTGGCTGTTCAGCCCCGGCGCGTCGGACGAGGCCGCGGCCTCGGGACGGGCCTATCCCGAGGTCTAGGCCCGCGCGGCCCGGCGCCTTGGCAGCGCGGCAGCCTGCTCGCCCAGATCCCAGAACAGCCCGGTCATCAGCTGCAGCGCCTGCCGCGCCACCGGCGCCAGCAGGTGCTCGTCCGGCGCGTGCTGCGAACAGCCCGGGCAGCCGTGCGGGATCCATACCGTCGGCAGGCCCAGGCCGTCAGCGAACACGTCGTTGGGCAGCGAGCCGCCGAGGTTCGGCAGCAGCACCGGTTTCGATCCGGTCGTCGTCTCGATCGACTGCAGCGCGACGCGCACGCAGGCGTTGTCGGGGTCCAGCCGCGTCGCCTGCATGACCACCGGCTCGCTCACCTCGACGGCGCCATCACCTCGAGCCTGCAGATGCGTGTGCACAAGCTCGCGCAGCCGCGCGACGTCGGTGCCGACGACGAAGCGCAGCTGCAGCGTGGCCTGCGCATGCGCGGGGATCGCGTTGACCGGGAAGTAGTCCGGGTTGCCGGTGCGCATCGCCAGCACTTCCAGCGCGTTCCAGCCCAGCACGCGTTCGATCGGCCTCAGACCCGGCTCGCCCCAGTCGGCATCGACCGCCGGGTCGTCCGGCCCGCCGCCGGGTTCGAGCCCGGCCAACGCGGCACGCACGTTGGCGGGGATCGGCGGCGGCCGCAGCCCGGGCACGCGGATGACGCCCTGGCCGTCGACCAGGCTGGCGATGGCCGCGGCCAGCACCGTGCCGGGGTTGCGCAGCAGCCTGCCCCAGTTGCCCGAATGGTGGGCGCCGTCGCGCAGCTTCAGGTGCAGCTCGAAGTTGGCGACGCCGCGCGTGCCCAGGAACAGCGTCGGCGCTTCGGCGCGCAGCCGCGGGCCGTCGGAGGCGATCAGCGCGCCGGCGGCCAGCCGCTCGCGCTGCTGCGCGCAGAACTCGGCCAAGCCGGGCGAGCCGGTTTCCTCGCCGGTCTCGAACAGCCAGGTGGCGTTGAAGCCGAGCCGGCCGCCGCGCGCCGCCAGCGTCGCAGCCAGCGCCGCCAGGTTGATGCTGTGCTGGCCCTTGTTGTCGGCGGTGCCGCGGCCGTAGAGCCTGTCGCCGCCGACGGCCAGCGTCCATGGACCCCGGCCGCGTGTCCACGACGCGCCTGGCCGCGCGCCACGCCGCCATGGCCGTACATCAGCACCGCGGGCAGCGCCGCATCCTCGTGACGCGCGGCGATCAGGAAGGGGCCGCAACCGGTACCTTGCCGCGGGTTGTCGAACACCCGGCAGGCGAAGCCCAGTGCGGCCAGCGTGCTGCTCGGTTCGTCGGCCAGATAGGCGTGCAGCGCGTCGGCCTGTGCCGGGTCCTGGCTCTCGCTGCGGATCGCCACGCGCCGCGCCAACTCGCGCGAAGCTGCCGTCGTCGAAATGCGCCGCCGCGGCGGCCAGCGCCCTGTCACGACTCACGGCTCACGGCTCACTCGGACTTGCCCAGCAGCGTGAAGTGCTCGACCACCGGCGGCGCGGCGAAGAACGGGCCGACGATGGCGCGCCATTCGGCGAACAGCGGGCCGCCGCGGAAGGCCACCGTGTGGTCCTCCAGCGTGGCCCAGAAGATCTGCAGCAGGTAGCGCTCGGGGCTTTCGATCCCCTTGTTGAGCTTCCAGCCCTGGAAGCCCTGCGCGCGGCTGATCACGGTCTTCAGGCCGTGCTCGATGGCCTGGTCGAATTCGGCCTGGCGGCCGGGCTGGATACGGATGTCGGCGACTTCCAGGATCATGCGGTTTCTCCTCAAATGCCCAGGTAGCGCTGCAGCACCTCCGGCTGCGCGCGCAGCTGGTCGCTGCCGCCCTGCCAGACCACGCGGCCTTTTTCCAGCACCACGTGCCGGTCGGCCAGGTTCAGCAGCGGGCCGATGTGCTTGTCGATGACGATCATCGACAGGCCGGTGTTGCGCAGCCGGCCCAGGCAGGACCAGATCTCGGCGCGGATCAGCGGCGCCAGGCCTTCGGTGGCCTCGTCCAGGATCAACAGCTTCGGGTTGGTCATCAGCGCGCGGCCGATGGCCAGCATCTGCTGCTCGCCGCCCGATAGGTTGGAGCCGAGGTTGCGCTCGCGCTCGCGCAGACGCGGGAACATCGCATAGACGGCGTCCAGCGTCCACGGCTGCGCCTTGGCGTGGCGGTTGCCGGCGGTGGCCACCAGGTTCTCGCGCACGCTCAAGCTCGGGAAGATCTGCCGCCCCTCGGGCACCAGGCCCAGGCCGCAGCGCGCGGCGCGCCAGCTGGCCTGGCCGCTGATCGGCCGGCCTTCCATGCGCACCTGGCCGGCGCGCGGCCGCAGCAGGCCCATGATCGACTTGACCGTGGTGGTCTTGCCCATGCCGTTGCGGCCGATCAGCGTGATGCATTCGCCCGGCTGCACCGTCAGCGACACGCCGAACAGCACCTGGCTGCTGCCGTAGGCGGTCTCGATGGCGTCGAGTTCCAGCAGGCTGGTCATCAGTGCTCTTCCTCGCCAAGGTAGGCCTCGCGCACCTCGGGGTGGTTGCGGATCTGCCCGGGTGTGCCGCTGGCGATCGGCCGGCCGTAGACCAGCACGCTGACGGTATCGGCCAGCGCGAACACCGCGTCCATGTCGTGCTCCACCAGCAGGATCGTGTGCCCGCCCTTCAGCTTGCGCAGCAGCGCGACCACGGCCTCGGATTCGGTCGGGCTCATGCCGGCCATCGGCTCGTCCAGCAGCAGGCATTTGGCGCCGGTGGCCAGCACCATCGCGATCTCCAGCTGGCGGCGCTCGCCGTGCGCCAGCACCGCCACCGGCGTGTGCGCGCGCTCGCTCAAGCCGGCCTGCTCCAGCGCGGCCAGCGCCGGCCGGGTGAGTTCGGACTCGCTGGCTGCCGGGCGCCAGAAGCGGAAGCTGTGGCCGGCATGCGCCTGCACCGCCAGCGCGGCGTTCTGCAGCACCGTGAAGTCGTTGAACACGGAGGTGATCTGGAACGAGCGCCCCAGCCCGGCCATCGCGCGCCGGTGCGGCGGCTCGTGCGTCAGCTCCTGGCCGTCGAAGACGATGCGGCCTTCGTCGGGAAGGATCTGACCGCTGAGCTGGTTGATCAGCGTGGTCTTGCCGGCGCCGTTGGGCCCGATCACCGCATGGATCTCGCCGCGGGCGAGCGCCAGGTCCAGGTGGTCGGTGGCCAGCAGACCGCCGAAGCGCTTGACCAAGCCGGTGACCTCTAAGGCAGCCATGAACGCTCCCCGGCGCCAACAAATGCACCGCCGCGGCCCGGCACGGCCTTCGAGCGACCGCCGCGGATCCGGCTCTGCAGGTCCGCTGGCGGTGCCCCCTCGCAGGGGGCGCGCGAAGCGCGTAGGGGGTGGTTCATTTTTTTGCCAGCAGCCAACCGTAGATGCCCTGCTTCAGTACGAGCACCACCAGCACGATGAAGATGCCGATCAGCGCCAGCCAGTGCTGGTTCAGGATCGTGTCCAGCCACGGCCAACCCACTTTCAGCGAGGACAGCGCCTCTTCCAGCAGCAGCAGCGCGGCGGCGCCGGCGATCGGGCCGACCAGCGTGCCCAGGCCGCCGAGCACCGTCATCACGATCAGCTCGCCCGACACCGTCCAGGCCATGTACGAGGGCGCGACGAAGCGCGTCAGGTTGGCCATCAGCATGCCGGCCAGCACGCACACCAGCGCGGAAACGACATAGGCCGTGAGCTTGTAGCGCAGCGTAGGAAAACCCATCGCGGCCATGCGGCGCTCGTTGCTGCGGCAGCCGCGCAGCACCATGCCGAAGCGCGCATGCACCAGCCGCCAGAAGCCGAACAGCACCAGCAACACCAGCGCGTAGGCCAGGTAGTACAAGACGGTGGAGTTGTTCAGGTCCAGCGGCCCGAGCAGGCTGCGGCCCTTCAGCTGCATGCCGTCGTCGCCGCCGTATTCGCGCAGGCTCACTGCCAGGAAGTACAGCATCTGCGCGAAGGCCAGCGTGATCATGATGAAGGCCATGCCGCTGGTGCGCAGGCAGATCGCGCCGACCGCCAGCGCGACGACGGCGCCGACGAGCAGCGCGGCCCCCAGCTGCACGAAGCCGCTGTCGATGCCGTGAAAGGACAGGATGCCCACCACATAGGCACCGATGCCGATGTACATCGCATGGCCGAAGCTGACCATCGCGCCGAAGCCGAGCACCAGGTTCAGCCCCATCGCCGCCAGCGCGAAGATCAGGATGCGGGTGAACAGCGTGATCCAGAAGGGCTGGCCCAGCCAGGCGGCGAGCAGCGGCACCAGCGCCAGGCCGGCCAGCAGCAGCACGGCGAAGACGTGCGCAGGGAGGTCTTGCTTGTTGCTCATGCCATTGAAGTGCGGCACGTGCCGAGGCCGCCTGCAGCTGTCGAGCGGCCGCCGCGGATCCGGCTCTGCCGGGCCGCCAGCGGCGCCCCCTCGAAGGGGCGCGCGAAGCGCGTAGGGGGCGGACCAGTATCAGCCATGCTTCACCGGGAACAGGCCCTGGGGCTTGAGTGCCAGCACCGCGGCCATCAGCAGGTAGATCAGCATCGACGCGATCGCCGGGCCCACCGCCTGCGCCACCGCGCGGTCGAACATCTCGCGCAGCAGCGTGGGCAGGAAGGCGCGGCCGATGGTGTCGACGATGCCGACGATCAGCGCGCCGTAGAAGGCGCCGCGGATCGAGCCGATGCCGCCGGTGACGATGACCACCAGCGTCAGGATCAGCACCGGCTCGCCCATGCCCGACTGCACCGAGACGATCGGCCCGGCCATCAGCCCGGCCAGCCCGGCGAGCGCCGCGCCCAGGCCGAAGACCAGCGTGTTCAGCCCGCGGATGTTGACGCCCAGCGCCGACACCATGTCCGGATTGCTGGCGCCGGCGCGGATCAGCATGCCCACGCGCGTGCGGTTGATCAGCGCGTACAGGCCGATGCCTACGGCCAGCCCGACGGCGATGATCGCGAAGCGGTAGGCCGGGTAGGGCAGGCCGAACAGGTTGACCGTGCCCGACAGCCAGGCCGGCACGTTCATGTACACCGACGAGGGCCCCCAGACGTAGCGCACCACCTCGTTGAAGAACAGGATCAGGCCGAAGGTGGCCAGCACCTGGTCCAGGTGGTCGCGCTGGTACAGGTTGGCCAGCACCAGCCGCTCGATCAGCAGTCCGAGCAGCAGCGTGCCGGGCACGGCTACCAGCGCGGCGGCCAGGAAGGAGTTGTCGAAGGCGTTGAAGGCCGCGGCCGCGAAGTACGCGCCCATCATGTACAGCGAGCCGTGCGCCAGGTTGACCACGTTCATGATGCCGAACACCAGCGTCAGCCCGGCCGACAGCAGGAACAGCAGCACGCCGAGCTGCAGCCCGTTGAGCAGCTGGGTGAAGAACAGGCCGGTGGTCATGCGGCCCTCACCCCGGCCCTCTCCCGCCAGCGGGAGAGGGTGAGACTAGAGCCCCCTCTCCCGCTGGCGGGAGAGGGTTGGGGTGAGGGTGGTGGTGCCCTCACATCTTGCATTGAGAGGCGTACGCGTCGCCGTGGTTCTTCAGCGGCGTGGCAATGGTCTTCAGGCTGACGCGGCCCTTGGCGTCCTTGGCCACCTCGAAGATGTGCTGGTCCTGGATCGGGAAGTGGTTGTTGTTGAACTTGAAGTCGCCGCGCACCGACTTGAAGTCCGCCGCCATCAGCGCCGCGCCGAAGGCCTTCTTGTCGGCGACGTTGCCCTTGACCTTGGCGATGGCCGAGTCGAGCAGCAGCGCCGCGTCGTAGCTCTGCGCCGCGTACTGGCTGGGGATGCGGTTGAACTTCTTCTCGAACTCGTCGACGAACTGCTTGTTCGCCGGGTTGTTCAAGTCCGGGCCCCAGAATGTGCCGCTGATCACGCCGAGCGCGGTTTCCTTCTGCGCCGGCAGCGTCGAGCCGTCGGTGGTGCTGGTCGACAGCAGCGGGATCTTGCCCAGCAGCCCGGCCTGCTGGTACTGGCGCACGAAGTTCACGCCCAGCCCGCCGGGGTAGAAGACGTAGACCGCGTCCGGGTTCTTGGCCGCCACCTGCGCCAGTTCGGCGCTGAAGTCGGGCTGGTTCAGCGGCGTGTAGATCTCGTCGATCATCTCGCCCTTGTAGAAGCGCTTGAAGCCGGCGATGAAGTCCTTGCCGGCCTGGTAGTTGGGCGCCATGCCGATGACGCGCTTGTAGCCCTTGTCGGTGGCGTACTTGCCGACGACCTCGGCCTGGTTGTCGTTCTGCCAGCTGACGATGTACTGGTACGGGCTGCATTGCGCGCCGGCGATCGGCGCCGGGCCGGCGTTGCTGCCGATCAGGAACACGCCCTTCTCGGTGATGGGCTTTTGCACCGCCATCATGATGTTGGAGAAGGTGACGCCGGTGATGATCGGCACGTTCTCCTTCTCGATCAGCTTCTGCACGATCTGCGTGGCCACGTCCGGCTTGAGCTGGCTGTCCTCGCGCAGCACCTGCACCGGCACGCCGCCGAGCTTGCCGCCGTTGCGCTCGACCACCATCATGAAGGCGTCGTACTGGTCCTGGCCCAGCGCGCCCTGCGGGCCCGACAGCTCGGCGATGAAGCCGATCTTCAGCGGCGCCTGGGCCTGGGCGAGGGCGGCGGCGCCGCTGAGGGCGATCGCGGCCAGAAGGCGGGTCTTGGGTCCGGTCATGTCGGGCAACCTCGGGCTGGGGAGGGGCGGAAAATCAGTTTAGTTCTAAACTATTTGGCGGGTGCTGGGGGAAGCCCGAAGAAGGCTTCGGCGTTGCCCCGCAGGATGCGGCCGCGCGCGGCCTCGTCCAGGAACGGCGCTTCGCGCACCAGGCTGCCGATGCGCTGCTCGCCCAGCGGGAACGGGCTGTCGGAGCCGAGCATCACGCGCTCGGTGCCCATCACCTCGGTCAGCAGCCGCAGCGCGCCGGTATCGAACACCGCGCTGTCGACGTGGAAGCGGCGCGCGTAGTGCGAAGGCGGATGCGGGCAGTCCTTGCGGATGATGTCGCGGTGCTTCCAGGCGTTGTCGGCGCGCCCCAGCAGCCAGGCGAAGCTGCCGCCGCCGTGGGCGAAGCAGATCTTCAGCGTGTCCGGGATGCGCTCCAGCGCGCCCGACAGGATCAGCGACAGCATGCCCAGCTGCGTCTCGGCCGGCATGGCCACCAGCCAGGGCAGCATCCATTGCTTCATGCGGCCTTCTTTGGGCCCACCCATCATGTCCCAGGGGTGCACCAGCAGCGGGATGCGGTTCCGGGCGCAATGGATCAGGAACTGCACCAGCCCTTCGTCGTCCAGGTCGCGCTCGGCCACGTGGTTGCCGATCTGCACGCCGATGCAGCCGGCGGCCATCGCGCGCTCCGCCTCGCGGCAGGCCAGCCCGGTGTCCTGCAGCGGCACCTGCGCCAGCGCCTTCAACCGCTGGGGCGCGTGTGCGCAGTAGGCGAGCACGTGCCCGTTCATCCGTGCCGCCCAGTCGGCGGTCTTCGCCGCCGGCCAGGCATAGCCGAACATCACCGGCGTCGCGCACACCACCTGCAGCGCAATGCCCTGCGCGTCGAGTTCGGCCACGCGGCGCGCCGGATCCCACAGCGTCGCGTTCACCGGTCGGAAGCGCTTGTCGCCGAGCATGATGTGGCCGCGTTCGCCGCCGGGCTCGACCTCCAGCCACGGCGCGCGCTCGGCGTCCACCGCGAAAGCCTCCTCGCGCGCGATGCGCGGCAGGCAGTGGGCGTGCATGTCGATCATCGTGCGTCCGCGCCGATCAGGCCCGAGGCTGCCAGCGCGGCATGCCAGGCCTGGTGGTCGCGCCCCGGGTGGACCTTGCCGCACTGCGTGCAGCGGCGCTCGTCCTCCTTCGATTCGTAGAAGCGTTGGTAGGTCGCCGGCAGGTCGGCGACGATGTCGGCCAACTGCAGCTCGATGCGCCGAACCAGCCCGCCGCAATGCGCGCAATGCCACTGGAAGGCGTCGCTCAGCCCTTGCGGCCGCTGGCGCTCGATGACCAGGCAGCGGCTGTCGCCTTCAGGCCGCTGCGGCGAGTGCAGCAGGTGCGGCTGCATCAGGAAGATGTCGCCTTCCTTCAGCGGCACGCGCTCACAGCGGCCGCGGTCCCAGATCAGCAACTCGGCGTTGCCCTTGAACTGCCAGAAGAACTCCTCCAACGGGTCGTCGTGGAAGTCGCTGCGCGCGTTGGGCCCGCCGACCACCGTGACCATGAAGTCGGCATCGGCCCAGATCTGCCGGTTGCCCACCGGCGGTTTCAGCAGATGCGCGTGGTCGTCCAGCCAGCGCTGGAAGTTGAAGGGCTGGCCGTAGCGCAAGTTGCTCATGCGGCCCCCAAGGCGCCTGCGGCGCCGGCCCATCGGCTTGCAGGCCGATGGGCGTTCGCCAGCCACTCACGAGCGCGCAGGCGCTCGCTCGGCGCGGGCTCACCCCCCCGAGGGGGCGCGAGCCGTCTTGGGGCGGCCCAGCGACGGCTCATGGCTTGTAGGCCACGCACTTGATCTCGACCAGCAGCTGCGGATGCGGCAGCTGGTGCACCGCCACCGTGGTGCGCGCCGGCCCGCCGGGGCCGAAGAACTCGGCATAGACCTCGTTGTAGCCGGCGAAGTCGTTCATGTTGACGAGGAAGCTCGATACCTCGACCACGTCTTCGAGCCCGGCGCCGGCCGCGGCCAGGATGTCGCGGATGTTGTTCAGCACCGCGCGCGTCTGCTCGCGGATGTCCAGGCGCATCGTGCCCATGGGGTCGACCTCAGCGCCGGCGATCGTGTTGTCCGGCCGCCGGCTGCTGATGCCGGCGGTGAACAGCAACGGCCCCGCGCGCCGGACGTGCGAATAGTTGCCGCGCGGCGCTGCCCTGCCGGGCAGCACGCCTTCGGTCGAAGCGCTCACTGGACGACCCTGCTCACTGCGTGCTCCGGGATGAGCACTTGGGAGCGGCCCGGCGTGCTCATGCGTCGGCGTTCCTGAACTCGGCGATGTCGGGCTTCGAGCCCCACATGCAGAACGACGACGGCAGCGGCGGGAACTGGCGCGGCCGGTAGCCGGCCTCGTCTTCCGGCGCGATCAGGCGCACGCCGGTCGAATATTCGAAGACCATGCCGTCCGGGCCTTCGAAGTACAGGAACACCGCGCCCGAGGTCGGATGCCGCCCCGGGCCGAAGACGATCTTCACGCCCTGCTCGCGCAGCTGGTAGTACGCGCGCATCACGTCGTCGATGCCCGCCACCTGGTGGTTGACGTGCTGCACGCCCGAGCGCGTGGTCGGGAACAGCGCGATCTTGTGGTGCACCGGGTCGATGCGCAGCAGCGCCGCGTCGCCGATGCGGTCGCTGACGCGCGCGCCGAGCATGCCGCACCAGAAGGCTTCGTCGCGCGCTGCGTCGGTGCTGCACAGGCCGACATGGCTGAAGCCGGTGATGCCCGCGTCGCGCGACGGGAAGTAGCGCCGCCCGCTGTGCTGCGGGCGCACGACCAGCTCGATGCGGTTGCCGGTCGGGTCCTGGAAGCCGACGAAGTCATGCACGCGGCGCTGCTCGCGTGCGCCGGCGCTGCCGGGCTGCACCGCGAAGCCGCGGTCGGACAGCGCGGATGCGGCGGCGTCCAGCCGCGATGCATCGCGCAGCTCGAAACCCACCGTGTGGTCTTGCGGGTCGCCTTCGAAGTACACCAGCGTGTGGTCGCGGTCGTCGCTGCGGTAGCAGCGCGCGCCGGCCTCGGCGTGCGCCAGTTCCAGGCCGACGACTTCGCGTGCGAAGCGGTCGGCACCGGTCAGGTCGCGCGTGCCCAGGCGCACGTAGCGGATGTCGAGCAGGTCGATCAAGGGGCGCTCCTCGTCGGCGGGTGGCTGAAAGCAACAGGCGGCGGCAATATAACCGTGCACCCCGCGGGCGTCGATCGGGGAAGCTACTCCCAGCCGAAGTGCGCGCGCACGGCGCGTGCGGTGTGGTTGACCGGCGCCACCGGCGCCTGCGGAAACTGCAGCAGCTTCGGCGAGCGCACGCCGCCGCCGTTCTGCCCGAGCACGGCGATCGCGCGCAGCCGCCAGCCGGCCGCCTCGAACGCCGCGACATAGGCCGCCGCGTCGGGATAACGCTCGGCATGGTCGGGGTTGGCGCTGGGCGACAGGCAGCACAGCACCGCGCTGCAGCGCATGCGCATCGTCTCGGCGATGAAATCCTCGGGCCCCGACCTGGTGTCCTGCAAGGTGCCGACACGCGCGTACAGGCGCAGCGCCGGCTTGCCGTCCAGCGGCTGGATGTCGCGCACGCTGCGGTTGAAGCAGCCGCTCAGGCAGCGCACCAGCGAAGCCTTGCGCGTGTTCGGGTTGCCGATGACGAGGTAGGCGTCCATGCGATCGGTGGGCCGGACCAATCCCCATGGTCGGCTCAGGGCCGCAGCGTACCAAGCCGCCGCCCGGGATCAAGGTCGCGGCCCATGCCGGGCGGCTGACCAAGAGCGCCTGGATGGCCGCGTTGATTTTCGGGAGGACGGCGATGATTGCGAAGTGCGTTCGTGCGGCCGGTATCGCCATCGCCCTGCTCGGCGCCTGCGGGCTCGCCGCCGCGCAGTGGGTGTTCCTGACGCGTCAGGCGATCGGCCGCTGGCGGCGCCGGTGCGTCCTACGACGTGGCCGCGGTGATCGTCGACGTGCCGGCGCCCAAGATTTTCGACACCGTGAAGAGCCTGCTGGCTCGACGTGTGCAAGGAACTCGGCGTCAGCTTCCAGCTCGCCGGATCCTGAATCACTTGCCTTCGCGCCAACCTATGCCCCAGCAGCGGCGGCAGACCATACGCACTCGCGTTCAACGTCGGGCGCCGAGAGACGGCTCATGGCGCTACCCGAAGATTGACGCCAGCACCACGAGTAACGCCACCGACCCATTGCCGACGAAGCTGCTGCCGATCAGGCAAGCCACAAAGCGGTCTTCGATAGCGCGCTGGCCGCGACGCCGAGCAACCCGCCGAGTGAAAGCTGGACACCGTGGCCGTTCGGCTCGGCGGCGAAGATCGAGCTGCCCAGATCGTCCTTGCAGTTGACCGTGGACGGCAGGTCCAGCTCCCGACGCGTAGCCTGGGTGGTTCGCAGCTCGCCACCCAGCGCGCGCTCGATGATCGCCTTCTTCAGCGCCATCAATCGCGGTGTTGACCTGCTGCGCCTTCATCGGACCTTCGGCCACGATCTGGTCCAGCACATCCTTCGGGATCTTTGGCAACGCCGACGACTCAAGCAGACCACCGGTTGAACGCGACGAACTACTTCGACGCGCTCTGCAGTGGGCGGTTGCGCCACGAACCTTCCATTCAGCGCCAAGTGTTTCAACCGCGGGACATGTCGCAGATTGGGCCAATCATTGGCCCAGTGCACCTCTCGCACACTTTCAGAAAGACTTGCACGGACCCAGGGCTGTGTGCCCCGAAAGCTGTCTCTTGCGCGCGGCGTGCGGACCCGCGTGAGTGCCGGCAATTCGACATGGCCCGATGTTTGCGTTGCAAGCTTCGACAAGCCCTTCGACATCCGCTCGCAGCGGGGTCGGACCGCCACGCCCGACCAGAGGACAACGCATGCCCGCCACCACCAAGCTCAGCTACGCCACCCCCTGGGTCGAGGTCAACTCGACCGCCAAGGACTGGCAGGCCATCGGGCCTGAACGTCTGCTGCGCATGCACTACCACCTGAACGTCGTGCGCGCGTTCGAGGAGGCCGTGCTCGAGGCAGCCAAACTGGGCCTGGTGAATGGCCCCGCGCACACCAGCCTCGGACAGGAGGCCGGTGCGGTGGGCAGCATGGCCTGGCTCGACAGCCCGGACCTGATCACCGGCGCGCACCGCGGACACCACCAGTTCATCGCCAAGGGACTGCGGCTGCTGGACCAGGCCGATCACGATCCGCGCCGCGCCCCGGTGCCGGTGACAGTGCAGGAGTTCCTGTATCGCACCCTGGCCGAGATCCTTGGCCTGACGCCGGGCTTCTGCAAGGGACGCGGCGGCTCCATGCACCTGCGCTGGGACGAGGCGGGTGCCATGGGCACCAACGCCATCGTCGGCGGCGGCGTACCGATCGCCAACGGCCTGGCCTGGGCCAAGCAGCGCGAAGGCAAGGGCCGCGTGGCGATGACCTTCTTCGGCGACGGCAGCAGCCACATCGGCTCGGTGCTCGAGTCGTTCAACCTGGCCGGGCTGTGGAAGCTGCCGATTTGCTTCTTCATCGAGAACAACGGTTACGCCGTCTCGACCACGGTCGCCGAACAGACCGCGGAGACGCGCCTGTCCTCGCGTGGGGGAGCGTTCGGCATTCCCGCCTGGCGGGTCGATGGCATGGACCTGGCCGCGGTCCATGCGGCCTCGAAGCTGGCCGTCGAGCACATGCGTGCCGGCAAAGGTCCGACCCTGATCGAGGCGATGGTCTATCGCTACACCCATCATGGCGGGCCGGTCCCCGGCAGCGCGTTTGGCTATCGTTCCAAGGAGGAAGAGGCGCAGTGGCGCAGCCGCGATCCGGTCGAGCGCTGCGCGCGCGAGATGATCGAGCGCGGCTGGCTGACACCCGACGACGACCAGGCGCTGCGCGCCCATTGCGCGGCGGCGATGAAAGGCGTCTTTGAGCGCCTGACCGAAGCCGACCCTCGAGACAGCGGCAAGCGGCGCATCCTGCCTGCGCTGTGGCCGGATACGGCCTTCCGTGACCAAGGCCTGCGCGGTGACCTGTCGGAGTTCGCGGGCGCCCGCTTCGAGGAGGCCGAGACCGCCACCGGCAAGCTGGGCGACATGAAGTTCATCGACGCCGTGTGGCAGGTGATGGGGCGCCGCATGGAAACGGACGAGCGCATCTTCTGCCTCGGCGAGGACATCCATCGCATGAACGGCGGCGCCAACGGGGCGACCCGCGGCTTGAGCGCGCGCTTTCCCGATCGCATCATCGGCACCCCGATCGCCGAAAACGGCTTCACCGGCCTGGCCGGCGGCGTGGCGCTGGAGGGCAGTTACCGGCCCGTGGTCGAACTGATGTACGCGGACTTCGCGCTGGTGGCCGCCGACCAGTTGTTCAACCAGATCGGCAAGTCGCGCCACATGTTCGGCGGCGATTCGAAGATGCCGCTGGTGCTGCGCACCAAGTGCGCCGCCGGCACCGGCTACGGGTCGCAGCACTCGATGGACCCGGCCGGCCTGTTCTCGCAGTGGCCGGGCTGGCGCATCGTCGCGCCGTCCACCCCGTTCGACTACGTCGGCCTGATGAACAGCGCGCTGCGTTGCGAGGACCCGGTGCTGGTGATCGAGCACGTCGATCTGTACGGCAGCACCGGCACCGGCCCGCTGGAAGACCTGGACTACTGCATTCCGCTGGGCAAGGCCAAGGTGCTGCGCGAAGGCCGCGCGTTCACGGTGTTGACCTACCTGTCGATGACGCAGCTGGCGCTGAAGGCGGCCGACGAGCTGGGGCTGGACGCCGAGATCATCGACCTGCGGTCGCTCGACCGCGGCGGCATCGACTGGCCGTTGATCGAGGCCAGCGTGCGCAAAACCCACAACGTCGTGGTGCTCGAGCAGGGAACGCTGACCGTCTCCTACGGCGCCATGCTGGCCGACGAGATCCAGCGCCGCTGCTTCGACGACCTGGACCAGCCGGTGCAGCGCATCCACGGCGGTGAGTCGTCACCGTCCGTCAGCAAGGTGCTCGAGCGGGCCTCGCACGTCGGCCTGGAGGAAGTCCGCGAAGGCTTCGGGCAGCTGATGGCGGCGATGGGCCGGCCCCTCTGATGCCACCGAGCCGACGCGCGAAGAGAGGAACCCATGGCCACTGAGATCACCATGCCGGCACTGTCCCCGTCGATGACCGAGGGCAACCTGGCCCGATGGCTCAAGCAGGAAGGCGACACCGTCGAAGCCGGCGAGGTGTTGCTGGAAATCGAGACCGACAAGGCGCTGGTCGAGTTCGAGGCGCCTGCAGCCGGCACCCTGGCCGGCATCCGGGTGCCGGCGGGCAGCCAGAACGTGAAGGTCGGCGCAACACTGGCATGGCTGCTGCAGGCCGGCGAAGCCGCGCCGGCTGGGGCGGCCGGCGCTGGCGCGGCGCCGGCAGCGTTCGCCGCTACCGCGGCCACCGCCGCGCCTGCCGCCTCCACGGCTGCCGCCGGAACGCCTGGCCATGCAGCAGCGCCCGGCCCGGCCGTCGGCGAACGCATCGCCAGCAGTCCGCTGGCCCGCCGCTTGGCACGGCAGCACGGCCTGTCGCTCGCCGCCATCCGCGGCAGCGGACCCCGGGGCCGCATCGTTCAGGTCGATATCGAAGCGGCCTTGAGTGTTGCCGGGGCCGGCCCGGCTCGAGCGGCCGGCCAGATCGCAGCCATCGCCCCGCCGACGGCCATCACGCCCGCGGCCACTGTGCTGGCGCCGGACGCCGGGCAGGCCCGCGGTTACGAAGACACCCCGCACACCAACATGCGGCGCGCTATCGCGCGGCGCCTGAGCGAGTCGAAGCAGCAGGCGCCGCACTTCTACCTGACGATCGACTGCCAGATCGACGCGCTGCTGGCCTTGCGCGCCCAGGTCAATGCCGCGCAAGAGGAGTCCAAGGTATCGGTCAACGACCTGATCGTGCGCGCGGTGGCCGTGGCCCTGAAGCGCGTACCCGCGGCGAATGCGTCGTGGACCGACAACGCCATCCGGCGCTGGAAGGACGTCGACCTCAGCATCGCGGTGGCCACACCGGCCGGGCTGATCACGCCGGTGCTGCGGCAGGCCGACACCAAGAGCCTGGGCGCGCTGTCCGCCGAGTTGCGCGAGCTGGCCGGACGCGCCCGCGAGGGTCGGCTCAAGCCCGCCGAGTACGAGGGCGGCGGCTTCAGCATCTCCAATCTGGGCATGTTCGGTGTGCGCGAGTTCGCGGCCATCCTGAACCCGCCCCAGGCCTGCATCCTGGCGGTCGGCGCGGGCGAGCCGCGACCGGTGGTGCACGACGGGGCGCTGGCCATCGCGACCGTGATGACCTGCACGCTGTCGGTCGATCACCGGGTGGTCGACGGCGCGGTCGGTGCCGAGTTCCTCGCGGCGTTCAAGGGCCTGATCGAGCAACCCCTGGCGATGCTGGTGTGACCGGGGACACAGCATGACGAAATCCTTCGACCTGATCGTCGTCGGCGGCGGCCCGGGCGGTTACGTGGCGGCGATCCGTGCCGCGCAGCTGGGCATGAGGACCGCGCTCGTCGAGCGCGAGCACCTGGGCGGCATCTGCCTGAACTGGGGCTGCATCCCGACCAAGGCGCTGCTGCGCAGCGCCGAGGTCTACACGCAGATGCAGCATGCCTCGGCCTACGGACTGGCGGCCGACGGCGTGCGCTTCGACCTGGCACAGGTCGTCGCGAGATCGCGCGCCGTCGCTGAACAGCTGTCATCCGGCGTACGCCACCTGCTGCGCAAGAACCGGGTCGATGTCATCGAGGGCCATGGCCGGCTGACGGGCGGCGGTGGCCTTCAGGTCGAGGCGCGCGACGGCGCGCTGACACAGCTGCAGTCCGCGCACATCGTGCTGGCCACCGGCGCCCGGGCGCGCGCGGTGGCGCCGATCGAGCCCGACGGCCGGCTGGTCTGGAGCTACAAGGAGGCGCTGGTGCCGCCGGCGATGCCGAAGTCGCTGCTGGTGGTGGGCTCGGGGGCGATCGGCATCGAGTTCGCCAGCTTCTACCGCTCGCTCGGCGCCGAAGTCACGGTGATCGAGATGCTCGACCGGGTGCTGCCGGCGGAAGACGAGGAGATCTCGGAACTCGCCCGCAAGACCTTCACCCGGCGCGGCCTGCAGATCATCACCGGCGCTACCGTCAGCGGGCTGGCCAAGGGGGAGGACGAGGTCACCGTCACCTTCGAGGTGGGCGGCCAGCCCTCGACGCTGCGCGTCGATCGCGTGCTGAGCGCGGTCGGCATCGTCGGCAACGTCGAAGGGCTGGGGCTCGAGCAGGCCGGGGTGCGGGTCGAGAAGTCCCACATCGTCACCGACGAGTGGTGCCGCACCTCGCAGCCCGGCGTCTACGCCATCGGCGACGTCGCCGGGGCGCCCTGGCTCGCGCACAAGGCCAGCCACGAGGGCGTGCTGTGCGTCGAGAAGATCGCCGGCGCCGGCCATCCGCAGCCCCTCGATGCGCGCCGCATCCCGGGCTGCACCTACAGCCAGCCCCAGGTGGCCAGCGTCGGGCTGAGCGAACGCCAGGCCCGCGAGAGCGGACGCGAACTGCGGATCGGGCGCTTCCCCTTCCACGCCAATGGCAAGGCGATCGCGCTGGGCGAGCCCGAGGGCCTGGTCAAGACCATCTTCGACGCCGGCACCGGCCAGCTGCTGGGCGCGCACCTGATCGGCGCCGAGGTGACCGAACTGATCCAGGGCTACGTGCTGGGGATGACGCTGGAGACGACGGAGGTCGAGTTCTCGCACACCGTGTTCGCCCACCCGACGCTGTCCGAGACCCTGCACGAGTCGGTGCTGGCGGCCTTCGGCGGCGCGATCCATGTCTGAGGAAGCAGGCATGAGCCCCAGCCCCGGAGCCCTGTCGGACCTGCGCATCCTCGACCTGAGCCAGATGCTGGCCGGCCCGATCTGCACCCAGATGCTGGCCGACCACGGCGCCCAGGTGATCAAGGTCGAATCGCTGGCCGGCGACGGCATCCGCTCGTCCGGACCGTTCCGGGCCGACGACGCAAAGCGCGCCTTCGGCGGCTATTTCCAGAGCGTCAACCGCAACAAGTCGTCGATCGCGCTGGACCTCAAGCAGGAAGAGGCCAAGGCCATCTTCCTTCGCATGGTCGAAGAGGCCGACGTCGTGGTCGAGAACTTCCGCGCCGGGGTGATGGAGCGGCTGGGCCTGGGCTACGAGACGCTGCGCGCCCTCAAGCCCGCGCTGGTGTATGCCACCGTGCGCGGCTTCGGCGATCCGCGCAGCGGCGCCAGCCCCTATGCCCACTGGCCGGCCTACGACGTGGTCGCGCAGGCCATGGGCGGCATCATGAGCATCACCGGCGAGCCCGGCGGCGCGCCCACCAAGATCGGCCCCGGCGTGGGCGACATCGTGCCCGGCCTGATGCTGGGCCTGGGCATCCTGGCGGCGGTGCATCATGCGCGGCGCACCGGCGAGGGCCAGTTCGTCGACATCGCGATGGTCGACGGGATGCTCGCCCTGTGCGAGCGCACCGTCTACCAGCAGTCGTACGAGGGACGCACGCCCGGGCCCGAGGGCAACCGCCACCCCCTGCTGTGCCCGTTCGGGCTGTTCCCGGCCAGCGACGGCTGGGTGGCCGTCGGCTGCCCCGACGAGAAGCTCTGGGGGGAGCTGGCCCGCATCATCGGCCGGGCCGAGATGGCCGACGATCCGCGTTACGCAACCAACCCGGCGCGGGTCGCTCACGCCGACGAGGTGATCGCCGCGGTCGAGGCGTACACCGCGCCCCGCAGCAAGGCCCAGCTGGCCGAGTCGCTCGGCGGCCGGGTCCCGTTCGGCCCGGTGTGCAACGCGCGCGACATCTTCGACGACCCCCACTACCGGGTGCGCGAGATGATCGTCGAGGTCGAGCACCCCGGCTGCGCCGAGCCGGTGCAGATCGCCGGCGTGCCGATCAAGATGAGTGCCACCCCCGGCGCCGTGCGGCGCCGCGCCCCGCTGCTGGGCGAGCACACCGACCAGATCCTGCTCGACATGGGGCTCTCCCGGGCACGGATCGAAGCGCTGCGTGCCGCGCGCGCCATCGCCTGACACCTCGACCCCGAAGGAAGACCTATGCAGACGTTGACCGAGGAACGCAGACTCATCAAGGAGTCGGCGCGCGAGTTCACGATGAAGCGGGTGCTGCCGCTGGCCAACAATCTGGACCCGGAGAAGGGCGCGATCCCGCGCGAACTGGTCGAGGAGATGGCCAAGCTCGGCTACTTCGGCATCCTCGTCCCCGAGGAATACGGCGGTCTCGGCCTCGGCGCCTTCGAGTACTGCCTGGTCGCCGAGGAGCTGTCGCGCGGCTGGATGAGCGTCGGCAGCCTGATCGCGCGCGGCAACGGCCTGCTGCGCACGATGGACGCGCTGACGCCGCAGCGCAAGGCCGAACTGCTGCCGCGCATGGCGCAAGGCGAGTTCCTGGGCGCCTTCTCGCTGTCGGAGCCGAACGCCGGCTCGGATGTCGCCAACATCACCTGCCGCGCCGTGCAGGTGGGCGACGAGTGGGAGATCACCGGCGCCAAGTACTGGTGCACCTACGCCGACCAGGCCGACTTCCTGGTCGTCTTCGCCCGCACCGATCCGAAGGTGGACCCCAGGGCGCGCCACCGCGGACTGACTGCGTTCCTGATCGAGAAGCCGCGCGGCAGCCTGCCCGAAGGCGTGCAGGGCAGCGTGATCCCGAAGATCGGCTACCACGGCTGGACCACCTGGGAACTGGCCTTCGACCGCTGCCGGGTGCCGGCGTCGGCCGTGCTGGGCGAAGTGGGCAAGGGCTTCTACCTCGCGTCTTGGGGGCTGGAGACCGCACGTGCCCACACGGCGGCGCGCTCGATCGGGTTGGCGCAGGGCGCGCTCGAGGACGCCCTGCGCTACGCGCAGGAGCGCCAGCAGTTCGGGCACCCGATCGGCCACTTCCAGGCGATCCGCTTCAAACTGGCCGAGATGGCGACCGAGGTCGAAGCCGCGCGCAGCCTGATGTACGCGGTGTGCCAGAAGATCGACCAGGGCGTGCGCTGCGACACCGAGGCGGCGATGGTCAAGCTGTTCGCCAGCGAGATGTCCGAGCGGGTCACCAGCGAGGGGCTGCAGATCCATGGCGGCGCGGGCTACACGACCCACTTCGCCGCCGAGCGCTACTGGCGCGATGCGCGGCTGACCAAGATCTTCGAGGGCACTTCGGAAATCCAGAAGCGGATCATCTCCGACGCCCTGCTCGGCAAGATCGGCAAGTGAGCGCGGCGCGATGAACAAGAGCCGCAGCGGCAACTTCTTCGAGGACTTCCGCCTCGGACAGCGCATCGAGCACGCGACGCCGCGCACCCTGACCGCCGCCGACCAGAGCCTGTACATCGCGCTCACCGGCAGCCGCGCCTGCCTGCACAGCGCAGATACGGTGGCGCGCGCCGCCGGATTCGAGCGCCGCCCGCTCGAGGACCTGCTGGTGTTCAACACCGCATTCGGCAAGACCGTGCCCGATGTTTCGCTCAACGCGGTGGCGAATCTCGGCTATGCCGACCTGCGCTTCGTCGAGCCGGTGTACGACGGCGACACCCTGAACGTCGCCAGCGAGGTGATCGGGCTGAAGGAAAACTCCAGCCGCAAGACCGGCGTCGTGTACGTGCGCTCGATCGCGCGCAACCAGCACCAGCGCGAGGTGCTGAGCTGGATCCGCTGGGTGATGCTGCACAAGCGCGACCCGCTGGCGCCTGTCGGGGACGCGGTGGTGCCCGGGCTGCCGGCCCGGGTCGAACCCGCCGCGCTGTCGATCGCGCACTTCGCACCCGCCATCGGCAGCGTTGCCGCCGCCACCGGCGTGAGCGACCTGTGGGAGGACTACGCCGTCGGCGAGCGCATCGATCATGGCAGCGCGATGACCGTCAATGACAGCGACCACAGCACGGCCACCCGGCTGTACCAGAACACCGCGAAGGGCCATTTCGATGGCCACTCAATGGCTTCCAGCGCGATGGGCCGCAGGCTGGTCTATGGCGGCCACGTGATGTCGATCTGCAAGGCGCTGGCCTACGACGGGCTGGAGAACTCGCTGGGTCTGCTGGCCATCAACGGCGGCAGCCATGTCGCGCCGGTCTTCGCCGGAGACACCCTCTGCTGCGCGACCACGGTGCTGGACAAGTTCGATCTGCCGGGCGCCCCGGTCGGCGCGCTGCGGCTGCGCCTGATCGGCGCCAAGAACATCGGCAGCGCCGCGGCGATCCATTTCCCGGCCGAAGGTCGGCCTGCGCCAGAGGCGGTGCTCGACCTCGACTGCACCGTCGCCATGCCCAAACGTCAACCCCGGCAAAGCACATGAACCAGCCTGTCCACCCCCAAGACGCCTTGTTCGGCGGCGAGAAGCGCTTCCCCGCCCTGTCGGCCTGCGAGCACTTCGCCGGCAGCGAGAAGCTGATCGCCAAGGCGATGCAGTTGCAGGTCGAGCGCGGACCGATCTTCGACATCACCTGCGACTGCGAAGACGGCGCCCGCGCCGGCGAGGAAGAGGCGCACGCCGCCATGGTGGCGCGCCTGATCGCCTCGCCCGCCAACCGCTTCGGCAAGCTGGGCGTGCGCATCCACGACCCCGCGCATCCGGCCTGGCGGCGCGATGTCGAGATCGTGGTCGGCGGCGCCGCCGAGCGGCTGGCTTACGTGACGATCCCGAAGGCCACCACGGCGGCGCAGGTGCGGGAGGTGATCGGCCATGTGCAGCAGGTCGCGCGTGCCGCCGGCCGCACGCGGCCGCTGCCGGTGCACGTGCTGGTCGAGACCCACGGCGCGCTGCGCCAGGTGTTCGCCATCGCCGAATTGCCGCACATCGAGGTGCTGGACTTCGGGCTGATGGACTTCATCAGCGGCCACCACGGCGCGATCGCGGCCTCGGCGATGCGCAGCCCGGGCCAGTTCGAGCACCAGCTGGTCGTGCGCGCCAAGGCCGAAATGGTCGCCGCCGCGCTGGCCCACGGCATCGTGCCGGCGCACAACGTCTGCATGAACCTGAAGGATGCGGCAGTGATCGGCGGCGACGCACGGCGCGCCCGCGAGCAGTTCGGATTCCAACGCATGTGGAGCATCTACCCCGATCAGATCGCGCCGATCGTCGAGGCCATGCAACCCGGGATGCAGGAGGTGGCCGATGCCGGCGACATCCTGATCGCCGCCCAGGAGGCGAGCTGGGGCCCGATCCAGTTCAAGGGCGAACTGCAGGACCGCGCCACCTACCGTTATTTCTGGAGCCTGCTCGAGAAGGCCCATGCCACCGGCATGGCGCTGCCGGAGCCGGTGCGCCAGCGCTTCTTTGCCTGACCGGAGGCCGGCCATGAAGACCTATCAGCACTTCATCGACGGGCAGTATGTCGAGCCGGCGGGCGGCCGCTGGATCGACACCATCGATCCCTATCAGGGCCAGGCCTGGGCCCGCATCCCGCAGGGCGGTGCCGAGGACGTGGACCGGGCGGTGGCCGCTGCCAACCGGGCCATGCGCGAGGGCCCCTGGTCCACCATGACCGCCACCGAGCGCGGCAAGCTGATGCTGCGGCTGGCCGAGCTGGTGGTGCAGAACGCCGACCGGCTGGCGGAGATCGAAGTCCGCGACAACGGCAAGCTGCTGGCCGAGATGCGCCCGCAGGTGCTGTACCACGCCGAGTGGTGGCGCTACTTCGGCGGGCTGGCCGACAAGATCGAAGGCCGGATCATGCCGATCGACAAGCCGCAGATGTTCGCCTACACCCGTCAGGAACCGGTCGGCGTGGTGGGCGCGCTGACGGCCTGGAACTCGCCGCTGCTGTTCGTGGCCTGGAAGTGCGCGGCGGCGGTCGCCGCCGGCTGCGCGGTGGTCGTCAAACCGTCCGAATTCGCCTCCGCATCCACGCTCGAGTACGCGGACCTGACGCGCCAGGCGGGTTTTCCGGACGGCGTGTTCAACGTAATCTCGGGCTACGGCCACGAGGCCGGCGCGGCGATGGTCGATCACCCCGGCATCGCCAAGATCACCTTCACCGGCTCGGACGCCACCGGCAAGCAGATCTACGCCCAGGCGGCCAGAACGATGAAGCGGGTTTCGCTGGAGCTGGGCGGCAAGTCGCCCAACATCGTGTTCGCCGATGCCGACCTGGGCCAAGCGGCGGCCGGCGTCATCTCCGGCATCTTCGCCGCCACCGGCCAGACCTGCATCGCCGGTTCGCGCCTGCTGGTGCAGAACTCGATCAAGGACGAATTCACCCGGCGCGTCGCCGAGCTCGGCGCCTCGGCGCGCAAGGGCAACCCGATGCTGCCGACGACGAACATCGGCCCGGTCACCACGCCGGCGCAGTACCGCAAGGTGCTGGACTACATCGAGATCGCCAAGGCCGAGGGCGCGCGCTGCATCCTGGGTGGCGGGCCGGCCACCGGGCTGGAGCTGACCGGCGGCCAGTTCGTCGAGCCGACCATCTTCGTCGACGTCGAGCCCGGCATGCGGATCGCCCGCGAGGAGGTGTTCGGCCCGGTACTGTCCGTGATCGGTTTCGAGGACGAGGCCGATGCCGTGCGCATCGCCAACGACACGATCTATGGGCTGGCGGCCGGCGTCTGGACCGGCGACATCGGCCGCGCGCTGCGCCTGTCGCAGGCGCTGAAGGCCGGCACCGTCTGGGTCAACACCTACCGCGCGGTCAGCTACATGATGCCGTTCGGCGGCATCAAGCACTCGGGCATCGGCCGCGAGAGCGGCATCGCCGCGATCGACGAGTACCTGGAGACCAAGAGCACCTGGATCTCGTACGCCACCGGCGCGCCGGCCAACCCCTTCGTGCTGCGCTGACCCAGTGCGGCGGGCCTCAGGCGCTCCAATCAGCGCGCGACAGGCCGCGCTCGCTCATGCGGCGGTAGATCGTGCTGCGTGAGATGCCGAGCCGGCGCGAGACCAGCGCCACGTTGCCGTCGTTCTCGCGCATGGCGGTGAGGATCAGGTCCCGCTCGGAGTCGCGCAGCGGCTGCGCCGGCAGCGGCGGTGCGCCCAGCGACTGGGCCCGGGCGCGCGAGGCGCTGGCCGCGTTCAGGCCCTTCATGCGGTAGGCCAGGTGCGGCGGCTCGAGCACGTCGCCGGTGCACACGATCGCGGCCATCTCCAGCACGTTCTCCAGCTCGCGCACGTTGCCGACCCAGGGGTAGCGCAGCAGCAGCTCGGTCGCCTCGCGCGACAGGCTCAGGCCAGGCTTGCCGAGCTTGGATGCGATGCCCAGCAGCACCGCCTCGGCGATCAGCACGATGTCGTCGCCGCGCTCGCGCAGCGGTGGCAGGTTGACCTCGACCACGCTCAGGCGGAAGTACAGGTCCATGCGGAAGGCGTGTTCCCGGCTCTTCTCGTACAGATCCTCGTTGGTGGCCGCGATCACCCGCACGTCCACGCGCACCGGCTTGCTGTCGCCCAGCCGGGTCACCGTGCCCTCCTGCAGCGTGCGCAGCAGCTTGGACTGCAGGTCCAGCGGCATGGTGTTGATCTCGTCCAGGAACAGGGTGCCGCCGTCGGCCAGTTCGAACTTGCCCACGTGGCCGCCCTTGCGCGAGCCGGTGAAGGCGCCGCCCTTGTAGCCGAACAGCTCCGACTCGATCAGCTCGCGCGGGATGGCGCCGCAGTTCAGGGCGACGAACGGCCCGTCCTTGCGCGGCGAGGCGTTATGGATCGACTGCGCGAACAGCTCCTTGCCGGTGCCGGTCTCGCCGGTGATCAGGATCCGCGTGGTCTGCTTGGCGGCCATGCGGCCCAACTCGATCTGCTGGCGGATCAAGGGCGAGCGGCCGACGATGTCCTCGAAGCGGAAGGTGGCGCGGAAGCCGGTGATGTCGCGCACGTCGTTCAGGTGGTCCTTGCGCGCGCGCAGCATCAGGATCGCGCCCTCGGTGCCGGCCTCGGAGCGCATGAAGTACGGCGTGACGATCAGGCTCACGGGCGCCTGGGCATCGCCCGCGCTGACTTCGAGCGGGCCGCTGTCATTGCGCTCGACCAGCACCGAGGCCAATTCGGGGTTGCCGGGAAACAGCTTGAGCACGCTCTTGCCAACCGCCGCGTCGGGACGAATGCCCAGCAGCTTGCCCGCCATCGGGTTGACGTTGGCCACCAGCCCCGAGGCATCGATGGTGACGATGCCTTCGGTGATGCTGTTCAGCACCGAGGCCAGCAAGGCCTGCGAGCGCACGCCCAGCTGCCGGGCCTCGCGTTCGCACAGCCGGTCATGGATCGCCTCGGCAACCGAGATCACCATACCCAGCGACAGGCTGTGCGCCTTGGACAGCAGCACCGTAATCGTCACGGCGCCGAGCAACTCGTCGTCGGGCCCGAACACCGGCGCCGATGCGCACATCCAGCGGTGGTGACCAACCTTGTAATGCTCGGCGCCGGTGAGCTGGATCGGCTTGCGCTCGCTCAGCGACAGGCAGATCGCGTTGGTGCCGACGGCGGCTTCGGAGCGGATGCAGCCGGGCTTGTAGTTGTTGCCGCGGCCCAGCTCGACGATCTCCTCGTCGCCGAAAACCTCCAGCACGACGGCGTTGCGGTCGGTCAGCGACAGGATGAAGTCCCCGCTGCGGGCCGCGTCGCTCAGGCTCTGCATGAAGGGCAGCGCTGTCGCGGCGAGGATTTGGTTGTCGGCCATCACCTGCTGCAGTTCGCGCGCGTCCAGCCTCACCGGCAGCTTGGGTGCGTACGGGTCCAGGCCCGAGTCGCGGCAGCGCTTCCAGGAGGCCGCGACATCGTGGCGGATAACCTCCAGGTCGACTTGGCCGGTTTCAACGAAGCGATGCCAGGCCGCCGTGATCTTGTCCTGCAGGGCGAGCGCTTCCACGGTGACTGGCGGGCCGTCCGGGGTGGGCTCAAGCGGGCGCGTTGCCGCTGGCACGGCGCTTGCGCATAAGGCGTCTGGAGCGCCGCCCATCGCGGCGGGAGTGAGCCAGGAGGAAATCATGTCGAACAGCGTCAGCAACAGGTCTGCCCCAGCGGTCGCAAGATCCGCGCCGAGCCCCTCCAACGGAATACCCGGCCTGCGCGGCACCGATCACATCGGCTTCACCGTGCCGGACATGGACCAGGCGATCGACTTCTTCGTCAACGTCATCGGCTGCGAGCCCTTCTTCGAGCTCGGACCGCTGCAATCCGACGGCGACTGGATGAAGGTTCACCTGAACGTGCATCCGGCCGCCATCGCGCGGCGAGTGAAGTTCATGCGCTGCGGCTTCGGTTCGAACTTCGAGATCTTCGAGTACAGCGCGCCCGGTCAGAACCGGGTGCAGCCCCTCAACAGCGACATCGGCGGCCACCACCTGGCCTTCTACGTCGATGACATCCACGCCGCGATCGCCTGGCTGCGGTCCAGGGGCATCGAAGTGCTGGGCGAGCCGACGGTGCGCACCAGCGGGCCGAACGGCGGGCAGACCTGGGTGTACTTCCTGGCACCCTGGGGCATGCAGTTCGAACTGGTGAGTTTCCCGAACGGCAAGGACTACGAGCGCGACACCGACCGCCGGCTCTGGCAGACCACCAGACCCGCCGAATGAGCGGGACGGTGCCCTCGCTCGCATGGTCGAATTCAACATTGGCTTGTGCGACATGTCGCTTGATGAAACACCCGCAGGGCATGATAGTGCGACGTGGCAGCTTCGCCAAGGCCTTGCCAAGGGCATGGATGAGCTCCTCGACCCCGCCGCGAACTGGGTTCTCACACGAAATCTCAGGGTTTACCTGAGGACCGCCTGAACTGGCCCGGAAAGTGCGAACAGTGGCACCGCGAACCAGAGTTGCCGCGGCAACTGGCTTCATCAACCGGAGACGAGACATGACGCAACAGGCAGCACCGGGGTGCTCGGTGATCATCGGGGGCACGTCCGGATCGGGGCTCGATCTGGCCCAGGCCCTGGCGCGGCGCGGCGAGCAGGTGCTGATCACCGGCCGCGATCTCGAGCGCACGCAGGGCGTGGCGCGCGAGATCGGCGAACGCGTGCAGGGATTGGCGCTGGACCTGACCCGGCCGGACGAGATCGCCGCCAGGCTCGCCGGAATCGGCCCGGTGCGGCGGCTGGTGCTGGCGGCGATCGAGCGCGACTCGAACACCGTGCGCAAGTTCGACATTGCGCGCGCTCAGCACTTGGTGACGCTCAAGCTGGTCGGCTATGTCGAAGTCGTGCATGTGCTGGCCGAGCGCCTCACATCCGATGCCTCGATCCTGATGTTCGGCGGAATGTCTCGGGACAAGCCCTATCCGGGCTCGACCACGGTGACGACCGTCAATGGCGGCGTCACGTCGCTGGTGCGTACGCTGATGACCGAACTGGCGCCGGTGCGGGTCAATGCCATCCATCCGGGAGTGATCGTCGACAGTCCGGCCTGGGCCGGCAATGCATCGATGCTCGACCCGATGCTGGCCGCCACGCCGACGCACCGCCTGACCATGATGGAGGACGTCACGCATGCGTGCCTGTTCCTGCTCGACAACCGCGCCGTGAACGGCGTCAACCTACCGGTCGATGGCGGTTACTGATCGGCCGAACCCCTGCAACCCATCCCATCCTGAAGCGAGAGACAGATGAAGAAGCGTGAAGTCGAATTCCCCAGCGCCAACCCCAAGGAGATGATCCGGGCCGACCTGTTCATGCCCGACGGCAAGGGTCCGTGGCCGACGGTCATCATGGGCGGCGGCTGGTGCTACGTGAAGGAACTGATCATGCCCGAGTACGCGGACTTCTTCGTCCGCCAGGGCATGGCGGCGCTGGTGTTCGACTACCGCTGCCTGGGCCTGAGCGACGGCCTGCCGCGCCAGCACCTGGATCCATGGATGCAGATCGCCGACTACCGCTCGGCGATCGACGCGGTGAGCTTCCTCGACCAGTTCAAGGACGAGGTCGATGCCAGCCGGCTGGGCATCTGGGGCATCTCGTACGGCGGCGGCCACGTGCTGGCGGTGGGCGCACTCGACGACCGCGTCAAGTGCATCGTCTCGCAGGTGCCGGCGATCGACGGCATGTCGATCGCCAAGCGCGGCCACGGCACCACCGGCTATCGCGACCTGATGGCGCGCTTCGCCGAGAACCGCAAGACCCGCTACCTGACCGGCGTGGACGGCACGATCCCGCATTCGGGCGACCCCAAGAAGGAGCTGGTGATGCTGCCGCATCCGGAGACCAAGGAGGTCTTCATGCAGATCAAGGCCACCACCGCGCCGCGCCACGAGCACTGGAGCACCATCGCCTCCGGCGAGATGTTCCTGGGCTACGACATCCGCCCCTACCTGCCGCGCATCGTCGACACGCCGACGCTGATGGTGGTCGCCGAGGGCGACGACATCACGCTGTGGGACGAGGAGATCCTGGCGTTCAACCAGATCGCGACCACCAAGAAGAAGCTGTTCGTGCAGGGCGCCACCACCCACATGACGCTGTACAGCGACATGTCCAAGGTGGCCATCGCCGGCACCGAGGCGGCGAACTGGTGCCGCCAGTGGCTGGTGGAGCACTGAGCCGGCGATCCACCCGCGTCCAACCTTCCCCCGATACCACAGGAGACCTGAGATGAGCATCGTTTCGCAACACTACCTGCCGGGCCGCCGGCGCGCCGTGGCCGCCGCGGCGATCGGCGTGCTGGCCCTGACTGGAGCGGCCGGCGTGGCCCAGGCCCAGTCCAAACCCGAGCCCTACCGCGTCGGCGCGCTGCTGTCGGTCACCGGCGGCCTCGCCGTGGCCGGCCAGCCCGAGCGCGAGGGCGTGCTGCTGGCGCAGAAGGTGATCAACGCGCGCGGCGGCGTCAACGGCCGGCAGTTGGAGATCCTGCTGGAAGACGACGGCTCCAATCCCGACTCCGCGGTCTCGAAGGCCAACGCGCTGCTGCACAGTCAGAAGGTGATCGCCATCATCGGCCCCTCGGCCATCGCGCAGACGGTGGCCATCGGCGGCACGACGCAGTCGATGAAGGTGCCGATGCTGGCCTTCACCGGCCTGGGCCCGCCGGTCGAGCGCGAGCGCACCTGCGTGATGCACATGACGCCGGCGCAGGAACTGAACGCGCGCGCCATGCTGTCCTATGCGCGCGACAACGGGTACAAGCGGGTGGGCGTGCTGCACGACTCGGGCTACGGCCAGGTGATCTGGAACAGCATGAAGACGCTGGGCGGCGAGTACGGCATCGACTTCGCGCAGGTCGAGAAGTACGAGCTGGCCACCAACGACGCCACCACCCAGGCGGCCAAGGTGAAGGCCGCCAACCCCGACGCGGTCCTGGTCCTGGGCACGTCGCCGGCTCCGTTCCGCAACATCCGCCAGCTGAAGATGACGCAGCCGGTGATCGCCACCCACGCCTCGTCCACCTACGAGAACGTCAAGGCGATGGGCGAAGGGGCCGACAACATCATTCACGCCGAGTTCCTGGTGGCCGAAGACCCCCTGCCGCAGCAGAAGGAGTTCGTCGAGGCCTTCCAGAAGGAATACGGCAAGCTGCCGAAGAACTTCGCCGCGGCGGGCTGGGATTCGGTGATGGTGCTGGCCGCGGCCCTGAAGGACGCCGGCCCCAACCCCAGCGGCGACAAGCTCTGCGCGGCCGGGCGCGGGGGGCAGGGGGGGGCGATGACGCGCTACGACTTCCCCCAGCCCGAAGTGGGGGGCTTCACCCGGCCCGGCTACCCCTCCCCCAAGCTGACTGGCGGGCGCTACACCCGCCTCGACTACAAGGCCGGCGCTCCCAAGTAAGGCCGCCTGGCACGACGCCACCCACTGAACACGAGCCATGTCGATCGGACTCCTTCAGCAGGCGGTGCTCTCGGGGATCACCAACGGCTTCGTCTATGCCCTGATCGGCATCGGCCTGGCCGTGATCTTCAAGGGCAGCCGCATCATCAACGCGATGCAGGGCGAGTTCGCGGTGGTCGGCGCGCTGGTCACCGTGTTCGCCATGCAGGCGGCGCGGATGCCCTATCCGCTGGCGATCGCGGGCGGCGTGGCGGCGGGCGCGCTCTGCGGCGTGCTCATCGACCTGCTGTTCGTGCGCCCGATGACGCGCCGCGGCGCCAGCGAGGAAAGCTTCCTGCTGCTGACCATCGGCCTGGCGTTCACCATGTCGGCGGGCGCGCTGTACTTCGGCGGCCGAGATTCGCAAATGCTGCCGGGCTTCGGCGGCCAGGGCGTGCTCGAGGTCCTGCAGGCCACCCTGCCGGTGCACGCAGCCTGGCTGATGCTGGCGGCCACCGCCGTGGTGGTCGCGCTGCGGCTGTTCTACACGCGCACCTTGCTCGGCTTGGCGATGTCGGCTGCAGCGAGCGACCCGGACGGCGCCACCAGCACCGGCATCGACGTCGGGCGCATGCGCATGCTCACCTTCGTGCTCGGCGGCGGTATCGGGGCCATTGCCGGGGTGCTGGTCACACCCTTGATCTCGATGAACTACCAGATGGGCATCGGTCTGACCCTCAAGGGCTTTGCCGCGGCGATCCTCGGTGGCCTGACCAACCCGCTCGGAGCGCTGTTTGGCGGCCTGGCGCTTGGCCTGCTCGAATCGCTGGCGGTCGTCGGTTTCCCGTCGGGCTATCGCGATGTGGTCGCCCTGTCGCTGCTGGTAGTGATCATGATCGTGATGCCCAACGGCTTGCTCGGCCGCGCCGGGCGCAGCGGAGGATGAGGTCATGGTGACCGGAAGGACCGGGTGGACTGTCGCCCTCGCGCTGGTGCTGGTGTGGGCCCTGACGCCGCTGGCGCTGTCGCGCCACCACCTGGACCTGCTGAACTTTGCCGCCATCCTCGGCATCGGCGGCCTGGGCGTCGGCCTGCTGCTCGGCCAATGCGGCATCGTCAACCTGGGGCAGGCGGCCTTTTTCGGCTGCGGAGCCTATGCCTCGGCCTACTGCACGACTGCGCTGGGCTGGCCCGCCCCTGCGGGCATGGCGACCGGCGCCCTGATCAGCGCTGTGCTGGCGGCCGTGATCGGCTGGCCGATCCTTCGCCTGAGCGGTTTCTTCCTGGCTCTGGCCACGCTGGCCGTGGGCAGCATCGCCGGGGTGCTGTTCTTCGAGTGGGACTGGCTGACCGGCGGGACGCTGGGTATCGGCGGCATCCCCAAGCTGTCGCTGGCCGGCTGGGCGCTGGATACGCCGGAGCGCTACTACTACTTCGTCTGGCCGGTGCTGGCGCTGGCGCTGTGGCTGGCGATGAACCTGGTAGCCGGGCGGCCCGGTCTGGCCATGCGCGCGATGCGCGATGCCGCTGCGGCCGCCGAAGTGATGGCGATCGACATGCACCGGCTGAAGACGCAGATGTTCGTGCTGTGCGCGGTACTGGGCTCGCTGGCCGGATCGCTCTACGCCCACTACGTCTCCTTTGTCAGCGTGCAGAGCTTCACCGTCGAGCGATCAATCTTCTTCCTGCTGGTGCCGGTGATTGCCGGCGCCCACTCGGTGCCGGGCATCGTGGTCGGCGCGCTGTTCGTTGCCCTGGCGCCGGAACTGCTCAGCGGCCTCGGCGACTTCCATCAGGTGTTGTTCGGTCTGCTGTTGGTGGCCGTGGTCACGCTGATGCCGGGTGGGCTGGTGGGCATGGTCGGCCTGCTGCGCCGCGCGGGACGGCCGCGATGAGCGCGACCCACTCGGTCGACCGGACCGCCTCGCCCGCGCTGCCCGGGCGCGCCGCTGCAGGCCATGATCAGACTACAACCGGGACCGCGGCGACGCTCCAACTCCAGGGGCTGGCGCACAGCTTCGGCGGTCTGAAGGTGCTGCAACAGGTCAACATCGACGTGCCCGCCGGGCGGCTGGTCGGCCTGATCGGGCCGAACGGCAGCGGCAAGACCACCTGCTTCAACATCGCCTCCGGCTTCCTGCGCCAGAAGGCCGGGCGTGTGCTGCTGGACGGCGCCGACATCTCGGCAGCGAGCGTGCAGGAGCGCAGCCGCGCCGGGCTGGTGCGCACCTTCCAGGCGCCCAAGGTTTTCGAGCACATGACGGTGCTCGAAAACCTGATGGTCGGGGCGCACAAATCGACCCGTACCGGTGTGCTGGCGGCCATGCTCGGCACCCGGGGCTCGCGCGCGGAACTGGCTGCCACGCGCGCCGATGCCGAGCGCTGCGCGCAACGCTTCGGGCTCGAGGCCTTGCTGACGACGCGGGCCGGGCTGCTGCCCGCAGGACAGCGCCGTATCGTCGAACTGGCGCGGGCCTGCATCGGCCGGCCGCGCGCGCTGCTGCTGGACGAACCCTCGTCGGGATTGAACAGCGAGGAGATCGAGGTCCTGCGCCGCTGGATCGTCGAACTCAACCGCGACGGCTTGACGGTGTTCCTGGTCTCGCACGACATGGGCCTGATGACCGTGTGCGACGTGGTCCACGTGCTGTATTACGGCGAAATCATCGCCTCCGGCAGCCTGGCCGAGGTGCAGGCCGACCCGCGCGTGCGCGAGGCCTACCTGGGGGTTTAGATGGCCGCGCGTTGCACTGTCGGATGGATCGGTGTCGGCGCCATGGGGTTGCCGATCTGCCGGCGGCTGCTGAACGCCGGCTGCGATGTGGTGGTCCACGATCGTCTGCCCGAGCGGGTCGCGCAGGCGGTGTCGGCAGGCGCCAGCGGCGCGGAGTCGATCCGGCAGTTGGCGCAGCGCTGCGAGCTGGTGTTCTCCATGGTCTATGACGACCAGGCTTTCGAGGCCGTCGTGACCGGGTCGGATGGCGTGCTGGCCGGCATCCGTCCAGGCAGCCTGTACGTCGACATGAGCACGGTGTCGCCCGGGACTTCGAAGGAGATGGCCGCGCTGCTTGCCCGGCAGGACGTGCGTTACCTGCGCGCCCCGGTATCGGGTTCGGTCGGGCTGGCCGAAGCGGGCGAGATCACGGTGCTGGCTTCCGGGGACCCTGCGGACCTGAAGGCCTGCCTGCCGATCCTGCAGATGTTCTCGCGCACGCAGACCTACGAGGGTCCCGGCGAGGCGGCACGCATCGTCAAGCTGGTCATCAACGCGATGGTGGTCGGATCGACGGTGCTGATCGGCGAGGCGCTTGCACTTGGTGAATCGGCGGGGCTGCCGCGCGACAAGCTGGTGGACGCGATCAACGCCAGCATCGCCGGGTCGCGCCACTTCGCCGCGCGCGCCGAGGGACTCAAGTTTCGCCGCTACGGCAAGGCAGGCCCCCTGCACCTGGTGGCCAAGGACATGGAGCTGGCCCTGAGGCTGCACGGCGGCGCCGACCTGGGCCTTCCGCTGCTGCGTTATGCGAGATCTCGGGTCGGCTCCCTCATCGAGCAAGGCATGGGCGACCTCGAAGTCACGGTGCTGGCCGAACCTTCGAAGCAAGGAGGTTGAAGACATGCTGCGAGTGCAAGGATTGAAGGCGGGCTACGGTGCCGTGCCGGTGCTGCACGGCATCGACCTGCAGGTCGACGCCGGCGAAGCGGTGGCGGTGGTGGGTGCCAACGGCGCCGGCAAGACGGCGCTGGTACGCGCCCTGGCTGGCCTGATGAAGGTCAGCGCCGGCCGGGTCGAAAAGGGCGGCGTGGACATCACCGCGGTGCCGGGCCACCGGCGGCTCGAATACGGCATCGCCGTCGTTACCGAGAACCGCAACCTGTTTCCGGACCTGACCATCAGGGAAACGCTGCGGCTGGCCGAACACTCCGGGCGCCGCGCACCGCGCCAGCGGGACCGCTTCTCGCTGGCCGAGGTGTGCGAGTTGTTTCCGATACTGACCGAACGCGGCCAGAGCGCCGTTGGGCTGCTCTCCGGCGGCCAGCAGCAGATGGTGGCGATCGCGCGCGCACTGCTGCTGCAGCCCGACCTGCTGATCATGGACGAACTCACCACCGGGCTGGCGCCGGTGATCGTGCGCGAGATCCTTGCAGTGCTGGACAAGCTGCGAGCGCGCGGCATGAGCATCGTGCTGGTCGAGCAAAGCATCGCGATCGCGTCCGAGATGACCGAGCGGGCCTACGTGCTGTCGGTCGGGCGGGTGATCCACGAAGTGCCGCACGGTGGCTGGCCGGCGGTGATGGCCGACAAGACCTTGATCAAGGCCTATCTGCATGGATGACCAAGCCGCCATCCTCGATGCCGACGCCCGGCGCTATCGCGCGATGCGCGACGGCGACCTGGATCGCCTGGCCGCGCTGCTGGCGGAAGATCTGGCCTACACCCATTCGTCGGGCGTTTGCGACGACAAGGGCCAGTACCTGGCTTCCATGGCCAGCGGGCGTTTCCGCTACCTGCAGACCGCGACCGAGGAAGTCGAGGTTCGCATCTACGGCGCAGCCGCGGTGATGTTGGGCCGTGCGCGGTTCCACGCGATCGTCGACGGCGCCGAGCGTCGACTGGACAATCGTTTTCTCAGCGTCTGGACGCGTGCGGCCGAGGGCTGGCAGATGGCGGCCTGGTCGTCGTCGCCGATCCCGGCCGGACACTGAGCCGACGCGCCGCGAAGCAAGGCATTTCGGAGCAATCATGGCCAACATCGGATACGTGGGACTGGGCGGGCTGGGCAGCCAGATCGCCGCCTATCTCATGGAGAAGGGGCACCGCGTGACCGGCTACAACCGCACGCGCACCAAGGCCGAGCCGCTGATCGCGCTGGGCATGCAATGGGTTGACTCGCCGCGCGCGGTCAGCCAGGCAGCCGACTTCACGATCGTCCAGGTCAGCGATTCGGCGGCGCTGCGGGCGGTCGCCGATGGCCCGGACGGCTTGCTGGCTGGCCTGGGGCCGGGCAAGGTGCTGCTGGACATGGGCACCAACAGCCCGGCGGGCAGCCGCCTGCTGGCCGAGCAGGTGCGCGCCACCGGCGCTCGCATGGTTGATGCGCCGGTTTCCGGGACGGGAACGACCATGCGCCAAGGGCGCATGTCGATCATGGTCGGCGGCGATCCCGAGGTGTTCGAGCGCGTCAAGCCGATCCTGCTGGACATCGGGACCAAGGTGACCCATGTCGGCAGCAACGGTGTCGCGATGTCGATGAAGATCGCGGTCAACCTCAGCCTGGCGGTGCAGTTCCTGGCCTTTTCCGAAGCCGTGCTGCTGGCCGAGAAGAGCGGCATCGACAGGGCGACGGCGGTCGACGTGCTGTTGAACAGCGTCATTGCTTCTCCGAGTCTGCAGTACCGCGGTCCGTCCGTCCTGCGCGACCCGGACCAGAACCTGTTCTGGAGCGTCGGGATGATGCAGAAAGACATGGTGCTGGCCCTGGAGATGGGCCGCGCGCTCGACGTGCCATTGCCAACGACGTCGGCCACTCAGGAGTATCTGGTGGCGGCCTGCGGCCTGGGGATGTCAGAGCAGGACTGCTCCGTCATGTTCAAGGTGCTGGCGCGCCTGGCCGGTGTGGAGGCCTGACGGGAGTTCCCGGTTTTCTGGGCCGCTGCCTGTGTGGTCGTCGCCATTCCGGCTGACCGACGCCGGCCGGGCGGGTGATCCGCGGGCCGGCGTCCTTTCTTGCCAACCACTCCAGGGAGGAGTCATGAGCATCACCCGCGACGATTTCCGCATCAAGGCCAGCAACTTCGACCTGACCGAGAGCCACAACGTGGTTCGCATCCTGGCGGGCTTCATGATGCTGCCGCACGCGGCCAGCAAGTTCGTCGCCGGCGGTCTGAATCCCGGCACGGTTGGCTTTTTTGCCAAGGCCGGACTGCAGCCGGCAGAATTCATGGTCGGCTTGGCCGCGGTGTCGGAGATCGTCGGCGGCCTGTGTCTGCTGCTCGGACTGGCCACGCGCTGGGCCGCGTTGGGTGTGTCCGCGATCATGGCCCTGACCATCGTCGCCCTGCTCAATGTCGGTTCCTTCAAGTGGCTCTGGAATCTGGGCGGCATCGAGTACAACGTATTCTGGTGTCTGACGGCGTTGGCGGTAGCCGTCACCGAGTTCAAGCGGCACGCCGCGCGCGCAGCGCCATGAACCGTGATCACAGTGTCGCGGCCGACCATTGGCCACGATCCGGCGCGCTTCCTTCTGGTGACCAGCACGCGGTTGGCGACAGGGGCGTTTCGATGAGACGCTAGGAAGCTGCCCGCCACCACCGTCAGGTGATGGCCGGCAGCGCAAGCTCGGGTTGCGGCGGCGAACTGCAGCTTCGCGCCGCAAGCCGCTGCCGACTTCCATGTATCAGAACAGCGGCGGCGGCAACGCACTCGCCGGCGGCGCGGCCGGCGCGCTGCCGGTCAGCTGGTCGGCCTGCGCCACCCAGCCGCCGCCCATCGCCTTGTAGATGTTTACCGCCGATGCGAACAGCTGCGCGCGGATCGACGCCAGGTTCAGCTCGGCCGGGAACAGCGCCTGCTCGGCCTGCAGCACCGTAGAGTAGGGCGCGTAGCCGCCGTCGAACTGCATGCGCGCCAGCTCGCCGTACTGCTGCAGCGCGGCCACCAGCTTGGCCTGCGCGTCGAGCTGCTCGCGCAGCTTCTGGTTCGCGACCAGCGCGTTGTCGACATCGGCGAAGGCGTTGCGGATGGCCAGCTGATAGCTCAGCAGCGCGGCGGTCTGCGCGGCTTCGGCCTGCATCACCTGGCCGCTGACCGCGCCGAAAGTGAAGATCGGCCCGGCCAGCGTGCCCGCGTAGCTCCACACCCTGGCCGGGCCGCTGAACAGCCTGGACAGGTCGGCGCTGGCGTTGCCGAAGGCGCCGGTCAGCGAGATGGCCGGGAAGTACAGCGCCTTGGCCGCGCCGATCTGCGCGTTGGCGGCGATGAGCTGCTGTTCGGCCTGAGCCAGGTCGGGGCGGCGTTCCAGCAGCGTCGCGGGCACGCCTACCGGCACCAGCGGCAATTGCAGCTCGTACACCGACTTGCCGCGCACGATCGGCCCCGGGTCGCGGCCGATCAGCACGGCCAGCGAACTCTGCGTCTGCGCGATCTGCGATTCGATCAGCGGGATCTGCGCGGCCGCGGTCTCGAACTGCGACTGCGCCTGCGCCACGTTCATCTGCGACACCTGGCCGTACTGGAACTGCAGCGTGAACAGGTCCACCGATTCCTTGTAGGTGCCCAGCGTCTTCTTCGCCACCTGCAGTTGTGCGTCCAGCCCGCGCAGCTGCAGGTAGCCGGTGGCGACGTTGGCCACCAGCGTCAGGATCACGCCGCGCCGCGCTTCGCCGGTGGCCAGCACGTTGGCGAAAGCCGCCTCGGACTGGCGGCGGATGCGGCCCCACAGGTCGATCTCCCAGCTGGCCTGCAGCGCGGCCTGGTAGGCCGAGGAGGGGTTCGGGTAGTTCGGGATCTGCGCCGCGAAGGCCGGCTCGCGCGCGCGTTCGCGCTGTGCGCCCGCGCCGTAGCCGAGCGCCGGAAAGAGCTGCGAGCGCGTCTGCGTCAGCAGCGCCGCCGCCTGCTCGACGTTGGCCGCGGCGATCTGCACGTTGGTGTTGTGGCGCAGGGCCTCGTCGATCAACTGGTCGAGCACCGGGTCCTGGAACTCCTTCCACCACAGCGTATCGGCGGTGGCGGCGGCTTCCTTGGGTTCGTACTGGAAAGCGGCCGGCGCAGCGATCTCTGGGCGTTTGTAGTCCGGGCCCAGCGTGCAGGCGGCCAGGGCCGCGGCGGCAATCAGGGGCATGAAGCGGAGCGGGGCCACGCTCAGGCTTTCTTGGGCGGGGCCGCATCCGCCGCGCCGCCGCCCTCGGGCGGCTTCTTCGCCTTGGCCGCCCTGCGTTCGCCCAGCCGGTCGAAGATGTAGAAGAACAGCGGCACGTACAGCATGGCCAGCGTGGTCTCGCCGAGCATGCCGCCGATGATGCCGGTGCCGATGCTGTGGCGCGCGTTGGCGCCGGCCCCCACCGCGATGGCCAGCGGCAGGCAGCCGACCGCAAAGGCCAGCGAAGTCATGATGATCGGCCGCAGGCGCTGCTCGCCGGCCAGGCGCGTCGCGTCCATGATGCTGTGACCCTGCTTGCGGAAGTCCACCGCCGCGCTGACGCGCAGCACCGCGTTCTTCGCCCCCAGCCCGATCAGCACCAGCAGGCCGATCTGGAAATACACGTCGTTCTCCAGCCCGCGCATGTGGTTGACGGCCAGCGCGCCGAGCACGCCGAAGGGAATGGCGGTCATCACCGCGCCGGGCAGCGTCCAGCTCTCGTACTGCGCGGCCAGCACCAGGAAGACGATGATCAGCCCGAAGACGAAGGCCAGCGACGAGGTGCCGCCGGATTGTTTTTCCTCGAAGGCCAGTCCCGACCAGGCGAAGCTGTAGCTGGGCGGCAGCTCGCGCGCCAGCTCTTCCATCACCGCGATGGCCTGGCCCGAGCTGTAGCCGGCACCGGCGTTGCCGATGATCTTGGCCGCCGGGAAGCCGTTGAAGTGCGGCAGCAGGTCGGGCCCGGCCGTCCACTCGGTGCTGACCAGTGCCGACAGCGGCACCATCTTGCCCTGGTTGGAGCGCGTGTACAGCCTTGTTAAGTCGCCGGGCGTCTGGCGGAAGGGCGCGTCGGACTGCAGGACGACCCACCACACGCGGCTGTACTGGCTGAACTGGCTGGCGGTGAGCGAGCCGAACTGCGCCTGGATGGCGCTGTACACGTCCTGCACGGGAACTTGCAGCAGCATCGCCTTCTCGCGGTCGACGTCGGCGCGCAGCTGCTGGCTGTTGGCATTGAAGGTGGTGTTGACGCCGGCCAGCTCGGGCCGCTGCCGCGCCTTGGCCAGGAAGGCCTGCACCTGGTTGCCCAGTTCCACCGGCGAGCCGGCGGCGGTGTCCTGGATCCAGAACTCGAAGCCGCCGGTGCTGCCGATGCCGGGGATGGCCGGCGGCGCGATCGGGATGACCACCGCCTCCTGGATGTGCTTGGCCTGGTCGTAGAACGCGGTGAGGATGGCGCGCGCGTTCTGTGCCTTCGCAGTCTCGATATCGGCGTAGCGTTGCTTGAAGTCCTTGAAAGTGACGAAGATGGTCGCGGCATTGGTCTTGAAGCCGGCGTCCACCAGGCTGTAGCCGGTGACCATCGAGCGCGTGGCCACGCCGGGGATCTTGGCCAGGATGGCGTCGGCGCGTTCGGCCACCGCCAGCGTGCGCTCCAGGCTGGCGGCCTGCGGCATGATGATCGCCACCATCGCATAGCCCTGGTCTTCCTGCGGCACGAAGCTGCTGGGCAGGGTGTGGAACAGGTGCCAGATGGCGTAGAGGAACACGCCCAGCAGCACGAAGGCGATGACCATGCGCCGGATGACGAACTCCACCGCATGGCCGAAGCCGCGCGTCACGCTGTCGACCTGGCGGTTGAACCAGGCGAAGAAGCCGCGCGTCGGTGGCGGGGTGTGCTTCAGCAGCAGCGCGCACAGCGCCGGCGTGAGCGTCAGCGCGACGAAGCCGGAGATGATCACCGAGACCACGATGGTGATGGCGAACTGCTTGTACAGCTGCCCGGTGGTGCCGGGCAGGAAGGCCGCGGGCACGAACACCGAGGCCATCACCAGCACCACGGCGACCAGCGAGCTGCCGATCTCGCCCATCGAGCGGATCGTCGCCTCCTTGGGCGACAGGTGGTGCTGCACCATGTTGCGCTCGACGTTCTCGCACACCACGATGGCGTCGTCGACAACCATGCCTATGGCCAGGATCAGGCCGAACAGCGTCAGCAGGTTGATCGAGAAGCCCAAGGCGAGCATGCCGCTGAAGGTGGCGACCAGCGAGACGATGATGGCGATGGCGCAGATCAGCGTGGTGCGCAAGCTCTGCAGGAACAGGTAGACCACCAGCACCACCAGCACCAGCGCCTCGGCCAGCGTCTTGATCACCTCCTCGATCGACAGGCGCACGAAGTCGTTGGTGTCCAGCGCGATCGTCGTCTCCAGCCCCTCGGGCAGGCGCGCCTTCATCTCGTCCAGCGTCTTGCGCACCGCGTTCGACACCAGCAGCCCGTTGGCGCCGGGCTGCTGGTAGATGGCGATGAAGGTGGCCGGCTCGCGGTTCAGCTGGCTGTCGACGATGTACTGGCGCAGGCCGATCTCGGCGCGCGCCACGTCGCCCAGGCGCACGATGGCGCTGCCGTCGTTGGTGTTGCCGTTGGCGCGCAGGATGATGCGCTCGAACTGGCGCGGGTCGGCGAACTGCCCCTGCGTGACCACCGGGAAGGTCAGCTGCACGCTGCCCGGGCCGGGCTGCTGGCCGATCTGGCCGGCACCGAACAGCGCGTTCTGCTGGTTCACCGCGTTGGCGATGTCGCTGGTGGTGATGCCCAGCGAGGCCATGCGCTCCGGGTTCATCCAGATGCGCATCGCCTGGTCGGGCACGCCCATGATCTGCGCCTGGCCGGCGCCGGGCACGCGCTTGAGCGCATCCAGCACGTAGACGTTGGCGTAGTTGGCGACGTAATCGGCGCTGTAGCGCCCGGCCTGGGCCGTCACCGCCACCAGCATCATGATCGACGAGCTCTTCTTCTGCACCGACACGCCCTGCTGCTGCACCGCCTCGGGCAAGGCGGGCAGCGCCAGGTTGACGCGGTTCTGCACCTGCACCTGGGCGATGTCGGGGTCGGTGTCGAGCGCGAAGTACACCGTCAGCACCAGCTGGCCGTTGGCCGAGCTGGTGCTGCTCATGTAGAGCATGTGGTCCACGCCGTTGATCTGCGCCTCGATCGGCGAGGCCACGCTGTCGGCCAGCGTCTTCGCGTCCGCGCCCGGGTAGGTGGCCTGTACCGTCACCTGCACCGGCGTGATGGCCGGGTACTGCTGCACCGGCAGCGCCGTCATCGCCACCAGCCCGGCCAGGCACAGCAGCAGCGCGACCACGGCCGCGAAGATCGGCCGCTCGATGAAGAAGCGCGAGAACATGCGCCGGCGGGTCTAGCGGGCGGCGCTGGCCGGGGCCGACGCCGCGGCGGCCGTGGCCTGGCCGTCGGCCTGCACGACGATCACCGCCGCGCCGGGCGTCAGGCGCTGCGCGCCGTCGACCACCAGCCGGTCGCCGGCGGCCAGGCCTTCGTTGACGAACCAGCTGTCGCCGTGCCAGTCGCCCAGCGCCAGCGGGCGCTGCTCGGCCTTGCCTTCGTGGCCGACGACCCAGGCGAAGTGGCCTTTCGCGCCCTGCTGCACCGCGCGCTGCGGCACCAGCATGGCGTTCGGCCGCACGGCGCCCTGCAGCCGTGCGCGCACGTACTGGTTGGGACGCAGCACGCCCTTGGGGTTGTCGACGCTGGCGCGGATCAGGAAGGTGCCGGTCTGCGCGTTGTAGTTCGGGTCGGCGAAGGTGATCTTGCCGGTGAACGGAAAGATGCTGTCGTCCGGCTGCACGATCTGCACCGTCATCTTCATGTCGCCGGGCAGCCTGAGCCGGCCGTCGCGGATGTCGTTCTGGATGCGCAGGAACTCGTTTTCCGACAGGCTGAAGTTGACCCACATCGGGCTCAGCACCGACACCGTGGTCAGCTGCGCGTTCTGCGGGCTGAGGTAAGTGCCGTCGGCCACCGCGGCGTAGCTGCTGACGCCGGTGACCGGCGAGCTGATGACGGTGTAGCTCAGGTCCAGCTGCGCCGAGGTGACCTGCGCCTTCGACTGCTCGACCGCCGCCGCCGACTGTTCGTACTGCCCGGTGGCGTCGTCCAGGTCCTTCTGCGACAGCGCGGTCTTCGCCGCCAGCGGCTTGACGCGCTCGAGGTTCGCCTTGGCCACGGTCATGGCCGCCTGGTTGCGCTGCAGCGCGGCCTTGGCGGCGTCGAGCTGCGCCTGGAAGGGCTTCGGGTCCATGCGGAACAGCACCTGCCCGGCCTTGACCACCGCGCCTTCGGTGTAGACGCGCTTGTCGAGCCAGCCCGAGACGCGCGCCTGGATGTTCACCGCCTGCGAGCTCTGCGTCTGCGCGACGTATTCGCGCGAAATGTCGATGTCGCGCGGTTGCACGGTGACGATGCTCACCTCCAGCGGCGGCGGCGCCAGCTTCGGCGGCTCCTTGCCGCAGGCGGCGAGCAGCGCCAGGCCGGCAAGGGCAGCCAGAAGGGCAGCCAGCAATGGGGCGCGGCTTCTCGTTCCATGCATGACGGCGGTGCCGGGGCCGGCGTGATGACGGGTGCCGGCGATTCTGCCGCAGGTGTTGCGAAACGAGCCGGCGGCGCACCGGCAGGGCACGGGCGCGTCGCGGCCGCCACCTACAATCGCGCTCGATCTGACGGCGACAAGCCCCCGCTGCCGATGCCCAAGCCCAAGGACGCCTCGCTGACCTACCTGCGCTTCCTCAACCTGGTGAGCGCGGTGCGCAGCCTGCCCGCCTTCCCGGCGCTCGACGCGGTGGAGGAGCGCGTGCTGAACGCGCTGGCGGCGGTCTGGGCGGTAGGCGCGCGCGTCACGGTGCTGGAGGCCGTGCGGCTGGCGCCCGACGTGTCCGCGTCAACGGTGCACCGGCGGCTGAAGGGGCTGCAGCGCAAGGGGCTGATCGCGCTGCGCGACGACGCCAGCGACAGCCGGGTGCGCATCATCGAGCCCACCGCGCTGGCCACCGAGTGGTTCAGCCGGCTCGGCCAGTGCCTGAGCGTGGCGGCGCGCGAAGCCTGAACCACAGGATGTGGCGCCGCTCGGCGATCGACGTCGCGGCGGTGCCGGCGGTGGCGCTGCTCTGGGTCGGCCTGTTCCACCTGAACGGCTGGATGTTCGCTGCCTTCGAGGAAAGCCGGGTGGCCAACTGGATCTTCCTGCCCGCGGCGCTGCGCCTGCTCGCCGTGCTGCTGCTGGGCTGGCGCGGCGTGCTGGGCCTGTGGCTGGGCACGCTGGCCACCAACGCCGACGTCTTCGGCGATGTCGGGTCGAGGGAATCGCTGGGCGTGGCCACGGTGTCGGCGCTGGCGCCGTGGCTGGCCGTGGCCATGACGCGTGGCCGGCTCGATCTGCGAGCCGACCTGTCGGGCCTGGGCGCCGCCGATCTGGTGCTGCTGGCAATCGTCAGCGCGATCTGCAGCGCGCTGCTTCACAGCGCCTACCTGTTGTGGCACGGCTTCGACCTGGCCGCGGTCGGCAGCCCGGTCACGATGTTCGTCGGCAACGTCGTCGGCACCTTCCTGGTGCTGTACCTGTTCAAGCTCGTGATCGCCGTGCTGTCGCGGGCGCGCTGAGCAGGAAGTCACGCGCTGGCGCCCATTGCGCGCCGTTCTGACGCCGACGGCGCGAACGCGTGCTGCGCTGCGCCAAACGTCACAGCAGGCCGGGCGGCGGCTGTCGATACTGATGTCAGTTTGACAAGCATCCGAGGTCGCGGCCAGACCTGAGCGCCGCCGCTCGGCTGCCTTCCACGTACGTGGAGAACGTGCGCCACGCCGGCGCGACTCATCCCGAGGACTCGATGAAGAAACTGAAGAACGCTGTTGCCAGGCCGGTGATCCGCCGCCGCCATGCCGTCCACGGTCTTGCCATGGCCGCCGCACTCGCCGTGGTCGGCTGTGGCGGCGGGGGCAGCGAAGGCTCGGGCGAGACGTCCGGGGCGGCGCCGCCGGTCGCGGAGAAGCCGGCAGTGCTCAGCGGCGTCGTCGCCACGGGTGCGCCGCTGGCCGGTGCCACGCTGAAGGTCGTGGATTCGGCTGGGGTCGAGGTGTGCAGCACCGTGGTTGGCGTTCAGGGTGACTACGACTGCAGCCTCGCCGCTGGGGCGAAAGGGCCGCTCGCGCTCACCGCCAGCACTGCCGAGCAGACGCTGTACAGCGTTGCGCCAACGGCCGATGGAGGAACCGCGAATGTCACGCCGCTGACCACGCTGATCGTCTCGCGCCTGTCGCCGTCCGGCAATCCGGCCCACTTCGCCGAGCAGCTGCGCCACGCGCCCGATTTGGCGGCACCGGAGAAGCTCGACACGCTCGTGGCAGAGCTGCAGACGCTGCTGGCGCCGCTGCAGAAGGCCGCCGGGGACAAGGGCGTGAATCCGTTGTCCGGCACCTTCGCCGCCGACGGTACCGGCCACGACCGGCTGCTGGACGCGCTGCAGGTCAGCATCCGGCCCGAGGAGAAGGTGGCCAACATCGAACTCACGATGAAGGTCAAGCCGGGCAGCGATGGTGCGGCGCCGGTGGCGGCGGCGTTCCAGAGCGGCGACAAGGAACTCCCGCCGCCGCCCGCGCAGGAACTGCAACTGGCGGACAGCGGCATTGCGGGGCTGGTCGCGGACTTCCTGGATCGCTTGCGCGCGTGTTATGCGCTGCCGCTGGACCAACGCATCCGCGGGGTGGCCGCGGGCGCCGCTGCCGCGACGGGCGATGCCGCTTCGGTGCAAGCCGAAGCATGCAGGACCCTGTTCGCGGGCGACGATCCGGCGACGTTCCTGGACAACGGGTTGGCGGTCGGCAGCGGCGCGGCCTTCTCAGGGATGTACCGCCAGACGGCTACCGGCGCGACCTTCGACCTGGGCAACTTCGAATACCTGCGCGCCAACGGCGACGTGTACATCACCTTCCGCAGTCTGACTACGGCCGGCGCCGCCGGCTACTCGGCGCTGACGCTGCGCAAGCAGGACGGCAAGCTGAAGGCCGTCGGCAACCAGTACCGCTATGACGCCAGGGTTTCGCCGATCGTGCAGCACTACGAGTTTCCGCTGCAGCGGGCCTTCACCTATCGTTCCACCGGCTACAACATAGAAATTGCCAACAAGGTCGATGCCGACGGCCAGATGCTCTTCAGGGGCGCGGTGGTCACGGCACCGGACGGCCGGAAGTTGCGCTACCGCCCACTTGCCGGCCGTGCGTCGATGGTGATCGTTCGCGATGACGCTACGGATTCGACGACCAACGTGGAGCAACTCGCGGCCGAGTTCGTTGATCCACGAACGCCCGGCAATCCGGCGGCCAAGGATCCGACCCGGGTGTTCGCCGCCGTCCAACTGAGCGACGAGCAACTCCGCGCCAGTCCCGATCAGGGCGCGTGGACGATCGAATGGGAGCATGTCGACTCAGGCACAGCGAACGTGATCCAGAGTTTCCGCACGATTTCGCGCGCCCCGACGCTGGGTGAGGTGCGCCAGATGGCGTTGCCGCAGTTCACGCGCGCATTCCAGGATGAACTGCTCGCCAGGGCTGACGTAAAGGCCTATTCCGGAATCAAGTTCGGCAGCGTGAGCGCGAGCGAGCCCAACGAAGTGAGGGTCGGGACCGCTTCCGGTGGCGACGGTTGGTCCGTGCCGGACGGCGCGATGGCCCCCACGTGGGTCGGTGCATTCGGAAGGTGGGCGGGGGGTGCTCAATTCAACGACGGCATGAACGTCGGTGCCGGACAGCGCCATGTCGTTGTGCAGTGCACGAAACAGTCGATGGCTGACACCCATTGCGACGAGACCACCGGGATCCGGCAGTACGTCGAGGGGAGCCGGCTGTACACCTTCAATCTCTGGGGCCGGACGATCCGTCAGGTCGAGCAGTCATCGATGCTCGGGATTTGGAAGGTATCCGAATAGCCGTGCAAGCCCGTGCGCCGCAATCCTCGCAAGCCCAGTTGTGTCGCGTCAAGCCGGTGCAGCGGCCCCGATCGAGAGCGCGGCGCAGTTCGGCTTCGCGGTCGACTGCCTGAACCACCGCCACACCTGGCCTTGCACCGCCGAGGAAAGCGACCGGCAACGTCGTCATCGAACGCGGCAGAAGGCCTACGCCGGCCGCTCAGGCCCCTGCCAATTGCGGCAGGTCTTCATGGACGCAATGTATCGCAATTGCGCGACAGATTCCCGCGAGGGGCGGCTGGGCTCATGGCGCCCACGTCGCCGCCCGCCGCCCGCCGCCTCAAACCCGCTCGATCACCAGCGCGATGCCCTGCCCGACGCCGATGCACATCGTGCACAGGCCGTAGCGCCCGCCGATGGTTTCCAACTGGTTCAGCGCGGTGGTGGCCAGCCGCGCGCCGCTGGCGCCCAGCGGGTGGCCGAGCGCGATCGCGCCGCCGTTCGGGTTGACGCGCGCATCGTCGTCGGCGATGCCCAGATCACGCAGCACCGCCAGGCCCTGCGCGGCGAAGGCCTCGTTCAGCTCGATCACGTCCATCTGCTTCAACGACAGACCCGTCAGTTCCAGCACCTTGCGCACAGCCGGCGCCGGGCCGAAGCCCATGATGCGCGGCGCCACGCCGGCCGTGGCCATGCCGAGCACGCGCGCCCTTGGCTTCAGGCCATGGCGCGCGGCCGCGCCTTCGCTGGCCAGCAGCAGCGCGCAGGCGCCGTCGTTGACGCCGCTGGCGTTGCCGGCGGTGACCGTGCCTTCGGGCTTGACCACGCCCTTCAGCTTGGCCAGCGCCTCCATCGAGGTTTCGCGCGGATGTTCGTCCTTGCTCACGCTGATCGGGTCACCCTTCTTCTGCGCGATCGTCACTGAGCAGATCTCGCGCTCGAAGAAGCCGCTCTTCTGCCCGGCCACCGCCTTCAGCTGGCTGGCCAACGCCATGCGGTCCTGCGCCGCGCGCTCGATCTTGAACTGCTCGGCCACGTTCTCGGCCGTCTCGGGCATCGAGTCGACGCCGTACTGCGCCTTCATCAGCTTGTTGACGAAGCGCCAGCCGATGGTCGTGTCGTAGACGGCGTTGGTGCGGCTGAAGGCGGTCTCGGCCTTGGGGCTGACGAAGGGCGCGCGGCTCATGCTTTCCACGCCGCCGGCGATCATCAGCTCGGCCTCGCCGCAGCGGATCGCGCGTGCCGCGCTGCCCAGCGCGTCCAGCCCCGAGCCGCACAGGCGATTGATGGTCGCGCCCGGCACCTCGATCGGCAGCCCGGCCAGCAGCGCGGCCATGCGCGCGACGTTGCGGTTGTCCTCGCCGGCCTGGTTGGCGCAGCCGTAGAGCACGTCGCCGATGGCCTGCCAGTCGACCTTGGCGTTGCGCTGCATCAGCGCGCGGATCGGCACCGCGCCCAGGTCGTCGGTGCGCACCGAGGACAGCGCGCCGCCGTAGCGGCCGAAGGGCGTGCGGATGGCGTCGCAGATGAAAGCATGTGGCATGGCAGGACTCCTGGAAAGACGGGCCGGGCGGGTGCGGCGCAGTGTAGGCTGACGCTGCGTCAGCGCTTGCCGCTGATGTAGTGCTCGAGCTGGTCGATGACGAACTGCTGGTCGGAGATGATGTCCTTGACCAGGTCGCCGATCGACACCAGCCCGACCAGCTCGTCCGCGTCCAGCACCGGCAGGTGGCGCGTGCGGTTCTCGGTCATCAGCGCCATGCATTCGCTGCTGCTGTGCTGGCGGCGCACGTACATCACCGGGCTGGACATGATGTCGCCCACCGGAGTGGTCTGCGCCGGGGCGCCGCTGGGCACCAGCTTGCGCACGAAGTCGCGCTCGCTGACGATGCCGACGATGCGGCCCGCGGCGACGACCACCAGCGCGCCGACGTTCTTCTGCGCCATCGCCTGGGCGGCTTCGGCGGCCGTGGCCTCGGGAGCGATGGTGTGCACCGCGGCTTCGGCCTTGGACTTCAGGATCTGGGTCACGCTGCTCATGGTGGGTGTCTCCCGCGGCGCCAAGGGGTGGCTCTATGCGACGAACAACAGCGCCGGATGTTCGAGGCTGCGGCGCAGGCTTTGCACGAAGGCGGCGGCCAGCGCGCCGTCGACGATGCGGTGGTCGAAGGACGAGGACAGGTTCATCAGCGGCCGGCCGACGACCCGGCCGCCGCGCAGCACCGGCCGCTCGACGATGCGGTTGACGCCGACGATGGCCACTTCGGGCGGGTTGATCACCGGCGTCGAGACGATGCCGCCCAGCGGCCCCAGGCTGGTCAGCGTCAGCGTGGAGCCGGCGAGTTCGTCGCGCACCAGCGTGCCGGCGCGCGCACCCTGCGCCAGCCGCGCCACTTCGGCGGCGGCGGACCACAGGTCATGCGTCTGCGCGTCGCGCAGCACCGGCACCATCAGCCCGGCGTCGGTCTGCGTGGCGATGCCCAGGTGCACGGCGTCGAAGCAGCGCAGCACGCCGGCTTCGTCGTCGAAGCGCGCGTTGACTTGCGCGAATTCGCGCACCGCGAGCACGATCGCGCGCACCAGGAAGGGCAGCAGCGTCAGGTGCGCGCGCGTGCCGCGCCACTGCTGGTTGAGTTGCGCGCGCAGCGACTCGAGCTCGCCGACATCGACTTCCTCGACGTAGCTGAAGTGCGGGATGCGGCGCTTGGACTCCTGCATCTTCTGCGCGATGCGGCGGCGCAGGCCGATGATCTTGATTTCGTGCACCGCGCCCGGCGTGGCGGAGGCCGGCGGCGCGACGGCCGCGGTGCCGCGCGCGGCGGCCGTGCTGAGGTCGGCCTGCGTGATGCGGCCGGCCGTGCCGCTGCCGGTGACGCGCGCCAGGTCGATGCCCAGCTCCCAGGCCCGCGCGCGCACCGCGGGCGAGGCGATCGGGCGCATCGGTGCGGCGGCGGTTGCGGCGGCGGGGGTCGCCGCCGGGGCGGCTGCCGGTGCGGCGGCCGGCACAGGCGCTGGCGCTGGCGCCGGAGCCGGAGCCGGAGCCGGAGCCGGGCGCGAGGCGGTGCCCGGCGGCGCTTCGGCCGGCGCCGCTGCGCCTTCGCCGGCCACGCCGATGCGCAGCAGCTCGGCGCCCACCGCCAGCATCTGGCCGACCTCGCCGCCCAGCGCCAGCACCGTGCCGGCCCACGGCGAGGGAATCTCGACCGTGGCCTTGTCGGTCATCACCTCGGCCAGCGGCTGGTCCTCGGCGACCAGGTCGCCGGGCTGCACATGCCAGGCCACCAGCTCGACTTCGGCGATGCCTTCGCCTATATCGGGCACCTTGATGACATGCGCATTCATGGCGGGCACCTTCAGGCTTCGGTGACGCGGCGCAGCGCCGCGGCGACCCGCTTCGGGCCGGGGAAGTAGGCCCATTCGAGCGCGTGCGGGTAGGGCGTGTCCCAGCCGGTGACGCGTTCGATCGGCGCTTCGAGCTGGTAGAAGCAATGCTCCTGCACCAGCGCCGCCAGTTCGGCGCCGAAGCCGCTGGTGCGCGTGGCCTCGTGCACGATCACGCAGCGGCCGGTCTTGCGCACCGACGCCACCAGCACGTCCAGGTCCAGCGGCCACAGGCAACGCAGGTCGATGATCTCGGCGTCGATGCCGGCCTCGCGCGCCGCGGCCTCGCAGACGTGGACCATCGTGCCGTAGGCCAGCAGCGTCGCCGCGCTGCCGGGGCGGACCACCGCCGCCGAGCTCAGCGGCAGCGTGTAGTGTCCCTCGGGCACCTCGCTCGACGGCCGCGCCGACCACGGCACGAGCGGCCGGTCGTGGTGGCCGTCGAAGGGCCCGTTGTACAGCCGCTTGGGCTCGAGGAAGATGACTGGGTCGTCGCACTCGATGGCCGCGATCAGCAGCCCCTTGGCGTCGTAGGGGTTGCTCGGCATCACCGTGCGCAACCCGCAGACGTGGGTGAACAGCGCCTCGGGGCTCTGGCTGTGCGTCTGCCCGCCGTAGATGCCGCCGCCGCAAGGCATGCGGATGGTGATCGGCGCCGTGAAGTCGCCCGCCGAGCGGTAGCGCAGCCGCGCCGCCTCGGAGACGATCTGGTCCGAGGCCGGATAGAAGTAGTCGGCGAACTGCACCTCGACCACCGGCCGCAGCCCGTAGGCGGCCATGCCGATGGCCGTGCCGACGATGCCGCCTTCGGAGATCGGCGCATCGAACACGCGCGTGCGCCCGTGCTTGGCCTGCAGGCCCTCGGTGCAGCGGAACACGCCGCCGAAGTAGCCGACGTCCTGGCCGTAGACGATGACGCTCGGGTCGCGTTCGAGCATCACGTCCATCGCCGAGCGCAGCGCCTGGATCATGGTCATCGTGGCCATCGGCTTCAGCTCCTCGGGACGGCGGCGGCCTGCGCGGCGGCCTCCTGCAACTGCTGCTGCAGGTGCGCCGGCATGTGCTGGTAGACGTCCTCGAACATCGTCGCCAGCGGCGGAATGTGGCCGTCGAGCAGCGTGCCGTGGCTTTCGGCCTGCTTCAGCGCGGCGGCCACCTGGGCCTGCAGCTCCTGCTGCGCCGCGTCGTGCTGCGCTTCGCTCCACGCGCCGAGCGTGATCAGGTGCTGCTTCAGCCGCGCGATCGGGTCGCCGAGCGGGAACTGCTGCCAGTCGTCAGCCGGCCGGTAGCGCGACGGGTCGTCCGAGGTCGAATGCGCGCCCGCGCGGTAGCTGACCCATTCGATCAGCGTCGGCCCGAGGTTGCTGCGCGCGCGCTCGGCGGCCCAGCGCGAGGCGGCGTAGACGGCGAGGAAGTCGTTGCCGTCGACGCGCAGCGAGGCGATGCCGCAGCCGACGCCGCGCTGCGCGAAGGTGGTGGCCTCGCCGCCGGCGATGGCCTGGAAGGTGGAGATCGCCCACTGGTTGTTGACCACGTTCAGCACCACCGGCGCGCGGTAGACGTGGGCGAAGGTCAGCGCGGTGTGGAAGTCGGCCTCGGCCGTGGCGCCGTCGCCGATCCAGGCCGAGGCGATCTTCGTGTCGCCCTGGATCGCCGAGGCCATGGCCCAGCCCACGGCCTGGATGAACTGCGTCGCCAGGTTGCCTGACACGGTGAAGAAGCCGGCGCGCTTGTACGAGTACAGCACCGGCAGCTGGCGGCCCTTCATCGGGTCGCGCTCATTCGACATCGCCTGGCACATCATCTCGACCATGTCGATGTCGTCGCGCGCCAGCAACAGGCCCTGCTGGCGGTAGGTCGGGAAGCACATGTCGCCGGGCTGCAGCGCCAGCGCGTGCGCGGTGGCGATGGCTTCTTCGCCCAGGCACTGGATGTAGAACGAGATCTTCTTCTGGCGCTGCGCGATCAGCATGCGCGCGTCGTAGGCGCGCGTCTTCAGCATCGCGCGCAGCCCGCGCTCGAGCTGCGCGGCGTCGAGCGCCGACGCCCACGGGCCGACCGCATGGCCCGCGTCGTCGAGCACGCGCACCAGCGCGCCGGCCAGGTCGGCGGTATCGGCCGGCGCCACGTCGACCGGCGGCTTGCGCACCGCGCCGGCCGCCGACAGCCGCAGGTAGGAGAAGTCGGTGTGCTGGCCCGGGCGCGCGCTCGGCTCGGGTACATGCAGGCGCAGCGGGTTCGTGTTCATGCGTGGCCTTCGTGCGTGCGATTCGCCTGCCGGCCGGCGGCGGGCAGCGTGTCGATCAGCGCGCGCATCTGCTGCCAGTGCGTGCCTTCCCAGAAGACGCGCGCGCAGCCGGCGCAGCGGCTGAAGCGCTGATGGCGCTCGCGCACCCGCGGCGGCAGCAGCGGCGCGATGTCCGCCTTGTCCACCGCCTGCAGCAGGCCGTTGCAGCTCAGGCAGCGCGTGAAGGGCCGCGCCGAGCGCGCCAGGTCGAGCCGCTCGAAGAGCTCGCGCAGCTGCCGCTCGCTGCGCAGCGCGCGCACACAGCAGCCATGGTCGATGCTGCGCCGCTTCAGCAGATCGCGGTCGCGCGACAGCACGATGCGCTGCTGGCTGCGCGCCAGGCGCTCGATCTCGGCGTCGTCGAAATGGTTGTCGTACAGCGTGTCGAAGCCGGTCATGCGCAGCAGGCGCGCGAGGCCGCCGAGGTGGGCGTCGGCGATGAAACGCGTCTCGCGCAGCGGCCACTGGCGCACGCGCAGCAAGGGCGTGATGTCGAAGGCTTCGAACTTCGGGTAGACGGCGACGCGGTCGCCGTCGGCCAGCGCGTGCCCGAAGCCCACCGACTCGCCGTTGACCAGCACCAGCTCGACTTCGGTGTGCGGCACGCCCAGCGCTTCGATCATGTGCTTGGCGCTGGCGGCGCGGGCGCAGCGCGCGCCGAACTCATGCCCGCGCCGCGCGGGAGCGAGAAAGTCGTTCAGCTCCTCGTAGAAGCGGAAGGTCGCGGCCACCATGGCGGCTGCTCTCACGCAAGTGGTCCGCTCAATGGGCGGGCGCGGCACAGAACTGCCCGTGCCGCGCGCTCGACATCAGCGCGTGGAACTGCGCGTGCGACAGGCACAGCAGGCGCTCGTGGTCGCCGCCTTCGATGTAGACCCGCGCGCTGCTTTCGAGCTGGTCGTCGACCACCGTTTCGACGTCCCAGGCCATGCCCAGCGCGGGCACCGCACCCAGCTCGCAGTCGCCGAACAATTCGGCGATGCGCGGCTCGTCGGCGAGCCGCAGATGCTCGCGGCCAAGCATCTGCGACAGCGCGCCGAGCCTGACTCTGCGGTCCGCCGGCACCACCGCCATGACGCAGCCGGCATCGTCTTCGACGATTACCGACTTGGCCAGTTCGTGCGCCGCGACGCGGGCGCTGCGAGCGCTCTGCGCGCTGGTATGGCTGTGCCGGTGCGCGCACACTTCGTAGGGCACGCCGCGCTGCTCGAGATAGATGGAAAGTCGTGAGGGAATGGACATGGTGGCCTCCATACACGATCCGGCCCGCGGTGGCTGGAGACGGCCGTGACCGCCACCGGGCCTGTCGACAGTGTGCTCCTGCGCGCGCCGCCGCACCAGCCCGCGTTGGCGCTCGACGGGGAATTCGGCGAGAGGTGCGAACTCATGCGCTGCGGCGTAGCATGAGTTGGTCTGCCGGTGGCTTCCATGACCGAATCGGACTTCGATACGCTGCGCCAGCGCATGATCGGCGACATCGTCGCCCACACGGTGCTGCTCACCGGGCGGCTGGGCAAGGCGGCGCTCGGCCGGCGCACGCTCGAGGCGATGGACAAGGTGCCGCGCCATGCCTTCGTGCGCCATGAGCTGCAGCCCTTCGCCTATGCCGACACGCCGCTGCCCAACGCCTACGGCACGACCGTCTCGCAGCCCTTCATCGTCGCGCTGATGACCGACCTGCTCGACCTGCAGCCCAGCGATGTCGTGCTCGAGATCGGCAGCGGCTCGGGCTACCAGACCGCCGTGCTCGCCGAACTGGCGCTGCACGTGTACAGCGTCGAGCTGATCGGCGAGCTGGCGCACGAGGCGCGCCGCCGCCTGCACCGGCTCGGTGTCGCCAATGTGGACATCCGCACCGGCGACGGCCGCGCCGGCTGGCACGAACACGCGCCCTTCGACAAGATCATCGTCACCGCGGCGCCCGAGCTGGTGCCGCCGTCGTTGATCTACCAGCTCGAGCGCGGCGGCAGGATGGTCATCCCCGCCGGCCTGGACGACGCCCAGCAACTGCTGCTGCTCGAAAAGGGCAGCGACGACACGGTCTCGACGCGCGAGATCCTGCCGGTGCGCTTCTCGCGGCTCGGGCCTGGCGAAGAAGGCTGAACCCTCGGTCGCCACGGCTCAGAACACCAGCGTACGCCAGCGCAGGTCCAGCGCGCGCACCATGAACTGCACCGCGCCGCCACGGCCGCTGCATTCGGCGATCAAGGGCGTATCGGCCAGCCCGTGCGCGGCCAGCGCGTCGCTGCAGGCAAACAAGCGCGCGCCGTGCCCGGCCGCGTCCTGCATGTGGGACAGGATGGTCTTGTCCACCCGCGGGCTGGCACGCAGCGCGGCGGCGACACCGGGCACCAGCAGTTGCACGCTGGCGGCGGTGAAATAGATCTCCACCGGCGCGTCCATGGCGGCGGCGGCGGCGGCGTGGAAGAAAGGCGTGGCCAGGCGCTCGGGCGCGCTGGGATCGGCGGCCCACAGCAGGATGGCCACGCCGTCGGCGCTGTGGGGCGCGAAGCTCATGGCGTGCCGTCGTTGGGCGTGGGCGTGGGCGTGGGTGCGGCGGCCGGCGTGGTCGCGGGCACCAGTTCCAGCCGGTGCAGCCAGGCGTGATGCGCCATGGCGGGGGCGACAGCGTCGCCGGTCAGCAGCGCCGTCTGGTCGGCGGCGAAGCCGCTGAGCTGCAGCCGCGCGATCCAGCCGGCGCCGTAGGGGTCGCGGTGCACGAGTTCGGGCTGCTCTTCCAGCGCCTCGTTGACGGCCACGACGCTGCCGCTGACCGGTGATTTGACCGCCACCACGGCCTTGGACAGCTCCACCACCGCGACGGTGCCGCCTTGCGCCAGTGTGGTGCCCACGCGCTTGGCGCGGCACATGTAGACCTCGCCCGACAGCTGGATGCCCAGCTGCGTGATGCCGACGGTGGCCGTGCCGTCGCCGTGCAGCCGCGCCCACACCTGGTGCGCCATCAGGTAGTGCAGATCGCCGGGGTGGGCCAGGGGCGGGATGCTCACCGGACTGCCTGCAGGTGTTGGCGGAAGGAAATGGGAGTCGAACCCACCCGGCAGCGCGTGGCGCCACCCACCGGGTTTGAAGCCCGGCCCACCCACCAGGATGGCTTTCCTTCCCTGAGATTCATGCCGCCCGCTCCCCGGTGAAGAGCAGCGAGTCGCCGCGCAGCTTGTGCACATCGCCGACGCGCCGCGTCAGGCCGATGCGGTCGAAGTGCTCCAGGATCTGGATCGCCCGCTTGCGGCCCAGACCGGTGGCGTCGCGGAATTGTGCCGCCAGCACGTCGCCGCCGTGCATGGCGCCGACTTCGCGGGCGATGCCGGCCAGGCGCGCCATCGTCGCTGCCGGGTAATACAGGTCCTTCACGGTCTGGTGCAGTTCGCCGCGGCGCGCCAGCCGCGCCAGCGTGACGCGCACCAGCGCCTCGCTCTCGCCGGCGTCCCGCGCCAGGTCGCGCGCCCAGGCGCCTTCGAAGCCGGCCGCCGCCAGCGCCGGGGCGAGCTTCTGCGCGACGCGCGCGTCCTGGGCCGTCAGCTGCACCTCGTGGGCGGGCAGGTGCGCCACCGCGCCGCGCAGCATGATCTGGCCGCTGGCCGCCAGGCGCGCGAGCAGCGCCTGCCACAGCGACACGCTCAGGCGCGGCGCGGCCAAGCGCCGCAGGCGCGCCGTGTCGGGGCCCAGTTCGTCCGGCTGTTGGCCGTGAAAGGCCTGCAGCGCAGCCAGCACCGCGGCCTCGAAGGCGGCGGCTTGCGCCGCGCCCAGCGCTTGTCCGGCCTGCGCCAGCGTGCCCTCGGGCAGCGCCTGCGCCGGCAGGCCGGACAGGCCTTGCGCGCTGGCGTAGCGGGCCAGATCGACGCCGCAGGGCGCCACGCCGAGCAGCGCGGCCAGGCGCTCGGCGCTGCTCGGCAGCGTCAGCGCCTGCAGCTGCGACAGGCGTTGCGGCGTGCGGCGGTAGCGTGTCGGCGCGAACGGGTCGAGCACCGTGCCGCCCGCCAGCGTGCGGCTGGCCGCGGCGTCGCGCAGCAGCACGCGCTCGCCATGCCAGGCGGCCACCGGCGCCTGCAGCAGCAGCTGCGCGAAGGCGGTGCCGCCGGGCGCCAGCGTGTCGGCATCCAGCAGCGTGACGCTGGCCGCGACCTGCGCCGCGCCGAAGTGCGCGAGCACGCGCGCGCCGGAGCGCAACGCCTTGGGCTCGCCGTGCCACAGGCTCAGGCGCACATCCAGCCGCTGGGTCTGCAGCGCGACCGCCGGGTCGCACAGCCACTGGCCGCGCGCGGCCTGGTCCTTGGCGATATTGGGCAGTGCCACGGCGCAGCGCTGCCCGGCGTGCGCGCTGCCGACCGCGCGGTTCTGGGCGTGCAGGCTGCGCGCGCGGGTGGGAAGGGCCTGGGTACTGGCGGTGGGCAGCAGCGCCAGCTCGTCGCCGGCGCGTACCTGCCCCGCGTGCACGGTGCCGGTGACCACCGTGCCGGCGCCCGGCAGGGTGAAGCTGCGGTCGATCGCCAGGCGGAAGCACTTCATTGCATCGAATGGGCTTGCAGCGCCTGTCTCTGCGCGCGCGGCTTCCAGAAGCAGCGCTTTCAGCGCCTCGATGCCGTCGCCCGTGTGCGCCGACACGGCCACGATCGGCGCGCCCGCCAGCGGCGTGGGCGCCAGCAGCGCGGCGGCCTCGGCGCGCACGGCGGCCACGCGGTCGGCATGCGCGCGGTCGGTCTTGGTGACGGCGACCACGCCGCGCGTGATGCCCAGCAGGCTCAGCACCGCCAGGTGTTCCAGCGTCTGCGGCATCGGGCCGTCGTCGGCCGCCACCAGCAGCAGTGCCATGTCGATGCCGCTGGCGCCCGCCACCATGGTGTGCACCAGCCGCTCATGCCCCGGCACGTCGATGAAGCCGATGCGTTCGGCCGTCGGCCGCCGGGCCGCCCCGAGGCCGTTCCCCCTTGGGGGGACGACGCCGCAGGCGCCGAGGGCGCCATCAGCCCCTGGTAGATCCAGGAAGGCGTAGCCCAGCTCGATGCTGATGCCGCGCTGCTTTTCCTCGGGCAAGCGGTCGGTGTCGACGCCGGTGAGCGCGCGCACCAGCGTGCTCTTGCCGTGGTCGATATGGCCTGCGGTGCCGACGATCATGGGTGAGAGCAGGTCTTCATAAGGACAACAGCGGCATCTGATCCGTCAGGGCGGCGGCGTCTTCCAGGCAGCGGCAGTCCAGCAGCAGGCGGTCGTCGGCGATGCGGCCGATCACCGGCACGGGCAATTGGCGAAGGGCGCCGGCCAGCGCGTCGAGTGCGCGCCCGCTGCGTTTGGCGTCGACGGGTGCAATCGCCAAGCCGGCCGACGGCAGGCGTTCGACCGGCAGCGAGCCGGAGCCGATCTGCCCCTGCAGGGCCACCAGCGTCACGCCGTAGCGCGGCGCCAGCGCCGCAGTGAGCAGCGGCAGCACGCGCCGGGCGGTGGCCTGGATGTCGGCCAGCGGCCGGGTCAACAGGCGCAGCGTGGGCAGCGTTTGCGCCAGGTGCTCGGGCTGCAGGTAGAGCCTTAGCGTGGCTTCCAGCGCGGCCAGCGGCAGCTTGCTCATGCGCAGTGCGCGCTTCATCGGGAAGCTGCAGATGCGGCCGATCAGCGCCTTGTCGCCGACGATCAGCCCGGCCTGCGGGCCGCCCAGCAGCTTGTCGCCGCTGAAGCTGACCAGGTCGCAGCCGGCAGCCAGCATCTGCTGCGGGGTCGGCTCGCGCGGCAGGCCGTACGCGGCCATGTCGATCAGCGCGCCCGCGCCCAGGTCGGTGGCCACGGGCAGGCCGCGTGCGTGCGCGATGCCGGCCAGCGTGGCTTCGTCGACCGCGCGGGTGAAGCCCTGCACCGTGTAGTTGCTGGTGTGCACCTTCATCAGCAGCGCGGTGCGCTCGGTGATGGCGCGCTCGTAGTCGGCCGGGTGGGTGCGGTTGGTGGTGCCGACCTCGACCAGCCTGGCGCCCGCACTTTCCATCACCTCGGGCATGCGGAAGGCGCCGCCGATCTCGACCAGTTCGCCGCGCGAGACGATGACCTCCTTGCCTCGCGCCAGTGCGGCCAGCGTCAGCAGCACGGCGGCGGCGTTGTTGTTGACCACGGTCGCCGCTGCGGCGCCGGTCAGCTCGCACAGCAGGCCTTCGACGAGGCTGTCGCGGTCGCCGCGGCTGCCGCTGTCCAGGTCGTATTCCAGGTTGTTGGGGCCCCGCATCACGGCCTGCACATGGGCCAGCGCGCTGGGCGCCAGCAGCGCGCGCCCCAGGTTGGTGTGGATCACCGTGCCGGTCAGGTTGAGCACCGGCTTCATGCGCGGGGCCAGGCGCGCGGCCAGGCGCTGCTGCAGCGAGCGCGCCAGTGCGTCGTGGCCCACGGCGGCGGCGTCCAGCGTGCCCGCCAGCGCCTGCGCGCGCAGCTCGCCCAGCAGCGCGCGCGCCGTGCCGGCGGCCACGGTGTGGCCGTGCGCGGCCACCAGACCCGCCACGGCGGGCAGGCGCAGCAGCTTGTCCAGCGCCGGCAGTTGCTGCGGCAGCGCAGGCGGGGCGGCGGTGTTCGGGGCGGTGTTCGGGGCCTGCGAACCGTGAACCACGGATTCCGGGGGCCGGGCCATCAGCCTGGCCCTCGACCGGGTGGCGGCGCGCCGTCGTCGTCGCTCAGCTGTCCGTCGTCGCCGAACAGCAGCAGCAGGTTGCTGCCGTGGCGTACGTAACCCGCGTCGGAGACCAGCAGATCCAGCGTCAGCGTGGCCAGGTCATCGGCCACGGGGTCGACCTGCACGTCCTGCGTCATGTGCACGATCTTCAGATAGTGCATGCAGTGCTCGCAGGTTTCGGCCTGCACCGCTTGCCGCTTGCCGTTCGCCGGCGCAGCGCCGGCGGCCGCGGCTTCGAGCGAGCGAAAGCGCACGCCGCCGGTGCTGCGGCAATGCGTGCACTTGACGCGCACCATGTGCCACTCGGCGTTGCACAGGCTGCAGTGCAGGTAGCGGTAGCCTTCGGCGCCGCCGCCGACGCGGGTGATGCTGGCCACGGGCAGGCTGGCGCAGCAGGGGCAGCGGCCTTCGTCCTGCGTGCCGCTGAACGAACCGGGCCGCGCCGCCTGCACGGCCGCCACCAGCCGGGTGAAGTAGAGCTGCGCTCCGGCGGCGATCAACGGCGCCAGCGCCATGTCCAGGCCGAGCGACACCCCCGCCAGCAGGCGATCGGCCTGCTGCTCCAACGCGGCGTCGTCCAGCACCAGCGCGGCCGTCATGGCGGGGCGGGCCGGGTTGTCGGTGCTCAGGCGATCGAGCGCGTGCCGCAGCAGTGCGCGCCACTCGCTGCGCCAGACCGGATCGCGCGGCCAGCGCGCGGCGTCGAGCAAGGCCTGGCCTTGCTGCGCAGCCGCGTCGGCCTGCGCGGCGCCGGGCAGGACCAGCTCGGGATAGCCGGCCAGCCGCGCGTGCTGCGCCTCGGCCAGCGCCGCCATCAGCAGCAGGTAGTCGCGCATCGGATGGCCGGCCGCCAGTTCGCGCAGACGCAGCGCGCGCTCGGCGAACTCATCCGCCTGGGGCAGCAGCAGGCGGGGCAGATCGGCACCGGCGTTCAGCGCAATCTCTTCAGGGGTACGCAGGCGATGGATGACGGACATGGTGAACTGAATACGGCTCTCGGAGCTGGCCGATCACTGCACCTTGTCGCGATACCACAGCGCGTGATGGCGCTTGGCCCAGCCGGCGGACACCGTGCCCTGCGTCATGGCACGCAGCGTGCCCTTGACCCAGATCGCGGCGTAGATGTGCGCCACGGCCGTGAGCGACATGACGAAGGCCGCCAGCGCGTGCAGCACGACGGCCACGCGCTGCACCGGGATCGGCACGCTGGCCGCGAACCAAGCCTGCCAGAACAGCACGCCGGTGGCCAGCAGCACCAGCAGGCACAGCGTCATCGACCAGAACACCAGCTTCTGGCCGGCGTTGTACTTGGCCACGGGCGGCATCTGCGACTCGTCGCCCTCCAGCACCAGCTTGGGCGCGGCCTTGAGCCACTCGGTATCGGCGCGGCGCCACAGGTTGGTGCCGACGAACATCAGGAACATCAGCAGGAACAGCACGAACACAGCGATGCCGAAGTACGGGTGCACGATGCGCGTCCACTGCGGGCCGCCGAAGAGCTGGGTCAGGAAGAACAGATTCGGATGGAACAGCGCCAACCCGGAGAAGCCGGCCAGGCCGAACAGGACCACCACCAGCCAGTGCGTGATGCGTTGGTTGTCGGTGTAGCGCTGCAGGTAGAGCTTTTTCATCGCGCTTCTCCTTCATGCGACGCCCCGTGCTCCGGCACGCGGCTGCCATCCAACTGGATGACGTTGGGCTCGCCGTCGGGCACGTAGTCTTCGTCGTCCTCGGGCACTTCCAGCGGACCCTGCTTCATGTGGTGGAAGAAGCCGGCCAGCGCGGCACCGACCATGGCGGCCAGCGCGAGCGGCTTGGCCAGGCCTTTCCACAGCGCGACCGTCGGGCTGATGGCCGGGTCCTTGGGCAGCTTGGCGTACAGCTCGGGCTGGTCGCCGTGCTGCAGCACGTAGACCACGTGGGTGCCGCCCACGCCCGGCGGGTCGTAGACGGCCGCCTGCGCGTAGCCGCGCGTCTGCAGCTCAGCCACGCGGCCGCCGCCGTAGGCCAGCATGTCCTCCTTGCTGCCGAAGCGGATCGCGCCCGTCGGGCAGGCCTTGGCGCAGGCGGGTTCCTGGCTGACGGCCACGCGGTCGGCGCACAGCGAGCACTTGTAGGCCTTGTTGTCTTTTTCGCTGATGCGCGGCACGTCGAAGGGGCAGCCCTTGACGCAGTAGCCGCAGCCGATGCAGTGCTCGCTGATGAAGTCGACGATGCCGTTCGCGTACTTGACGATGGCACCCGGCGCCGGGCAGGCCTTCAGGCAGCCCGGGTCCTCGCAGTGCATGCAGCCGTCCTTGCGGATCAGCCATTCCAGCCGGCCGGGGGTCACCTCGACCTCGGAGAACTTCATCACCGTCCAGGACTGGGGCGTGAGGTCGGTCGGGTTGTCGTAGGTGCCGTGGCAGCTGCCGACCTCGTCGCGCAGGTCGTTCCACTCCATGCACGCCACCTGGCAGGCCTTGCAGCCGATGCAGCTCGACACGTCGATCAGCTTGGCGACTTCGGGAATGCGCCGGCGCGCGTCGGGGCTCGGCGTGGTGGTGGCCGAACGCTTGGCGATGTCGAGCGATTGAAGAGATGACATGCGGCGTGCTCCTCAAGCCTTCTCGATGGTGACCGTAAACGACTTGAATTCGGGCGTCTGGCTGTTGGCATCGCCCACGAAGGGGGTCAGCGTGTTCACCAGGTAGCCCTGCTTGGTCTGGCCGACGAAACCCCAGTGGTTGGGCAAGCCCACGGTGTGCACCTTGGTGCCGCCGCAGTCCAGCACCGGGATGCGCTTGGTGACCACCGCCACGGCCTTGATGTGGCCGCGGTTGGAAGACACCTTGACCCGGCCGCCGTGGGTGATGCCCTTCTCCTTGGCCAGCTCCTCGCTGATCTCGACGAACTGCTCGGGCTGCATGATCGCGTTCAGCTTTGAGTTCTTGGTCCAGTAGTGGAAGTGCTCGGTCAGCCGGTAGCTGGTCGCGGCGTACGGGAAGTCCTTGGGCGTGCCGAAGGCTTCCATGTCGCCTTTGAAGACGCGCGCGGCCGGGTTCGACTTGGCGCGCGGGTCGCTGTACATGCGGTTGGCCTCGAGCGGCGTCTCGAAGGGCTCGTAGTGCGTGGGCAAGGGGCCCTCGGCCATGCCGGTGGGCGCGAACAGCCGCGCCACGCCCTCGCCGGTCATGATGAACGGACGCACCGCGTCGGGCGCCATGGGGTTGGCCGCCAGTCCGATGTCGGGCACGTCGGAGCCGCCCCAGGACTTGCCGTTCCAGCCGACCAGCGGCTTGTCGGCGCGCCAGGGCTTGCCGCTGACGGGGTTGACCGATGCGGCGTTGTAGAGGACGCGCCGGTTGGCCGGCCAGGCCCAGGCCCAGTTCAGCGTCTGGCCGATGTGCCACGGGTCGCTGTTGTCGCGCCGCGCCATCTGGTTGCCGGCCTGCGTCCAGGCGCCGCACCAGATCCAGCAGCCGCTGGTGGTGCTGCCGTCGTCGCGCAACTGGCCGAAGCCGCTGAGCTGCTCGCCCGCCTTGACCAGCACCTTGCTCGGATCCTTCGGGTCGGTCAGATCGACCAGCGCCTTGCCGTTGTACTCCTTGGCCAGCTCGTCGGGGCCCGGCATGTGCGGCACCTTGTAGGGCCAGCTCAGGTTGACGATCGGGTCGGGGAAGGCGCCGCCGTCCTTGCGGTACAGCGCCCGCAGGCGCACGAACAGCTCGGCCATGATGTCGATGTCGGTCTTGGCCTCGCCGGGCGGCGGCGCGGCTTTCCAGTGCCACTGCAGCCAGCGGCCCGAGTTGGTGATCGAGCCTTCGTCCTCGGCGAAGCAGGTGGACGGCAGACGGAACACCGTGGTCTGGATCTCTTCCGGCTTGACGTCGTTGAACTCGCCATGGTTCTTCCAGAACTCCGAGGTTTCGGTGTTCAGCGGATCCATCGTGACCAGGAACTTCAGCTTGGACAGGCCGGCGATGATCTTCTTCTTGTTGGGGAACGAGCCGACCGGGTTGAAGCCCTGGCAGATGTAGCCGTTGATCCTGCCCTGGTTCATCATCTCGAACGCGCGCAGGATGTCGTAGAGCATGTCCCACTTGGGCAGGTAGTGGAAAGCCCAGTCGTTGTCGGCCGTGGCCGCGTCGCCCCACCAGGCCTTTTGCGCGCTGACGAAGAACTTGGGATAGTTCTGCCAGTAGCTGGTCTGGTTGGGCCGCAGCGGCTGGGTGGCGCGCGATTCCAGGTAGGGCCCGAGTTCCTGCTCGCCATCGCGCGCCAGCGTCATGTAGCCGGTGTGGGTGTTGGACAGCAGGCCCAGGTCCGTCAGGCCCTGGATGTTGCTGTGGCCGCGCAGCGCGTTCATGCCGCCGCCGGGCACGCCGATGTTGCCCAGCAGCAGTTGCACCAGCGCGCCGCAGCGCAGCATCTGCGAGCCGGTGCTGTGCTGCGTCCAGCCCAGCGCATACATGATCGTCATGGTGCGCTCGGGCGTGGCCGTGCTGGCGATGTATTCGCAGACCTTGAGGAAGTCTTCCGCCTTGGTGCCGCAGACCTTGTTCACCATCTCGGGCGTGTAGCTGGCGTAGTGCTTCTTCATGACCTGGAGCACGCAGCGCGGGTGCTCCATGGTCATGTCGACCTTGGCGAAGCCGTGCTCGTCCTTTTCATAGGCCCAGCTGGCCGGGTCGTAGCTGCGCTTGGCCTCGTCGTAGCCGCTGAAGATGCCGTCGCTGAACTGGTACGCCTCGCCCAGGATGAACGGGGCGTTGGTGTAGTGGCGCACGTACTCGGTCTGGATCTTGTTGTTGCTGAGCAGGTAGTTGATCACCCCGCCCAGGAAGGCGATGTCCGATCCGGCGCGCACCGGCGCATAGAAGTCGCTCATGGCGGCCGAGCGCGTGAAGCGCGGGTCCACCACCACCAGCTGGGCCTTGTTGTTGTTGCGGGCCTCGATCGCCCACTTGAAACCCACCGGGTGCGCTTCGGCAGCGTTGCCCCCCATCACCAGAATCAGGTCGGCGTTCTTGATGTCCTCCCAGTGGTTGGTCATCGCGCCTCGGCCAAACGTCGGAGCCAGACCGGCTACCGTCGGGCCGTGTCAAACACGTGCCTGGTTGTCGAAGACCAGTATCCCCATGCTGCGCATCACCTTGTGGGTGATGTAGCCGGCCTCGTTGGACGAGGCCGACGCGGCCAGCATGCCGGTAGTGAGCCAGCGGTTGACGGTTTGCCCGGCCGCGTTCTGCGCCTGGAAGTTGGCGTCGCGGTCGGCCTTCAGCAGGCCCGCGATGCGGTTCATCGCCTCGTCCCAGCTGATGCGCTTCCACTCCTTGCTGCCCGGCTCGCGCACTTCGGGGTACTTCAGCCGCTCGGGGCTGTGCACGTAGTCCAGCAGGCCCGCGCCCTTGGGGCACAGGCTGCCGCGGCTGACCGGATGGTCCGGGTCGCCCTCGATGTGGATCACGTCGGCCAGCGCGTTCTTGGCGCCGTCGCCCAGGCTGTACATCAGCAGGCCGCAGCCCACCGAGCAGTAGGTGCAGTTGTTGCGGGTCTCGGTCGCCGCCGCCAGCTTGTACTGGCGCGTCTGCGCCAGGGCGGCCGTGGGCGAGAAGCCCAGCGCGACCAGGCTCGAGGCCGCCAGCCCCGCGCCGCTGACGCGGAAGAACTGCCGTCGGTTCATGTCCATCTTGGTTGTCTCCTGATGACGCGATGCGCGATGCCCAATCCCCATGGGTAAGCGCGGGGTCGAATTCAGTCTACAGGGATCGCGCATCAAGCGCAGGCAACTCGGCCTGCCGCGCGCGCACCCGTTGCCAGCGCCAGGCGGCTTCGGGCAGCAGCCACTGCAGGCCGAAGCGCGCGGCGCGCTGCGTGTCGTCGCACCAGGGGTCGCCGGCCTTGACTTGCGCTGCCGCGGCACGCTTCAGCCAGGCCCAGGCCAGCAGCGTGAAGCCGATGCCGCGCAGGTAGTCGTCGGCCACGCGCAGCGGCCATTCGGCATCTTCCGCGCGACCCTGCAACAGCGCGGTGGTGGCGGCGCGCGCGGCGCCGGTCTGCGCGCGCAGCGCTGCGGCAAAGTCGGCCAGCGCCGGCGTCGTGCCCTCGGCGTCGGCCTCCAGCCGCGCCAGCAGCGACTCCAGCTTGGTGCCGTCGTCGTCCAACACCTTGCGCTGCAGCAGGTCGATCGCCTGGATCTCGTTGGTGCCCTCGTAGATCATGGCGATGCGGCTGTCGCGCACGCTCTGCTCGATGCCGTAGTCGTGCACGAAGCCGTAGCCGCCCCAGACCTGCAGCGCCTCGTCGGCGCCGCGGTGGCCGTGTTCGGTAAACAGCGCCTTGGCCACCGGCGTCAGCAGGCCGAGCCAGCCTTCGGCCTGCGTGCGCCGCGCCGCATCGGGGTGGTGATGCGCTTCGTCGAGCAGCATCGCCGCCCAGTAGGCGATGACGCGCTGCCCTTCAGCCAGCGCGCGCAGGCTCCACAGCGTGCGCCGCACCGCCGGGTGTTCGGCAATCGGTTTGCCGCGGCCCTGCACGCGCTCGCGCGCATAGGCATGGGCGTTCTGCTGCGCGGCTTCCAGGTGCCCGAGGCCCTGCATGGCCACGTGCAGCCGCGCCGAATTCATCATCACGAACATCGCCGCCAGCCCGCGGTGCGGCTGGCCGATCAGCCAGCCGGTCGCGCCCTCGAAGCTCATCGCGCAGGTGGCGCTGCCCTTGATGCCCATCTTCTTCTCGATGCCGGTGCAGCGGATGGCGTTGCGCGAGCCGTCGGGCAGGAACTTCGGCGCCAGGAACAGCGAGATGCCCTTGGTGCCCGGCGGCGCTTCGTGTCCAGGTTCGTGCAGCCGCGCCAGCACCAGGTGCACGATGTTGCCGCTCATGTCCTGCTCGCCGCCGGAGATGAAGATCTTGCTGCCGCTGAGCCGGTACGAGCCGTCGGGCTGCGGCTCGGCCTTGCTGCGCAGCAGGCCCAGGTCGCTGCCGGCCTGCGGCTCGGTCAGGTTCATCGTCGCCAGCCACTCGCCGCTGGCGATCTTCGCCAGGTAGCGGCTCTTCAGTTCGGCGCTGCCGTGCGCGCGCAGGCATTCGTAGGCGCCGTGCAGCAGGCCCGGGTACATGGTCCAGCCGTGGTTGGCGGCGGCGATCATTTCGTTCAGCGCCGCATCCAGCAGCGCCGGCAGGCCCTGGCCGCCGTCGTCCGGATGGCACGACAGCGCCGGCCAGCCGCCGGCGACATAAGCCGCATAGGCCTCGGGATAGCCGGCGGGCGTGCTCACGGCGCCGTCGCGCCAGCTGCAGCCCTGCAGGTCGGCCGCGGCGTTGATCGGCGCCAGCACCTCGGATGCGAACTTGCCGGCTTCTTCGAGCACCGCGCGCGCGGTGTCGGCGTCGATCTCGGCGAAGCCGGGCATCGCCGCCCAGCCGGCGGGGGCCTGCAGCACGTCTTCGATCACGAAGCGCATGTCGCGCAGCGGCGGGGTGTAGCTGAACATCGTGGGTCTCCGGCGCGCCGCGGTCGGGGCGCCACGGAACTGTAGCGGGCCGCGCGCTGCGGGCCGTTGCCACGGATTCGCCGCATCGCGGCCCTCGGACGCGTTGCAAGCGTGCTGAGCACCGCGCTTCTGGTTCGATCTCGAGACCTTCCCGCTGACCGGCTCGGGCAAGATCCAGAAGTTCAATCTGCGCGAGCGCTGGCGGCCGGGGAGTTCCAGGAGATCCGAACTTCGCTGTCGGCGCGTTGGCGACGGTCAGCGGTGGTTCTGTGAAGGGAACACTGATCGATGAGCGACAGTCGCCGGCGCCCGAGCGGCGCCGGCGACCTGAAAGCTCAGGCGCCCGATCGACGTGCGGCCCTGCGGGTGGCGAACAGGCCGAGCATGCCCAGACCCACCAAGGCGAGCGAAGCAGGCTCCGGCACTTGTTGAGCCGTGTTCGGAAGGTTGGCGAAGGCAGTGTGGCTCGTGCCAGTCGCGTCGAGACGCATGGCATGCAGCAGTCCGCCGGTGGCATCCAGGAACGAGACGTTATAGATGTCGCGTTCGGAGCAGCAGTCGGTGCGCCCCCAGATCTGGATCGACAGGAGTTCTTCGACCGAAGCGAGGGTGATCGTCAGCGTGTCGTTTGTCAGCGGGCTGCCCTCATGGAAGATCTGACCGAGGCTATAGCTGCCTGCGGTGATGCCGTCGATGGCCTTGGCAGGGGTGGATGCCGCATCCCAGGTATCCGGAGCAGTGGCGGTGGCGCCATTGCTGGCCAGCGCGACATTCGTGGACGACATGTCCAGCGCGGCGACTTCGGCGACCTGCAGCCACTGGCCGATGGCGTTTTGAACGGTGATGGTCTTGACGCCTACCAAGCCGGCCTGCGCGCTGACGCTTACACCGGCGGTCAAGAAGAGCGTGGCAACAACTTGTTTGAGGTTCATTTGTCGATCACTCCAGTACGCAACTCATGGGCAACAGCAATTCCCGCGCCAGGTACGGCTCGAGAAGAATTGTTCCTTCAATTCATAGAGTTAGCACGCCTGTCGCTGGGCACGCTGCTGCACTTTGGTATTGAATGTAAAGACTTCCGACGCCTGTTGCACTCTGCGCCGCGTTCGGGCTCGCACACACCGGCTGCGAGGACGCAGACCTTTCGCCGCGCTTCGCAGGCAGTCCCCCACGGTCGCCTTCGCGATGACCCGGCTGCTATTTCGTATCCACGTCGTATCCACGATGACCGGCGTTGCCGCCGGCAGCGGCATGCCTCGGCGCTGCATCTCGGCGCGCACCAGGTCGGGCCGGTCGCTGACGATGCCGTCGACGCCCAGGTCCATCACGCGCGCGATCTGCGCCGGATCGTTGACCGTCCAAGCGAGCACCGTCAGGCTCAGCGCCTTGGCTTCCTTGACCTTGGCGGCGTCCAGGTCGCCGTGGAAGCTCGACCAGATGCGTCCGCCGGCGGCGCGGATCATCTTCGGCACCGAGCCGTGATCGGCATAGGCGATGCCCGCGGTCCACGGCGAGGCCCCCGGCTTGCCGGCGCCGATGGTGTCGAAGTTCGGGCGTTGGATCGACAGGTAGACGGTGCCGATCTCGGGCGCGATCTTCTGCACCGCCTGCAGCGCGCGCCAGTCGAAGGACAGGATCGTCGTGCGCTTGTCCAGCCCGGCGGCGCGCACCGCGTCGACCAGCGCACGCGCGAAGGGTTCTGGCGCGGCCGTCTCGTCGGGTGCGGTCGGCGTGAGCTTGAGCTCCAACGCCAGCCGCAGCTGCTCGTTGCCGGACCTCTTGACCAGCGCGAACAGCTCGTCCAGTTTCGGCAGCCGCGCGCCGTCGCTGGGCTGCTGCGCCGGGTACGCTTCAGCGTAACGCGTGCCGGGCTTGAGTCGGCCGACGTCGTAGCGCTGCAGTTCGGCGAAGTCGGTATGCCGGATCACCGGCCCGCGCGCGCTCAGGAACCGGCCGTCGGGCCCGCGCGTGATGTCGGGGTTCAGGGCCGGGTCGTGCGAGATCAGCAGCACGCCGTCGCGGCTGAGGGCGATGTCGGTTTCCAGCGTCGTCACGCCGATGCCCAGCGCCAGCGCGAAGCCGGCGAGCGTGTTCTCCGGCGCCAGGCCGCGCGCGCCGCGGTGGCCCTGCAGGTCGAAGGCGTGTGCGTTCAGCGCCAGGCACAGCAGCGCCAGCGCGAACCGGGCCTTCAACGCAGCTCCGGAAAGTCTTCTTCGCGGAACTCCTGCGCCGAACGTTCGCCTCGCGCATGGCGTTCGTCCTCGGCCTGGCGCAGCTGCACGCGGCGGATCTTGCCGGAGATGGTCTTCGGCAGCTCGGTGAACTCGATGCGGCGCACGCGCTTGAACGGGCTCAGATTGCCGCGCAGGAAGCGCAGGATGTCCAGCGCAGTCTCGCGCGTGGCCGGCTGCCCCGGCTTGAGCACGACATAGGCCTTGGGCACCGCAAGCTTGATCGGGTCGGGGCTGGGCACCACCGCGGCTTCGGCCACGGCCGGGTGCTCGAGCAGCGCGCTTTCCAGTTCGAAGGGGCTGATGCGGTAGTCGCTGGCCTTGAACACATCGTCGGCGCGGCCCACGTACCACAGGTAGCCGTCGGCATCGCGCCGCGCGACGTCGCTGGTGCGGTAGTAGGCGCCGCCCAGCGCGGCGCGGGTCTTCTCTTCCTCGCCGGCATAACCGGCCATGAGTCCGACGGGCCGCCCCGAGGACGAATCGCGCAGGTCGGAGCCCGGCGCATTGGCTGGGCTGCCGGTCGGCGCCGGCTTCAGCACCACCGCCAGCTCGCCCTCGTCGCACTCGCGGTCGTCGGCGTCGAGCAGCACCATGCGGTAGCCGGGCATCGGCTGGCCCATCGAGCCGGCGCGCACTTCCAGCCCCGGCGGATTGCCGACCATGCAGGTGCTCTCGGTCTGGCCGTAGCCGTCGCGCAGCGTCAGACCCCAGGCGGCGCGCACGCGTTCGATGACCTCTGGGTTCAGCGGCTCGCCGGCGCCGATGACCTCGCTCAAGCGCACTTTCCACCGGGCCAGGTCTTCGAGGATCAGCACGCGCCACACGGTCGGCGGCGCGCACAGCGACGTGACGCCGCAGCGCACCAGCGTGTCGAGCGTGAACTTCGCGTCGAAGCGCGCCTGGTTGAGCACGAAGATCGTCGCGCCCGCATTCCACGGCGCGTAGAAGCTGCTCCACGCATGCTTGCCCCAGCCGGGCGAGCTGATGTTCAGGTGGATGTCGCCCGGCTTCAGCCCCAGCCAGTACATGGTCGTCAGGTGGCCGACCGGGTAGCTGGCCTGCGTGTGCAGCACCATCTTCGGCTTGGCGGTGGTGCCGCTGGTGAAGTACAGCAGCAGCGGGTCGTCGGCGCGCGTGGCGCCGTCGGGCACGAATTCGGCCGCGGCGGCATCGGCCTCGGCATAGTCGGTCCAGCCGGCGAGCGGCGCGCCGCCGACCTGCGTGCGCGTGTAGTCGCCCGCCACCTCGGCGAAGTGCGCCGCGCCGGCCGCGTCGGCGATCACGTGGCGCATGCGGCCGCGCTGCACGCGGTCGCGCAGGTCGTCGGCGGACAGCAGCGTGGTCGCCGGGCTGACCACCGCGCCGAGCTTGATCGCCGCCAGCGTGATCTCCCACAACGGCGGCACGTTGCCGAGCATCAGCAGCACGCGGTCGCCGCGCTTCACGCCGCGCGCGCGCAGCCAGTTGGCGATGCGGTTCGAACGTTCGGCCATCTGCAGGTAGCTGAGACGCGTTTCGCTGCCGTCCTCGTTGACCACCCACAGCGCGGTGGCGGCGTTGTCGCGCGCCAACACGTCGAACCAGTCGAGGGCCCAGTTGAAGTGCTGCAGCTGCGGCCAGCGGAAGCCGGCCTGCGCCGCGTCGTGGCGCCCGCGCTGCGCCAGCAGGAAGTCGCGCGCCTCGCGAAAGGCCTGGGTCGGCGATGGGCTCATGGGTTGGTCTCCTGTTCAGCAGCGCCGCCGATGGCGCCCGTGCGTGCAATTGTGTAGGCTTTGGGCCTGATCGGAACGTGGAGGGTGGGCGATGAAACCGGTATCCCAGCTGCTCGAGGGGCGCGAAGGCACGTTGTGGCACGCGCGGCCCGACGACACGGTGTTCGAGGCGCTGAAGCTGCTGGCCGAATACGAAGCCGGCGCCCTGATGGTCATGGACCAGGGCCGGCTGGTCGGCGTGCTGTCCGAGCGCGACTACACGCGCAAGGTGGCGCTGCAGGGACGCAGTTCGAAGGAGACGCGCGTCAAGGACATCATGACGCGCGAAGTGCTGTACGTGTCTCCGAGCACCGGCACGCGCAAGTGCATGGCCTTGATGAGCGAGAAGAAGATCCGCCACCTGCCGGTGCTCGACGGCAATACCGTGGTCGGCATGATCTCGGTCCGCGACATCCTCGACGACATCATCGCCGACCACGAGGAAACGATCGCCCAGCTCGAGAACTACATCCGTTCGTAGCCGACGCGGCGCATCAGCCCCGCCGCAGCGCCAGTCCGCAGCGGCGCAGGGCCGCCTCCTCTGCCGGCCCCCTGGCAGCGTAGGCCGCCGCCGTCGGCCGGGGCGTCGCCGGCGGCTGAAGGGTCGGCCGGCGCACGACGTGCCGTCGCGGCGCCGCCGCGGCGCGGCAGAATCGGCAGGCACGCCACGCCGCCGATGAGCCTTCCCCTGCCGCCCCGCATGCCGCGCGCCCAGGCGCCGGGCGACCCCGGCCGCGCATGAACGAGGCCGCCGCCGCCGAGGTGCTGCTGCTGCGCGCCTTCGAAACCCACGGCGGCGTGCCGTGGAGCGATGCCGATGCCGATGCCGTCAGCCGCAGCGCGCGGCAGGTGGTCGGCGAGGCCGCGCCGGCCGAGGCCTTCGTCGCGGCGCGCGCCCGTGCCGGGCTGCAGCGGCTGGCGCCGCGTGCGGCGCGGCTCGCGCACTGGCTGCGCCCCTGGGGCGGCGCCGCGGCGCTGGCGGCCGGCATCGGCGGCCTGGTCCTGGGCCTGGTGGTGGACCGCATCGGCGGCACGCAGTACATCAACCTGCTGGCGCCGCCGGTGTGGGCGGTGCTCGCCTGGAACCTCGCCGTCTACCTGGCCATGTGCTTCGGCGCGCTGCGCGCGCCCGCGGCGCCGGGCGCGCTGCGCCGTGCGCTGCTTGCCGCCGGGCGGCGCTGGCGCGGGCGCGCGCAGGCGGGCGCGGACGGTGGCCCGGACGGCAACGCCTGGCGGCACTTTGCCGTCGACTGGGCGGCGCTCAGCCTGCCGCTGCAGGCGGCGCGCCTCGCGGCGGCGCTGCACCTGGGTGCTGCGGCGTTGGCGCTGGGGCTGCTGGGCGGCATGTACCTGCGCGGCCTGGTGCTGGACTACCGCGTCGGCTGGCAAAGCACCTTCCTCGACGCTGCCGCGGTGCGCGCGCTGCTCGGCGCGCTGCTGGCGCCGGCCAGCGCGCTGTCCGGCATCGGCCTGCCCGACGTGGCCGGCATGCAGGCGCTGCGCGAGCCGCAGGCCGCCGCGGCCCAGGCCTCGGCGGCGCCGTGGATCCACCTGTATGCGCTGCAACTGCTGCTGCTGGTGGTGCTGCCGCGCCTGGCGTTGGCGTGTCGGGCCGGCTGGCGTGTGCACCGGCTGCAGCGGCGGTTTCCGCTGCCGCTGGACGGTGCCTACTTCCAGCGCCTGCTGCGCCGCCCACGCGACGCCGCGACCACGGTGCAGTTGTGGCCGCATGCGCGCAGCCCGGACGCGCGCGCGCTGGCGGCCTTGCAGCGGCTGGTGGGCCGCCTCTTGGCCGCGGGTGCGTCGCTGCGGTTCGCGCCCCCCGGGGCGGCGGGCGCTGGGGACGACCCCGCCGCTGCGCAGCGGACCGGCGGTGCGGACGGCGTGCACGGCGTGCGCGGCGCGGACGCCAGCGACAGCGGCGGCCCGGCCGCGCTGCGCCTGGTGCTGTGCGACCTGGGCGCGACGCCCGAGCCCGAAAGCCAGGGGCGGCTGTTGCGCGCGCTGACGCCGCCGGGCGCGGCGCGGCCCTGGCTGCTGCTCGACGAGGCGGCGTTCGTGCGCCGCTTCGGCGCCAGTTCGCCGCGCGTCGAAGAACGCCGCCGCGCCTGGCGCGCGCTGGCCGACGCCGACGCCGGCGGCATCGTCTTCGCCGACCTGCAGGCCGACGACCTGCGCGCCGCGGCAGGTGCGCTGCGCGAGGCCTAGCCGATGGACGCGCCGCACAGCCTGCAGCTCAGCCTGGTGTCGCACACCAACGCCGGCAAGACCACGCTGGCGCGCACGCTGCTCGGCCGCGACGTGGGCGAGGTGCGCGACGCGCCGCACGTCACCGAATTTGCCGACGCTTACGAAATGCTGCGCACGCCGCAGGGCGAGACATTGCGCTTGTGGGACACGCCCGGCTTCGGCGACAGCGTGCGCCTGCTGCGCCGCATGCAGCAGTCGGGCAACCCGCTCGGCTGGTTCCTCAGCCAGGTCTGGGACCGCTGGCGCGACCGGCCCTTCTGGGCCAGCCAGCAGGCGCTGCGCCACGTGGCCGAAACCACCGACGTGGTGCTGTACCTGGTCAGCGCCGCCGAGGAGCCCGCCGCCGCGGCCTACGTGGCCAGCGAGATGGCGCTGCTGGAGTGGGTCGGCAAGCCGGTGGTGGTGCTGCTGAACCAGTTGGGCGCGCCGCGCGAGGCGGCGGCCGAACAAGCCGAGCTGCAGCGCTGGCGCGAGCATCTCGCGCCTTTCGCGCCGGTGGCGCAGGTGCTGCCGCTGGATGCCTTCGCGCGCTGCTGGGTGCAGGAGCGCGTGCTGCTGCGCGCCATCGAAGCCGTGCTGCAGGGCGAGCGCCGCGCCCTGATGCAGCGCCTCGAGGCCGCGTGGTGCCGGCAGCGGCTGGCGCAGTTCGGCGCCTCCGTCGAGGTGCTGGCCGCCAGCCTGGCGCGGCTGGCCGGTGCGCGCGAGGAACTGGCCGACACACCGGCGCTGCGCGCCGGGCTGCGCAAGCTGGGCGCGGCGCTGGGCCTGCGCGCCGACCAGAAGGATCCGGCCCTGCGCGCGCAGGCGGCGCTGGCGGCGCGGCTGGACGACGAGGTGCGCGACAGCACCACGCGGCTGCTGGAACTGCACGGCCTGACGGGGCAGGCGCAGGCCGAGATCCTCGAGCGCGTGGCCACGCACTACCAGCTGCGGCTGCGCATGGACGAGAGCAAGGCCGCGCTGATCGGCGGCGCGCTCACCGGCGCGCTGGTCGGGTTGAAGGCCGACATCGCCGCCGGCGGGCTGACGCTGGGCGGCGGGCTGCTGGCCGGCGGCCTGCTCGGCGCGCTCGGCGCCGCCGGGCTGGCGCGCGCCGTCAACCTGGTGCGCGGCAGCGACCGTTCCTGGCTGGCCTGGAACGCCGAGGCGCTGAACACGCTGCTCGAAGCCGCGCTGCTGCGCTATCTGGCGGTCGCGCACTTCGGCCGCGGCCGCGGCGAATGGGCGCGCGCGGAGACGCCGCCGCACTGGAAGCCGGCGGTCGAAGCGGCGCTCGCCGCGCACTCGCCGGCGTTGGCCGCGCTGTGGGACAGCCGCGACGCCCAGACCAGCGCCGACGACCTGGCGGCGCGGCTCGCCCCGCCGCTGCGCACGCTGGTCGAGCAGCTGCTGCGCATGCTGCTGGCGCAGCTCTATCCGCAGTCGCCGGCGCCCGACCCCATGCCGGCGCCGCTGCCCGAACCTCTGGACGCCCGCGCCGCCGGCGATTAAGGTGCCGCCATCGTGAAAGCGCCGATCGACTTCTACTTCGACTTCAGCTCGCCGTATTCGTACATCGCCTCCGAATGGATCGAGGCGCTGGCCGCGCGGTATGGGCGCACCGTGCGCTGGCACGCCATCCTGCTCGGCGCCACCTTCCAGGTGGCGCAGCTGAAGAGCCCGGTGTCCTATCCGCTGAAGCGCGACTACAGCCTGCGCGACTTCCGCCGCTCGGCGCGCTTCGAGGGCGTGCCCTACCTGCAGCCCGACGAGTTCCCGATCCCCACGCTGCAGGCGGCCAGGACGTTCTGGTGGCTCAACGACAGCCAGGGCGGGGCCCAGGCCGCGGCCTGGGCGCGCTCGGGGCTGCGCGCCTACTTCACGCGCGGGGTGCTGCTCAGCCGGCCCGAGGCGTTGAAGACCCTGGCCGCCGCCGGCGGCATCGACGCCGCGCTGGCCGAAACCGCCTGGAACGACGCACAATGGAAGACGCGGCTGAAGCGCGCCAACGACGAGGCCATCGCTGCCGGCGTGTTCGGTGCGCCGTTCTTCTTCGTCGACGGCGAGCCCTTCTGGGGCAACGACCGCAAGGCGCAGATCGAGCGCTGGCTGGCCAGCGGGCCGTTCTAGATCGAGGGGAAACAAGTTGAAGAAGACCGTGAAGTCGATGATCGACGAGGCCACCGCCGCGATCACCACCTACAGCATCGAGGAAGCGCGCGACCTGCACGGGAGGGAGGACGTGCAGTTCATCGACATCCGCGACGTGCGCGAGCTCGAGCGCGACGGCGTCATCCCGGGCGCGTTCCACGCGCCGCGCGGCATGCTCGAGTTCTGGGTCGACCCCGAGAGTCCGTATCACAAGCCGGTGTTCTCCGAAGGCAAGCGGCTGGTGCTGTTCTGCGCCGCCGGCTGGCGTTCGGCGCTGTCGACGAAGACGCTGCAGGACATGGGCCTGGAGCGCGTGGCGCACATCGACGGCGGCTTCGGCGCCTGGAAGGCCTCCGGCGCGCCGGTGGCCGAAAAGGCCAAGAAGTAGCCGCGGCGCGCGCTGCGCGCTGCGCTGTTCAGCGCCGCCGGCCGCCGGCCGCCACGCCGCGCAGGTAAAAGCGCAGCGTTTCGCTCTCGATCCACGGCCGGCCGCCGGCGTCGACCACGGCCAGCTGCAGCGTGTGCTCGCCGGTCTCGCCGGTGGCCGCCGAACGCCAGTCCTGCTCGCTGATGCGGATCGAGGTGCTGCGGAATGCCGTCGGCACCAGGTTGCCGTCGATCAGCACGCGCACGCGGTCCTCGGGCCGCAGCCGCGGCGACAGGTTGGCCGAGATGTCGAAGGCGCCGGTATTGCTGTGCACCATGTCCTGCGCGGCGGGCCGCACGATCACCAGCCGGCGATAGGCGGGCGCCGATGCGGCAGGCGCCGGGGGCTCCGGCTGCACCTGCGGCGGGCTGACGACGTTCGGCGGCGGCACCTGCACCGGCACGGCGCCGGGCGAGGGCCGGTCGGAGAACACCGTGCCGGCCTTGTCCTTCGATTCGTAGACCGTCTGCGCCAGCGTCACCGTGCCGTGGGCGGCCAGCAGGGCGGCGAGGATCCAGCAGGGTTTCATCGTGCAGCAAGACCGGCGTGGCGACAGTCGAGCATTGTCCGCGCGCGCCCGCCGCGCGGCCAGACCCCGGCGTGAATCCGGTCACGGCGCTCTGCCAGAATCAACGGGCCTTCCCACCCGACGCCATGGACCTGCCCCGCTGCCTGCGCATCCAGGCGCATGCCAATGCGCTGTCGACCCAGCGCCTCGGCGCCGCGCTGCCCGACGCGGCGCGGCCGGCGCCGCGCACCGGTTTCTTCTCGAGCCTGGCGCGCATCGACGCCTGGGGCGAACTGCCGCGTCTCGCCGGCATTCGCTCGCTGGGCTGGGACGAAGCCGGCGTCTACGGCGCCGCCGCATGAGTACCGTGGCACTGGACACCACGCAGCTCTTCGCCATCGCCGCGGCGCTGGGCTGGGCCAGCGGGCTGCGCCTGTATGCGGTGGTGTTCCTGACTGGGCTCGCCGGCTGGCTCGGCTGGGTCACGCTGCCGCAGGGCCTGCATCTGCTGCAGCAGCCGCTGATGCTCGGCGCCAGCGGCTTGATGCTGGCGGTGGAGTTTTTCGCCGACAAGGTGCCGGGGCTGGATTCGCTGTGGGACATGGTGCACACGGTGATCCGCATTCCCGCCGGTGCGCTGCTCGCGGCCGGCGTGTTCGGCGGCGACCAGGCGAGCTGGACGCTGATTGCCGCGCTGATGGGCGGCACGCTGGCCGCCACCAGCCATGCCGCCAAGGCGAGCACGCGCGCCGCGGTCAACACTTCGCCCGAGCCCTTCTCGAATCTCGGCCTGTCGCTGATCGACGATGCCGCGGTGCCGGCCATGCTGTGGCTGGCCTGGGCGCACCCGGGCTGGTTTTTCGTGGCGCTGGCGGCGGCCGTGGCGCTGATGCTGGCGCTGATCGTGCTGATGGCCAGGTTCGTGCGCCGGCTGCTGGCGCGACTGCGCGGCGGCGGCGCTTCGGCGCCGCGTTCGGTCTGAGGGATGAGCATGTCCGACAGTCCCGAGTCAGCTGCTCCCGACGCCGCGGCGCCGCGCCCTGAAGGCTTCGCGCGCGTCAGCGAGGCGTTGCGCCGGCTCGGCCATGCGAGCGCGCCGCGCTGGCTGGAAGTGGCGGCGCGCACCTCGCAGGAAGCTGCCGACGCGCTCGGCGTGGCGCTGGGCCAGATCGCCAAGAGCGTGGTCTTCCGCCGCCGCGCCGACGACGCGGCGGTGCTGGTCATCGCCTCGGGCGACCGGCGCGTCGACGAGCAGCGTCTGGCGGCGCTGGTCGGCGCGGTGGGCCGCGCCGATGCCGCTTTCGTCAAGTCGCGCACCGGCTTCGCCATAGGCGGCGTATCGCCGGTCGGGCTGCCGGGTGCGCCGACGCTGCTGCTCGACCGCGAGCTGCAGCGCTTCGGCGAGATCTGGGCCGCGGCCGGCCATCCGAACGGCGTGTTCCGCCTGACGCCGCTGCAGCTGCACCAGCTCACCGGCGCGCCCTGGGCCGACGTGGTCAGCGCATGAAGGCCGCGGTGCCGAGCCCGTGCATCAACGTCTGCCGCATGGATGCGGCCACCGGCTGGTGCGAGGGCTGCCAGCGCACGCTGGCCGAGATCGGCGCCTGGGGCGGGTTGGACGACACACAAAAGCGCGCCATCCGGCAGGCGCTGCCGGCGCGCCGCGCCGCCTGGGCGCGGCGGCATCCGCCGTCCGCGACCGTGACCGAGGACGAGCACGAATGAAAGCGCTGACCTTCTGGTTCGATCCGATCTCGCCCTACGCCTGCCTGGCCTTCGAGCATCTGCCGCAGGCGCTGGAGGGCTGCTCCTACGTGGTCGACTACCGGCCGGTGCTGTTCGCCGGGCTGCTCGGCCATTGGGGCCAGCTCGGTCCGGCCGAGATCGAACCCAAGCGCGCCTGGACCTTCCGCCAGGCCGCCTGGCACGCGCACCGGCTGGGCATCGAGCTGCAGGTGCCGGCGCAGCACCCGTTCAACCCGCTGGCGCTGCTGCGGCTGGGGCTGGCCAGCGCGCCGCCCGCCGGCCTGCCGAACCGGCGCGTGGTCGAGCTGCTGATGCGCCACGTCTGGCGCGGCGGCGCCGGCGTCAACGACGCCGCGCGGCTGCGCGCGCTGCACGACGCGGTGGCGCCGCTGCGCGATCCGGCCGGCGGCGCCGTCAAGGCCGAGCTGCGCGCGCACACCGAGGTGGCCATCGAGCGCGGCGTGTTCGGCGTGCCTGCGATCGAGTTCGACGGCCGGCTGTTCTGGGGCCTGGACGCGCTGCCGATGGTGCGCGCGGCGCTGCAGGGCGATCCCTGGTTCGACGGCCCGGCCTGGGACGCGGCCGCGCAGGCGCCGCCGGGTGTGGTGCGCGGCAGCGGTTGACGACCCGGGGAATCAGGGCCGGACCGCGGCGTCAGTCGTGCTTGCCGTGCCCCTTGGCCTTGCCGCGGCCGCGCGAGCGATCCTCGCCTTGATCATTGGCGTAGCCGCGGCGGTCGTAGCCCCGCTGGTCGTAGTAGCCCCGCTGGTCGTAGTAGCCGCGCCGCGGCGCGGCTGCGTTGTAGTGGTGCCGGTACCAGTCTTCCTGCACGAAGTACACCGGCTGGGCGCAGGCGCCGTAGTAGCCGCAGTGCTTGCTCCAGTGTTTGGCGTGGCCGGGCGGCACGTGCAGGTAGATCGGCTGGCGCTGCACCACCACCCGCGGCGGCGGCGCGATGATCACCGGCTGCGGGTAGACCAGCACCGGCGGCGCGTAGACGCTGCCGATGTCGATGCGGCCGTAGAAGCCGGGCTGATTGACGCCGATCGACACGCCGACATCGGTGCCGGCCAGAGCCGGCAGTGCGGGCAGCGCACCGCCCGCCAACGCCAGCCACAAACAGAGTTTTTTCATGAGAAAGCGGATGCGTGGGAAATGGTTCATTAACGCAGCGGTCTGTGCAGCGTGCACTTCGCAGCGGTGAACTTGGGTTGCAAGTCGTAAGCGGCTGCTACAGGTGCGTCTCGTCGACGAACAGTCCCTGCAGCCCCGGCTGCAGCCGGCTTCGCATGCAGCCGCCCAGTGACGAGCGCCGTGCGCTCGCACCCTGCGGCGGCGGCGGCGGGCTCAGCTCGGCCAGAGCGACGCCGATGCGCAGCGTCTGCAGCCGGCAGCGCGCGCAGCCCTGGTGCGCCCGCCTGTTCATCGAATGCGAGGCCGTTTGCATACGCGAAGAACACCTGGCCGCTGCCGGGCTGAGCTCGGCCCAGGCCGAGGCCTTCTTGAATGCGCAGGCGGGTTTCGTGCAGCCGGTGGCCGTGCGTTTCCTGTGGCGTCCACAGTTGCGCGACCCGGCTGACGAACTGGTGCTGGAAGCGGCGGTGAACGCCCGTGCCGACGCGCTGCTCAGCTTCAACCTGCGCCACTTCCAGGCCGCGGCGGGCCGCCTCGGGTTGCGTCTGTCGCGGCCCGGCAATTTTTTGCAAGGCGTCGAGAACGCCAGGAGAGTGAAACCATGAGCGAACTGCGCACCTATCCGCTGCGCCTTCCGCGCTCCATCCGCGCGAACCTGGAGCGCGCGACCAAACAGGAAGGGACGAGCAAGGGACGAGCATCAACCAGTTCGTCAGCATCGCGGTGGCCGAGAAACCGGCCATGCTGCAAGCCGAGGCGCGTTTCACCGAACGGCGCGAGCGCGCCGACACGGCAGCCTTCGACCGCCTGATGTCGCGCCCGGGCGGGCAGCCGCCGCAGGAGGGGGACCAGATTCCGAGTGCACCCGCCCGCCGCCGGCGTCCAGGAAGACCTGAGTCGTGTCGCGGATGGCGCATTCCCGTGAGGAAGCCGCCGCAAGCAAACGGATGCTCAACTCGGCGCCAGGTCGAGCAGGCCGGCGCGCAGCGGTTGCGTGGGCGGCTCGGGGGCGCCGGGGAAGACATCCGGTCGCATGCCGCGCAGGGAGCCCGGCTGCCGACGCCGCTCGCCGCCGCCCCGATGGCTTCGCGGCGCCGCGCGTAGTGCAGATCTCAGCCGGCCGCAGGCCCGAAGCGCCAGTTCGACACCGAAATGCCGCCGAAGAAGTCGTCCTGGTGATAGACGCGCAGCGCCGCATCGCCTTCCGCGGCGCCGACGGCCACCATCAGCGGCAGCAGGTGTTCCTCGCGCGGATGCGCCTGGCGCGCAGATGGCGCCTGCTGCCAGCGTTCCAGCGCGGCCGAACGCACGGCGCCGGTGCTCGCCAGGGACTCGTCCAGCCAGGCGTCGAAGGCGGCCGAGGGCTGCTTCGCGGCCGGGCCGAAGGCGCGCAGGTTGTGGTAGCTCAACCCGCTGCCGACGATCAACACGCCTTCGTTGCGCAGCGGTGCCAGCGCGCGGCCCAGCGCCAGATGCGCCTGCGGATCGAGCCCGCGCTTCAGCGAGAGCTGCACCGTCGGCATGTCGGCCTGCGGATAGATCACCGCCATCGGCGCGTACATGCCGTGGTCGAAGCCGCGTTCGGCGTCCTGCCGGGCGGCGATGCCGGCCGCCTGCAGCAAGTGCTGCACGCGCTGCGCCAGTGCGGGCGAACCGCTGGCCGGGTAGCGGATGCGGTAGGTGTGCTCGGGGAAGCCGCCGTAGTCGTAGATCATGCCCGGCGCCGGATGCGCCTGCACCGTGAACTCAGGCTCCTCCCAGTGCGCCGACACCATCAGCACGGCTTGCGGCCGCGCGCCGGTGTCCTGCGGCATGCGGCCCAGTGCGGCGGCCAGCTGGTCGTAGGCGCCCTGCCACTGGTCCTGCATCCAAGGCCACGGGCCGCCGCCGTGCGAGATGAAGTAGGTGGGAAATTGCATCTGCGCGCTCCCTTCAATATGCGACGCTGAAGCGCTGGCGCGAATGGGCCGGCCGCTCGAGCTCGTCGATCATCGCCACGGCATAGTCCTGTACCGAGATGCGGCTCTGGCCCTGGGCGTCGGTGAGCAACTGCTCGCCGCCGAGGCGGAAGTGCCCCGTGCGCTGCCCGGGCTCCAGCAGCGCGGCCGGTGCCAGGAACGACCAGTCGAGCGCCGGCTCGGCCTGCAAGGCGCGCAATGCTTCCGAGGTGGCACGCGAACCGGGCTTGATCCAATCCGGGAAGCCGGGCGTGTCGATCAACGCGACGCCGGGTGCCGCCTCGAGCCCGCCGGCGCCGCCGACCCACAGCACGCGCCGGATGTCCGCCTTCTTCACGGCGGCGAGGATCGCCCGCGTGCCGCGAATCTGCTGCTCGTACATGGCAGGGTTCACGGTGCCCGGCGTCCAGCCGGGGTTGAACGCGCTGATCACCGCTTCGTGGCCGGCCAGCGCCGCCGCCAGCGCATCGGCGTCGTTGACATCCGCCGCCACGCCGCTGAGGCCGGCGCGTTGCGGCAGCTTGGCGGGCTGACGCACGACCGCGGTCACCCGGTGGCCGCGGTCCAGCGCTTCGGCCAGCAGCGCCGAGCCGACGAAACCGGTGGCGCCGATCAATGCGATCTTCATGACGGGATCTCCCCAGAGTTGCCTCTCATTTGCGCGACCCGAGGCTGGCCGGGCCGGGGCCGAGCGCAGCGAGGATCAGCAAGCCGCCGATGACGGCGAGGTTCTTCGTGAACAGCAACTGCGTCACCGACGACCAGCGCAGTCTTGTAGGTGTCGAGCATGGCGATCACCTCCTTGCGTTACTTGACCATGCCGAAAGGATCCGGCACGACGTGCTGGTTGGCGTTGTTCCAGAAGTTCTGCAGCACGAACCCGTACTCGGGCAGATCGTGGATGAACGGTGCCGGCATGTCGTTGGCGGTGGGCAGCTTCCAGTCGGCCTGCAGCTCGCAGCCGAGCGCGAAGGTCGTCACGAGTTCGGCGCCGGCGTTGGCCATGCGGGACATCGCGCACTGCGCTTCGTAGACGTTCCACGCGCCGCAGGCGTCCACCACGGGGAACACCTTGCAGCCGTCCTGCAGCATCGACAGCGTAGGGAAGGTACAGCAGGTTCCGATCGTCACGCCCGAGATGATCACGTGCCTGCGCCCCGTGCGCTGGACCAGGCGATGAACAGCATGATGCTGTTCTGCGGCGTGGGCTTGTCGTATCCCTTGCGCCCGGCACGCAGCGCGTCGTCCAGGGCTGTCCGCGGCGCCAGCATGCTCGAACGGGTGTCGCTGACGATGTCGGCGGGCCGGTGGCTCATGACGGTGTCCATGGCAGAGGTCGATGCGGATCAGAGGTCCAGCGTGTTCGGATTCGGCCCCTCGACCGGCCCGATGAAGTTCTCGTAGATGCCGCGCAGGCGTTCGACCCGGGCCCGGTCGCGCATGAACTCGCGGAAGCCGTGCGGCGAGGTGTTCGCGTAATGCCGGACATGGCGGAAGCCGGCCGGCAGGGCGACATCTTCGCGTGCCGGCCACTGGAACACGTTCTCCTGCTGCGCTCGGGACAGCCAGAACGACAGATACAGGCGCGCGGCCCATGGGTTCGGTGCCGTCGAGACGATGGCCCCGGTCTGGTACCAGGACTGGAAGAAAGTGCGCTGCGGGATGCGGAAGCGCAGCGGATTGCCCGGCTGATCCACCAGGGTGTTGTAGGTCGTGAAGGAGACCTTCTTCTTGCCGTTGGCAATCAGATGCGCCGGCGTCTGCGTGCCGCGGACCCACTGCACGTCCTGCTCCAGCAAGGCATGCAGCCACTGCCAGCCGAACTGCGCCACCACCTGGTCGAACTGGTAGAGCACGGCATCGTCGTCATGGGGATAGGTCAGGACGATCTGCCCCTTCCATTTCGGGTCCAGGTAGTCCGGCGCCTCGATCGGTGCCTCGGCATCGCCGACGGCGCGCGAGTCGTAGACGTTCGAGAAGGCGAACACGAACAGCGGGACGAAGAAGCCGTCCGCATCGACGAAGGCCTGCGGCGTCTGTTCCAGGCCCGCGGGACGGCAGCGTTCGAGCACGCCGGCGGTCTTCCAGTGGTCGTAGTCGTGCAGCGACTGCAAGTGGATCACGTCGGGCACCTGGCCAGCGGTCAGCAGCCGGTGATCCAGGGTTGCGTCGTGGTATTTCGACAGTTCCACGACAGCCTCGATCGGCACGTCGGGGAAGCGCTTGCCGAAGGCAGACGTGTACATGCCCGCCTGGGACTTGGCGTCGCCTCCGGCCCACACCAGCAACGACTCCTTGCCTTTCACTGCCGCGCGATGCAGTTGATCGAGTTGCTGGTCTTCAAAATCAGTGCGCTGCGTGGTGCTCATGCCGATCTCTGCTGTTTCACGGTGCGGGACTCGCACCGCCTCAAACTCTAGGCACGAGCAGAAACTTCGGCAAGTAGGTACCCTCTGGTAACCACCTCGAAGGGAGCGAATGATGACCCCGACCCCCACCAAGCGTGCGCCGCCGCCGCGCGACTGCCCTCTTTCGCGCTACCTGCACATCGTGTCGGGTGCATGGGTGCCGAGGATCATCTGGTTCCTGCGCTTCGGCCCGCGGCGTTTCGGAGACCTGCGCCGCGATCTGGACGGCATCTCGCCGAAGGTGCTGACGGCCAAGCTGCGCGCCCTCGAGCAGGAGAGCCTCGTCGTGCGCCGGGTGATCGCTTCGTCCCCGCCGCAGGTGGAGTACTCGTTGAGCCGGCGCGGCCAGGCCTTCGATCCCGTGTTCCGTGCCATGGAGACGGTGGCGGCGACACTGGATCGCATGCAGGTGCGCCGAATGACGACGGGGGCTGAATAGACGCGGTCCGACGCGCAGACGCCGGGCCGCCCCCCGAAGTCACGCCCGGCTGCCGCCGTCGTCACGGACCCGCGCCGTCCAGCGGCGTCAGCCGCCGGCGCGTGCGCGGCGCTAGGCCTTCGCACTCGGCCCAGAAGGACAGGATCTCGACGCGGTGCAGGCCGATGTCGTGCAGCTGGCGGTCGTCCAGTGCCTGCAGCGCCGATTGCATGCGCGCCAGGCGGCGGCGCGCGCGAAGCCGTCGCGCAGTTGCTGCCACGCGCGCTGCAGGGTCGCCAGGGCGGCGGCGACGAAAGGGGCGTGGGCCACGGCAGCGGCGCGGCCGAAGCGGATCAGGGCGGCATTCATGATCGATGTCCTCGGGTGTCCTTCGGTTGGGGGTGGCACCGGCCCGCGCCGAGCGGGCCGGTGCCACGGCGGCGGCCGGTTCAGGCGGCCATCGGCAACGGCTCCGGCTGCATTGGCACCGCATAGCTCAGCGGCGCCAGCGCAGCTTCGATGCGCGCGATTTGGCGCCCATCCAGCAGGCCGAACAGGGTCTTCTGGAAGCGCGGTTCCATCGCCCCGGAGACGATGTACTGCCAGCGGTAGGCCTTCAGCACCGTGTCGTGGATCTGCTGCTGCTGCGCCGCGCTGTAGGGCGTGCCGGCGATGGCGCAGAAGTAGTCGACGTCGGCGCGGGCCTGGGCCTGCACCATGCCGTCGACCGCGCCGACCAGTTCGATCAGCTCGCCCACCGCGGCGTCGCGCTGTGCGTGGCTCAGCCGGGCGTCCTCGCGCAGCAGTTCCAGCTCGTCGAGCAGCGCGTGCTGCGACTCCTCGCGCCAGTGAGCCAGTGGAACAGGAACACGTCTTTCCACAGCTGGCAGATGTTCGCGTCGACTCGATGCGGCGGAGCATCACCTGGTGCTTCAATTCGTCCCCGGTCATGCGCAGGATCGCGTACATCGCCACCTGGTCGCCGAAGGCGCGGCCGTGGCTCGGCTGCAGCGCGAGCTGCCCGAAGTCGTGCTGCCCGGCCTGCGCCTGCCCGGCGAGGGCGGTCTGACGCTGGTGCGCCGGCTGCGCGAGCACCATCAGCCGGGCATCGTCATGGTCACCGCTGCCGGCGACGTCATCAACCGTGTCGCCGGCCTGGATCTCGGCGTCGGCGCCGGATGCGCCGCGCCAGCGCATCGGCCGCTGCGAGGTGGACCTGGACGTGCGCCGCAAGGTCGAGCCCGACCCGGCCGGCGAGCCGCGCTGCATCCGCACGGTGCGCAACGCCGGCTACATGTTCGTGCCCGACGCCTGATCCGGACGAGTCATTTCCACGCGAAACGCGGCTGCTCGAAGTGCGCCACGCGCGTGGCGCGGCCGTCGATGCACAGCTCGCGGAACTGGTACAGCACCGCGGCGGTGGGCGCGGCGATCCAGCTGTCGCCCACCGGCATGCGCAATACCGGATGCGCGCTGTCGGTGCGGTTCTCGAGCATCGGCGCGTCGGCGCGCAGGAATTCGCTCACCGGGATGCGGTGGATGCTCTGCACCTCGTGCGGGTTGGGCTGCAGCGTACGCGCCGCGCCGGCCCACACCAGCACCGGCGTGATCACGTAGCCGGAGCGGGTGACGAAGTCGTCGAGGCGGCCGAGCAGGCTGTCGGCGCCGAGCTGCAGGCCGATCTCTTCGTGCAGCTCGCGCAGCGCCGCCTGCTCGGGGGTTTCGCCGGCATCGATGCGTCCGCCGGGCAGCGCCCACTGGCCGGCGTGGCTGTTCAGCCCGCCGGCGCGCCGCGTCAGCAGCAGTGCCGCTTCGGTGCTCCAGCCCTTGGGCCGGCGGATGCCGGGCAGGTGCGCGCCGCGGCCTTCGTCGGCAAGGGCCACCGCCACCGCCGCGGCGCGCAGCGTGCCGCGCTCGGCGGCGTGCACCTCGAAAGCCTGCAGGTGGTCGAGGATCAGCCGCCGCAGCGGCTCGTCACGCTGCATGGCGCGCGCCGGCGTTCACCACGTGTTGCGCAGCTCGCGCAGCTTGATGAACACCGTTTGCGGATCGGGCTGCTCGGGCAGCTCGGGAAAGCTCTCGCGCAGCCGCGCGATCAGGCTCGGGCTGCCCAGCCGGAAGAAGGTGTTGAAGCGCCTTTCGTCGGACAGCGTGGTGACGATCGACTGCTCCGGCTCGTGGCCTTGCACCTGCGGCAGCAGCGCCTGCGCGGCGACGTTGTCGGGCTCGCGCGCCAGCGTGAACTTCAGGTTGTTCTCGATGTAGTCGTGGCCCGGGTAGACCTGCGTGTGCTCGGGCAGCTTGGCCAGCTGTTCGACGAAGGTGGCGTACAGCGCCACCGGGTCGCCGCCGTTGTGGCAATTGCCGGCGCCGGCGTTGAACAAGGTGTCGCCGGAGAACAGCGCCGGCGTGTCGGTGTGCGAGCGCAGGCAGACATGGCACATCGTGTGCCCCGGCGTGTCCAGGCATTCGAGTTCCACCGTCCTGCCGACCTTGACGATGTCGCCGGCCTGCAGCCCGCGGTCGACGCCGCGGATCTTGCTGCCCGACTTGTGGTGCGCCAGCAGCTTGGCGCCGGTGGCTTCGATCACCGCCTCGTTGCCGCCGGTGTGGTCGTGGTGCTCGTGCGTGTTCAGCACCTGCGTGATCTGCCAGCCGCGCACCTTGGCGCGCTGCAGGCACTTCTCGTGATCCAGCGGGTCGATGGCCAGCGCCTCGCCGGTTTCGGGGCAGGCGATCAGGTAATTGAAGTTGCGGTAGGCGTTGCCGGTCCAGATGCGTTCGACGATCACTGCGGCCTCCTTCGGGGTTGCGGCCCATGCTAACGCGGCGGCAGGTAGCGGCGGTCCGACCAGGTGAGCAGCCATGCGGGCCGGTAGACGACGAAGATCGCCGTGAGCATGCCGGTGAGCACCGCGTCGCCCCAGGCGATCAGCCAGCGGCCGAGCAGCAGCGAGCCGGCGTCGGCGCCGCCGGGCAGCGGGTGCGCCGCCACCCACAACGCGCCGGTGGCGGCCATGGCCAGCAGCGTGGCGGCGAAGCCGCGCGCCAGGATGTAGACCATCGGATGCGCCGGCAGCCAGCGCCGCGTCGCCAGCCCGAAGCCCAGCGCCAGCGTGCCCGGCAGCACGCCGTTCCACCACGCCAGTTCGCCGGCGAGCAGCGCCCAGGCCAGCGGCTGGCCGGCGAGCGCCGGCTGCGCCAGCCACGCGGCGACCACGCCGACGAACATCCAGCTCCAGCAGGCCAGCGGCCAGCCGAACATCAGCACCGTCAGCGAGGCCATCGACAGCTGCACCGGCAGCCTGCCCGGCAGGTGTGCCGCCGTGCTCCACAACCAAGGCAGCAGCACCAGCGCCGCCAGCCACGGGTGGCGCAGGCTGGCGCTGCGCAGCGTCTGCCAGGGCTTGAACGGCACGGCCGCGGCGCCGGCAGCCAGCGTCGCCAGCAAGGTCAGCGCAGGCCACGGCGCCATGCCGCCCGGTGCCTTCAGCCGCGCCGCGCCGGCGGCAGTTCGGCCGCGGCCAGCGCCGGCGCCACCACCGCCAGCAGTTCTTCGCGCAGCCAGCGGTGCATCGCGTCGGTCTGATGGCGCTGGTGCCAGGCCATGAACATCGGGTTCGGCGGGCAGGGAAAGGGCGGCACCGCGGTGTCGAAACTGCGCAGCAGGCTGGCGCGCAGCAGCCCGGGCAGCGTGGCCACGAAGCTGCTGCCGCGCAGGAACGGCCCCACGCCGGAGAAGCCAGACACGGTGACCGCCACCTGCCGGCGCATGCCGCGCTCGTCGATGAAGCGGTCGATGTCGAGCCCGCCGCGCGCGGCGTGGTGCACCGACACGTGCTCGGCCGCCAGGTAGTCGTCCAGCGACTGCGGCGGCGCCCGCGACCTGGCGTCGTAATAGACCAGGTAGCGGTCGTCGAAGAGCCGGCGCTGCACCACGTCGGCCGCGTCCGGCGGGCGCGGCGTAATGGCCAGCAGGCAACTGCCGTCGCGCAGCATCTCGGCCGTGGGCACGCCCGACGGCACGATGCGCAGCGCCAGCCGCGGCGCGCGCACGCGCGCATGGTGCAGCAGCAGCGGCAGCAGCAGGTCGCGCTGCAACTCGTTGGCGGCAATGGTCACCGTGCCGGTGTAGGCGGCGGGGTCGAAGCTGCCGGCCTGCGCGAAGGCGCGCAGTTCGTCGAGCAGGCGCCTGGCCTGCACGGCCAGCGTCTCGGCGCGCGCCGTGGGCACGATGCCGCGGCCCGACTTGACGAACAGCGCATCGCCGGTGATGGCGCGCAGCCGCTCCAGCTGGTGGCTGACGGCCGACTGCGTCACGTCCAGCCGCAGCGCGGCGCGCGTCACCGAGCGCTCCTCGACCACCGCCAGCAGCGCCTGCAGCAGCCGGCCGTCGATGTCCGAATGATCGATTGCGCTCATGGGTGGCATCAGTATCGGCCCATTTATCCGCGCCGTGCGGCGCGCCACACTGCGCCACCGATTCACCACCCAGGAGGCCGCCGATGGCCGCGACCCGAGAGATCCCCGGCACCAAGCTCTTCGACGGCCGCATGGCGCGCAAGGGCTACGCGCTGAACAAGATGTGCTTTTCCTTCAACGAAGCCGCCAACCGCGAGGCCTTCCAGGCCGACGAAGATGCCTACTGCGCCCGGTACGGTCTCAACGCCGAACAGCGCGAGGCGATCCGCGCGCGCAACGTGCTGCAGCTGATCGCCGCCGGCGGCAACGTCTACTACCTGGCCAAGTTCGCCGGCATCTTCGGGCTGGACGTGCAGGACCTGGGCGCGCAGCAGACCGGCCTGACCAAGGACGAATTCAAGGCCAAGCTCGCGGCCGCGGGGAGGAACTGAACATGGCAACCCTCGTCGGTGGCATCACCACTTCGCACGTGCCGGCCATCGGCCGCGCCATCGCCCGCGACCTGCAGGGCGACCCGTACTTCAAGCCCTTCTTCGACGGCTTCCCGCCGGTGCGCGACTGGCTGGCCGGCGTCAAGCCGGACGTGGCGGTGGTCATCTACAACGACCACGGCCTGAACTTCTTTCTCGACAAGATGCCCACCTTCGCGGTCGGCGCCGCGACCGAGTACCGCAACGCCGACGAGGGCTGGGGCATCCCGACGATGCCGCCGTTCCAGGGGGAAGTGGACCTGAGCTGGCACCTCGTGGAGTCGCTGGTGCAGGACGACTTCGACATCACCACCTGCCAGGAGATGCTGGTCGACCATGCGTTCACGCTGCCGATGGCGCTGCTGTGGCCGGGCCGCGAGGCGTGGCCGGTGAAGGTGGTGCCGGTGTGCATCAACACCGGCCTGTTCCCGCTGCCTTCGGCCAGGCGCTGCTATGCGCTGGGCCAGGCGATCGGCAAGGCGATCAAGAGCTGGAGCAGTGGCCAGCGCGTCGTGGTCGTCGGCACCGGCGGGCTGTCGCACCAGCTCGACGGCGAACGCGCCGGCTTCATCAACAAGGACTTCGACCTGAAGTTCATGGACAGCCTGGTCGACGACCCGGCCTGGGCGACGAAATACTCGATCACCGATCTGGTCGAGCTGACCGGCACGCAGGGCGTGGAACTGCTGATGTGGCTGGCGGCGCGCGGCGCGCTGGGCGACAAGGTGCGGCAGGTGCATCGGAACTATCACATTCCGATTTCGAATACGGCGGCGGGGACCTTGGCGTTGGAGTGTCGTTGATGCTGGCGGCAGGTGCCGCGGGTTGATGGAGGGTCGCTGCGGCGGCCCGTTCTTTTCTTAGCGCCGCGTCCAGTCGTTGAATCTTGACGACTTTGGTGGAGAGGGAAGGGGGTGTATCCGGTTGCGGTTTCGGAATTGCTTGTGAGAATGTGAGAGCAATCTGAACCAACCATGTGTAGACCTCTAACGGCCTCTAACGGGGTAGAGGTTAGAGCCCGCCGGGGGAGTCAGTCTCTACCCGCGTCAGCGGATTCGTTCAACCTATTTTCCTCAGTTAACCCGTTGGCATGGCGGCTGGTGGTGAGCCTCGCGGGC
>OEIU01000034.1_pt1 | contig 121894 bp, 107 predicted proteins | sample 1539221 | NCBI WGS metagenome assembly OEIU01 (sample SAMN03792071, study PRJEB22550) | activated sludge metagenome | feature: wastewater treatment plant; material: activated sludge; isolation source: Wastewater treatment plant of a petroleum refinery complex | place: Argentina: Zarate... | reverse complement strand
CGATCGTGATAACCAACTGACTTTGTTCGATTCTTAACCGGACACTAGTGGGCTTTAGCCTGACTTTCCGGAAAGAGGCCGGCTGAAGCCGGCCCCACAGTAAGACGGGATCCGCTACCGCTGAGAAAATCTTCACAGACGCCGCGACCGCACCGACACGATAATTCCAGCCCCTCTTCCGCAGGGAAATCCGGATGGACCGGCTCGGCGCCCTACTGAAAATCTTCGGCATCGTGATGCTGTCTTCGGCACTGCTCGAAGCGCTCGTCCTGCGCTTCGTGTTCAAGCGCCGCTACGACTGGCGCTCTTCGCTGGCCTCGTTCGTCACGCTGCTCGGGCGCGGCTTCTCCGATTTCGTACCGCTCGCGATCGCGATGCCCGGGGCGTACTGGCTGTATCAGCACCGGCTCTTCGAACCGGAGAAGCTCGGCGCCTGGTCGTTCGTGATTCTCTTTTTCGGACTGGAGTTCGTGTACTACGGGTGGCATCGCATCAGCCACCGCTCGCGCTGGTTCTGGACCCATCACGCGGTGCATCACTCGCCCAACGATTTCAATCTGTCCGCGGCATACCGCCTCGGCTGGACGTCGCGGATCATGGGCACGTATGTGATCTTCTCGCCGCTCGCCGCTCTGGGGTTCGAACCGAAAGTCATCTTCACGGCCTACAGCCTGAACCTCGCCTACCAGTTCTGGATCCATGCGGACTGGATTCCGCGACTCGGCCCGCTCGAAGGCATCCTCAACACGCCGTCCGCGCATCGCGTGCATCACGGCGCCAATGTCGAATATCTGGACGCGAACTTCGGCGGCGTGCTGGTCGTTTTCGATCGGCTGTTCGGTACGTATCGGCCGGAACGCGACGACGTTCCCGTGCGCTTCGGGCTCGTCAAACCGCTGCACAGCTACAACCCGCTCAGGATCGCGTTCCACCAGTTCGGTCCGCTGTTTCGCGACCTGGCGTCGGCGCGCAGCGTGCGCGAAGTGATCGGCTATCTGTTCGGTCCGCCAGGATGGCGGCCGGATGGCCGTGGCGAAACGACGGAGGAATTGCGTCGCCGGGCGGCGCTGGCGAGCGCCAGCCCGGCTTCCGAATAGACTCCTGCGGAGCCTAATTGCCTCTGGTCTGATCCCCTCCTCCGCGCAGCGGGGAGGAGGGGTCAGGGTGGGGGCCTCTTGCTGTGGGGCCGGCTTCAGCCGGCCTCTTCAATCAGAGTCAGGCTGAAGCCTGACCTACAGAAACCCCCACGGCTCGCTTCGACCTCATCTCAATCATCTGGCGTCTACTGGAGTTGACGCTCAGTGATTCCAGCGCACCGCCAGGCTGTAGTTGCGCGGTTCGCCGATATCCGCATAACCCCACAGCGAACGGTTGTAGCGCTCGTCGAAGACATTGTTGACGTTCACCGAGACGGACCACTGTTCGTTGAACGAATACCGCGCCATGAGATCGATCAGCCAGTACGCAGGCTGCGCCTGGCGCACGGGGATTCCCGGATCGTTCATGCTGATGTCGAAGTCGTAGTACGTCCCGCTCTGCCAGCGCGCGCTGCCGCCGACGGTCAGGCCCGACAGCAGATTCACGGGCCGGTAGCTCGTGGTGAGCTTGAACACGTCGTCGGGGATGTACGTCGTGCGGACGTTGCCGTCCTTGTCTTCGGCGGTGTTGTGGGTGAAGCCGCCGCTGATGTCCCAGTTCGGCGTCACGGCGCCGGCGATTTCGACTTCGTAGCCCTTCGTCTCGATGCCGTCGACGCTCATGTAGATCCACTCGCCGTTCGGCAGCATGCCCTGGTTGGCCCACTCGGCGACGTTGTCCTTGTTGGCTTCGTACACCGCGGCGGAGATGTTCAGCCGGTTGTCGTGGAAGGCCAGCTTCACGCCGAGTTCCTTGTTGGTGCCGTCGGTGGGATCGAGCAGGTTGCCGTCCGCGCCGTAATACGTGCCGGGCAGGAAGATGCTGGTGTAGCTGGCATACAGCGAGGCGAAGTCGTTCAGGTCGTAGACGACGCCGAAATACGGCGTGAACACGTCGCTGCGTTTTGCGGAGCTGATCCGCTCGCCGGTGAAGGCATCGTCGGAGTCGAGCTTCCAGAAACTGAGCCGTCCGCCCGCCATCACCTTCAGCGGATCGGCGATGCTGAAGCGCAGCGTGCCGTAGAAGCCGCCCTGCGTGGAGGTATCGACGTTGCCGTAGACGCTCGTCGGCGACGACATGTCGGGCGCGGGCACGACCACGTCATCCAGCGTCGCCGGCAACACATCGAAGTAGCTGCTCAGCAGGGTGAATTCGTTGCGCGCCGCGTTGTAGCCGACGACGACGTCATGCTCGCGACCGAACAGGCCGAAATCGCCGGTGGCCACGAGGTTGAAGCTTTGCGTGATCGACTTGCGATCCGAGTGCAGCGCATTCGGCGTGTTCCAGGGATCGACCAGCTCCAGCGTCTGCGGATCGACGTAGGAACCCAGGGTGGCATTCAGCACGTCGATCGTCGCTTCGGCATAACGATAGGCGCTGCGCACCCGCCAGCCATTGTCGAAGCGATGATCGACTTCGGGCATGACGCTCCATTCGGTCATCTCGCGATACGACCAGGGCTGGCCGGTGGAGAACGAGATGTCGTGATCGATCAGCGTACCGTCGCTGTAGTAGGCAGGATTCGAATTCCAGTTGTAGACGCCGGCCCACTTCGACTGCACGCGATCGACGGCGAGCGACAGCTTCGTGCCCTGCTCGAACTGCTTGTCGACGATGCCGTAGACCACGTTCTTGCGACGATCGTAACGATCCAGGAACGACTCGTTGTAGAGGCCCGCGGTGACGAAGCGGCCGCGCACGCTGCCATCGTCGCTCAGCGGTCCGGCGACGTCGCCTTCCGCGCGCCAGGTGTTCCAGTTGCCGCCGCTCAGCATCAGGCCCGCCCGCAGGTCATTCGTCGGACGCTTGCGGATCATGTTGACGGTCGCGGACGGTTCGCCGAGGCCGCTCATGATGCCGGCCGCGCCCTTGAGCACTTCGACGCGCTCGGCGATCACCGGGTCGATGCCCTGACTGATGGAACCGGAATACGTGAGGTTCGCCGGCGTGGTGATCATGCCGTCGACCTGCACGCCGGTGTCGAGCTGGAAGCCGCGCACGTAGATGATGCTGTCCTCCGACGCATCGCCGACCTTGCTGACGCCGGGCACGTGGTCGAGCAGCTGTTCCATGTCGACCAGACCTTTGTCCTCGATCATCTGTTCGGTGATGACCGTGACACTCTGCGGCGTTTCGCGCAGGGTCATGGTGATGCCGGTGGCGCTGTTCATGGATTGGGTCGTATAGCTGCCGGTCACGACGACTTCTTCCACGATGTCTGCATCGGTTGCAGCGATGCAGACGAAGGGGGTCAGGCCGGCCAGGGCCACGACCCAGGGTTTCCTGGTGTTCATTTCGGAGCGATTCCTGTTGTCAATCAATTACCTGCGCGAAGGGACGCGGATTGTAATTGATAATGACTCTCATTTCGATGTTCTGGACCTCGCCGTCCCCCGGACGAGGGAAAGACCGGAACGCCGGATGGAGGGAGGAACCTCCCGTTCGAAACCGCTGCGCTTCAGGCCAGGCCGGCCGCGATGTTGACGGCCATCGCCAGCAGCGTGGTGTTGAAGAAAAACGCAAACACCGCGTGCACCAGCATCAGCCGGCGCATGACGGTCGATGCGATCGCGACGTCGGAGGTCTACCCCGTCGCGCCGACCGTGAACGAGAAATACATGAAGTCGGCATAGCCCGGACGGAACTTCTCGCCGGGGAACTGCAGGCAGGGCGCGCTCGGGTCGGAGCGCGTCGAATAGTATTCGTGCGCATAGTGCAGGGCGAACGACGTGTGCACGAACAGCCACGGCTGGCAATCGCGCGCAGCCTGCTGCTTCGGTCAGAATAGATTCGCCGTTCGCTGTACGCGCATCCCACAATCTTCGCCCATGACCACGCCCGCATCGACGACGCCGCTGGAGTTCGCACTGTTCCGCATTCTCGGCAACAGTCTGCCGCCGCGGCACGGCGCGGACGAGATGCTGGCGCATCTGCGCTTCACGCTCGAACACGAACCCGAACTGCCGGGCTGTCGCAAACACTGGGTGCTCAACCGCATTGCCGATGCGGAAGTCGAAGCAACCTGCCTCGATCTCATCCGTCGCGCCGGACACGAATGCATCCGCCTGCCCTTCGAGATGCATCGCTACGCGCAGCACTTCAACGACCTCTCCGATCTGCCGCCCGGCGTCGAACGCATCGATCCGAACCACAGCGATGTTGCGTTCGACGCCTCGAGCTTCGCGATCGAATGGAAATACCGTCGCAAGAACCTGTATGCGATCGGCCTGAACGAAGCGCGCAACATCGCGCTCGACACCGGCCGCGCCATCGCGCGCTGGACGCTGCCGTGGGACGCGGCCTGCTTCATCACGCGCGATGCCTGGACACAGGTTCGCCAGCTTGCCGCGAGTGACGCGAACGCGCTGCACCTGGTCGTCCCGCTGCTGCGCATCCGCGAGAACACCGCATTGCTGCGCGCGGGTTCGGTTTCGGCCAGCCTGACTGAGCCGCAGCTCGGCTTTCGCGACGACAGCCAGGCGCGCTTCGACGAAAGCCTGCGCTACGGCAATCTCAACAAGGCGGCATTGCTGAAAAGTCTCGGCGTGCCCGGGCCGTGGCACGCGTGGCGCACCGCTTCGTGGGACGTGCAACCCGGCGCCGTCAGCCCGGAGCGGAATCGCTTCGTGCAAGGCGCGTGGGTCGCGCGTCTGGCCTCGACGACCGAGGAACGCATCGAAGGCAACGAACGGCTGCGCTGGCGGTCGCGCTTCGAAGGCGTCGAGCGACTGTGCCGGCAGCTCGATGCGCGCCTGGTCGCCGCACACAATCCGCCGGGACGACTGCTCTGTTACGACGACGCGATGCTCGCAGATGCAGTCGGTCACCCGCGCACAGCCTCGCTCATTGCGCAGGCCAGAGCCGCACTGCAGCGACCGTTGCCCAGCGTGCGCGACAAGACGGGCTGCGCCGCCAGCGGCGATCCCGCCGACTATCTGAGCATTGCGCCGTACTTCCATGTCGATGCAGCCGGCGTCGTGCAGCACCTCGATGGAGAGCGCAACGACGCAGCCACCCGCGACACCGTTGCAAGTCTCGCCAACGATCGCGCCGCGCTCGACCGACTGGTGTCCGATGCCTGCGTCACCGCCCTGGCCGGCACGATCGGCAACGATCGCACGCTGCTGGAACATGCCGCGCGCATGTTGCGGACGTGGTTCATCGCGCCCGATACACGCATGAATCCGCACATGCGGTTCGCGCAGGTCACGCCCCGGAACATGCAATCGGGCAACGTCTGGGGCATCGTCGACTTTCGCGGCTTCTGGCCGCTGCTGGATGCCATCACGCTCACGACGCGCGCCGGCCTGTTGAGCGATGCCGAACAACGGACATTGAAGGGCTGGTTCGAGGCCTTCCTCGACGACGTCGATGCACGCAACATCGGACGCGAGCCGAACAACATCGCGGTCTGGAACGATCTCGTCGTCGCGGCGCTGGCGGCGTTCGTCGGCCGGCACGTCCGCGCGGCAGACGTGCTGTCCGATCTGCCGCTGCGCTTCGCGACGCAACTCGGCGCATTTGCGGTGCCGATCCACGAATTGCAGCGCACCCGTCCGCTGCACTACGGACTCTTTCTCGCCCAGGGCCTGATCAACAACGCGTGGCTCGGCTGCCGCCTCGGCATCGACCTGTGGGCCTGTACGGCCTCGCAGCACCGCAGCATCGCGATGCTGTTGCGCTTTCTGGCGTTGAACAGACGCATGCTGGCGGATCATGCGGACGACGCCGATGGCTTCGATCGACGACTTGCGGCCGCCTGCGCGCAGGTGCCGGCCGATGCGGTGCACGCCGAGGCTCTCGACGAAGTTCACGCACTACTCGGCGAATCCACAGACGCGGGTTGCGACGACATGAGCGACGGCATGGCTCCGTTCTTCGCTGCGTTTGGCGCTGTGACGCGAGGAAAGCAGTAGCGTCCGCTCGTGAACCGATGCCATCGGCAAATCCGATGGCACGCACCAATATTCTTCGCTTGCTGCACCTGCCGACGACTCCTACCTTGTCGTTGCAGTCCACGCATGCTTCGCACGCGATCTCGCGTGAGATCGGTCGGGACTGCGTGGAGGTTCAGCATGAGCACAGCAACGACGGCACGTCGACAGCAAGCAGCGATCTCGCCCTCTCTCCCGAACCGGCCTCTCACAGGCGTCATCCCGAACGACGCTCGCACCCGGCCAGCAGCGAATCGGGACGCCACTCAAGACGATGACGGATTCTCCGTCAACCCGCTGTGGATGATCACCGTCGCGTTTGCCATCCTGTTCGGTGCGCTTGCGATCGGCGCGATGAGCTGAGGGCATCCGCGCACGCAGCGCTCGCCGCCCGTCGCCGAATTGACAAGCGAAGGGAATTCGCGCGAAGTATCGGCACCTGCGATGGATACCGAGCTCGCACGAACTTTTCTCGTGGTGGTCGCGACCGGCAGCTTCGTGAATGCCGCGGAGCGGCTGCACGTCACGCAGTCGACGGTGAGCGCTCGAATCCAGCGACTGGAGAGCACGCTCGGCGCCGAACTCTTCGTCCGCAACAAGGCCGGCACGGCGTTGACCGCTGCCGGCCGGCAGTTCCAGCGTCACGCGAGCGCATTGACCCGCATCGTCGAACAGGCGCGCCAGGAAATCGGTACGGTCAGCAACTTCGGCCACACGCTCACCATCGGCGGCCGCATCGGACTGTGGGAAGACCTGCTGTTGCGCTGGCTGCCGGCCTACGCCCGGTCCGCACCGGACGTTTCGGTACGCGCGCTCATCGGCTTCGAAGAAGATCTCATGCAGGCGCTGATCGAGGGACGCGCACACATCGGCGTGATGTACGCGCCGCAGGCGCGGCCGGGACTGACGATCGAGACGCTGCTGGAAGATCGGCTGATCATGGTGTCAACGCAGCCGGAAGCGAGCGGCGAACCGGATCGCGACTATGTCTACGTCGACTGGGGCCCGGAATTCCTCGCACATCACAGCCTGGCGTTTCCGAACTTCGGCGGCAGCACGCTGAACGTGAACATCGGCTGGCTGGGGCTGCAGCACATCCTGGCGCATGGCGGCGCCGGATATTTCCCCGAGCGACTGATCCGGGAACACGAACTCGCCGGCCGCTTGCATCGCGTCGCCAGTGCGCCGGAGTTCCGCCTGCCTGCGTATCTGTGCTTTCCCGCAAAGGTGGACTCGCAACCGGTATCGCTCGCGCTCGATCTCATACGACGTGTTGCAGCAGAGGAAATCGGCGCAGCATGAGCGTGCCAGCCCGAACAGCAGACGCTACGCCGACAATCTTCCATCCATCATCATCTGAAAGTTCTCGACGTAGAACTTCCGGCGATCGCTCTCGCTCAGGTCGCCGAAGGTGCGCTCGAAACGCCCGATGGGATCATCCGTGCCTTCCGGATGCGGATAGTCGCTGGAGAACAGGAACAGATCGGCGCCGGCGTCGCGAATCATGCGACCGACGTCCTCTCCCGGGAAGGGCGTGAACCGCACGGCTCGCCGGATGTAGTCGGACGCCTTCATCGGCAGCGACGCCACCGACTCGTCCGTGCGCTTGAAGATCTTCTGGCTCATATCGAGCGTCCGCAGGTATTCCGGCACCCAGCCGGCACCGAGTTCGATCACGCCCGCGCGCAGCGCCGGGAACCGTTCGAACACGCCGTCGAACACCAGCGCGGTGAGGAACTGCTGCGGAGCGATCGACAGCACCATGAAATCGCGCACGCGCAGGTTCTCGCCCTGTTCCGCACCGGTGATGTCCTTCGGGCGCGGCTTGCCGTTGTTCTCGTACGCCGCGATCTTGATTGCGCTGTTCGGCCCGACGTGGAGCATGAAGGGCAGATTCAGCTCGCTCAACGTCCGCCATACCGCATCGAAATCGGGATGGCCCGGCGAGCGATCTTCGACCGGCATGGCAGGGATCCAGAACGCGCCGCAGCCCAGCCGGGCGCCTTCGCGCAGTTCTTCCACGCAGCGTTGCGGATCCGCGAGCGACAACTGACCGACGGCGATCAGTCGCGCGTCCCCGCCGCAGAACTCCGCCATGGCGCGATTGTGCGCGCGGATTCCGCCGTAGCGCACATCCATGTCCGCGTGCTGCAGATACTGGCTGCCGGAGAACGTGGAGAACACGAGCTGCCGGGCAAAACCCAGGTCATCCAGCGCACGGCTGCGTTCGCGCGGATCGAAGGCGCCGTAGGCATTCCAGCCCTTCACGCCCTTCACGACGTCGCGCGGCGTTTCGCCGCTGCGCGCCCGCTGCTGCTGCCTGTCGACGGCGTCGTGAATGAAGTCGTAACTCTTGGTCCCCGACTTGGCCAGACTGAGTTCCGGCAACCGTTCGCGGATCGTCGGATCGGCGTGCCGCGCGATCCAGTCGACCGTTTCCATGATGTGACTGTCTGCATCGCAGCACAGGTGATGAGTCGCGTAGGTCATGATGCGATCCTGCATGAAGTGACGCACGGGGAGCGCAGGACGCTAGAACGCAGTGCCGATCCTGTCAATTGACATGGCAACGATCGGCATGCCGGAACGATGGAGAACTGTGAAGGACCGGGCGCCTGATGGACCCGCCTCGGGACGGTGTCAGAACGCCTTCTGTCTCAGCTTCTTCACCGCCGAATCGCGCGGCTTGCCCTGATCCGGCCAGCCGCCCGCCGGGCGCTTGCTGTCCAGCGCTTTCTTCATGGTGTCGGCCCAGCTCACTTTTGCGGGCGCAGTCGCTTTCTTGCGGGTCGATTTCTTTCTGGCTGCCGTCATGATGGTCCTCCTCGCGTGATCGGAAACTCGCGGCATCGCTGGCGAACGACGCGCCTCCTGGCTGAACAGCGCGCGGTCAGTGCTGTTGCTGGCTTCTCAGCGCCTGAATCTGCGCAAGCGGCAAACCTGAAACCGAGGCGATCTGCCCATCGTCGAGCAGGCCCTGGGCCAGCAGGTTGTTTGCCATCTCCAGCATGGCTTTCTCGATGCCTTTCTCGATGCCTTCCTGCATTCCCTTCTGCGCGGCTTTTTCCAGTGCGGTGGCGATGTAGCTGCTCATGGTGTCCTCCTCCTGCGGATAGCGTCGCTCGAACGCCTGGCGCTCATTGTTGTCCAGGGCGGTGTAGATGTCGACGAACTCAAGATACTTGATCTGCTTGTCGGGATTCTGCTCCAGGCTTCTCAAACCGCGGATGGCGCTGGCGTAGATGGCCAGCTTCAGCTCGGCGGGCCAACGCATGTTGGGCAGGTTCAGACGGGCAACCAGGTTCGGGCTTTCCAGATGCTGCTCCGCAGGCATCTCGGGCAGAACCGCCTGAATGTAGCGGAACTGCAGATAGCGGAAGTATTCGTTGCCCAACGCGAGCTGGTTGCCGCGGTTCCGGACGGACTTCAGGAAGATCACGACGGGCACCACGCGATCCGTTGCCAGCAGTTCGGCGATCTCCAGGCAGTAACGCGCCAGTTTGTGGGTGGAGAACTGGCGCGGATCGGTCTGCTGCTCGATTACGAACAGTAGCGCCTCGCGACGGCCGTCCGGCCATTCCAGCAGCAGGGGAATATCGAGTTCGTAGAACCGGTCGCTGAGCCGGTCCTTCAGCTGTTCCTGGCGGATGGGCGTGAAGCGGACCGCGTCATCCAGATGGGCTGCTTCTTCCGGCGCGAACAGCTGCAACGCCTGCAACGGGTAATCGAGGATCAGGTTCTTGAAGTTCTGATCGTGACTGGACATGCGGGCCTCCCTGCCTGCGATGCGATACTGTATTAATGTACAGTTCTCGCCACGGAGCATGCAAGAACCCGGGATGTGGCGAACCAGCGGCGCAGATGCCGCGGGGGAATCGCCTGTCGAACAGCGCAGCGCTTCTTCACCCGACGTAGAACATCGTCTTCGCCAGCAGCACGATCGCGATCATGTGACAGAAGACGCTGACGTGGATGATCAGCGAACGACGCGCGGTCATCCGGCCGCTGCGCATCCAGGTGATGGCGCGAATGAAGTGACCGAGCACGCTCAGCGCGAGCACGATCTTGATCGTCAGCAGCGTGCCCAGCACGCTGCCGCCCGGATGCGCCAGCACCGCGCGATATTGCCAGGCGAGTCCGAGCCCGGCGCCGTACAGCACCAGCAATACGAACGGCATCAGGCGACGCGCGCGCGCACCGACCGCACGCTCCACTTCGCGCATTGCCTCGGCGCTTGCGTGTTTGCGCGCGCCACGCAGGATCAGCACTTCGAAGAACACCGCGCCGACGAAGATCAGCGCGGCGAACAGATGCAGGACGACCAGGACGGGATAGCGCATGAGCAGTGTCGACGAGGGCTTCCGGCGGACACAGGATGCCGAAGCCGTATCGATGCGCCCCTGATCCAGGTCAGGCGGAAGGCGGAAACCCGGGGAGGCAACAACTACACATGTACGACCCGGCCCCCACCTGCCCTCCCCCGCAAGCGGAGGAGGGGCAAGAACAGAAGGCCAGGTGGCTGGAGCGGCGTCCGGTCGCAGACGACGACAGCGACCGGCGCATCCTGCGACGCTGCTATCCTCGCCGGATCATAAAGAACGGAGAGCGACGGCCATGCCCAACTATCGCAGGATGTTTTTCGACGATCCGAAAGCGTTCTTCGAGAGCTACTCGATCAACCTGCCCGGCAATCCCGAGGAAGCGGGCAAGATCGGGAAAATGGAACTGATGCAGAGCACGTTCAAACCCATCGAGGGCGCCAAGTCGCATCTCATGGGAACCTCGCACTCGAAGTCCTTTCACAAGTTCAAACAGGCGAAGTCTTCGGTGCACGTGAGCGCGCTCGCGCACAATGCGGCGTGGCAGGTCGATGAAGCGCAGAAGAAGGCGACGCTGATCGTGCGAACCTCGGCAGCCTCGACCAACAGGCTGTCGGACGACGACCGGGCCAGCATGCACTGGTTCCTCTGTCTGATGCTCCCGTGGATCCAGAACGGCGTGGCCACGATGCAGCTGCGCAAGGAATCGCGCGCCGACGCGTTTTTCACCGGGCAGATGAACGGCTGCTCCTTCGTGGTGACTGGCGATCCGCGTGAACCCTATGTCAGTCACATCAACTGCGATGACGCCGGCGAGTACGAAGACAAGTACCAGCAGGTCCTGAAGGACTCCGGCGTGAAGACGAAGAACGCGCTGCGTCTCGGGCGCGAGGACTACAAGCTGGACGCCGGCGGCATCTCGCGCGAGGAGACAGCGATCGAACAGCAGCTGGCGGCCCGGAACCGCAAGCTCACGGGCATCGTCTCGGACACCCTGTGCTTCGTCATGGGCCGGCGCGTCGAGGGCAAGTGGGAATTCTTCTATCAGCGGGTCATCACGCAGAGCTACCATCACAAGGCGCGCCTGGGCCGCGCGGGCGGACTGATCAAGTTCGTCGGCCGCGACAATCGCCAGATCGACAGCACGGCCGTCTATCGCGCCATCACGCCGTACACGCGGCTGTGGCCAGACGGCATGGGCCGCCTCACGACGTGAACGGGTTGTCCCGATGTCGCAGCGTTGAAAGCCCGGTAAGCTGCAGCCCGGCATGATGAAGAGATGAGGAGACAGCGATGAGCACGAACCAGTCCGCAACCGACAAGCAAGAATTACCGAAATGGATCGTCGACCACCTGCGTCGCTACGCAGAGTCTCCGGAGAAGGGCCATCTGTGGGATGGCACCGCCGTCGGCGGATATGCCGATACGCCGACGCTCCTGCTCACCACGACCGGCCGCAAGTCGGGCCGGCAACTGACCATGCCGCTCATTTACGGCAAGGACGGCGATCGCTACGTCATCGTTGCCTCGAAGGGCGGCGCACCGCAGCACCCGGCCTGGTACCTGAACCTGCACGACAACCCGCAGGTCGGCGTGCAGGTGATCGCAGACAGATTTCCCGCCGTCGCGCGCACCGCCACCGGCGAAGAACGCGAACGGCTGTGGAAAATGATGTCGGCCATCTATCCGCCCTACCCCAGCTACCAGCAACGGACCGATCGCGAGATTCCGGTGGTGGTGCTCGAGCGAAAGCGATGAAGTGACGTCCGTCAGCCGAACGTCAGCTTGCCCTTCATCACGGTCCAGTGACCCGGGAAGGAACAGAAGAAGGTGTAGTCGCCGCCCTTCTTCAGCTTCGAAGTCGGAAAGCGCACGCTCGTCGATTCACCGCCGCCGATGAGCTTCGTGCTGGCAATGACCCGGGCGTCGTCCTTGGGCAGGTAGCCTGCCGCTGCACCGGCAGCCGTGCCTGCAGTCGCGACCGGCTGGAATGCGGAGGTTTCCGTCAGCACCCAGTTGTGTCCCATGGCCGCCGCGGGCAGCTTGCCCGTGTGCTTGAGCGTCAGCTGGACCTCGGTGCAATCCGCGGCCAGCGCGATGCGATCGAGGTTGAACTTCATCGCGTCGTTGCCCTCGATGCTCACGTCGCAGGTCTTGGCGGATGCGACGCCGGCTCCGAGGCCGAGCGCCACCAACATCAGTCCGCCGAGCAGGGTCTTCGATGCAATCATCATGTCACCTCTGAAAGATAAGGAGAGCGCGGAAGCTAGCATTGTTGTGCGGTTGCAGGTATCCGCTGCTTCCCGCAAGCGACTAGGCACTGCCGCTGACATCCATCGACGCACCGCTCGCGGCGACACCGAAATCCCACCCGAGGAATCCCGGATGGATTCCGGCGCGACGGTCCGCACACTCGCCGCCTCATGCGCGTCGCCATTCTCCTGCCAGAAACGAATTGCTTTCCGGACCTCGAACAGCATGTGTTCGATTTCACGAATCGGCTCGGCCGCTACTGTGCATCGATCACGTCCTGTTCGATCGCCATCGAGCCTGCGCCGGCGCAGTCGTCGCGACAGCCGGACTTCGCCGTGAAACTGACATTGCAGGTCTTCGGCGAAACCCTGCAGCTGATAGCGCGAGCGCCGACACAGGCATCGGATGACGCCCTGACCCGCGCGCTCGAGGAGATCTTCCACCAGGCGCTGGCGCGGCTCGAACCGATCTCGCAGAACCATTCCGGCTGCGGTTGCGGACTCGGCACCGAGATCTGCGCACCCTCGAACTGCAAGGGCAACTGATCCAGGTCAGGGCGCCGCCAGCGGCCGGACCGCACACTGGCGCCATGACGATCACTCAGTCCCCGCCGCCGGGGCAGGCAGACACCGCCGGCTTTGCAGCGGATTCCTCACGAACGCGCGGCTTCGCCCTGTTCGAGTATGGATTCCGTCCGTTCTTCCTGCTGGCCGGGCTCTATGCGCTCACTGCGGTTCCGCTGTGGCTGTGGGTGTATTCGCACGGCGTGGCTGTGCTGCCCGGCCTGCCACCGCACCTGTGGCACGGCCACGAGATGCTGTACGGATTCATCGTCGCAGCGATTGCAGGATTCCTGCTCACCGCGGTGCCGAGCTGGACCGGATCGCGCGGCTTCGGCGGCAGGCCGCTGATCCTGCTCGTCGCGGTGTGGCTTGCCGGGCGCGGTGCGATGGTCACCGCGGCCTGGCTGCCGACATGGCTGGTCGGCGTCGCCGAACTTGCATTTCTTCCCGCGCTCGCTGCCCTGCTCGCGCCGCCGCTCGTGCGAGGCGGCAACCGCAACACGCCCCTGCTCGCCGTCATCGGCGTGCTGTGGCTGGCCGACGTGGCGTTCATCGTCGCGATGCGCTCGACGGATGCACTGCTCGCGCAGCGCGCGCTGCGGCTCGCCATTGACGTCATCCTGATTCTCGTGACCGTCATCGGCGGCCGCATCGTTCCTGCCTTCACGGCGAATGCGCTGCGCCGGCGCGGCGAGACGATACAGATCGTCGTGCGTCCGTGGCTCGATCCGCTCGTCATCGCGATCATGGTGGCCATCGCCATCGTCGATGTCGGCTGGCCGGATTCGCACCTGGCTGGCGTGCTCGCAGCCATCGCCGCCGGTGCGCACGCGCTGCGATTGTCTGGATGGCGCGTGCGGCGAATCTGGCGCGAGCCGATCCTGTGGGTACTGCACGTGGGCTATGCCTGGATGCCGGTCGGTCTCGCCCTCAAGGCCGTGTGGGTGCTCACCGGCATGCCGTGGAGTGCGCAGTGGCTGCATGCCCTCACGCTCGGCACCTTCGGCACGATGATTCTCGCAGTGATGACGCGCGCCTCGCTCGGCCATACGGGACGGCCTCTCGTCGTCAGCCGCACGACCGCACTGTCGTACGTCGTCCTCACCGCGGCCGTTGCGGTGCGCGTGTGGGCGCCGGCCATCGCCGACTACTTCGATACCGTTCTCGTCGCGGGCGCGCTCTGGGCGATGGCATTCGCACTCTATCTCGCGGTGTATGCGCCGATCCTGTGGTGCGCGCGAGCCGACGGCAAACCGGGCTGACTGCCGGAAGGATGCACCTCCATGTTCACCGCATTCATGATCACGCTGCGCGAAGGCATCGAAGCCTTTCTGATCGTGGCCATCACCCTGACCTATCTGCGCAAGACCGGACGCGCATCGCTGAGCCCGGCCGTCCATGCCGGAGTCGTCGTGGCGCTCCTCGCCAGCTATCTCGCGTCGCTGTGGTTCGCACGCGCGGACAACCAGCCGTTGTGGGAAGGCGTGCTCGCGCTCGTGACGGCGATCCTCGTCGCGACCTTCACGGGGCAGGTGCTGCGCACGTCAAAGCACCTGCGACGCGACATCGAGAACCGCATCGAGGAAGCCGCGGTGCGCCCCGGGAACTGGGCGGCGCTCGGCATCTTCGCCTTCACCGTGCTGATGATCACGCGCGAAGGAATGGAAGCTGCACTGCTGCTTAGTTCGACGTACGTGCAAACGTCCATGCGGCCGTTCTTCTTCGGTGCGCTGCTCGGACTATTGGGCGCGGCGACGCTCGCCGTGCTGTGGGGCCGCTTCGGTCATCGCGTCGATCTCGGACGCTTCCTGCAGGTCACGGCCGTCTTCCTGCTGCTCTTCGTCGTGCAATTGCTGGTGTACAGCTTCCACGAACTGACCGAATCGGGACTGCTGCCGATCGACAACGGCTACTGGCATCTCACGACCGAGCCGTACGGTCCGGAAGGTCCCTATGGCCAGTGGCTGACCTATGCGCTGGTGCTGCTGCCGCTGGCGTGGCTCGCCTGGACGTCGCTGCGGTCTGCACAGGCGCAGCCCGAGCTGCGCGCGCCGAAGGAAACGCCGTAGAGACCCGTTGCGACCGCAATCGACAGGCCGACGCGGAATGCAGGCGATTCACGAAGTGACATGCACTCAGCGCCTGTACGACGCCAGTGCGGCATCGTCGAGTCCGACACGCGCGAGCAGCACTGCGTAGCGAGGATCCGTTCGCAGAACGGCCAGTCGCGGATCGTTGCGCAGAAAGATCAGGCAGTTCGAGCGCTTCTCGACGGCCTCGTTCAGCAGCGCGATCGCGCGCTCGCTGTCGTCGATGCTCAGATAGGCTGCCGCCGACTCGTAAGGACAGGTATAGGTACCGGCGCTGGCAGCCTTGGCGAGCAGCGGCAGCACCTTCTCCTTCTGCCCCGCATGACCGTACGCCTGGGCCAGCATGATCAACGCGACGGGCGAACCATCCATCTGCGCACCGCGCTCCGCCAGCGCCACCGCGCGTTCCAGATCGCCGGCGATGTAGGCGCCGACGCCCGCGCCCGAATAGAGCACGCCGATGTCCGGGTGCTGTCTGATTTTTTCCTCCACCCAGGTTCGCGCCGCCGCGCTTTCTCCCACCATGAACAGCGCCCAGTTGCCCCAGTCCGCCATTTCCGCGTTGAGCGGATCGAGCCGGTTGGCGGCGGCCAGCGCGTGTTTCACTTTCTCTGCATCGCCCAGGCCGGAGTAGTAGAGCGCAAAACCGAGTTCGGTCTGCGCCAGCCTCGGGTCGCTGCGCTTCGCCTTGTTCAACGCGATCCAGGCATCTTTCCAGCGCCAAGCCATGACGTAGGTGAGACCGAGCGATGACCACACCTCGGCAGAGTCGGGACGCAGTTCCTGCGCTGCCGCGAGCGAATCGACCACGGCAGGCATCATGCTGGCCGGCGGCTCGAAGTACACGAACAACTGCCGGTAGGCATCGCTTCTGGCGATGTAGGCGTCGAAGAAATTCGGGTCCAGCGCGATGGCCTGATCGAACAGGCCGATCGCGCGCGGCAGGGATTCCTGATTGAGCAGTTCCAGCTCGTGCGTGCCGGCCACGTACAACTCGTACGCCTTGAGGTTGGTCGTGGGAAATTCCTTCAGGGCGCGCCGCTCCTCGGCGAGGATCGCCACCTTCAGCGAATCCGACACGGCGGCGGCGATCTGCGATTGCATGGCGAACAGATTCGTGTCGTCGGTGCGGCCTTCGTAGTCCTTGTCCCAGACCAGCCGTCCCTCTTTCAGATCCTCCAGTTCCGCGGTGATGCGCAGCGCATTGCCGCCGGAGATGCTCACAACGCCATCGAGAACGTACTGCACCTCCGGCAACTGGCTGCGGATGTGCCCGTGCGACTTGTCGTCCTTGAACGAGAATGCCGAAGGCGTCGGGACGACTCTCAGTCCGGAAATCTTGCGCAGGTTGCGGATCACTTCCCGCGTGACCTGATCGGCGAAGGGTTGCCATGTGTCAGACGCGTCGGCGGACACATCGAACGGCACGACGAGAACATAGGGCGCACCAGCATCCGCCGGCGCGTCGGCAGGCCCGAACCGGACCCACGCGAACAGCGCGACGGCGAGAAGCGCCACGACGGCGATGGCCAGCGGCATGCGCCATGCTCGCGCAGCCGGTTTGCGGGCCTGTTCCGTTGCGAGCGACGGCGCCTTGTTCGCCTGGGGACTCGCCACGTCATCGGCGATTTCGCTGACCGGCGCGATGAATTGATAGCCGCGGCCGCGGATCGTCTGGATCGTCTTCTGCAGCTCGCCGCTGTCACCGAGGATCTTGCGGGCGTTCTTGACGTGATTGCTCAGCGTCGTATCGGAAACCTCGCGTCCCTCCCAGACTTCCTGGAACAGCTCTTCCCGGGAAAGAACGCGGTCGCGATGCCGGATCAGGTAGACCAGCAGGTCGAAGACCTTGGGCTCCACCGCAATCGGCACCTCTCCCGTGCTGATCCGGTATCGGGCGGTGTCGATGACGTATTCGGCTACCCGGTACTTCATGCTGAGCCGATCTCTTGTTCACTCCTGCGGTCCGCGCCGCATCGGAACGATAGCAGGCTCGCCTGCTGCATCGTTATCGAAACACTATCGAAAGATCAGTCCGCCGAGCATGCCGGAGCGTGCGGCGCACGCGAATCTCATGAGTAAACAGAATCGGGATAAGCACGCTCGTGCTCGCGGCATGGGCGCGAGCATCACCCGCAGGGACGTCATCAACGGCGCGATGCACGCGACAAGGCCGGAGAGCCTCGGGGCGAGGCAGCGCGACTTACGCAGTCCGCGGGATGAACCATGCAAGACGTTGCATCGGAACTGGTCAACGCATCCAGCGCAAGACGGAACAGGCGACATCGATTTGTTGCGGTGGCAATGAGGAAGAATATTGTCAGCGCAAGCCAATCGAACGCGCCGCCTCCACCGCTGCTCCCTGTACCACCATTGCTTCCACCGCCGCTGCTTCCACCGCCGCTGCTTCCGCCACCACTGCCACCACCACTGCTGCCACCGCCGTCACCACCCGTAGCGGGAGGTGGCGGCGCGGAGCCCGGTCCCTGGCCCGACTTCGCAGTAACCGTGATCGCAACCGGAACGACGTTCGTCCAGCGTGATTCGTCGTCCCTGACCCGATACTCGAGCGAGTCCTGACCGCTGAAGCCTGTTGTCGGCGTATAGACAATCTCACCGCTGGCTGCATCGACGCTGACGCTGCCGAAACGGGGAGCCAGCACCACCTGGACAGAATCGCGAACCAGGTTGCCAGTGAACGGCACGTCATTGGCGAGAACATTCATGCGCGTCGCAGCCTCGAAGGGCACCTGAACCCGGTCGGCATTGGCATATGGACGTCCGGTTTCAATCACGTACAGCTCGGTACCTGAGTCGACATGACCGGCGGTAAAGAACATCCGGGATCCCACGGTCGTGTATTGCCGCGGCGAATCGTCTACGACCGTACCCGGGTCGATATCGGCAAACAGCAGGGTTCCTGCTGCGGTACCGTCAGAACGCCAGATCACTGGACCGCGTTCGGCATCGCGAACTGTGATGAACAGTCTGCCGTCGAGCCAGCCGAGCGAGACGGGATCACCCCCAAGGTCGACCTGAGCGGGCAGAAACTCCTTCGTGCCGTTCGGCGTGCCGTCGGAAACGAACACCTTCGGCTTACCGGCAACCGAGAAGATGAAGAACAATCGAGAACCATCGCCAACGGTATCGGACGCGAGCGATCTATCCAGAATCTTGCGTGTTCCAGCATCGGTTCCATCGCTGCCATACAGCGCGCAGGAGCTGCTGTCACAGCCGCTGAATATGAACGTGGTGCCTGACGCACGCAGCTGATACACCATCAAATCCTGCGTCGTCACGGGCTGAGTACCGCCACTCGTTCCATCCGTGCGCCAGAGCCCACTCTTCTCTGTAGCATCATCGTTGCCGGCGAAATAAAGGTAATCGCCGACGACAGCCCGGTCGCCGAGGGACGCTGTCACCTCGAGATCCGAGCGCAACTCGACCGTTCCCTGCGCGGTTCCATCCGTAGCCCAGAGCCGGCCGCGTTCGCCGTTCTGCATGCGGAAGATCACCTTGTCGGCGAGCGTTCCCATCATGAGGATGATCGAACTGTCCGGCCCTGCCGTCAGCTCGGCCAGCATCCGCGTGCCTGCCGCGGTACCGTCCGACCGCCAGAGCTCGGTGCCGTGTGTTCCGTCGTTCGCGGCGAAGTACGCGACACCATCCAGTACCGCCCCGTCCCCGTACGTGAACGGACTGCCATGCGCGGAACCGGGAGCGATGTCCGCAACTCGCACTGTTCCCGAGCCAGTCCCGTCGGAACGCCACAGCTCGCGCCCGGAAGATCCGTCATTGGCCTGGAAGAGCACGAAGTCGCCCAGTCGCAGGAATGGCCCGGGCATGGAGGTACTCGCACCGGGTGCGATATCGAACACTTCGTGAGTACCGGCGGACGTTCCATCCGTCGTCCACACCTCCGCACCGCTCACGCCATCATCAGCCACGAACAGCAAGCCACCCGCCGCGGGAGTCAGTGCATAAGGTTTTGAACTCGCAGTTCGAAGGGAACGATTCAGATCACCCAGACTGATCGTTCCCGCTGCCGAACCATCGGAAACCCACAGCTCCAGTCCCGTAACCCCATCATCCGCACGAAAGAACAAACGGCCACGCGCAACGGCCAGATCCCGCACGGATGAACTGCCCGGCCCCGGATGAATATCGGCGACCCGCTGTGTACCGGCGGATGTGCCGTCGGTGGTCCATAGTTCGCCGCCGGCGCTGTCGGAAAAGTGCCCGGCAGGGAAATAGAGCCTTGAGTTCAGCTTCACCAGTTCCGCGGCAATGGCTGGCTGGGGTAGTGCTGCATACTCGCGCGTCCCTGCAGCGGTGCCATCGGTACGCCAGATGCTTTGTGGCGAGCCGGGGCCGCCGGTGGACGCATAGAAATAGGCGGTATCGCCATCGACGACCGTCGCAGACGTGGTCGCCGCTGGCGTCAGGCTCTGCCCGCCCGGGCGCAACGGGTGGGTTCCGGCGCTCGTCCCGTCGGTCACCCACAGTTCTGAATAGGAATCGATTGCCATGCGAAACAGCAATTGGCGCCCGACTGTGAGAAACGGATATATCGCGACCGAAGGCATCGAGTCGACAAGCACCGTGATCGAGGAGCCTGCGGCGTCAACGTAGTAAAGGCGACAGACCAGAACGTAATCTGTGCGCGTCGCGTTATATACCGGCGTCAGCGCAGTGAAGACGACGCCGTCGCCAACCGGTGTGAAATAGGCCGGCTCCGACCCCAGGGTACGCGCAGGAACCGGAGGATTCCGCACCGTGTTGATATCGGCGACCATCGCAGCCCCGGTACCCGTGACGGACACACGCCACGGTTCGCTGCCATATGCCGGATTGGTGCCCATGAAAAAAAGAGAGTCGCCGACGACGGCGACGTCATACGAGTCAGACCCGTCAGAAGCTCCTGGAGCGACATCGAACACCAACGACGTACCGGCCGGCGTCCCATCGGTACTCCAGAGTTCGCGTCCATGCACGCCATCGTCAGCGGTGAAGAACAATCTCGGACCTGCCAAGACGAAACGCTCCGGGGCGGAACCGGCAGATCCCGGGCGGATGTCGGACAGCCGATATGTCCCGGCTCTGGTGCCGTCGGATCGCCACAGCTCTCCACCCGTCTGACCATCGTCAGCCTGAAAATAGAGAATATCGTTCATCGTGTGAATCGGCCGGCTGATGACGTACCAGCCGCCAAAGTCGGCAGCGCCAGGGCCGATATTCGCCACGATGAATGTGCCTGCCTTCGTTCCGTCAGAGCGCCAGAGTTCTCTGCCGTTCGTGCCATCGTCGGCCCAGAAATAGGCTACGTTGCCAATCGCCGTGAGTGATTCCACGCCCGACGACGCTGCACCGGGATTGATGTCTCGCACGAGCGTCGTACCGGCAGCCGTCCCATCCGACGCCCACAATTCGAGGCCGTGGATGCCATCGTCCAATGCAAATACGGCGACCGACCCGATGTCGAGAGGCGCACTGGAGGAATTGCTGGCAGTTATCGAAACCGTGTTGATGTCGCGGACCATCTCGGCCGCGCCAGCTGTTACACACAGCGGACCGGCAATCAGAGCGGCATACACAGAGAACCGTGCTTGAGACATGAGCGCTTTCCTTGGCACGCTCCTTCTGGCATCGGCGAACTGCAACCGATGATCCGGAGCCGTTATTAGAACGCAGATCGACTATAGCGTGAGAATGCAGCAAACCGACAGCATCCCTGCACTTGCGATCGTTCAGGGATTCTCGCAGCGGCTCGAGCAGTAGAATGCCGCATGCTCCGCTCGACCCAGATCCTGCTCTGGCGCCTCACCGCACTGCTTGCGCTCGGGCTCGGCATCATCGGCGTCGCCATTCCGGTTCTGCCGACGGTTCCTTTCCTCATTCTGGCAGCGTGGGCGGGCGGCAAGGGATGGCCGGTGCTGGAACAGCGACTGCTTGCTCATTCGACGTATGGTCCACACATCCGCGTGTGGCGTGAACGCGGCGTCATTCCGCGCAAGGCAAAAATGGCCTCGACATCGATGATGGCCGTCAGCGCGATCGGCCTGCAGTTCGCGCCGGCGCCGCTGTGGCTGCGAGTCGGCGCACCGCTGCTGATGCTGGTCGTGGCGCTGTGGCTGTGGCGCCAGCCCGAGATCTAGGCTTTGTCATCTATTCCCGGCCGCGATCTGCGGCGACAATCGCACAACCGGCGGCACGCCGATGATCGCAATCCCGGAATCGACACTGCTCCGCCAGTCGTTCGATGTCGGTGTAGGTCGAACGCAGTCCCTCGTCGATCGCGCCCACCTTGAGTTCGCGCATGCCGGGCGTATCGATCACCCAGGCCACCCGCGCCGGATGCGCAGATCCCAGGTCTTCGAGCGCGAGCTGTTGAGAAAAGAGCGCGGACCAGCCAAGTCCGGAAAGCGGATACTGAAAAGCCATTGGTGCATACCCCGGCCACATGAGCACAGGAGCGCCTTTCCCGCAGGCAGTTGCCCAGTCAGCGTTCTGCGGTCTCACCGTCGTTCCCTCCTCACGGTGATGCCTGCTGCCTGACCAATCCCGCTTTCTCGAGTTCGGATACCGTGGCTGCGCTGATCCCTTCGATCAGCTCGGTCAGCGTCTCCGGGTTGGTGGACTTGCTCTGGCCGGCCCAGACCAGCCTGTTCTGGTCGAGCGAGTACACGCGCGTTTCGAGATACACGACGGTCTTTTCGCTCACCGAGGCCTCGCGGGGCGAGGAGTACGACAACGCAAAGCCGGAACCGTAGTTGCTGCCCCAGAGGCTTGCACTGCCGCCCCCCTCGTAGGCGGGCGTTACGCGGACATCCCGGTCGATATAGATCGGTTGCAGCACGATCAGTCCCTTCACACCGGCGGCTTCCAGCGCCGTGCGAATCGCTGCTTCGTTGCCGGGAGCCGCTCCGGGCAGCAGCGAGTGCATGGTTCGTCCCTCCGCGCCGTAGGCGGCGATCTGCTGCGCCAGCCTGTTCTCTGCGAGGCGGCGCTGGTCATCGTCTTTGACAATGACGGCGGCCACGACCTTCTGGCCCTTGAATCCCAACGGCGTCGCTTCGGGTGATTTCCAGGTGCTCGTATACGCCGGCGCCGATGCACAGCCCGACAGCAGGGCCATGCAGAGAAGGAGCAGCAGAGTCAGGAGCGGAAAATTTCGCATGCATGAATCCCCGAAATGACTTGTACGCATCAGCCTCGCCACCGATCCGGAAACCGGGCATCGATTCGGCATCAAAGCGGATGACCCTGAAAGTGCGGTGCGCGCATCTGCTGCAGAGGAATGGAATTTCTGTTCACGCTGGCGAACTCGATGAGATCCGGCGTGCCGTGCGGCAGCCACACGCAACGTTCGAACTGCCATTCCTTCGTCATTTCCTTGGCGTAGCGCTGCAGCTGATCGCTGCTCACGACCTCTCTCTTGTTCAGCTGCGGACTCTGCGGTGCGATGTTGAGCGTCTCGCCCAGTATCCGCTTCATTTTCGGCTGCCAGTCCAGCGACCCGACCTCGAACCATTCGTGGTACCACGGATCGCACACCACGGCATTGTGCCCCCATTTCGGTGGAAAGGTCAGCGACCCCTTGGTGATCGCCGGCACGGTCACGTCCATTCCGATCACCACGAATTCATGATTGCCGCCCTTGATCTGCATGATCGCAAGACCCGGCGCCGACTTCGTCACCAGGTACTTGAATGCGACCATGGACTGCTCGCCGCAGTTGCCGAGGCCGGTTTTCTCGATTTCGCACGCCATCATCAACGTATGCATGACGGGATCGGCATGCTTGATCGTATGGAACAGCTTCTCCTTCTGCACATCGCGCGCCTTCTGTATCTCGGCCTTCTTCTCGTCCTTCGCCTTGCCAAGCAACTCGTCGCGTTGCGCAGTCAACGCCTTCTGGTTCGCGACCCACGGCGAGTCGATCAGCTTTCTGCTTTGCGCTTCCAGCCAGTTCGCAGGCCCGGGTTCGGGCCCCTGCAGCGGCTGCGGGAAGGGTTGATTCGCCCTGGCCCTGTCGGCCAGCACCCGGTGGATGAGCGACTCGTCGCGATTGAAGGCACCGGGGCCCTGACTCATGATCGTTTCGACGTGCTTGACGGCGTACTGCGCCAGGATGAGGTTCTGGGTCAGGTTGGGTGGCTGCATGGTCGTTCTCTCCGATGGCTGAACAGTCTCATGCAAGCACTCCCTTGCCGACACTGGTCGTGTGTACTGGATCGCCGCCACGGCGGCGGCGGGCCGTAGGATGCTGCGATTCCGGATCGCGCAAGAATCAGTACAAATCCGCAGATGCGGGCGCCGCGCAGGAAACCACGCGACCTCCATCACGTTTCGTACCGCCTTCCGGGCCGCACCTGTGCGGATGAAGAGAAATCCCGTTAGTCTCCCGCGTCGTGACAGGGATGGCCTGATTCCGTCTGCTGCGGGCGCTTCCATACAATGCAGCGGCGTTCCCGGGGGGGAGGCAGTTTCGGGGAACGCTGACAAGCACTGCGCTCGCGCCGGACGCCATCGGCGGTCGCTGAATCAATAACCAGAACGTGAGCCGATGCGCCTGCGACACGCCGGTCCGTCGCTGCACAGGCGGGAAACGAGATCATGATCAGCATTGCCCTGCCGAGGCTCGGCACAGCCCTCGCATCCGTGCGTTCGCTCGATCAGCCCGTACGCAGGCTGGGCCCCTACTCGTGCGTCGGCGGCTTTGCGCTGCTCGCTGTCATCGCGCTCACGTTGTCGCGCGGCGCGCTCATCGCCTGGCAGTGGCAGCGTGTCGATGCGACCGATGATCTGTGGCTGCTGCTGCTGCAGGGTCTGCGCAACGATCTCATGACCATCGCACTCTGCGCCGCCCCTGCCGTGCTGGCGCTGCCGCTGTTTCTGGCGCTCGGGCGCGTGCAGCTGTGGGTGCGCATAGCCAGCGTATGGCTGGGCGTCTGCCTGGTCACGGTCTTCTTTCTCGAACTCGCGACACCGCAGTTCCTGATCGAATACGACAGCCGGCCGAACCGGCTTTTCGTCGAGTACCTGGTGTATCCGCGCGAAGTGTCCGCGATGCTGTGGAACGGCTACCGCGGCCTGCTGCTGTGCACGGCCATCGCCAGCGCAGCAGTGATCTGGGGGTCGTTCCGCTACTTCAGGAAATATCCCGCCAGCCTCACTCCCTGGCACACGCGCACCATCCTGCTGGTATGGCCGCTCGCGGTGCTCCTGCTGTTCGTGCTGATCCGCTCCAGCTTCCAGCACCGGCCCGCCAACATCGCCTCGTTCGCCTTGTGCGACGACGCGATGGTCAACAGCCTGGTGGTCAACTCGACGTACTCCGTGCTGTCGGCGCTCTATGGCCTGAAGAACGAAACCCGGTCGAGCGAAATGTACGGTTCGCTGCCGTTCGCAGACATGGTGCAGCAGGTTCGCGAAGGAATGGCGTTGCCTTCGACCAGCTTCACTTCCGACAAGTACCCGACGCTGCATCGGCAGTTCGCCAGCGTGCGACGCGATGCGCCGCTCAATCTCGTGATCGTGCTCGAAGAAAGCCTCGGCGCCGGCTTCGTGCAGCAGCTCGGCGGCCGGCCGATCACGCCCAACCTCGATCGCATGGCGTCGCAGGGCATCTGGTTCGACCAGCTCTATGCCACCGGGACGCGTTCGGTGCGCGGCATCGAAGCCATCGTCGCGGGCTTTCCGCCGACGCCGGCGCTGAGCGTGGTGAAGCTGTCGAAGTCGCAGCAGGGCTTCGAGACGCTGGCGAGCGTTCTGCGACGCGCCGGCTACCGCAACGAGTTCGTCTACGGCGGCGAATCGCATTTCGACAACATGCGCGGGTTCTTTCTCGGCAACGGCTTCCACACGGTGGTGGATCGCCAGAATTTCAAGTCGCCGCAGTTCGTCGGCAGCTGGGGCGTATCCGACGAAGACCTGTTCGCCATGGCCGACCAGCGCATCCGCGCGCTGGATGCCGGCGCCCATCCCTTCTTCATGCTGGTGTTCACGTCCAGCAATCACTCGCCGTTCGAGTTCCCGGACGGACGGATCGAACTCGTGGACGCGGAGAAACAGACGGTGAACAACGCCGTCCGCTACGCCGATCATGCGCTCGGCAGGTTCATCGACCGCGCCCGCGGCAGCGACTACTGGCGCAACACGCTCTTTCTCGTCGTCGCCGACCATGACACGCGCGTGTACGGCGATGAACTGGTGCCCGTCAGCAAGTTCCACATCCCCGGCGTGATCCTGGGAGCGGACACGCAGCCGCTGCGCGTCCGCTCCCTCGTCAGCCAGATCGATCTCGCTCCCACGCTGCTGTCGCTGCTCGGCATCGACAGCCATCATCCCTTTCCCGGACGCGACCTCACCCGCACTCTTCCCGAGTTCGGCAACTCACCGGCGCCGGTACGACCGCGCGCCATGATGCAGTTCGACCGCAACTATGCGTGGATGGAGGACAACCAGGTCACGGTGCTGCTGCCCGATGGCGGTTCGCGCGAATTCCTCTACGACCGGGCCGCCCGTACGCTGGAACCGGCGCCGACGGCGAATGCGGGAGCGGCCCGGCGGGCGCTGGCCAACGTGCTGATGCCCGCCTGGTTGTATCGCGAACGCCGTTATCAGTCCGTCGAGTGAACGCGCCTCAATCGAAGTCGAACAGCTCGCCCAGCAGCCCCTTGCGTTTCCGCTTCTGATAGTTCTGATCGCGATACCTGTCGTCGTAGTCGCGCTCGCGGTAGCGATCGTCATCCCGGCCGCGGGGCGCATAGGGTGCTTCCTGTCTTGCCTCGCCGCGGGATTGAGACTCGCCGGCCGAACGCTCGATGATCTTGTCGAGTTCGCCGCGGTCGAGCCATACGCCGCGGCAGGCTGGGCAGTAATCGATCTCGATGCCTTCGCGATTGGACATCGACAGGGTGGCATCGGGACACACCGGGCATTTCATCTGCAATCTCCTTCGTCAGGGAGATCGTAAGATCAATCGCAACGGGCAGAGTTCCCGGAAGATCGTGGATCGTGATTCGCGATGCGCCGGCGCTGCGGTCGAGTGTCAGTCGGCCAGTTCGATCCACGTCGGCGCGTGATCGCTCGCTTTCGGCCAGCCGCGCACGTCGCGGTCGACACCGGCACTCGTCAATCGACGCGCGGCGGCGGCGTTCAGAAGGTGATGATCGATGCGCAGCCCGGTGTTGCGCTCGTACGAGTTCCGGAAATAGTCCCAGTACGTGTAGATCGTCGCGTCCGGGTGCAGATGTCGTAGCGCATCGGTCCAGCCCTGCGCCATCAGCCGTCCGAAGGCTTCGCGCGTCTCGACGCGGAACAGCGCATCGTCCACCCAGCGCTCCGGCTTGTAGACGTCGTTGCCGGTGGGAATGACGTTGTAATCGCCCGTGAGTACCACGGGACGTTCGCTGCCGAAGAGTTCGGCGCCGTGCGTGATGAGCCGTTCCAGCCAGCGCAGCTTGTAATCGAACTTGGGTCCGGGCGCGGGATTGCCGTTCGGCAGATACAGGCAGCCGATGACGACGTCGCGCACGACGGCTTCGATGTAGCGACTGTGCTGATCCTCGGGATCGCCCGGCAGCGCGCGGCGGATCTCCACCGGTTCGCAGCCCTTCGCGAGAATCGCCACGCCGTTGTAGCTCTTCTGCCCATGCCAGATGACGCCGTAACCCGCCTCGCGAATGGCGCTTTCTGGAAACGCTTCGTGTAAGGCCTTCAGTTCCTGCAGGCACACGACGTCGGGCGAGGTTTCGCTGAGCCAGCGCTGGAGACTTTCCAGCCGGGCACGAATGCTGTTCACGTTGAATGTTGCGATGCGCATAGGCCGGCAACAGTAAGCGGATGGACGGCTACGCGCAACGCATGCGGAAGCAGACGACCGAAGCGTGGTCAGCAGACTGTCAGCCGTTCCAGAGCACGGCTACCGTCATCACCAGCGCGAATCCCACGATGATGAGGATCATGGCCATGGTCGTGCCCCGGCGCACCTCGGCCTTGACGTGCCTGTCGACGACCTTCTTGCGGGCAACTTCATCCCGTGGATCGACAGTACTGATTTCGGCCATGAGCGCATCGACCTTCGCCTTCCTGCCGGCTGCAAGCGGGCGGCGCGGCGGCGGTTGCTGCGGCGGGAACTTCTGCTTCAGCTCATCGAGCAGCTTCATCGCTTCCTCGGGATCTGTTTTGGCGAGCTCTCCAGCGCGCTCGAGCGCTGCGAATTGCTCATCGGCGCACCGTTTCATCTCGATGAGCGCCTGCGACGGCGCACTCGTCGCCAGACTCGTGCGGCCGGTGCGCTCCTTCCACAAGGCATGGCACAGCGCATGAACCACGGTCGCGGGATGCGATGGAAAAGTCAGCAGCACGACCACGAAGTTGCGTTCCGCACCACGCGTCATGCGCGTCCTCATCCTGGAGAGAAAACTCAACGAGCTCTCTCTTTCATGCAACCGGGGAACACCGATATGCAGCGAATGCGAGGTGGCACCGTTGTTCGATTGACTGCGCAGGCCGATCGATTCGATCTCCTCCCAGCCGAAGGCCCCCATCACGGCAGTGGACAAGCCGTCGCGCTGAATCACCAGCGCGGGTTTACCGAGGGCAGGAATGGAAAAGCATGCAACGAACACCGCAAGGACAATCGCCGCAGCGAACATCGCCTTGGACTCGAGGCCCGGCGTCGTGAACGCCGCATATCCGGTTGCAGCGGCGATCGACAGCATCAGTACGAGCAACGGCATGCCGGTCGACGCCCTGACTTCGACCGGCTGACCGGCAAGCGCGACCTGCTGCTTGAGTGCAGCCACCTGCGCCGCCCGCTCTTCCTCTTCGCGCGCTTCGGCAGCGGGCATGACTCGCCGATACCAGAGGATGACAACGACGAGCACGGCACACGCGCCGATAAACAACGCGAGAGATTCGTTGCGATCGAATGAAGGCGATGCGATGGCGAAGATCATCGCGACTGCCATTGCCACTGCGATCCAGACCACTCCCTTTATCGTTCTGATCGACATGCTGATATGCACTCCCTGCCTGTCTGCAACGGACAGCGAGCGTAAACCAAACCGCCGCACATCCCAATGGGGCGATGCCCGTGCGGACAATTGAGCCGCAACGGTTCCGCGCGTCACGCTCTGCCCCGTCATCGACACGGAGGCGTGAGTCATGGCGCAATTGTCACGCGCACAGCAGATTGCAGCTCTGGTGCGCAACGAGTTCAGGACGCTCGATGCGCGAGAACTGTTGCGCAAGCCCACGTCGGTTCTGCTCGGCGTCGATGACGGGGTGGAAGCAGCGCTCGCCACGCTGGACATCACATCGGTGTTCGACCTGGCGACATCGAAGGTCTTCGACGATGCGGCGAAACTCACGGCGGCCGGCACCGATTCGCGTGCCGCCATGTCGCAGCACGGAGTTCCGCCGGCAGACCTGGTGCGTGAAGGGCAGATGCAGGGGCATGCGCTCAACGAGCTGCAGTTCCGCCCCATCAGCATCCTGCAGACCGTGCCGGAAGCCGAGGCGGATGCGATCGCCGCCGCGCTCGATACTGCCGTCGTTCGCGACCTTTCGCTGTTTCCACCCTATCGCGCAGCGACGTTCATTCTGGAGTCGGTCTATTTTCCGGAGAACCAGCCCGAGTTCGATCCGGACACGCCTGCCGATCTCATTCCGAAGTCGGGTGAATATCCGACCGAGCGTGTGCAGTACACCACGCTGCTCATGGATGAGATCCGGCTCGGCCCCAACGACGCGCTGGTGGATCTCGCGAGCGAGGCGTTCACGCCGATCAGCATCGACAAGCTCACGCAGCTCAACGCCGGCTTCAAGCACGTGGCTTATGGCGCGCTGCTGACCTTCAATCAATCCTGGTATGCGCAGGCCGTGACGCTCGGACAGCTGCTGCACAGCACGGCGCTGGGGCCCGGCGAGAGCACGCGCATCGCCGTCATCGACTGGTCGCGCAAGAGCCGCGCGGGACAGACCGAGGTCATCCAGGAAACGGATGACCTGACCAGCGATACCTCGCACAACCGCTCGATCAGCGAAGTCACCAGCGCCGTCGCCGACGAGGCACAGGGCGGCTTCTCCGCGACGAATACGTCCAGCAAGTCCTCGCAGTCCGGCGAGGCGGGATCGCTCGACATCAGTGCGCCGTTGGGCGGCCTGTTCGGTGGACCGAGCGGCTCCACCGCCTTCTCGAGTTCGCGGGCCAGCAATGAATCGAGCGCCGAAAGCTATTCCTCGTCGTGGGGCCATCGCGAGATCGGCAGCACCATGATGCAGGACGTGAACGATCGGACTCACCAGCATGCGCATTCCAGCCGCAGCCGCCGCGCTTCCGTGGTCAAGGAAGTGGCGCAGTCCGAGCACGAACAGGTCAGCACCCGCGTACTGACCAACTACAACCACATGCATGCACTGACGGTGCAGTACTACGAAGTGGTGCAGATCTATCGCGTCGAGGTGATGCTGCGCCGGGCCGACCGCGTGGTGTTCATCCCGTTGCAGCTCGTCGATTTCAACAAGGACGACGTGGTGCGTTCGTTCCGGCCGTCGCTGGCGCGCGCGGCGCTGGCGCCGGACATCCGCGACGCTCTGCGCAATCTCGATGTGATCGAGGTATCGCCCGATCGCACGGCGAAGTTCTCCGCACTGGACAAGAACCTGAACATCTTCCTGCGCGAAGCGGTGTCGAAGCCGAGGGTCACATTGAGGGCGGCGGCCCTGAAGCCGGTGGCGCTGGCGATCGCTGCCGACGAAGACGACCAGCCGGCTGCCGAGGAAGCGAAGCTGCTCGCCGCGGCGCCGCTGCAGATACGCGCGTCTGCCTACATCCCCGCCGTGCAGCTCGCGAACGATCATCTGTGGGCCAGCGACCAGGTCGCGAGGCTCGCGAGCCTGCTCGATCGCAGCGTGCTGCGGCCGGATTCGAACGCGCTCTATCTGCCCGCAGATGTGCTGGTGGAGAACGCCACCGTCTCGGGCGATGCGGCGCTGAAGCCGGTGTTCTACAAGCGCGCCGGCGGACGCGTCGAGGTGACGCCGCAGGCGCCGGTCGCGCTGATGGACATCGTGCGCATCGCCATCGCCGGCAGCAATGCCAGCAACGAAGTCTCGGGAATGATGACGCTGACGCTGAACCGCAACGGCGTGCGTTTTCCGTTCGAACTGCCGGCGGTGAAAATTCCTGCCGGCACCAGCGGCGAGACGCGACTGGTGCAGCTCTCGACCGGCGGCGTGAACAGCAATCTCAAGCAGCACCTGAACGCCAACAAGCTGCACTACAGCCAGGCCGTCTTCCGCTCGCTCGACAGCACGCAGCTCGCGACCTTGCTGTCGGGCTTCGGCGTGCAGGCGGGCGACCGGCTGGTGCCGGTGTCGCAGCTCATCGATCCGCGCCCGATCCGCTTCATCGGCAACTTCCTCGCCTTCCGCATGAACAGCGATTCGGAACACGATGCGTCCTGGCAGAAATGGCTGGAGGAACGCGGCATCCGCATCGGTTCGATTCGCAGCGACATCGTGCCGCTCGGCACGGGCGGAACGTTTGCAGAAGCGGTGCTGGGACGATTCAACTGCGCGGAGAAGCTCGACATCACGCGCTTCTGGAACTGGCAGGACTCGCCGATTCCGATCCAGCCGCCGGAGATCGCGGCCATCCAGACCGGCTCGCGGCAAGCGCCGGAGGATGTGAAACCGGGACAGCTGTCGAACCCCATCATCAGCATCACGCAGCCGACGAGCCTGCCCGATCCGGTGGGCACGGCCGCTGCGCTCGCGGCGATCCAGAACGGCAACATGTTCCGCGACATGAGCGGACTGCAGGCGACGATCGGACTGGCGCAGGCCGGCTTGCAGGCCAGCGCAGCCGGTGCAGCCGCAGCCGCGCAACAGGCTGGCGTCAATCAGCAGAACCAGCTGCAGGCGACCACCGAGCGACAGCGCATCGCGGCGGACATGATCAAGGATCTCGCGCGCACGGCGGCCAGTGTCTACACCGGCGGCATGGCCGGTGGTGGTGGCGGCGGCGGTGGACCCGCAGCCAGCAGTCACTCGCAGGACGGCGCGAAGATCAACTACTTCGACAAGACCAAACAGCCGGCGCCGCCTGCCCAAAGCAATGGTGCTGGCGGCGGCAGCGTCAATGCCGTCGAAGGCGGCGGTTCTTCCGGCGGCGGCGAACCCATGCCGCTGTCGAACGGCATGATGGTCTTCAGCGATTCGATGCCCGGCAGCTCGTGGCAGTACTCGCAGAACCCCGGCATCCTCGCGGCCAACTGGGGCGGCATGGGCACGTCCGGACAGAACTTCATCAACGCTGCGTACGAACAGGCGGGCGATGCGCTCAAGGGCGGCGGCGGTACGCCGCCCTCGCCCGCCAATGGCGAAGTGAACCTGGCCGGCTACTTCGTCTGGGATCCGAAGCTCGATGACGCCCAGGAAATCCAGCAGCGCACCAACAACAAGTGGAGCCCGGCCACCGTGGACTTCCTCGCCGTCATGGGCAGCAACGCCAACAACGGCATGGGCAACTTCGAAGCCATCATGGGCGAGCTGGTGAAGTACGCGCCGCGCAGCATCAAGCGCGTGAACTTCATGACGCACGCGGACTCGGACACCGTCGGCATCATGGGCCGCAACACCACGGACGGCGATGTGATCTTCGACGTCTTCGTGACCAGGCAGGACATCGACGGCTACGCAGCCAGCGGCCTGTCATTCACCTACGGCAACAAGACCTACACGCTGGATGACGTGCGCGACCGCTTTGCGAAGGACGCCGTCTTCGTGCTGTACGGCTGCAAGGCCGGCCAGTCGACCGGCCTGCTGACGGCGCTGAACAAACTGCTCGGTGTGAGGATCGTCGGCTTCAAGCAGAAGATCGCTTTCTGTTATCCCGCGCCACAGAACGGCAGCATCGTGCGCAAGGGGACCAAGATCGGCATCTACAAGAGCGGGTTCTCGTGCAGCACCGATTCCGTGACCGACTGGAAGGGGCTGATCAGCCACGCGGATGCTGTGTCGGTGCCGTAAGCAGCTACGACGATCTACTCGAGGATCTGCAGGCCGCTGGACCACTTCTTCAGTTCCGCCTGCATCGCCCTGTCCTTGAAGGCACCGGTCCTGGCGTACACCAGCGTGTACAGCACGGAAGGATCGGTGGGCGCCTTGCCCTGCGGATAGGGATGGACCGTGCCGATGGTCGACACACCACCCTCCATCTGCACCTTGCCATCCAGCGGCTGTTGCCGCCGGACGATCTTCTGCCACTCGACAGCGTAGTTCTGCGGCAGACCCGGCGGCGGCGCATTCAGGCGGTTGATCACGACGACCGCATCGCCGGCGGCATCCTCCACGGCCGACAGGCCCGTGACATCCCAGGTGAAACCGTTGGCGTCAGGAACGTAGTTGGTCGTCAGCAGCAGGCGACTGGTCGGCAGGATTTTCTGCTGCGCCTCGCTATAGCTGAACGCAAATTTTCGCGAGCGGAAGTTCAGACGCTTGCCGAAATCGAAAGCCAGGCTGGACTCGCTCATCGTACGCGGCAGCAGATCGGTGCGCGCGAGATAGTCCTGCCACTGCCTGAGCGTTCCCCCAAGCGAGATGTGGACGAAATCGGTCGTGGACCGCAGATCGACCATCAGGTCGTGTTCGCCGGCGGTCGCGGCCCAGCCGACCATGCCGACGTAGCCTTCGGGCGTCGGCAGAGCGACGGATAGCGCCACCACGTCCTGATACTCGATGTTCCACTTGCGCACCTGCCATTTGCGCCCGTAGGTATCGACGTGCACCGATTCATCCCTGGCGTTGCCCAGCGAAGTGATGCGCACCTGATCGCGACCGACCGCCCGCTTCCACAACCAGCCCTTGAGCAGCGTGTCCATGTAGGCCGTGGAGTCCCTATAGAACTGCGCCGCATCCGCCGAATCGGGGCGCCGGATCTTGACGAGGAGCAGGCGCCCGAACTGTGACGCCGATACGTAGCCGTTCTCCGCGAGCTGAACGGACTGCGGATTCTCGCCGGTGTACGCGTCCCACATGCCATCCTCCTTCTGCGCAATGACGGCGAGGCTCTCCATGCCGATGTTCAGCTGCAGCAGTTGCGCCGCGCCGTCGCCGCGCGGAAACATCGTGTCCGGATTCTTCTGCAGAAGTTCTTTGCACATCGCATCGATGAAGTCGTCGGAAAACGCCATGACCTCGGTGCCGACTTCCGCGTACGTGCGCGGCAGCTCGATGGTTTTCTCTCGGTGGCCTGAAGTGGGCACGCTGAGAAACGGCAGCCGGTAGCGCATCTCCGAGTCGAGCTGACCCACGTTCTCCGGCGCGTCCAGCAGTTCGGCGATCGGCAGCGCGTAGTTTAGATTCTCGCTTTCCGACTTGCGCAGCACGACACCGATGACGCGTCCCTGGGCGTCCAGCAACGGACCGCCACTGTTGCCGGGCGACGCGGCGGCCGAGAAGCGCAGCCATTTCCATTTTCCATAGCGCGTCTCCGGCGTCATCGACGTGAGCAGACCGTCGCGAATGATGATGCCCTCGCCGAGGGCATTGCCGACCGCGAAAACCCCGGAATCGAGCGCCGGTTCTCGATTCACCTTCAGGACAGCATCCGCGCCGCAGGTGTCGCAGGAAAACACGACGAAGTCCTGCTGCGTCGACAACTTGTGAACGAGGCTGATCGGATGAACCGAGCCATCGGACTTGCGCACCGCCGGCTCGCCGAACTGGGTGCGGAAGCCGCGCGACAGCACATGCGCCGCGGTCACGAAACGATTGTCGCCGATGGCGAACGCGGAACCGATCGACACGTACTTCTCGTTGCGCTCCTTGAAAGGCAGCAGATCCAGCGGCAACGGCTTTTCGTACGAGAGCGAGTCGACCTCGGGCTTCTGCATCACGATCTCGAACGTCGCTTTGCGCACCTGCGCCTGCAACGTTCCCGAGAGCGATGCCGCGGCCTGCGCGCCGAGTGTCGCAACGAAGATGAGACTGCCGCAGATGGCGGGGAACAGCCGTGTCGATCTCACTTGGAAGACTCCCTGGGCCGAGACTGATTCATTGTTGTTCGATGAGCCGCAGCATAGCCGAGGAATCGGGCCGCGGAGTGATGGTCGGGGGCGAATTCTGGCCGGTTGTCGCTGCAGAGAAACCCCGACTGCCCTCAGGGAGCGCCAGGTCCAACTACCGGCGTCGCTGCGGCTTTGGCGCCGCTAGTTGCGCAGACTGATCGTGGCGGCGCCTGCAATGGCGCCCTGCTGCGGACGCTGGAGCAGCACCGCGACGGCAGTTGCATCGTCCGGCAGGGACGCGAGCGGCGTTTTCATTCGCTGCGGCGCGCCGTTCCACCTGCCCAGAGACCGGAAGGAACGAACGATGTTGTACTCCTTCAGTTCGCGACGCGCATTCTCGCCGCGACCCGGCAGTGTCACCGCCTGCTCGAGATACGACACGACGTGGACGTCCAGCGTCTCCCGCCAACGCTCGGGCAGATCGATCACGAGTTGGCTGCCGGACTTCGACAGCGCAATCGCCAGCGTATCGCGCTTTTCCGCCAGCGCTTCATTCATCGCGGATCGATTCGAACCGATCAGGCTCGTGTCGCCGCTGATCACCGCTTGCGGCGTGAACACACCAGCCCTCGACAATCTGCGCGTGTAGCCGCGCTGGCGCTGCGCAGCAGCAGGAATCGAGAAACGATCCTTCCAGCCCTGATCGTCCCAGTAGTCCACGTGATACGCGAGCGCAATGACATCGGGCCGCTTCGCCAGCTCGCCGAGCAACATATCGGCCGGCGGACAGGAACTGCAGCCCTGCGATGTGAAGAGTTCGATCACGACGGGCCGAGCAGCGGCAGGGCCGGCAAACGCAGCGGCAGCCATCAGCATCAGGAACCGAACGAAGCCTGGCGCGCTGATCGTCATGTGACCGCGACTCCTTCTGTGACTTGAACCTGCCGTGGCGGATCAGTCGCCGGACAGCAGCGGCAGGACGATAATCGGAATGAAATCGACCAGGAAGTGCGCCAGCATGACCGCGACCACATTCCGCTTCCACAGGTACACGCTGGTCAATGCGATTCCCATCAGCAGCGCGATCAGTACGCCGCCCGGTCCCTGTCCGTAGTGAAATCCGTCGACAGGTGACGAAATCCCGCCGCGATGATCGGGACCGCGAACAATGCGATCGCAACGCCGAGCCAGGTCCAGCGCGCGGTCGATGGAGACGTTGGTTGGTTCATTGGGACGTCGGCTCGCGACGAGGCGCGATGCATGATTGTTGTGATTGTTCGATCGCGAGCGGAGTTTACGCGCAGCACGGCGCGGAGATCCACACGCGCCGTGCTGCGCATCCGATGGCCATCCGGAAATCGGCGCGTGTTTCCGGGAGCTATTCTCTTGTACCGGTGAACGTTCCCTCGCCATATCCCGTCACCGTGATGCTGCCCTTCACGGTATTTCCCATGAGCGTTGCGGCGTAGACCACCTGGACAGGTACGCCCTGTACTTCGGTCTCGACGACCAGGTTCACGTGATCGCCCTTCAGCGTGCCTGCGATGGGCGCCGTGCCGAACAGGCCTTCGTAGACACCGGCGATCTCCTCATCCGACTGCTCGAGTACCCACGAGGCTTTCGTCGTGCCCGCGGACGCGGATTCGACGGTGATCTTCCACGTTCCACTCATGCTCTGTGGAGCGCTCCATGCGGTGCTGACGACGATTCCAAGTAGCAGGCCATGCAAAGTCGTGTTCATTTGTCCTCGCAGATCAGATGCGTGACCCGGATTTCGGGCGCGCGCATTTGAGTCGCACTTTGCGCTGCATGCCATTGCGGAAGATGCGTCTGCTTTCTACACTGCCTGGGCCACGGCGTGCGCCCGTGTATCTTCTGTATCGACAGCCACCCTAAACAGAATTTCCTTCTCGCTGCAGGGCGGAGATGACCGCCAACGCGCGGGAGCGGCGGTGCCGCGGATTCGCGGATTCCTCGCAGAGCTACCCAGAAACTCGTGTGCCGCAATTCTCTCGACGCGTGCACCGCAGAGGCATGGATGCCGCACCCTCTCCAACTGCCTGTTCCAGGCGCGTTCTCAAATCCGTACGCCTTGCCGCTGGCGGACTATTCAGGCGGCTTGAACGCGCGCCACTCCCCCGTGTCGCCTGCGGCCCAATCCACGTTCGACCGCAGGATCAGGCCCCAGTTGGCGCTGGCCTCGGGGTGCGTGCCGAAGTACCAGTCGAGCACATAGTCAGCGCCGCTCGTCGGCCGCATCAGGATGCGCTGCCCGTCGAGGCGATAGGTGCCGGTCTCGGTCGGCACGTTTTGCGACGCGATCCGATACTTGCCGTCGCGCTCGAAGCGGATATTGAACACATGGCGGAACTTCACCGGTGCGGGACCCCAGGTGATCGTCGTCAGCACCCATTGCCACTCTCCGACGACGGAATGGTTGAACTTCGCCGCCATCTGCGGATCCGGTCCGCCCTGTGCCGGCAATCTGTCGGGGCGCACGGTACTGTCCGGGTGCGTTGCACTGCTGTCTGCGTTCGCAAGTGCGGCGGGCTCTGTGAGAGGCATCGTCATGTCGAGTTGCATGCTGGCGAGGAAATCGCCGTGTACGTTGCCGCAACGGTCCCATGCCTCCCCATCGGACACCGAGACGAGTACCAGCACGAGTCGATCACCTCTGCGCAGCAGGTTGAGCGCCGCAATGGAAATTCCCTTGGGGGTTTGCACGGGCGCGATGCGGCGCGCGATCGTGACGCCGTTGCCGATGTCCAGCGGTGCGGGAGTTTCTGGATCGTCCGCAAAGGTCCGCCCTTCCATCACCGCAGTCCAGGCACGGTCGAGTTCCTCGCGCAATGACGCCGTCGCGGAATAGCCTCTGCTCACGGTCATGAGACAGACTGAGTCGCTGCCCACCTGCCGCGATTCGAAAACCAGACCATCAGCCCGCTCCTTCCGGCTCCAGCCCGCCGGAGCCTCGAAGCTGGCGATGTCGAAGCGGTCGGCGCTGGCACCGAGCGGCGTCAGCAGCAACAGCAGCAGTGCCATCCGTCCCCGGCGCTGCGCATATGCCGCCACGCGCGAGGCCTGATCTGTGCGGAACATCGGCGCCTCCTTGACGACTGTATTTTCCCGGCGGCGGTCACCTGGACAATGCAATGAGCGACTTCGATGCTGCTCCTCTGGCTGGACGCATGCCAATGTCCAAAGGGCACATGAGCGAGGCGCGCCGGGCCGTGGGCGAATGTGTCGATACACACTCGCAGCTCAACGAATGCAATGCGAACGGTCGATGAATTCTCGGCAGCGATGAGTTCAGCCTGCCCGAAGCCGCTCCGGGCCACTTTGGTCGACAAGCCCGAAACCTGACCAGGCACCGAAAAAACTTGTTGGTTTTCTTTCAGGCCACCGCCGCTGCAGCGCGCTCTGCTACCGGAACGCTCGCCTCCGTTCAAGGCGCCGCGCTATCGCAGATTCATGTTCGGCAGATCGTGCAGGAAATCCACATCCGGTTTCACGCGGATGAGATTGCTGTACATCTCGACGAACGGTTCGCTCCTGTCTTTTGCCCAGTGCGGCGCCGTGAATTTCACCGACCCTTCCAGCGCTGCTTTTTTCCAGGCGGCCATGTCCGGAAACCACATCTCGTCCACGCGGTGCCATTTCACGTAGGGCCCGCTGGGTCGCGGCGCGCGGAAATCCACGGTCTTGTAGCTGACATACCAGAGGAGCCCGGGGAGCTTCCTGGCTTCCTCGGCGTAGACGGTGCGATACCACTCGTCGCCCTCTTCCTGCGACACGCCCTCCGGATATCGCAGGACCCGCATCCAGCGGACCACCGGCACATCGGGATTGACCTCTTCTCCGGCGTGAATGTCAGTGGGATAGGCGGGGATCATCGTCATCGCGGTGAGAATGACTTCCGTGCTCAGCTTCCAGGTACCCGGGGTGTAGGGGCGTGAGGTGCCGGAGCGCGAATCGCGGTAGTCGTCGACGCTTCCCCACCACATTTCCGTGTATTTCCCGGGACGCGCGCCATAGCGCTGCACGGCGTCGGCCGGCGGATCGAAAGCATTGAAGGTCTCATAGCGCCGCAGCCACGGACCGTACCAGCGGATGAACTCGGGCGCGTGATGGCGGAAATACCACCGCTCGCCCTCCATTTTCTCCACGCCGTTGAGATAGCCGAACCAGAGCTGCCGCACCATCGTGCTTTGCGGCTGTCCCGCGGTGAAAGGCGTTTGAGCTTGCACGCTGCCTCCTCCGAACAGTGAGATGCACAGGAACGCGGCGATCAGGACGGGCAGGCCGATCTCGCGGCATTTTTTCCTGGAGTTCATCGCATACATTGTCAGTTGCCTCCGCTGGTTGGCACGTCGATACGCTCCTCGCGCTGCGATCCGCCGATGCCGGGCGCGAGAACGCCCATGGCGGCGACAGTCTTTTCATCATCATTCAGGCACATGTAGAACGCCTTGGTGCCCGGCGCCGAAACCACGCGGACACGGGGGGAGGCGCCACGATCAGGCCCGCGCGGACAGTGTCTTCAGCACGATCGGATGCAGCGTCTCGAAGCTGATGCTCTTCGAGCCGATCTTCACCATGTCCTTTTCCTGCAGATAGCTGAACTTGATGTAGACCGCATTGGCGGCCAGGCTCATGTTCTTGTCCGGCTTGGAACGTGACTTCGTCTTGATGACTCCCTTGCGGGAGTCCGAGTAGACGTCGCGACCATCCTTGACGCCTCCGATCACCTCGGTCACGGAACTCGTGATCTCGCCAGCCAGCGAGGTCGCGCCGGGTAGCACATTCCCCAATCCCGCACCCGCGATGCCCACGACCTGGCCGACGACGGCGCTCACCGCCTCCTGAACCGGAAACAGACCGACGAAACGCTGTCCGGGGCGGTAGTAGCACATGCCCATGTAGATCTCGGGCAGATCCCTGATGCGATTGTCGATGCCGCACGAAGGCCGCTTCGCCAGGAAATTCAATACTTCGTGCCACAGCCCGACCAGCGCCAGAGACTGGACTCCGGCACCCACTTCGGAAAACAGATACTTGCCGTTGCTGGCCGTCAATGCCCTGCGCAACACGCCGCGGTCTTCGATGACCGATCCCCCTCTGCCGAGCTTCACGACGGAAACCGGAACCCTCCACATCTCTGCGGCCATGTCTACCCCTCGCGTTCTCGTTGTAAGTGCAACTGGCGATACTAGGACACGGCACCCTGCTGTGGGTAGGCCGCGCGAACTGCGATGGTCATCAGGTACGGACATGGATCCGAATGAGCATCCGTACGCCGCCGCGCACGCCATACCAGACCCGGCCTGCTGCGCTCAGTCCCGCCGGGCGTGAACACACTCGACTTTTCCGGTGTAGTGATTCTGAAACTTTGCGCGAAGCTGTTCGCAGATGAAGTCGCCCTCATCCGCCGTCAGTCCGTAGATCACCATGCGGCCGTCACGTTCGCGCGGCGCCTCGCGCTCGAAGCTCATGTACGTCGAATGGATGGCGACGTTGTCGAACAGTCGCTGATAACGGGGTTCGAGCGTCGCCGTGCACGTGGCCGCCTGCTTCGTGCACTCGGCACAGCCGTTGATCACGTCGCTCCATGCCTGGTTCGAACGCAGTCGACAATCCTCATCGCCTGCCATCTTGCCCAGCAGCAGGAAGTTGAACTCGCGGCCCTGGATCTTCGCGTCCATTCGCATCTGCGCGTAGACGGGATCGGTGATGACCTCGGGTGCCGCCCCCTCGACCCGTTCCTGGTAGTGCTTGTAACCGAAATATCCGCCGACACCGAGCAGAATGAGAATCAGAAGACCTTTCATGGATCACGTCCGTGCTGAGTTGTTGTGAACTGATTGGAGCAGAGTCACGCAGCGATGGGATCTCACCGAAGTCCCGCACCGAAGCCCCAAGTTGCGATCAGCAACCTGCAATGAACTCGATCAAGGTGACACCGTCGTTCGCGATCTGTTGTATTCGTTCGTACCGAACCTGCTGCTCTGCAGGAAGCGCCCGGTGCCAGGCATTGATTTCATCGCGGATGCCGACTAGATCAAGCTGCTGCTTGAGAGCGTCGATCCGTTCCGCAAGGGGTGGCGGGCAGTCGGGAACGTTGTCGCTGGCTTTCTCTATTTTCACCTTCACCGTGAAGCCAGAATCAAGACCATCTGCAGTTGTGGCGAGAACGATCGGAACCGGCGCAGGCGGCGGTGCTTCGTATTTGCCGGCAAAGTAGCCGAGCGCCACGAATGCCGAAAGCGCAAGACCCGCGACGAAGCCGCGAAATCCCGACTTGCGGCGCTCACTGCGCTCTCGTTCTTGCCGGTCGGATTCATCTCTCGACCCCTGATTCCGTTCATCCATGATGCCTCCCAACTCCCCACATTAGACAAGCTGTATCCAGTCGAGCGCCAGCTGCTCCAATCAGATGCGACGACAGTGGCCCAGCAAGACCGCATCGCCAGGTAGTCTACTACCAGAGTTCTCTATCAGGCGCGAGCAGCCTTGCGCTCGCACCGAGGGCCGCTACCACCCGTTGCCAATGGGGCTCGAGGAATTCGCCTGCCAGCCCGCATTCCCTGCACATTTGACAGGAAGGTCATCGCACGGGTCTTCGGGGTATGTCGCGGCCGAAGACGCCAAGTCGCTATTGCAACGGAATGTTGTGCTTGGCAGCGAACTCGCGGAGATCATGTCCGCATGTAGACATGCCATACGCTTTCGCAGAATTGCAGTGCCGATACCGTTGCGCTCGTTCTCTCATGGCACCGGCTGTACGACGATTCGCTCGCTTCCCGCGATGAACAGCGTATCGCCGTCTGGCGTGATCGTCATCAGCACGGTGGAATCATTGAAGAGAGACGAGCCGCTGCTGATACCGGGATCAGGCACTACCGTCGGCGCACCGATCTCGGGAAAGAGATCATTCGGAGTTGCGGGACTGGCCGTGAGGTCGTAGGTGTGCAGCCGCAGCCCGACTTTCTCGAAGGCATACGCACGACTGCCATCCGGACTCAGAACGACGACATCATTCGTCGCAGGCAAGGTGCCGAGCAGCGCATACGAACTAGCGTACACGCGCGTTTTGTTCAGCACTATGCGCGATGCGTCCTGATTCATCTGTGGCGGCGCAGCGGTCAACTGGTGAATGCCCGTCGGCGTCACGGTCCGACTTCCAGTGTCCAGCACAGAGATATCGTCACCTGAGAACTCGATGAACTGGTTTGCCAGCAGCAGGCGGGCTCCGTCTGCTGACGCGCCAATGTTGCCACGGCACACCACGTGCACCGGCTCCGGCAGCGCAAAGGACTGTTTGCGGACGTCGTACAGCAGCAAGTGGGCACCGCAGTTGTAGTTGACGTCGCCAAACATCGCGACGGTGCCATCGTTGGCAACGGCCATGTCAGCGATGTGCTGCGTGCCGCCGGGAAACAGCGGCGAGTCGACGGTCCTCACGATGGCGAGATCGTTCGCATCGAGATGGACGACCTGCTTGTCAGCTCCAGCGATCCACTCGGTGCCATCGGCGGCCAGCGCCAGACCGAAGTGATTCGTCAACGTCCTGGACACCGGGGACTGCCACGCATTGCCATCGCGAGCATAGCGAACCATCGCCGTCCCGCCGGTCGTGGCCGTCCACAGACTGACCGCGACGGCAGCGCGCTCTGCATCGTATCGCAGAGCGTGGGGAATTCCTGGAGTGGCGTACGGAAGAGTGGCGGCGGTGAACGCCGGCGGCGCAACGACGACCAGCTCTGCGAACCGCCTGACGTCCGGGAAGTTGCCTTGCAAATTTACCGGGTAGCGGCCAGCAGGCAGCGCAGGGACTCGTGCCCGAATCTGCGTCGCGCTGTCGACCGTGAATGACTGTGCCGGCGTCGAACCGAAAGACACGCCCTGGATCGTGATTTGCGAAAACTCGTCGCCGCGAATGATCACATCGCTCGGCGTCCCGGTGTACGCGACATACGGCGAGACATGATTCACCTGAGTGCGATTGATCCGCAGCGTCACGGGCACATCGAGCTGGAGACCGCCTACCGTCGAATGCTGCAGTCGGATGCTTCCGATGTAGGTGCCGTTGCTCATGCCGTCGACGGCGGCCTGCACCAGCGAAACGTCCATGCTCGTACCACTGCCACCGCCCTGCGTGACACTCAACCAGGCTACGGAATTCACGGCAGTCCAGTTCTCAGCCGGAACGGTCGTAACCGTCAGTTGGCGTGACGAATCGGAAGCAGCAGGCGTGTTGCCAACGCTGAAGTCGAGCGAACTCGCCGATGGCTGGATCGCAGCAACGTGATACGTGACGGGAATCGTCTTGGGACTTCCCTGCAGATTCGCGCTGCTGCAACTTGCGTCGTTGACGCATGCGCGGACGGTAATGGTTCCAGTATGTGTACCGACTCCCAGCGTGGCGGGCGACGGCACGGAGACTGTTGCCTGTCCCGCCGTGTCGCTGATCAACGAAACCGAGGAAATCGTCGAGATCGCAGGACCGGAGCCAACGACTGTAATGTAGAGCGTTCCGCCCGAGACACCGCTGACCGTACCCACCAGCGACTGCGGCGCCGGCGTCGGGGCGGAGGGTCCATTGGCGATGAACGTCAAACTGCCCGGCGAGACGGTGATCGTGCCGTTCCGACTGCCTCCGCCACTGTTGCCACCTCCACCGCCCCCGCCACACCCGGCCAAAGCGAATGCGCAGGCAATCACCAACTTGCCCAGCAAGGGCACACGGATACCGTGCTTCAACATGATTTCGTCCCCGCCGCCAGAGTCGTTTTGTTTTGTTTCAGGGGTTCTAGATGGCTCGCAACCGCAGTATAGATCGTGCGTCGATGTCGAGTCGCGCTTCGCGAAAGAACGGTGCCGGCACCGCAACCCCGCGATCTACGCGCCGCCCTGATCCTGCGGGGCGCCGTTCGCCTCGGGATCGAATGAAGCCCAATTGTCGTACAGACCGTTCACGGGCTGCGGTGGACCGAAATCTCCCGACTCCAACCGATCGACAACATGAATGCCGACAGGCAGCCATCCGAAGTAGCTGACGCTCGTCCCGCCATCCAACAGCGTACTCACGTACTGCAACAACATGGCCTGTGCGACCTTCATCATTGCCATCAGATCACGACGATCGATGTTTGATTGCTGCACTCGCGTGAGCAGGGCCTGTGCCTCATCCTTCGAAAGACTGGCCACGAATTCGAGCTGCCAGAAGGAACCGTCTGCCAGCCTGCGCTCGATCCACGAAGGATCATCCACCCTCAGCATCGCGCATTCCCAGATTCCATTCAGGAACGCGGCCAACTCCAATGTTCGCCGCTCTCTGCCGTATGTTTGCTCCCGACGTAGCCACTCCTCTGCATACGGGACTCGGCGCTCGGCCAGCAACTTTCGCAGCAGCGCGAGTCGCTCCTCCGCCGTAAAGGTCTCCGTGCATGGCTCGCTGGAACAGCTCATTGATGTTCACTCCCCTTGCCTGAATTGTGGAATCCAAGGTGCCCTGCCCGAGTCGACGCCGGGCCGTGATTCGCGGATTTCGCCCGGAGCTACCCAGAAAATCGTGTGCTGTGATTCTCGGCGCAGATCCACCGTGTCGAAATACACAGAACCTCACTTCCTGCTCGAATCGAATCCGCTAATCCGCGGTACCGAAGCCGCTAGGTACCGAAGCCGTACTACTCCATGCCCTCTGGAACAGGGAAATCCATGGTCATACCGATCTGTATCAGGCGCGGCACATCTGCCGAGTTGATCCAAAGATCCTTGTTTTCGCCCGATGCGCCTCGTGGACGAGACGCTCCAGCTCTGCGTACGCCTGGCTTTGCTCGCCTTGTCCGCCCTCGAGTTGTCGTTTGAGCAGGTCCTTCCATTTGTTACTGAGGAAAGAATCGATCAATTCCATGCCATTCATCGGTGGCGCACCCCATTGATCCTTGTTCTGAAAAAAGACCGCTCTTTGGCAAAGCTTCAATCGGTCAAGGCTAGTCCTCTTCGACCATCAATCCCCAAGCAGAGTGACGAAAGCGATGGTTGCCTTCCACTGGTGCTCGCTCGATTCACGGGCGGGAACGGTGCCGGCACCGAAGACCGATATGGGCCGGGCTGTCGCAAGCGTATGCCGCGGAATCGGCGGAATCGTTGCCGGGTCGGAGGCGCTTACAACTGTAGTCGCTGGGTCATCGCGCGATCGATCAACGCTTGGACCGTGGGAGTTACATTGACAAGGCGGACTGACTGCATGAACCGCATTGGTCCCAACTCCGCAAACAACTTTCCGAAGACCTCGTCTGCAAAGCTACTGGAGATGACTGATATTCCTTCGAAATCGACAACTATCTGCTGACCTCGGCAGGCCTCAATGATGTTCGCGAGTTTTGTTTTGACGGGACGCCCTGCATAACGCGAACGGACAGACGAAGTGTGTTCGCTCAGTTTGAACATGATCGAACCAAGGTCGTCTTGCTCATACCTGAGTTCGATGTAATCAATAGGTCTATGTGGCCTACCATCAATTGCCAATGCTTTCTCGAGCAACTCAGGTTCAGAGAAATCTATGAAAGCATCGACGGTCGTACCGCTAAACGGAACCGCCTCATTGCGCGATTGAACAACTGCCTCCGCGCAGATCAATGCAGCATTGCCGGCATTGATTGAGAACTTGCCTCCTCCTACTCGACAGATCTCAAGCGTCCCATATAGACCGTTGCCTTGAAACTCCGTTGCGTTGCGAGTTACACCAGATTTGACGGACTCCATCAAAGCATCGACGTCACTACGTATTTCTGGGCGCGCCGAGCGTAACGTCGCCGAAACTCCCAAGCCTGCATCTGAAACAGTGAACTCGATTCGATGCCGCATCGGGTCAAACACGGAAAGCTGCAGTAGGCCGCCTATTGGGGATTGGCTGTGATTGATCACATTGTCCGATATCTCGTTCAATGCCCACTCCACTGCAGCGAATGCAGTTCGATTGAAGTTGGGAATGACAGCCAGTAGCTTCTCCAACAACTCGTTGAGAAGCGCACCCTGCTCATCGTGCGTTCGATATTGGACCGCCGGAAACTGACGGTAAGTAATGTCGCGCTTTGGCGGATCAGCATCCCTCGGACAGATGAGATGTGCCCAACCGGTATTGACGAATAAGCGCCGAATACGGGAATCCTCAGGCGGAATAAACTGGACATCAATTTTCGCGGCCTGCAGCTGAAGCACATGAGCGCAAATTGGAAGCATCCCATTTGAGAAAGCAGCGCTACATCGCGAAAAATCGAGCACAACATCCGCATAGCCCCGCACGTTAATGGTGTCATGCAGCGCCGCCAAGACCTTACGAACGTCTTGGATCCCCAAAGATCCTGCCAAGGAAATCCGATTCCGGTCCCTGCCCAAAAGAAACTGTCGTGCTAGCGGCTGGAGAGGCTGAGCAACCATTCCGAAGAACTCCTATAACTCAAGGGAAAATGCATGTGGGACAGACATATCCCGTCGCGCCCAACAGCCCTCGAGGGCATCACTGGTTCGTCAGTACTGCGGGGGCCAGATTCGTGGATCTGCCCGAGTATGAATGAGGCTGACTCGAACACGCTCCGTGGCGTTGTATTCCTACGGCGAATGCGCTGTGCTACAACCCGGCACCTCTACCTCCCTGGGGTGGACCTGGTTCGGTTTCAATATGCAATTCCGGAATAGCGATACCGCGCGAGTGTCCACTCAGCACTTGCTCAAGCAACTGCAAAAACATACGGGTATCGGCAAAGTAGTTTGGATACGCCCGCGCCAGATTTGCCACCGACTCAACCGATACCAGTACTGAGTCATGCCTTTCTCCGCGAGCGGCAGATTGTTCCGCCTCAGCATACTTATCGGCAGCTTCCTGGATTCTATCCGCCGGATAACCTACAACATTTAGCGTGCCGGCCGTTGGATCAAGTTGCAACAGGAAGTATGACGCGTCAGACCGAGTGGGGGCCTGCATCGCCCGCACGGCCGTGCGATACCCGTGCAGTCGATCCACGACATTTAGCTTCTTCGAATACTCAGCGAGCTCAGCCAGCAAACTTGACCGAGTCTGCGGTGTATGAGGTATCAGCGGGAGCTTCTCACGCATGGCGATGGCTGACCCCATAAGCGAGAAAAAACGTTGCCACTCTGCGCTCCCAAGGCTGGATTTCAGAGCCTGCCCGGAGAACATTCCTACCGTCTCTACTGCCGTAGCCCACGCATGCTGATATCTTGAGCGAAGCTGCATTTCTATCTTCAATCCATTAAAGATTCGATTCGCCCTTTTGTCGGAGTGGTACCGGAAGACAAAATGGACTCCGCGATACCCAGACTTCTTTGGCTCTGCAACGTAGTCGTCGATAGTTGCTAGCTCATGCTTCTGACGACTCATGCTCTTGTAATAAGAGCACAGATCCGGAACCAGACCCGCAGCCCTCAGTATCGCTCTACCCCCGCCAAGATCCTGCATTTGCGAAAGCCTCATGCTTTCAAATCGGTCGAGTTTGTGCGAGATAGACACCAGTCGCTTTATTCGCTGCGCGACTAGCGCCCCGTCATCAAATCTCTTGGCCGTGCTGCGCAAAGTCATGTTGATTGCGTTCAGCGGGTATGCATGCGAACTGCGCCAGTTGTTAACAACACCCACGGCATGGACCCATGCGTCAGCGGCCGAGTCCGTGAGTGTCTCTGGCTTCCTGTACACGTCCCTCAGAATCAGACCTGCCCTATTCACGGCCTCTCTGTCATATTCAGGCTCGACACGTGCCATACGCTAAATTCTCCGGTGAAACCTTCTCGTGCGGATATCTCTTGTTCGTGTCGCCGTGTCGAGCGCCGCCTTCTCGAATCTCGTTAGTTCAACGTTTGCATGCATGTGTCATGCTTGCCCGAACTGAACCGGCCGTGGAAGTCATAGTTCCATCAGAGACCCTATTCATCGTCTGCGGCGCTTCTTTCGACTTCCTCTCGCAGTAACTTGAGGTATAGGTGGAGTGACTGCTGGCGCAGGCCTTGCCAGACGCAGAGCCAACAATGTCCCTACTACGCCAAGGAGCATACCGAGCACCGCAAGACCGACGTTCTGCCAAAGTTCAAATCTTCGTGCGCGATCAGAGAGAATTGCCTCTGCATATGCACCTGTAAGGCGCATCCACCGATCCTCAGTAATATCGGAAGGCATCGCGAGACCCAACTCACTTGGGTGCATGCCTTTCGTCAAAGCAATTAGGTCGCCCTTCTCAAGTTTCGTCACATGAGCATAGACCAGCGTTCTTGCATTCTTGGAAATTCCCTCGTTGGAGAAGATCCGATTCACAAGTTCGGCTGTTGGCGAAAAATCCACACGCAGGTTCGTAGGCGCCATTGGCACCACAGCTGGTTTGCCATCTATCGTCAGCGTGACACCCCCGTTCGCTGCGGCGACAGTCATTGAAAGAATCCAGATAGTGAGCGCTTTGCACCAGCTATATCGCAACTGTTCGATGCTCCTCAAAAAAAACCCCGCTCTTCGGCGGGGCTTCAATCGGTCAAGGCTAGTCCCCTTCGACCATCAAACTAAAAACCTGTCGCGACGACGCGATGCAGTGATGGCGTTCACGCCATCGATTTCTTCAACTCAAAGCCCCGCATCGTCGTCAGTCGGCTTCGCATTCCCTTCGCACTTTCCTTGCCGACCCGCTTTGGCAGGATCGTTGCGGAGGAAGTTCTCGAAATTACTCATCGAACGAGGGATGCTTCAGGTGATGTCCGGCTGAAGCCGGACCCACAGGAAGAAGCCCCCACCCTAACCCTCCCCCGCTTTGCGGAGGAGGGGACAAAAGATCCTCACCCTGCCTGCTGCTGCCACCTCCCCAGGGAGAGCGGAAGAAATCAGCCGCATTTGCTGTCGCCGCAGTTTAGACACGTCATGCACCCATCCATCATGATCACCGCCGCCGTGCTGCACTTCGGGCACAGCTGCGCGCCATCCGGAAAGTGACTCTTCGCAAACGCATCGACCTGTTTCGTCTTCGCCTCGTACTCCGCCTTCTTCTCTTCGATGAGTTTCTTGCGGTCCTCGTCCAGCTCCGGCTTCTTGAGCAGGCCGATCATCTGCAGGTGCTTCTCCACCACGTAGCCGAGCTCGGCGATGATGGACGGCATGAACTTGCCACCGGCCTGCCAGTAGCCGCCGCGCGGGTCGAACACGGCTTTCATTTCATCGACCAGGAACGTGACGTCGCCGCCTTTGCGGAACACGGCCGAAATGATTCGCGTGAGGGCGACGATCCACTGGAAGTGATCGAGGTTCTTGGAGTTGATGAAGATCTCGAACGGGCGACGCTGTTCGTGCGGGGTGCCTTCGTTCAGGACGATGTCGTTGATGGTCACGTACATGGCGTGATCCGACACCGGGGTTTTGATCTTGTACGTGGAGCCGATGAGCATCTCGGGACGCTCGAGCTTCTCGTGCATCCAGACGACGTTGGCTTCCTTGCGCGGTTCGGCGGCCGCTTTGGCAGCCGCCGCCTTGTCCTCGGGCTTCTCCACCCGGTACTTCGTGATTCTCTTGTCAATCTTGATCGACATGTCTGTTGCTCCAGCGGCGCGTTGCGCTGCTTACATTTGGGCTACTGAGATTTCGGAAGGCCCCCTCCCTGCCCTCCCCCGCTGCGCGGAGGAGGGGAAGAGGAGAAGAGGCGGCTTCAGAACTTGCCGTAGTAGCCCTCTTTCATGGCGTCGAACAGATTCGCGGCGGTGTGTTTCTCGCCGTCGTACTCGATCTCTTCGTCGCCTTTCACTTTCACTTCGGTGCCGTCGTCGAGCGTGAACACGTACGTGGTGTTCTTCAGGTCTTCTTCCTTGACCAGCACGCCCTGGAACGCTTCGGGGTTGAAGCGGAAGGTGGTGCAGCCTTTCAGGCCCTGTTCGTGGGCGTAGAGGTAGATGTCCTTGAAGTCTTCGTAGTCGTAGTTGGTCGGCACGTTCGCGGTCTTGGAGATCGAGGAATCGATCCAGATCTGCGAGGCGGCCTGGATGTCGACGTGTTCCTTCGGCGTGATGTCGTCCGCCGTCGTGAAGTAGTCGGGCAGCTTCTCGGCGGCGTTGGTGGAACCAGGCATGGCGCGCGGGTTTACCAGTTCGCGATAGGCGAGCAGTTCGAACGAGAAGACGTCGATCTTCTCCTTCGACTTCTTGCCTTCGCGGATCACGTTGCGGAAGTAGTGATGCGCGAACGAGGGCTCGATGCCGTTCGATGCATTGTTCGCGAGCGACAGCGAAATCGTGCCGGTGGGCGCGATCGAGCTGTGATGCGTGAAGCGGGCGCCGATCTCGGCGAGTTCGTCGACGAGTTCGGGCGCGGCTTCGGCGACGCGCTGCATGTAGCGGCTGTACTTGGCGTGCAGCGTGCGACCCGGCACTTGCTGGCCGACGCGCCAGCCATCGCGCGCCATTTCCGGACGCTTACGCAGCATTTCCTGCGTGACTTCGAACTCTTCCAGCATGATCGGCGCGGGGCCTTTCTCGCGGGCGAGATCGAGGCCGGCTTCCCAACCCGCAATCGCCATTTCGCGCGAGACGTTCTGGGTGAAGGCGACCGACTTCTTCGAGCCGTACTTCATGCACAGCATCGTGATCGTGGAGCCGAGGCCGAGGAAGCCCATGCCGTGACGGCGCTTGCGCATGATTTCATCGCGCTGCTGACCGAGCGGCAGGCCGTTGATCTCGACGACGTTGTCGAGCATGCGGGTGAAGACCTTGACGACCTTGCGGAACTCTTCCCAGTCGAAGCGCGCGTCTTCGGTGAACGGATCGACGACGAAGCGCGTGAGGTTGATGGAGCCGAGCAGGCAGGAACCGTACGGCGGCAATGGCTGCTCGCCGCAGGGATTGGTCGCGCGAATGTTCTCGCACCACCAGTTGTTGTTCATTTCGTTAACGCGGTCGATCAGCACGAAGCCGGGTTCGGCGAAGTCGTAGGTCGAGGACATGATCACGTCCCAGACCCGACGCGCCGGCACTGTCTTATATATGCGGCAGCAGACCAGGCCGGCTTCGTTGGCAACGTAGGATTCCCGGGTCGGCCATTCGCGCCAGATGTACTGCGCGGTGTCGGAGAGATCGAGGCCTTCGGCGTCGGCTTCCTTGCGGGTGACCGGGAAGGCGAGCTTCCATTCCTGGTCGTGCTTCACCGCATTCATGAATTCGTCGGTGATCAGCAGCGACAGGTTGAACTGGCGCAGGCGGCCCGCCTCGCGCTTGGCGCGGACGAACTCGAGCACGTCGGGATGGCCGACGTCGAAGGTACCCATCTGCGCGCCGCGACGGCCGCCGGCCGAGGACACGGTGAAGCACATCTTGTCGTAGATATCCATGAACGACAGGGGGCCGGACGTGTAGGCGCCCGCGCCGGAAACGTAGGCGCCGCGCGGCCGCATCGTTGAGAATTCGTAACCGATACCGCAGCCAGCCTTGAGCGTGAGTCCTGCTTCGTGAACTTTAGCTAAAATATCGTCCATCGAGTCGGTGATGGTGCCCGACACGGTGCAGTTGATCGTGGACGTCGCGGGCTTGTGCTCCTGCGCGCCTGCGTTGGAAGTGATGCGGCCGGCCGGGATCGTTCCCTTGCGCAGCGCCCAGAGAAACTTTTCGTACCACTCGGTACGGACTTCTTCGCGTTCGACATCGGCGAGCGCACGGGCGACGCGCTGGTATGTCTCGTCCATCGTGCGATCGATCGGCGTGCCGTCTTTGGCAGTCAGCCGATACTTCTTTTCCCAGATATCGAGCGAGGCCTCCTGAAATGGAATGCTGTTTACGTCCATAGGCTCAAGCTTGATTGCCGTCGTCTTCATGCCGGTGTGCGCTCCCCGTGTTTATGAGGGCGGGAAACCCTGGGTTCCACCTGTACTGCGCCCCGCTCTTGTGCGGTGGGCGGGCGAGGCTGCGTACAGTCCTTCCTGACTCCATGCGGGCGTCGATCCAGGCTGGATTACCGGGGTATTCCGTAGTCCGCGGAACGGGGTATCACCCGTGATCGCCTACCACAACATCTTGTGTCAGGGGAGGAAATCTATGCCGCTGTCACAAGGCCGTCAACACCAATGTTAAGTGGTTCACGGACCAGAAAAGATGTTTGAAATTAATGGATTGCCGTATTCCAAACGCAAATTTCCGAATGCAAGGGTTGGTACGTAGGAAAAAGGCGGCACCCGATCGAGCACAAGATATTGTGGTGCAGAATGAGACCGCACAGCGAGACCACAGTCCACGCACAGGCGATGCACGGGTTGTCCACAGAGTTGTGCAGCATCGTGCCAGGCCCGGAACTTTCCGCATCGCCGCAGGCTCTCCTGCAAGCACGATCCGCGGGTTCACGGCTAGAATCCCCGGCGCTTTTGCATCCGGTACAGAGAAATACTCCATGAGAAAGGCCTTCAGCGCGCTCACCGCTCTCGTCATGTTCGCCAGCTTCAGCGCCCAGGCGCAGTTGCCGGAAAAGGTCGGCGATACGCCGGTACCTTCGCTGGCGCCGATCATCAAGAAGACTTCGCCGGCGGTCGTGAACATCGCGACGCGCGGCAAGATCCAGGAAGCGCGCAATCCGCTGCTCGACGATCCGTTCTTCCGCCGCTTCTTCGACGCGCCGAACGTGCCGCGGCAGCGCGAATTCCAGAGTGCGGGCTCGGGCGTGATCGTCGATGCCAAGAACGGCTATCTCATCACCAATGCGCACGTGATCGAGAACGCCGATGAAATCACGGTGTCGCTGCAGGACGATCGCCAGGTGAAGGCCGAAGTCGTCGGCAAGGACACGGGTTCGGACGTCGCCGTGCTCAAGGTGCCGGCAAAGAGTCTCACCGCAATGTCGCTGGCGGACTCTGACAAGGCCGAAGTCGGCGATTTCGTGATCGCGATCGGCAATCCCTTCGGCCTGCAGCACACGGTGACCTCCGGCATCATCAGCGCGCTCGGCCGCTCCGGCATCAACCCGGAAGGCTATGAAGACTTCATCCAGACCGACGCCTCGATCAACCCCGGCAATTCCGGCGGCGCGCTGGTGAACCTCGACGGCCAGCTCGTCGGCATCAACACCGCGATCTTCTCGCGCAGCGGCGGCAACATCGGCATCGGCTTCGCGATTCCGTCGAACATGGTGAAGGCCGTGATGACGCAGCTCATCCAGTACGGCGAAGTGAAGCGCGGCATGCTCGGCGTGCAGCTGCGTAATCTCACGCCCGCCATCGCCGAGAGCCTCGGCCTCGACAGTTCGAAGGGCGCGCTGGTCGGTCAGGTGGTCGAAGACTCGCCCGCCGAGAAAGCGGGCATCAAGGCCGGCGACATCATCACGTCGATCAACGGCCGCACCGTGTCGAACTCCTCCGAAACCCGCAACCTCATCGGCCTGCTGCGCATCGGCGAGAAAGTGGACATCGGCCTGCTGCGCGACAACCAGCCGCGCCGCGTGACCGCCGTGATCGCCGAGCGCGACGACGCCTCCGGCGACCGCGCCGCCGAAGTCCATGCCGCGTTCGAAGGCGCCGCCCTCAGCAATGCCGGCAGCAATGGCGGCGTGCAGATCCAGAGCGTGGCCGAAGGCAGCCCCGCGGCGGCGAATGGCCTGCGTCCGAACGACGTGATCGTCGGCATCGGTCGCAATCGCATCGCGAACCTGGAGCAGTTGCGCGCGGCGGTGAAGGACGCGAAGGCGTTTACGGTCACGATCCGCCGCGGGAACGCGACGCTGGTGTTTCCGATTCAGGGATAGCGGACGGCGGTGAGCGACGAGCGGTGAGCCAGAACGGACGCTGGCTCATCGCTCGTCGCTCGTTGCTCATCGCACCATCTCTTCGCACACTGCCGCTCTGCGCCGCTCCTGCGGCAGCTTCGAAATCCTCTCCACCTCTTCATAGAACCTCGGCAGCTCGCCATGCACCGAGGCCAGCAGCCGCTGAAAGCCGGGCAGGCAGCCGTGATACGTCGCGGCCGACACCAGATGCGCATTGCCGAGCGCTCGATCGAACCACCCGTCGTAGCCGGCGAAGCCGTTCCACTGCGCACGCAGCTGCGTGTAGTCGAACTTGAGCTGGCCGAAAATCTCGGCCTTGCGGGCGCGCATGTCGGGTGAAGGCATCTTCGAGGCGTAGAGATCCTTCAGCTTCTCGCGCGTCGCGAGCAGCAAGTCGATGAACTGCTGTTGCCGTTCGCGCTGGCTGCGCCACGCCTGCATGTCCTGCGCACGGCCACGCTCGTTGAGCCAGCGTTCCAGGCCGGCTTCTTCGACGGCCGTGGCGAAGGCTTCGTTGAATTCCGAATCGCCGGGAACGTAGACAACCTGGTGCGCGAGTTCGTGAAACAGCGTCGCCGCGAGCTGCGCGTCGCTCCAGCCCATCATGGTGTTGAGGATGGGATCGCGAAAATGCCCGAGCGTCGAATAGGCGGGAATGCCGGCGATCATGGCGTCGCCGCCGTGGCTGCGGATCCTGCGGGCATAGCGCTGCGCGCTCGGCTCCTTGAAGTAGCCGCGATAGACGACGCAACCCGCGATCGGAAAACACCAGCGACGCGGCGCGACGGAAAACTCGTCAGTCGCAAAGACGTTCCAGACGACGTACGGACGGCCGAGATCGGCATAGCTGCGATAGCTGTCGTTGTCGGGCAGACCCAGTTCGTGCGAGGCGAAATCGCGGGCCGCGGCGACGTACTCCAGCCGTCCGCGCAATTTGTCGGAGGTGGCGGGACTGGCGATGACGTCGCCGATCGGCTCGCGCTTCGACACGATCTGCATCTGGCCCTGCGCGGCCTGCAGCAGGTAACAGCCGGACAGGAACGGCGCGCTCAGCAGCAGAATCAGGAGACAGCGTGCGCTGGGCGACAGGGGCATGGCGAGTCCGGTGAGGAAAGCGCCGATAGTGACGGAAGTGACGAAGGCGACGGAAGAGCGCCCCTCTACCTGTGGGTCAGGCTTCAGCCTGACTCTCTCAGGCCGGCTAAAGCCGGCCCCACAGGAAGACACTCCCCAACTACACTTCCCGGCATGAAGGTCTATCTGGTCGGCGGCGCGGTCCGCGATGAACTGCTCGGCTTGCCGGTGCGCGAGCGCGACTGGGTCGTCGTGGGCGCACGCCCGGAAGAACTGACCGCAGCCGGTTACAAGCCCGTCGGCAAGGACTTTCCGGTGTTCCTGCATCCGCAGACCGGCGAGGAGTACGCGCTGGCGCGCACCGAGCGCAAGACCGGGCCGGGATATCGGGGCTTCGATACCCGGTTCTCGCCCGACGTGACGCTCGAGGAAGATCTCGAACGACGCGACCTGACGATCAATGCGATCGCGAAGGATCCCGACAGCGGCGCGCTCATCGATCCCTTCGGCGGTCGGCGCGACATCGCCTCGCGCGTACTGCGGCACGTCTCGGCGGCGTTCGTCGAAGATCCGGTGCGCGTGCTGCGCACGGCGCGGTTCGCATCGCGCTTCGCGTCGCTGGGCTTCGGCATCGCCCCCGAAACGATCGCCCTGATGCGCGAGATCGCGGCGCGCGGCGAACTCGATGCGCTGGTGCCGGAACGTGTCTGGCAGGAAACGCAGCGCGCGCTGGAACAGGACGCCCCGTGGGTCTTCTTCGAAGTGCTGCGCGAGACGCACGCGCTCAGGATCATCTTCCCGGAGATCGATGCGCTGTTCGGCGTGCCGCAGCCGGAGAAATGGCATCCAGAGATCGACTCGGGCGTGCACACGATGATGGTCGTGCAGCAGGCCGCGCGACTGAGCAGGGACCCGGTCGTGCGCTTCGCGGCCCTCGTTCATGACCTCGGCAAGGGCACGACGCCGCCCGATGAATGGCCGCGACACATCGCACACGAGCATCGCAGCGCGAAGCTGATCGAATCGCTCTGCACGCGCCTGCGCATTCCCAATACGTATCGCGACGTGGCGGTACAGGTCGGCCGGCATCACCTGCTCGCGCACAAGGCGCTCGAACTGCGGCCATCGACCTTGCTCGAACTGCTGGAACATCTCGATGCCTTCCGGCGTCCGGAGCGATTCGAACAGTACGTGCTGGCGTGCGAAGCCGATGCGCGCGGAAGGAAAGGACTGGAGGCGCGCGAGTATCCGCAATCCGAGTATCTGCGTCGCGTACGTGAAGCGGCGGCCAGCGTGCGCCTGAGCGCGGAGGAACGGGCGGGGATGGATGGACTGCAGATTGCGGAGCGGGTGCGGAAGGAACGGATCGCGCGGTTGTCGTCTCTTGCTGTGGGGCCGGCTTCAGCCGGCCTCTGATTGCAGAAGGCCGGCTGAAGCCGGCCCCACAGCAAGAGCAGATCCTCAGAGCGATCCGCTGAGATCGCGAACCCCGAAGCCGCGCAGCGGGTAATCGTAGTTCGCCGTCAGTCCGATCACCTTGAAGCGCTCGCCCATCTCACCCGGCAGCGTCAGCACCATCACCTGCCGCGCCAGCTGCACCCGCTCGGTCACCGGCTGTTCGGCAATGTTCGCCATGAACGATTCGATGCCGCAGCCGATCAGGAAATGAGCCTGCGTCGTAAAACCGGCGACATTCATGCCGGCATCGCTCGCCGCGCTGGCGACGGCGGTGAAATCCACCCACGCGCCGATGTCCTGCACGCCGACATTCATCAGCGGAAGATCGTGAAAGCGATGACGGTAGTGACACAGCAGCGTGCCTTCGCGACGCTCGGCGCGGTAGTACTCGCGCTGCGGCAGGCCGTAGTCGATGAAGATCGCGGCACCCGCGGCGAGCGCGCCGGCGAGTCCGGCAATCCACGGCACGAGCCGCAGATTCACCTCGGACAGATAGCCATCGGGAAACGGCTCGCCGTTCGCACGCTCGATCGCACGCACTGCGAGTTCCAGGGCCGGATCGGCGCGGACTTCCGACCAGTCGAGCCGGCCGAGCTGCCACGTGACGCCGACGGCATTCACCTGCGTGCCGCGGATGCAGAAGCGCTGCACCGGCAGCGCATCGAGCACTTCATTGGCGACGATGACGCCGCTCAGCGCGACGGGCCACGCGTCCAGCCACTGCACGCGAGAGAGCAGTTCGGGAACGCGCGCTGCCAGCGTCTGCTGCTGGCGCTCGCGCAGATCGGCGCTGACTTCGAGAATGAGATAGCGATCGGGCAGGCATTGCTGATTCGCCAGTTCGGCCAGGATGTCGGCGGCCATCGTGCCGGAGCCCGCACCGAGTTCGAGTACGTCGCCGCCGCCCAGCGTCTGCAGCACTTCGGCACATTGCGAGGCGAGGCAGCGGCTGAACAGCGATGAAATTTCCGGCGCGGTGACGAAATCGCCCGCGCTGCCGAGCTTGGTCGAACCGGCGCTGTAGTAGCCGAGCCCCGGCTCGTACAGCGCCATTTCCATGAACCGTTCGAAACTGATCCAGCCGCCGTGCGCGTCGATGGCGTCGCGAATGCGATGCACCAGCCGTTCGCTGTGAGCGATTTCCTCCGGGGTCAGCGGGGGCAGATCGGCGGCCGCGCTCACGTTGCCTCGCGTGCTGTTGCAACCAGGGCCAGTTCGGCGAACATTACCGTCATGATTACTTCGGACTCTCTTGCGGGCCGTGTCGTGCTCATCACCGGAGCGGCGAAGCGCCTCGGTGCTGCGCTGGCCCGCGGCTTTCATGCGGCCGGCGCCAGCGTGGCCATTCACCACCATCACTCGGCGGGCGAGGCCGGGCGCCTGCGGGACGAATTCAACACGAGCAGGAAGAATTCCGCCATCGCCATGAGCGCGGACCTGCTCGATACGGCGCAGTTGCCGCGCCTGGTCGAACAGACGCTGGCGGCGTTCGGTCGACTCGATGTGCTGATCAACAATGCCTCGACGTTCTATCCCACCACCGTCGGCAGCATCGAACTCGAGGACTGGGACGATCTGATGGGCACCAACCTGAAGGCGCCGCTGTTCCTGTCGCAGGCCGCGAGGCCGGCGCTGCGCGACGCGAAGGGACTCATCCTCAACATGATCGACATCCACGCGCAGCGTCCGCTGCGCAATCACCCGGTGTACTGCAGCGCCAAGGCCGGGCTCGCGATGCTGACGAAGTCGCTGGCGCGCGAACTCGGCCCGGACGTGCGCGTCAACGGCATCGCTCCCGGCCCGATCCTCTGGCCGGAAGGTGGGCTCGATCAGAAGCTGCAGGAGGAGATCGTCGAGAAAACGCTGTTGAAGCGTCGCGGCGGGCCGGACGACATCGTGCGCACGGCGCTGTTCTTTGCCGTCGATGCGCCGTATGTGACGGGGCAGATTCTGGCGGTGGATGGCGGGAGGAGTGTGTGATTCCTTTTGTAGGTCAGGCTTCAGCCTGACAGTTCTCAGGCCGGCTGAAGCCGGCCCCACAAGCAGAAGGCTAGACGCGCACTTCCTTCATTTCATGCCCACCCTGATCAAACGCCGCCCATAACTCCCGCATCGTCCGCCGCCGCGTCGGATGCATTCGATCCGGCGCGATATCCGCCATCGGCTTCAGCATGTAGGGCCGCTTGACCAGATCCGGTCGCGGCAGCAGGTAGCCCGGCTCGTCGCTCACGACATCGTCGTAGAGCAGGATGTCGAGATCCATCGAGCGCGGCGCCCACTTCGGCGCATCAGGGACCCGTCCGCAAAGCGCTTCGACGGATTGCAGATTCCGGCGCACATCGATCAGCGAATCCGTCGTGATGAAGCCGAGGACGAGATTGATGAAATCCTCGCCTTCGAATCCCACGGCTTTGTTGCGATACGCCGGAGAAATCGTCAGCGGCGCGTAGATGCGTTCGAGCGCATCGAGCGCCTTGCGCAGGTTGATTTCCGGCTGGACGTTGCTGCCCGCGGCGACGAAGACCTCAGGCATAGTCCGCCGCCGTGCGCTCGATCTCGATCCCGACATCGCGCGCGCCGCGAATCGCGCCCTGCTTGTTCAGATGCACCTTCACCCACTGCACGCCGAACTCCGTGACGATGAGCTTCGCGATCTCTTCGGTGAGCGTCTCGACCAGGTGATATTGCGATTCGCCCACGAAGGCGAGCAGGCGCTTCGAGACTTTCTTGTAGTCGATGGTGTCTTCGATGCGATCCGTCGCGGCCGCCTTGCGGATGTCGGTCGCCATCTCGATATCGATCACGACCGTCTGCTTGACGCGGCGCTCCCATTCCCAGATGCCGACGATGCATTCGACGCTCAGCGCGCTGAGAAAAATCTTGTCCATGGAATCCGGGAGGGGCGTTGAACGAGGGGGCGCAATGATAGACCAGTCCTACTGGCCTGCAGCCGCCGGACGCTTCAAGGTATCCAGCGGCCAGCGCGCCGTGGCGCGGATTTTCAGATCGTCACGTTCGCCGGCGCTGAGACGACGAAAGCCCGCGTAGGCAATCATGGCGGCATTGTCGGTACAGAACTCGGTCCGCGGATACGACACCTTTACGCCGCGACGCTGGCCGAGTTGCGCCAGCGCCTGTCGCAATGCCCTGTTCGCGCCGACGCCGCCAGCCACGACCAGCGAGCGAAAGCCCGTCTGTTCCAGCGCGCGATCACACTTGGCCACCAGCGTATCGACCACGGCCTGCTGAAACTCCGCGGCGACATCGGCGCGCGCGACGTCGTCGAGCTGCTGGTTGCGCAGGGCCACGACCACGGCGGTCTTGAGTCCGCTGAAACTGAAGTCGAGACCGGGCCGGTCGAGCATCGGTCGCGGCAGTCGCAACCTGCCCGGCTTGCCGCTGTCCGCGAGCCGCGCCAGCGCCGGGCCGCCGGGGTAACCGAGGCCGAGGAGCTTGGCGGTCTTGTCGAACGCTTCGCCCGCGGCATCGTCGACGGAAGCACCGATGATTTCGTAATCGCCGATCCCGCGGACCTCGGCGAGCAGGGTATGACCACCGGAAACCAGCAGCGCGAGGAATGGGAATTCCGGCGGTTCGGCTTCGAGCATCGGCGCGAGCAGGTGTCCTTCCAGGTGGTGCACACCGACGGCGGGTTTTCCCCAGGCAAATGCGAGGCTGCGCGCGACCGAGGCTCCCACCAGCAGCGCCCCGACCAGTCCAGGCCCGGCCGTGTAGGCAATGCCGTCGATCCCGGCGGGTTCGACGCCGGCATCATCGAGCGCCCCCTGGATCAGGGGCAGGAGTTTGCGGACATGGTCCCGGGAAGCCAGCTCGGGGACGACCCCGCCGTATTCGGCATGCAGGTCGACCTGGCTGAACAGCCGGTGCGACAGCAGGCCGGCTTCGCCGTCATAGATGGCGGCTGCCGTTTCGTCGCAGGAAGTCTCGATTCCCAGTACTTTCATGATCTTCGTGGTCGATTCATCGCTCATCCGGGCCGTGCCGCGAACCTGAAGGCGGCATCGGGGAAACCGCCCTCGCCGCGCCCGCCGGGCGACCGCTCAAAAGCCCGCATTTTCTGCGCTTACCTTTTGATTTTCGCCGGCCGCCTCATTAGACTTCCGCGCTCTTCGCCCGCCCCCTCCCCCCCAGGTTTCCCATTGGAGCGGTTCGCGGCAGGGCAAATCGAGCGGGATTTGGTACACCAGAGGTTGCGATGCCGAGCGTCCGGATTCGAGAAAACGAGTACTTTGATGCCGCGTTGCGGCGCTTCAAGCGCGCCTGCGAGAAGGCCGGAGTGCTGACGGAACTGCGGCGCCGCGAATTCTACGAGAAGCCCACCCAGGAACGGAAACGCAAGAAGGCGGCCGCCGTGAAGCGCCACCAGAAGCGTTCGAACCGGGACTTCTCCGCTCCGCGCGGTGCACGTCCTGCGGCCCGCCCGGCTTCGCGCCCGGCCGCCCGCTACTGATCGATTCTCTCGCCGGCCGGAGTTCTTCCGGCCGGCGGGTGACGGGCTCTCCCCGTCGCCTTCTCAACAATTCGTGGATTGCCAGCATGTCTCTCAAAGAGCGCATCACCGAAGACATGAAAGCGGCCATGCGTGCCAAGGACAGCGAACGCCTGGGCACTATCCGCATGATCACGGCGGCCATCAAGCAGCGCGAAGTCGACGAGCGCATCCAGCTCGACGACACGCAGGTGCTGGCCGTGCTGGAAAAGATGATCAAGCAGCGCAAGGAATCGATCGCGCAGTTTTCGAGCGGCGGTCGCGAAGACCTGGTCGCGAAGGAAAACAAGGAAATCGAGCTGCTGCAGACCTACATGCCCGCGCAGCTGTCCGAAGCGGAACTCGATGCGCTGGTCGCCGACGCCGTCGCCAAGTCGGGCGCGACTTCCATCAAGGAAATGGGCAAGGCCATGGCGCTGCTGAAGCAGTCGGCCCAGGGCCGCGCCGACATGGGCGTCGTGAGCGCCAAGCTGAAGGCGAAGCTGGGCGGCTGACGACCTGCCCTTTATCTTCCTCTTCCTGTGGGGCCGGCTTCAGCCGGCCTCTTTGTCTGAGCCAGGCCGGCTGAAGCCGGCCCCACAAAAGAACTGCCGAACCCTCGTTTCTGGCCCGTGTTTTGCGCGCTTGCGCCGACGGGCTCGCGGCATATGCTTACGCGCCAACTCGCGCCGCGATCATCGCGCGGCACAGCGACTCGCGAGGACTTTTTCCGACCCGCTGCTGCTTCATGTCCGGACGCATCCCACAATATTTCATCGATGAGCTGGTGTCCCGCGCGGACATCGTCGAACTGATCGGCAGTCGCATTCCGCTCAAGAAGCACGGCAAGGAATTCAAGGCCTGTTGTCCTTTCCACGGCGAGAAGACGCCGTCGTTCACGGTCGTTCCCGACAAGGGCTTCTATCACTGCTTCGGCTGCGGCGCGCACGGCACGGCGCTCGGCTTTCTGATGGAGCACGATCATCTCAGCTTCGTCGAAGCCGTCGAGGAAGTGGCCTCGCGGGTCGGCCTGGACGTGCCGCACGAAGATAACGGCGCCCCGAGAACTGCCGCGCCGAGCGATGCGCTGTTCGCGACGCTGGAAAAAGCCGCCGATCTGTATCGCCAGGAACTGCACGGCGCCGAGCGCGGCAAGGATTATTTCAAGGCGCGCGGACTCAGCGGCGACACCGCCGCGAGATTCAACCTGGGCTATGCGCCGGAGGCCTGGGACTTCGTGCTGCGGCATCTCGGCGGCAGCGAAGGCGAACGGCAGCGATTGCTGCAGGTGGGTCTCACCATCGAGCGCGACAAGCGCCCGGGCTTCAATGGCCATCCTGGCTATTACGACCGCTTTCGCGACCGCGTGATGTTTCCCATCCGCGATGCGCGCGGCCGCACCATCGGCTTCGGCGGACGCGTGCTCGACAAGGGCGAGCCGAAATACCTGAACTCGCCCGAGACCGAACTCTTCCACAAGGGCAAGGAGCTGTACGGCCTGTACGAGGCGCGACAGGCGTCGCGAACCTTGAGCCGCATCATGATCGTTGAAGGCTACATGGACGTGGTCCGGCTGCATCAGGCAGGCGTTACTTACGCCGTGGCGACGCTCGGCACCGCGACCACGCCGGAACACCTGACGCGGGTATTCCGTGTCTGCCAGGAAGTGGTTTTCTGTTTCGACGGCGACCGTGCCGGCAAGGCGGCGGCCTGGCGCGCGCTGGAGAATTCCCTGAGCTTCGTGCGCGATGGCCGTCAGATCCGTTTCCTGTTCCTGCCCGACGGACACGATCCGGATTCGCTGGTGGGCGCCGAAGGGCGCGAGGCCTTCGAGAACCGCATTCAGAACGCGCTGCCGCTGTCGGAATACTTCCTGCGACATCTGCGCGAGCAGGTCGACATGACCACGCGCGACGGCCGTGCCCGTTTCAAGGAACTGGCGAGGCCGCTGATCGAACGCATTCCGGAAGGTGCCTTCCGCGAGCAGCTGCAGCAGGACATCGACCGCAATGCCCTGCTCGACACGGGACTGCGGGCCATCCCGCGCGCTGTCAGCGATTCACGTGCATCGCCTTATGCCAAGTCCGGCGGCCGCGGCAGCGTCGTGCGGCAGGCCATCCGCACGCTGGTCCACTATCCGCAAATCGCCCTCAAGGCGGCTTCGCCCGACGGGCTGGCCGGCATCGACCGGCCGGGCATTCCCCTGCTGATGGAACTGCTCAGCGAACTGCAGGAAAACCCCTGCGCAAATACCGCCTCGCTGCTTGAACGCTGGCGCGGCCGCCCCGACTTTGATCCCCTGTTCAAGCTCGCGAGCAGCGAATACCCGGTCGATGAGGCCGGCGCGGCGCGGGAACTGAATGACGCCCTCGCACAGTTATTCCCTGAAAGAGGCGATCAGCGCCTGGAGGAATTGCTGCGCAAGCAGTCTCGCGAGGGCCTGAGCAATTCGGAACGTGCTGAATTGCAAGGTTTTTTGACCAGACCCCAATCGCAGGGCGAGGCCGGCCGCGGGCAGGCCGGGCACCGAACCTAGCGGTTGAAATTCAATCAAAGTAGACTGCGCGGTCTTTTTCAGCCCGCGCACACCCAGCCACCTGAGGGCCGTATCTTGAGCAAAACCCTAGCAGCTAAGAAGGAACCGGCGCAGATCACCGATGAGCGTCAGTCACAGCTGAAGCTTCTGATCGCCCGTGGCAAGGAGCAGGGTTTTCTCACGTACGTCGAGGTGAACGATCACCTCCCGAGCGAGATCGTCGATCCGGAACAGATCGAAGACATCGTCAACATGATCAACGACATGGGCATCCCGGTGTACGAGAAGGCACCGGAGAACGAAGCCCTGCCGCTGAACGAACCCGTCGTCGTCGACGAAGAAGCCGCTGAAGAAGCCGCTGCCGCGCTCGCCACCGTCGACGCCGAATTCGGCCGCACCACCGATCCGGTGCGCATGTACATGCGCGAAATGGGCACGGTCGAACTGCTGACCCGCGAAGGCGAAATCCGCATCGCCAAGCGCATCGAGGAAGGTCTCGATGCCGTGCGTACCGCGCTGTCGAGCTATCCCCTCACCTACCAGCACATCCTCAATCAGTACGAGCAGGTGAAGCAGGGTCAGGGCCGTCTGGTCGACATCATCGTCGGCTTCATCGATCCGAATGCGCCGGATGAAATCGCTGCGCCCGTGAATCCGAAGCTGGCGCAAGCCGCCGCCCCTGCCGCCGAGGCGGAAGAAAGCGATGACGCCGAAGGCGGTTCCGAGGAAGAGGAAGCGCTGGAGACCGGCCCGGATCCGGAAGAGGCGGCACGCCGCTTCGCTTCGATCCTGAAGCTGCACGGCCAGGCGCTGAAGGCGATCGAACAGCACGGCGTCAGGGATCCGAAGACGCTCAAGATCCGCAAGAAGGTCGCCGGCGAGTTCATGGAACTGAAGCTGTCGCCGAAGATGTTCGATGCGCTGATCCTGCAGCTGCGCGATCACGTCGCCGAAATCCGCAACATGGAAAAGCAGATCATGACGATCTGCGTGCGCGATGCCGGCATGCCGCGCAAGGATTTCGTCACGACGTTCCCGAAGAACGAAACCAACATCACCTGGCTCGACAAGCACATCCGCGCCAAGCGCAAGCATTCGGCCGCGCTCGCCAAGCTGCGCGAGGATGTCGAGAAGACGCAGATGAAGCTGCAGTCGCTCGAACAGCGCGTGCACCTGACGATCGGCGACGTGAAGGAAATCAATCGCGAAGTGGCGGTCGGCGAAGCCAAGGCCCGCCGCGCCAAGAAGGAGATGGTCGAGGCCAACCTGCGCCTGGTGATCTCGATCGCGAAGAAGTACACCAACCGCGGCCTGCAGTTCCTGGACCTGATCCAGGAAGGCAACATCGGCCTGATGAAGGCGGTGGACAAGTTCGAATACCGCCGCGGCTACAAGTTCTCGACCTACGCCACCTGGTGGATCCGGCAGGCGATCACCCGCTCGATCGCCGACCAGGCCCGCACCATCCGCATTCCGGTGCACATGATCGAGACGATCAACAAGCTCAACCGCATTTCCCGCCAGATGCTGCAGGAGATGGGTCGCGAGCCGACGCCCGAAGAACTCGCCGTGCGCATGGAAATGCCGGAAGACAAGGTCCGTCGCGTGCTCAAGATCGCGAAGGAACCGATCTCGATGGAAACCCCGATCGGCGACGACGAGGATTCGCATCTCGGCGATTTCATCGAGGACACGTCGGTGGACTCGCCGATCGACTCGGCCACGATGGAATCGCTGCGCGAAACGACGCACTCGGTGCTCGCCGGCCTCACGCCGCGCGAAGCGAAGGTGCTACGCATGCGCTTCGGCATCGACATGAACACCGATCACACGCTCGAAGAAGTCGGCAAGCAGTTCGACGTCACGCGCGAGCGCATTCGCCAGATCGAAGCCAAGGCGCTGCGCAAGCTGCGTCATCCGAGCCGCAGCGAACAGCTGCGCAGCTTCCTGGTGGATGATTGAGGAAGCGAATCGCAGGTAGTTGAGGAAAAAGGCCGGGCAATGCCCGGCCTTTTTCTTTCTTCCTTATCTTCCTGTGGGGCCGGCTTCAGCCGGCCTTCTGAGGAGTCAGGCTAAAGCCTGACCTACAAGCCTGACCTACAAGCCTGACCTACAAGCCTGACCTACAAGCCTGACCTGCATGGAACTCACGCCACGCGCGCCGCGTCCTATCAGCAAAGGAGCGCACCGGAGAGCCGATCATGAGCTTCGTGTTCTACATACTGCTGTTCATCGCGACCTGTACGTTCGGCTGGGCCTGCCGGGGCGGACGCAATTCAGGCTGAGATTCCGGTCTTCAGCAGTTTCAGCAGCTCGCCGCGGCGCGAGGTGACTTCCACGTCTTCCAGATCCAGCCAGTCCGCCAGCGAACGCAGTTCCCGTGCCAGCGGCGCAACGATCTTCCGCACATTCACTCCGGCTTCCGCGCTCCCACCTTTCACCTGCAACCGGCTGCGCGCCCGATCCGATTTCAGATCCACTCTTGCCACCAGCCGGTCGTTCATCAGGAACGGCAGCACGTAGTAACCATGCTGGCGTTTGTGCGCCGGCGTGTAGATTTCCAGGCGGTAGACGAAATCGAACAGGCGTTCCGTGCGCTGGCGCTCCCAGATCAGCGAATCGAAGGGCGACAGCAAAGCTGTTGCCTCGATCTTGCGGGGCAGGCGCGCCTCGTGATGCAGGTAGGCCTGCTGCTTCCAGCCGTCGACCTGGGTCGGTAACAGCACGCCGGCCTCCACCAGTTCGAGCAGACGTTCTCCGGCATCGGCCGTCGGCAGGCGGAAGTAGTCGCGCAGGTCGCGCAAGGTCGCAACACCCAGCGCTCTGGCTGCCGTCGTCATCAGCGAGCGTTGCGCTTCGTCCTTGGGCGGCACGGCCGCAGCAGCCACCGCCGCCGGCAGCACCCGTTCAGTGAGATCGTAGAGACGCTCGAAGTTGCGGCGCGCGGCCGTCGTCACCTGACCGGTCCAGAACAGCCATTCGAGGATTTCCTTGCCCTGGCTCCAGCCCCACCAGCCGCCGCTCGATTTGCCCGCGGCTTCGAGTTCGCTCGCGCCGAGCGCACCCTGCTCACGGATCTGCTTCAGCGCAGCTTGCACCAGATCCTGATGCTCGGTCGCATAGCGCCTGAGACGCCCCCACGTGCCTTCGCCGCGCAGCGCGCGTTCCATGCGCCAGCGAAACAGCGGATACATCTCGATCGGCAACAGCGACGCTTCGTGCCCCCAGTATTCGAACAGCTGGCGGCGACGCGCGTCGTAGGCCGTGCGATCGAGCAGATCGCGCGCATACATCCCGGTACGCGAGAACAACGGCAGGTAGTGCGATCGCACGAGAACGTTGACGGAATCGATCTGCACGGCGCCGAGCCGGCGCGCGAGATTGCCGACATCACGAATCGTACGCAGATTCGCCGACGTACCGAACTGCTGCGCCGCTATCGCAATTCGTCGTGCCTCGGCATTCGACAGGGTCGCTCTGCGTGCTTGCATGCATCGGATTCCGCGTTGCGTGTCGTTGTTCGCGGCGAACGCCGGCGCCCTTCATTGCAGCGGATAGAAGCGGGGCAGCAGCCAGCTCAGCGTCAGCCACATCAGGATGGTAAGCGGCACGCCTACGCGCAGGAAGTCCTTGAACCGATAGTTGCCCGCGCTGTAGACGAGCAGATTGCAATTGTCGGCCATGGGCGTCGCATACCCCATGTTGGCACCGAACAGGACGGCCAGCACGAACGGCTCGGGCGGCAGACCGAGCTGACGCGCGGCGGCAATCGCAATGGGCGTGCCGATCACGGCGGCGGCACTGTTGGAAATGATGTTGCTGAGCACGGCCATCAGCAGAATCGTCGCGCTTAGGAGACCCGCCGGCGGCAGACTACCGCTGGCGAGGACCAGCAGCTTGGCGATGAACTCGGCACCACCCGTCACCACCAGCGCCAGGCTCAATCCGAGACTCGCGACAGTCAGCAGGATCATCGAAGAATCCAGCGCTCGGGTCGCATCGCGCCACTTCAGACAACCCGTGAACACCATCAGCAGCACGCCGCAGATCGCAGCGATCGCCACCGGTGCGATGCGCAGCGAGGCCACGACGACGATGCCCGCCATGATGAGCAGCGCCAGCGGCGCCTTCGCCGTCAGCGGCACGTCGCTGGTGGCATCGAGTACCAGCAGTTCGTTGCGGGCCTTGAGTGCGGCGATCTGTTCCGCGGGTCCCTGGACGAGCAGCACATCGCCCACGCTCAGCCGCATGTCGCGAAGATTGGACGTACTCGAGGCGACGGCATCGGCGCCAGATCGATGCACCGCCAGCGGCGCGAGCTGGTATTTCCAGTCGAAATTGACCTGATTGAGCGAACGGTCGCGCAGCGCCGAGGTCGGCGTCAGCACGAGTTCGGCCGTCTGCTGATCCGGTGCCGTCAGCGGATGCTCGACATCGACCGGCGCATCACCCGAATACAGCGTGGCGCCGAGCAATCGCGCCGCCTCGCGCAGACGCTCGCTGGTATCGCGCACGCTGAGCTGGTCGCCGGCACGCAGCGTCACATCCGGCAATGGCACGATCGACAGGCCCTGCTCGCGCAGGATCGTCTGCACCGTCAGCTCGCCGTCCAGCATCTTGCGTACCTGCGCCATGGTCCTGCCGACCGCGGCACTCTGCGGCGACAGGTGCAGTCGCGCATCGAACAGGCGTGGCGCGGCATCGCCGAGCACCGGCTTGTTGTCGGGCAGCAGACGCGGCGCGACCAGCCAGAGATAGAAAAACGCCACGATCGCCGCGAGCGAGGCGGGTGCGATGAAATCGAACATGTGGAAGCGCTCGACACCCAGACTCGCCGCCGTACCGATGACGAGCAGGTTGAGCGAGGTCCCGATCGGCGTTCCCATGCCGCCCACCTGCGAGGCGAACGTCATCGGCATGAGCAGCTTGGAAGGCGAAGTGCCCGCGCGCAACGCCACCGCCGTCAGGATCGGAATCATCAGCACGACCTGCGGCGTGTTGTTCATGAAGGCGCTGATGACGCCCGTGACGATGAGCATCAGCGCCATCGCCAGCGCCGGGCTCCAGTTCCATGCCCTGGCGATCAGCCGCCCGACCGGCGCGAGCGCACCGGTGGCCAGCAATCCCTGACTCGCCATCATCAGTGCGCAGATCGCGATCAGCGCCTCATTGCCGAAGCCGGCAAAGAACCGCAACGGATCGAATTCGCCCTGCTCGCTCCGGTATGGAAAGAGACTGAAGCCCAGCGTCAGCAGCGTGATGATCAGCAGGCTCGATGTCTCGATGGGAATCGAATCGCGCGAAAAGAAATACAGCGCGACGACCGTGAGGACCATCGCCGCGATTGCGTGAGGCTCGGGCATGAATTCTTCTCTGTCGCGCTGAGGCCAGTCAGCGTCAATGATCGGATGGCGACGCCGGTTCCGTGCCTGGGAGGTATCTTCCAGGCAGCATTAAGGTAACTCCGGGAGCACAATGCGACGCGTGATACTCGCAGGCGGCCGATTGGGGGAAAACCGCCAAATCATTCGGCAGAAGGATGACAGCCCTCATGTGAACTGGTGCACGAATCGCCGCGCGCTCTCTGGCAGCATGGCGGCCGTCGACGCTGATGACGGAGTCTCTCCCATGCAATGCACCAAGGTGTTCTCGATTGAGCTGAGCGATCAGGACCTGGCGGGACTGCACGACTCCGACCTTTCCATGCAATCCACCCCACAGCGGAAACAGGTTGCCGCTGCGTCGATGACGGACGACTACGATCTGATCGAGATCGAGCTGACGGCGGAGGAAATGGACGAGCTGTTGAGCGGCTAGAGGCCGGCCCCACAGGGAAGAACTTCTTCGTCACATATTCGGCCGGCCCGGATACTGCCGCATCATCTCGGTGACCACCGCATTCACCGTCACCTTCGGATTGGCCATGGCTTCATCCGACATGCGGCCCTCCGATACGCCTTTCCAGATCAGCTGCTTCTTTTCCGCGTCGACGATGTCGACATTGATCGTGCCGACCTTGTAAGTCACGGTGCGGTCCTCGTCGTACATCGGCCAGGCGTTGTACAGGCCATAGCGATAGCCGTAGTAGCCGTAGCCCACCATCGGCGTGGGTCGCGTCTCGGTGCGATCCCTGGTGTTCATGTAGAAGTTCACCAGCAGGTCCGGATGCGCTTCGCTGTACTTGTAGCCGCGCGCTTCCATCGCCGTGGAGATCGAGTTCTTGAAGTACGTCGTGACCAGCGTGGAGTAGCCGCCGCGGTCCGTCCCTGTCTCCTTGGGAAATCCGTACGTCCGGTAGACGGAGAAATCGGCCTTCCGGTCGTAGTCGATCCGTGTCGGCGGCGCCGTACCCGTGCTGGCGCAACCGGCGAGCAGCAAGGCGGCGAGCAAGCCGCCCAGAAATCCTGCAGATGAATATCGGCTGAACATGAACCCTCTCCCGAAACTGCGGCGATGCTACGTTTCAGTTGGGCCACGGACAATCCTCTCAAGTTCCGGATCAGCCCATCGTCAACTGACCCTGTCCGCGCTCCAGATCGAGCAGGATCCGCTTGCGCCACAATCCTCCGCCATAGCCGCCGAGTTCACCGTTGGCGTTGATCACCCGATGACACGGAATCACGATGGCGATGCGGTTCATGCCGTTCGCCGTGCCGACGGCGCGCGACGCCTTCGCATCGCCGATGGCGCAGGCAAGATCGATGTACGAACGGGTTTCGCCGTAAGGAATCCGCAGCAGCGCCGACCAGACTTTTTCCTGGAACGCCGTGCCCGGGTAGGCGAGCGGCAGGTCGAAGTCGCGACGCCGTCCCGCAAAGTATTCGCCCAGCTGCGTGCGCAACGCATCGAGCCAGCGATTGCGACCCGGCACGATCGTGGCGTCGAAGCGCCGCCGCACCGTCTCGAGCTGTTCTTCGAGGATCGCGCGTTCCGAGAACTCGAGCAGCACCAGCGCATCGCGCGTCGCACCGGCGAGCAAGGGACCGACCGGCGACTCGATCCAGTCGACGTTCACGACATTCGTCGTGTCAGCGGTCACGGGATCGAAGGCGATCCGCAGGTCCGCGGGCAGACCGGAGGCAGGAAATCGATCGATCACGGCGCAGCTCCACGATTGAGTGCGGCCAGCTTACCTTCCCGCCGACGCGCGAACCGGCCGGATTCGGACGTCAGCCCTCTCGTTCTTCCTGTGGATCAGGCTTCAGCCTGACCGCGCCGGACGGCGACGATTCCAGCTTCTGTTGCCGTGGATTGAGCCGCGCCTCGAGCGCCCCGAGCACCGTCAGCACGATCAGCGCGAACACGGCGCCGATCGTCGCGAGCACGTAGTAACCGGCGCCGCTCGCCACACCCAGCGCGCCCGCGAGCCACATGTTCGCGCCGGTCGTGAGCCCCCGCACATTGCCGCGACTCTGGATGATGGCGCCCGCCGCCAGGAACGCGACGCCGGCCGTGACGGCCTCGATGATGCGGACGGGATCGGCCGTCACGCGATCACCGCCCTGCCGCATGATCTCCCCGTGCAGCTCGAACGTGATCAGCGTGAACAGCGCCGCCGCGAGCGAGATGAGGATGTGCGTGCGCAGTCCCGCAGGCTTGTTGCGCAGCTCCCGATCGAAACCGACGACGGCGCCGAAAAGGATGGCGACGAGCAGCCGCAGCAGCGCATCCAGCGGCTTGATGATGGTCGATTCCCCGGCGAGCCAGTCGAGAATGCTCATGATCCCTGCTTCGATAGCCTTCAGACTGTCGGAAACGTCGCGGCGAAACGGCGGGTTCCGGATCGCCGCGGCAAAGTCAGCGATCATCCACGATGGCGTCGTCTGCTGCCGGCCGCTACTCTCTGCGCATGCTCCCCGATGTGTTTTTCCCGCGCCGCGCTGCGGTTGCCGTCCTCGCGCTTTTTTCGCTGACCCTCCCTGCCCAGGCGTCGGAGGATCCGTTTCGCGACGTGCGCAACGAATTCATGCTGGCGTATGCCCGGGTTTCGCAGCCCGGCGCACCGGCTGCCGCAGACACCGAAGACCTGCGCACTTATCCGCTGTATCCGTATCTGCAGGCCGCGCGATTGCGGCAGGCGTTGAAGAGCGCCGGTCCGTCCAGCGACTCCGTCGACGAGCGCGCCGCAACATTCCTCGCGTACTACGACGATGAACCGGTCGCGCGCAGCCTGCGCCGTACCTGGCTGGAAAGTCTCGCGGACCGCAATCGCTGGGATCTGTTTCTGACGCATTACCGGGACGCCTCCGTCGGCGACGCGTTGCGTTGCCGGAGTTTCGAGGCGCGCATCGCCACCGGTCGCACCGAAGGACTGGCCACCGACATCGCGGCGCAATGGCTGACGCCGCAGAGCCTGCCCGAGTGCGACGTCGCCTTCAGTTGGTTGCGCACACAGAACCAGTTGACGCCGGCGCTGATCGAGCAGCGCGCCCGTCTCGCGCTCACGAAGGGCACGACCGCGTTTGCGCGCCAGATCATCGCGCAGCTGCCCGCAGGCAAGGCCGCTCCGCTGCAGCAGTGGGCGGGCATTCTCGACAATCCCCAGCGCGGCATCGATGCATTGATCGGTTCGCCGCAGACGCCGGTCGATCCGCAGGCGCTGCTGACCGGCTGGTCGCAACTGGCGCGCAAGGATCGCATCGGCGCGATCAGCCGCTTCAACGCGCTGATGAAGGCGCGCAAGCTGGATGACGCCGCGGCGAGTCCGTATGCGCTGGCGCTCGCCGTGCCGCTGGCGCGCGATCGCGATGCCGCGGCGCTCGGTTATTTCGACAAGGTACGCGCCGGCGATTTCGACGAGACCGGGCATGAATGGCACGTACGCGCCGCGCTGTGGGCGGAGGACTGGCCGCGCGTCGCCGACGCCATCGCCGCGATGCCGGCCGAACAGCGGCAGGTCGCACGCTGGCGCTACTGGGCCGCGCGCGCCGCAGAGGCACAGCACGAGCGCGCGCTCGCCGAACAGCTTTACGACTCGGTCATCGCCGACGACAACTACTACTCGGCAATGGCCTCGGCGCGGCTGGACCGGCCCGCCAAACCGCATCCCGAACGTGTCGTCGAGGACAAGGTGCTGCTGCGGGAAATCGGACAGCTGCCGTCGTTCGTTCGCACGCGCGAATTGCTGCGAGCCAATCTGCGTCGCGAGGCCTTCGCCGAATGGCAGTACGGGTTCGATGCGCTCGACGCGGCGAAACGTCCGCAGATGATTCATCTTGCAGCCAGCTGGGGCTGGTTCGATCAGGCCGTCGCGACGGCCACGCAGCTGCGTGTGTTCAATGACTACACACTGCTCTATCCGCAGCCCTACGACCGGGAAGTGCGCGCCGCCGCGAAGCTCACGGACGTCGATCCCGACCTGATCTACGGCGTCATGCGCCAGGAAAGCCTGTATCGGGCCGACGCCGTCTCGTCCGCAGGCGCGTACGGTCTGCTGCAGCTCATCCCTGCCACGGCACGCAGCACGGCGCAACGCTGGAAACGTCCGCGCCCATCGACCAGCGACCTGCTGGTGCCCTCGACCAGCGTCACGCTCGGCGCAGGTCAGCTGCGCATGCTGCTGGACCGGTTCGGCGGCCAGACGGCCGTGGCGCTCGCCGGCTACAACGCCGGGCCGGGCGCTGCCACACGCTGGTTGCCGCAGTCGGCCATCGATCCCGACATCTGGATCGAAAACATTCCCTACAACGAAACACGCGCGTACGTGCAGCGTGTCCTGTGGCACAGCATCGTGTTCGCGTGGTTGCGCAGCGGCGATGGTCAGCGCACGGAAGGCTGGCTGGCACGCATCGGTTCGCCCGAAGATCCGACTCAGGTCGGCACGCTCTGAAGCGACTGAGGCTTCTGCCTGTGGGCCGGCTTCAGCCCCATGGCACTGACTCAAGGATTTGCTCTGCCTGTGGGGCCGGCTTCAGCCGGCCTGAAAACAGTCAGGCTAAAGCCTGACCTACAGAAGAAGCAGATCGCACAATCGGGCTTCAGCCGGCCTCGCAGCCGGATCCAGCAACTGTTCCGCTTCCTCGAGCGCCTGGCGCAAGGTGATCGCAACGCGATCGGCACCGGCCTCCTTCATGCGACCGATGGATCGCTCCGCGTCGCCGGCATCGGGCAGCGGTCGCAGCACCAGCAGTCTGGCCGCAGGCAGCGCAGCGCGGATGCGCCGGCAGTGACCGCGCGCTTCGGCACCGCGCGTCGACGATACCGCCACGACACAGGTGAGATCCGGCCGTTCCGCCAGCACACGCGCCACCGCCTCGGTCGCCGTTTCCTTCTCACCGACGACAGCGACTGCGTGACCGCAACCTTCCATCGCGACCGCGAGCATATCGAGGACGACACGATCGGCTGCACCACTCACGCCCAGCAGCAGAACGCTGGACTCGCCTGCGGGCGGCGCTTTCTGGCGCATACGAATCTGCCCGACGATCTCCGCCGTCGACTCGACGATGAAGTCCATGTCGTCCTGCGAAATCTCGGCGCGGCTGCGATGCTGCTCGGCGAGTCGCAGGGCCGGAATCAGGACTTCATCCATCGCGATGACGGCCCCGAGCTCTCCAGCCATGCGGCTCGCCAGCGCATGGGCTTCATCTTCATCGTGCGCTAGCAGCCGTTGGTAGTAACGCACGTGCGGCTGCAGCGCCGGCTCGTCCGCGAACAGCACCGCGAGAAACCGCAGCGATCGCACGTGCCGGCCCAGCACTGCGATGCACACGGTGAGCGGCGTCGCCAGCAACAGGCCGACCGGACCCCACACCCAGATCCAGAACAGGGCCGAGACCAGCAGCGCGAACGACGACACGCCGGTTCGCCGCCCGAACAGCAACGGCTCGACCCCGTAGCCCGTGATGAGATCGAGCACCAGGAACATCGCCAGCGTTTGCAGCGTCTCGCTCCAGCCTGGAAAGATGGCGAAGGCCAGCGCCGCGGGCAGCAATGCCGACAGCAGCGTGCCGACGTAGGGCACGAACCGCAGCACCGCCGTCAATCCGCCCCACAACGCTGCGTACGGAACACCGATCCAGTACAGGCCGGCAGCAACGAGCGCGCCGAGACAGATGTTCACCAGCGTCTGTGCGACGAGATAGCGGCTCACACGCTGCGCCGCTTCGTCCAGCAGGCGCGTCGTGAGGATGACGTGATCGGTGCCGGTGAGCCGGATCAGCCGGTCGCGCAGGTCCTCGCGTTGACCGAGCATGAATGCGACCAGCACCAGCACGATGACGGCACTCGCGAGCGGTTCGAAGATCGCCGCCGCGCGATCGCGCAATCGTTCGACGGGCGACAGACCGGAAGGCACGACACGCACTGGCTGGGCGGCACGCAGTTCGGAGGCGTGATTGTCGAGCTGTTCGGTCACGCGATCCACGGTGCGCGTGAACTGCCGGAACGCAGCGTCGCTGCCGAGACGCAGATCCGTGGCCTTCTGGCGCATCTGCGAGGTGTAGCGGGTCACCTGCGTCGACAGATCGGCGAACTGATTGGCGATGACGTAGCCGGCGCCGCCGACCGCACCGAGCGCGAGGCCCATGGTCAATGCGACGCCGAGAAATCGCGGCAGCCGCAGCTTGTCGAATGCACGCACCAGCGGCGAGAGCGTGAACGCGAGAATGATGCCGAGCGCGAGCGGCAGCAGCACAGCCTTTGCAGCCCACAGCAATGCCGTCACCAGCACGACTGCGAGCAACGACACCCACGCGCCATTGATGCGGGTCACGACCTGGGTATTCGGCACAGCAGTTCCCGTGACAGATGCTTCGCTGAGATCTGTCGTGAGAACTCGGGGATGGACGGTGCGGTTCCGCGAAGAACCCCCACCCTGCCCTCCCCCGCTACGCGGAGGAGGGGAAGAATTGTGCTGCCGTTTTCCGGGTTCCCTCCTCCGCGCAGCGGGGGAGGGCCAGGGAGGGGGGCTTCCTACGGCTTCCGCACCGACCCGCTGCGCAACGCCCGCACCGTTCCGCTGCTTTCGACATCGACAGTCGCCGCCGGCAACGACTGCACCAGCGACGCGAGAAACTGCGGCGCCGCGGCGACGAACGCCGGAATGGACGCCAGCGATTGCGGTCGCGAGATCAGATAACCCTGCATCTGGATGCCGCGATCGTGCAGCAGCTGCACGACCTGCGTGGGACGTTCGACGCCTTCGGCCGTCACCTGCAGGCCGAGACTGCGACTGAGGCCGATGATCGATCGCACGATCGCCGCCGACCGCGTGCCCGTGTCGATGCTCGCGACCAGGCTGCGATCGATCTTCACGCGCGTCAGCGGCAGCCGTTCGAGCGAGGTCAGCGAGGAGTAGCCGATGCCGAAATCGTCGATGGCCACGCTGACGCCGAGCGCGCGCAACTGCTGCAGGACATCGATCGTGCCGGCGCCCGTCTGGAACACGTTCTCGGTCAGTTCGAGTTCGAGACAATGACCCGGCAGGCCGGCGTCCTGCAGCAACGCCTGCAGGCTGCGAACGAAATCCTGCGCCAGCAACTGATGCGCCGACACATTCACTGCCACCTTCGCCGCGGGCCAGGCATCGCGACGCAGGCGCGCGATGTCGCGAATCGCGGTGCGCAGCACCCAGTCGTTGATTTCGGCGATCAGGCCGAACTGTTCGGCCACCGGCAGGAAGTCGCCCGGCAACAGGATCTGGCCGTCCGGCCGATGCCAGCGGATCAACGCTTCGACGATCGGTGTCGTGCAGGTTTCGAGACAGACCTCGGGCTGGTAGAGCAATTCGAATTCATTGCGTTCGATGGCGCGACGCAATGCCTGTTCGGTGCGGAAGCGCGCCGAAGCGACCTGCAGCAGCTCCGGCGCAAACAGGCTCCAGCGATTGCGTCCGCCCTCCTTCGCATGAAACAGCGCGACATCGGCCGCGCGCAGCAGCGCCGGCCCGTCCTGCGCATGCTGCGGCGCCAGGCTCGCGCCGACGCTGACGCTGAGGCGCAGCTCCCTGCCGAACACCGCCAGCGGCCGCTGAAACACCTCGAGCGCGACGGCACAGAGTTCCTCGATGCGCCGTTCGGGATTCTCATAGACCACCGTGAATTCATCGCCGCCCAGCCGGGCGCAGAAACTGCCGGCGAAGATCGCCTCGTTGCGCAGTCGTTCGCCGACGGCATGCAGCACCCGATCGCCGAACTCGTGACCGAGGCTGTCGTTGATGGTCTTGAAGTTGTCGAGATCGATGAACAGCAATGCGATGTTCTGCGTCGGGTCCGCCTCGCTCAGCAGCGATTGCAGGTGTTCGAACAGCTTGCGCCGGTTCGGCAGCTGGGTCAGCGGATCGTGGTGGGCCAGGTGCTGCAGTTCGCGCGTGCGATCGGCGACACGCGATTCGAGCTGCGCGTGCTGGCGGCGCACTTCCGCTTCCGCCCGTTCGAGCTGCTCCGCCATCTGATTGAAGGCACCGGCCAACGTGTCGATCTCGCGCACGCCGCCGCGCGGCACCCGGGTACGGATCGCACCGCCGGCCAGCAATCGCGTCGCGCGCGTGAGGCGGCGCACCGGTGCCGCGACGCCCGAGACGGTGACGAGAGAAATCGCGAGCAGGAGCAGCAACAGTGCCACGCTGCCCCAGCGCAACTCGCGATCCGCCGTTGCAGCGGCCTCTGCCGCGAGCCGGTCGGCATTCGCCAATGCCCGCTGCGCCGGCACGGCGAGCTGGGTCAGCACTTGCGACCACAACGTCGCACCGCGATCGCGGAACGCCACGGAACGCTGCTCCAGTTCGGCGAGCGCATCGAAGATGCGGCGCCGATCGGTCAGCAGGCGGCGATAGCGTGTCGACACGTCCTGCGTCCACGCCTCTCCCTGCGCCTTCACCAGCGCCGGACGGTGTTGCTGCAGCAGGCGGCCGAACGCGGCCTCGCTGGCGACGATGCGCTGCAGTCCGTCCGCGGGATGTGCAGCGGATGCACTGACGCTGTCGCGAATCGCGCCGAGCGACCGCGACAGATCCAGCAGCGCTTCGCTCGCGAAGACGCCGCCGGCGAAACGCCTGGCCTGCGCCTGCGGCGCGTTCAGCCGTTCGTCGAGTTCGCGCAGACGCGCCCAGTAAGCCTGCTGCTGCGAACGCTGTCGGGCGCTGACGGCCACCAGTTCCGCTCCGGCCTGCCGGAAGCCTTCGACCTCTTCGGCCAGCGGCTGCAACGCTTGCGCATCCGCGGCGATCGCGAGGTACGCCGTCGTGGCGTCAGCGACATTCTGCGAAGCGACTTCCACCGTGTTGATCGAACCCGCACCGCGCTCGACGCGATCGATGGCAACACGCTCGTACACGGAAATGGTGCTGGCCAGCGACTCGGCGGCGCGCACGACGGGTTCGTGCTCGACCACGAGCTGGCGCATGCGCTCGCGCGCCGTGCTCGTGCTTTTCTGGACCAGGATGTTGGCGACCAGCACCGCGATGGCGACGGCCGCAAATCCCAGCGCGACGCGCGCGGCCATGCCGGGCCGGAATCGCGAGGCGTCCGGCGCCGCAGCAACGGGTTTCTGGCTTTGAGGCACGCTCATTGGAGCCGAATTGCCGCGATCTGGGGGACGGCAATGTGCCACCCGCCGCGGCGCCGCGTATGTAGGCAGCGGTGCGAAATGTGCGCTGGTTCACAGGAGCCCGCAGCCCCTGTAGGGTCCGGCCTGACCTCTGACTGCAGGTCAGGCTTCAGCCTGACTTCTTTCAGGCCGGCCAAAGCCGGCCCCACAGAAAGAGCCCTACAGAAACACAAAGGATCATCGAATGGCCGCACCGCTCGACGGCATCCGCGTTCTCGAAGTCGGCCAGCTGCTGGCCGGTCCGTTCGCCGGCTGCCTGCTCGGCTATTTCGGCGCCGAGGTGATCAAGATCGAACCGCCCGGCGGCGATCCGCTGCGCAACTGGCGCGTGGTGCGCGACGGTACGTCGCTGTGGTGGCACAGCCTGGCGCGCAACAAGCAATCCGTAACGATCGATCTGCAGCAGGAACGCGGCCGGGCGCTGGCGAAGCAGCTCGCTGCTCAGTGCGATGTGCTGATCGAGAACTTCAAGCCCGGCACGATGGAAAAGTGGGGACTGGGTCCGGACGATCTGAAACCACTGCGCCCCGATCTGATCTATGCGCGCGTCTCCGGCTACGGCCAGAGCGGGCCGTATGCATCGAAGCCCGGCTTCGCTTCCGTGTGCGAGGCGATCGGCGGACTGCGCCACGTGAATGGCTTCGAGGATCGCCCGCCGGTGCGACCCAACCTGTCGCTCGGCGATTCGCTCGCAGGACTGCACGCGGTGATCGGCATCCTGCTCGCACTGCTCGCGCGACGCGGCGGCACGCCGGGTCAGACCGTCGACGTCGCGATCTATGAGTCGGTGTTCAACCTGCTCGAAGGCGTCGTGCCCGAGTACGACGGCGCCGGTGTCGTCCGCGGTCCGTCGGGCTCGACACTCACCGGCATCGTGCCGTCGAACACCTATCTATGCGCGGACGACCGGTACGTCGTGATCGGCGCGAATGGCGACTCGCTGTTCCAGCGCCTGATGCGAGCCCTCGGGCGACCCGACATGGCAGACGATCCGCGCTTCGCCAACAACGCCGGACGCGTGCAGCACGAGAAGGAAATCGATGCCGTGATCGCCGCCTGGGCACGCGCCAACGATTCCATGACGATCCGCCGCATCCTCGACGACATCTCCGTACCCGGCGGCCCGATCTACAGCGTCGCCGACATGGCGGCCGATCCGCATTTCAACGCGCGCGGACTGTTCGAGCAGGTCGACGTCGACGGTCGGTCACTGAAGATTCCGGCGATCCTGCCGCGCCTGACGGGAACGCCCGGCGCAACGCGGTGGCCGGGGCCGAAGCTCGGCGAACACACGGATGCCGTGCTGCAGAGTGTGCTTGGGATCAGTGTCGAGGAATGCGCGGCACTGCGGGAGGCGAAAGTGATCTAGTCTGATCCCCTCCTCCGCGTAGCGGGGGAGGGTTAGGGTGGGGGCCTCTTGCTGTGGGGCCGGCTTCAGCCGGCCTCTTTTCAGAGTCAGGCTAAAGCCTGACCTACAGAAACCCTCATCCTGCCCTTCCCCCGCTGCGCGGAGGAAGGGACGCACGATCCGGTTTCATCGCAATCGTTCGCGCTCACCGCCCCACGAGCTTGCGCAACTGCGCGATCAGCACCGCCGGCAGCACCGGCTTCGCGACCCGCGGCACCGACCTGTCCGCAGCAGAAAACAATCCATCGTCGTCCGCATAGGCGGTGGCGAAGAGCATCGGCACGCCCTGCTCGCGCAACTGCCGGGCCAGCCCGAAAACGAATTCGCCATTCAGATTGACGTCCAGCACCGCGGCATCCGGCCTCTCGCGCGCGACCAGCGCCTGCCCCTCCGCCACCGTCGATGCCGGCCCCAGCACTTCGGCGCCGCAGTCCTGCAGCAGGACCTGCATGTCGAAGGCGACGATGAAATCGTCCTCGACCAGCAGGACCTTCAGGCCGCGCAGCACGTCGCGATCGCGCGCATTGACGATGCCCGGCGTGCCGTCGTCGTCGGCCGGCGCGAACAGGCGCGGCGACAGATGCAGTCGTTCGACCGGCTCAGCCCGACTGCATGAGTTCGAGTCGCGCGAGTTCCACCCGCACGCATGTACCCGGACGTTCGCCGCCATGCAGCGGCGAACGACGCGTCTCGCCCCCGAACTGTCGTGCCAGCATGTCGATGATGCGTACGCCCAATCCGCCACCGGACGGCCCTGACGTCCGCTGCGGATCACTGTTCCTGCTCTCATAGCCCACCCCGTCGTCGCTCACCTGCAGAAAAGGGTGCCCACCGGTTTCTGCGCCGAAGGTCACCGTCACCTCGCCCGACTCACCGCCCGTGAAGCCGTGCTTGATCGCATTCATCACCAGTTCGCTCGTGAGCACGCCCAGCGATACGGCATCGCGGGCATGGATTTCGAGCGGCGACAATTCGTAGTTGAGCCGGATGCGGCCGTCCGGCGGCAGCCCCGCGCTGATGTCGTCGAGCACGGCACCGAGCACTTCATTCGCCTTCACGGTGGCAAAGTCCGCTCCCAGCCGCAGTTTGCGATGCGCCGAGGCCACTGCCTGCACGCGCCCCCGCGCTGCCGCGAGTGCACGTGCTGCCTCGGCGTTCGTCACCGCGCGCTGCTGCATGGTCAGGAACGAGGAGACGAGCGCCAGGTGGTTGCCGACGCGATGATTCACGTCCGTCAGCAGCGTTTCGGCGCGCGTGCGTTCGCGCTGCGCCAGCTCCGTCGCGCGCGTCAGCTCCGCGGTGCGTTCGGCAACGCGCGCTTCCAGCTCCGCCTGCTGCGCCGACACGCGCTGGCGGCTTTCATCCAGGCCGCGCAGGTAGGCGCGCACGCTCAGCAGCGCGAACACGGCGAAGACGCCGGCGACGATCACCAGCCCGCCCACCGCCTTGATGAACTGTTCGCGAATGACGCGCGCTTCCTGTCGTCGCTCGATGAGCAAGGCCGATTCGGCGCGATCCATGGCATCGATGCGCGCGCGGATTTCCGCCATCGTCGGCGCGCTGCGCGTGCTCACGAGTTCGGCCACGCGCTCGCGCTCGTTGCGCCGGGCAAGCTCGATGCTTTCGCGAATGAGTGCCATCCGTTCCGCGAGCAGCGGACGCAGCGCCTCGACCTGCTTCGCCTGCACGGGATTGTCGGCCACCTGCCGACGCAGCTCATCGACGTGGGCCGGTTCGCTTTCCAGTGCGGCATCGACCGATTCGAGAAAGGCTTCATCGCTGGTGATCAGGAAGCCGCGCTGGCCGGCTTCCGCCCTGGTGAGGGAATCCAGCAGCGTCGCCAGGGATTCCTTCACGTCGAGCGTGTGCACGATCCATTCGTCCGTGCGCACCGCCGTTCGCGAAATGCCGATCAGGATGACCGTCGACACCAGCAGCGTCATGAAACACAGCACCACCGTGACCAGCAGTGCGCGGCTGATGCGTGCGGATTTTCTGCCCAGATCCTGCATGTGCGGCATGCGGTGCTGGTCCTTCGGGCCGTCAGGCCTCGACGGTGATGACCAGATCGTCGCGATGAATGATCTCGTCGCGACCGCGAAAGCCCAGCAGCGCTTCGATCTCGGCCGACTTGCGGCCGCGCAGTCGTTCGGCATCGGCGCTGGAATACGCCGACAGGCCGCGGGCGATTTCCAGTCCCTCGACATCGCGCACCACCAGCGCATCGCCGCGCTCGAACCGGCCTGCGACCCGGACCACGCCTGCCGGCAGCAGGCTCTTGCCCCGTCGCAGGGCCGCGGCAGCGCCGGCATCGACGGTCAGCTCGCCCGCCGCCTTGAGCGTGCCGGCGATCCATTGCTTGCGTACCGTCGCGGGACTGGCGGAGGGATAGAACCAGCTGCAGCGCGCACCCGATTCGATCCGACGCAGCGGGTGCATTTCCCGTCCCGCCGCGACGCACATGTGACAGCCGGCAGTGACCGCGATCTTCGCCGCAGCGATCTTGGTGGCCATGCCGCCGGAACCGACCGCCGAGGCGGCGCCGCCCGCCATCCTTTCGATGTCGGGCGTGATCTTCCGGACTTCGGGAATGAAAGTCGCCGACGGATCGCGCGTGGGATCGGCGGTATAGAGACCGTCGACGTCGGACAGCAGCACCAGACAGTCGGCGCTCATCATCTCCGCCACCCGCGCCGCGAGCCGGTCGTTGTCGCCGTAACGGATCTCGGACGTTGCGACCGTGTCGTTCTCGTTGATCACCGGAATGGCGCCGAGCCCGAGCAGCGTGGCGAGGGTGCTGCGCGCATTCAGATAGCGGCGGCGCTCCTCGGTGTCACCGAACGTCAGCAGGATCTGTGCCACCGTCAGGCCGTGGGCTTCGAGAACGTCCTTCCATGCATGCGCCAGACGGATCTGGCCGACGGCCGCCGCGGCCTGGCTCTCCTCCAGTTTCAGCTTGCCGGGTTCCAGCCCGAGGTGACGACGACCGAGGGCGATGGCGCCCGAGGACACCAGCAAGACGTCCTGACCGCGCTCGCGCAGTGCCGCCACGTCCGCCGCGAGCGTCTCGAGCCACGCGCGATTGAGACGGCCGCTCGCCGCTTCCACCAGCAACGCGGAACCGATCTTGATCACCACGCGTCTCGCCCGGGCAAGCGGCCCGGACGCTGTCTTGCGTTCCTTCACTGTCATGGCGCTGAAAGATGCAGGTAGCTGGCGTTTCGATGTTCGTAAGGTATCCGCGATCGTCCGGGTGGCCGTTTGCGGCAAAAATCACACGGATGAATGCCGCGCGGCGATGCCCTCGACCTGACGCGTGCATTGGCCGCGTCGTCGCGGACCAACGTCGGTTTTTTGGCGGCGCGCGGCAGTCTAACAGAAGGCTGTGCGCCGCCATGGACGCGCGCGCAGCGATGCATCCGGATCGAAATGTATGACCGGCACCACGTATCCACTCTGTTGCCTGTCACGGGCCGGACCCCCTAATATCCGGACCGCCGGCCGCTACGGCCATGACGCGTTCTGGGCGCGTCCTGCGGGCAATCCATTCCTGTCGTCGTTTTGAGGTGTCACGTGGGTAGAGACTACGACCCGGTCAAGGGGCAGTGGTTCGAGGATCTCGAAGAGAACGAGATCTTCCTGGTGTTGTCCGTCGATCCGGATGCGGAGCTCGTCGAGATCCAGTTCGAGAACGGCGACATCGAAGAAATCGATCTCGATACCTGGCATGAACTCGACCTGGAGCGCACCACCGAGCCCGAAGGCTGGGCCAGCGACTCCGCCGAAGAGGGCGAAGAAGAAGACCTCGACGACGAAGACGAGGATGACGACGACTGGGATGACGACGAGGACGACGACTGGGACGACGAAGACGACGAAGACATGGACGACGACTACAGCGATCGCGACGACAACTGATTTTCCGACTGTGGGGCCGGCTTCAGCCGGCCTCTGAGGAGTCAGGCTGAAGCCTGACCTACAGCCTGACCTACAGAAGAGCGGAAGTGCCCCGGTCGCGCCTCCCGCTTGAAACCCGCCTCCTGATCCCCCACATGCATCCAGCAATCCGCCTTCTCGGCGGAACGAACCGCAGGGGTCCCGAATGAAACGAATTTTCCTGTTCCTCGCCACCAACATCGCCATCCTGCTGGTGCTCAGCGTCACGCTGCGCCTGCTCGGGGTCGACCGCATCCTCGATGAACAGGGCACCGGGCTCGACATCGGCAACCTGCTGGTCTTTTCCGCCGTCCTGGGTTTCGCCGGTTCGCTGATCTCGCTGGCCATCTCCAAGTGGACCGCCAAGCGCTCCATGGGCGTGCAGGTCATCGAACAGCCGCGCACGGCCGATGAGCAGTCGCTGGTCGACACCGTGCGCCGCCAGGCCCAGGCGGCCGGCATCGGCATGCCGGAAGTCGGCGTGTTCGATTCGCCGGACATGAACGCCTTCGCCACCGGCGCCCGCCGCAACCACGCGCTGGTCGCGGTCAGCACCGGCCTGTTGCGCGGCATGTCGCGCCAGGAAGCCGAAGCCGTGCTCGGGCATGAAGTCAGCCACGTCGCCAACGGCGACATGGTGACGCTGACCCTGATCCAGGGCGTGGTGAACACGTTCGTGATCTTCCTGTCGCGCGTCGTCGGCTACGTGGTCGACCGCGTGGTCTTCAAGACCGAACGCGGCCATGGTCCGGCTTTCATGATCACGACCATCATTGCGCAGCTGGTGCTGGGCGTCCTCGCCAGCATGATCGTCATGTGGTTCTCGCGTCAGCGTGAGTTCCGCGCCGACGCGGGCGGCGCAAACCTCGCCGGCCGGCAGTCGATGATCGGTGCGCTCCAGCGCCTGCAGCAGGCGCATCCCCATCCGCTGCCGGACAAGATGGCGGCCTTCGGCATCAGCGGCACGCTCGGCCACGGCCTGAAGCGTCTGTTCATGACGCACCCGCCGCTGGAAGAGCGCATCGCGGCGCTGCGCAGCGCGACCTGATCGATCACCATCGTTTTGCAATGAGCCCGGGTTCAGGCAACTGAACCCGGGCTTTTTTGTTTTCAGGAATGAATGGCCGCAAAAGGCGCAAAAAGCGCAAAGGTCAGAAATGAAATCTGCCCCTTCTGACTTGGCGCCTTTTGCGCTTTTTGCGGCCAATGCTTTTCCGAGTTCTTGCTACGCTCGCGAAATGACGTTGCGAACTCACTGACCGTGCTGCCCATCCGCCTCGGCATCTTCACCGGCGTCGCTGCCCTGTGCCTGTGGGGCCTGTTCTCGCTGCTCGACTCGCTCAAGGAACCCGGGCTGCTGCGCACCGAGAAGGCGATCGTCGTGAAGGGCTGCGAGTCGCCCGACTCGGACGAGGCGCGGCAGCTGTGTCCGGCACTGTTCTGCCAGAAGGCGCTGCTCGATGCGCGGGTAGTGCCGCTGCAGGCGACGTTCCAGATGCAGATCGATGCGACGACGGAAGACGGTCAGCGGCTGCTGGCGGGAATCGCCCGGACGAACGATGTGACGGAGCATGTCGCCTGCGAGCTGAGCGGGGCGAAGGTCAGCGGTACGTGGCGCATCGAACCGGCGGAATACGCGCAGTGGCTTGCGGAGAATCCGCCCGTCACTCGCCCTTGAGTTCGCGCCGCGCCAGATCCAGCCATTCCTTCTGCAGCTGGCGCGCATAGCGCGACGTCAGCTCCGCGTCTTCCACCAGCTTGCGCAACAGCTCGTATGATCGCGCGGTCTCGCCCATCTGCTTCAGCAGCATGGCCTGGCGATAGCGCGCTTCCGCGCCGGCGTCGTAGCCGACCAGCGCCTCGTATTCCTCCGCAGCCTTTTCGAGATTGCCCTCGCCTTCCAGCGAGCGCGCATAAAGGATGTGGCCGTCGATGGAGCGGAACTGCGGATTGCTGGCGATCAGTGCATCCAGTGTCTGGCGCGCTTCGGCGGGACGGTCGGCGGCGAACTGGGCGCGCGCCAGGCCCAGCATCGTGTGGGGATCGTGTTCATAGAGTCCCGTAAGTGCGGCGCGGAAGCTCGTGATGGCGTCTTCGATCTGGCCCGAGGCCAGCTGCTCTTCGGCCAGCTTGCGCTTGGCATCGATGCTGTTGGTCAGTCGTGCATTGATGTGCGCCTGACGCAGGTCGCGATCGGGATCGATGGTCTTGCGCACGCTCGAGATCGCCCGACGCGCACGGCGGCCGCCCATCACCTCGGGCAGGACTTCGACGAGCAGATAGGCAATCGGCCCGGCGACCGGCATGAGCACCAGGATCCAGATCCAGAACGTGTTGCGGCCGGTCTTCAGCACGTGGACCACCAGCGCCACCTGCAGCACCACCGAAGCGATGAAAAACGGCATGGGCTTTCCTCCCTGACTCGCGCGCATTCTAGCCGCGCGGGACCGAGCTGGTGAGAACCACGACACGCCCGCGCAGCGGCACGACTAGAATCCGGCCATGACCGCGACCCACACCGCTCCCGCCGTCGAGGTACTGGATCGCCTGCGGGCGATCGTCGGCCCGCAGGGTTTCTTCGACCAGCCGGACGACCTCGCGCCGTTCACGGTCGACCATCGCAAGCTGTATCGCGGCGCGACGTCGCTGGTGCTGCGGCCGGACAGCACGGAGCAGGTCGCGGCCATCCTGCGGTTATGTCACGAGTCCGGCATCGGCGTGGTCCCGGTCGGCGGCAATACCAGCTACTGCGGCGGTGCGACGCCCAGCGCCGACGGTTCGCAGATCGTCGTCTCCATGGAACGCATGCGCCGCGTACGCGCCGTCGATCCGCTCAACTACACGATGGTCGTGGAAGCCGGCTGCGTGCTGGCCCAGGCGCAGGCCGCCGCGAGCGAAGTCGATCGGCTGTTCCCGCTGAGCCTGGGGTCGGAAGGCTCCTGCCAGATCGGCGGCAATCTTTCGACCAATGCCGGCGGCACCGCCGTGCTTCGCTACGGCATGATGCGCGACCTGATCCTCGGCCTCGAAGTCGTGCTGCCCGACGGCCGCATCCTCGATGGCCTCAGTTCCCTGCGCAAGGACAACACCGGTTACGACCTGCGCGACCTGTTCATCGGCGCGGAAGGCACGCTCGGCATCATCACGGCCGCCGCGTGCAAACTCTTTTCGCGACCGGCGAGCGTCGTGACGGCCATTCTCGCGATTCCCGAACCGCAGGCGGCGGTCACGCTGCTGTCGCGATTGCGCCGCGCGAGCTGCGATTGCGTCAGCACCTTCGAACTGATGCCGCGCATCGCACTCGACATGGTGTTCAAGCACATCGCCCAGACCACCGATCCGTTCGACGAACCGCATCACTGGTACGTGCTCATGGAAATCGGCAGCGGCGGCCTCGACACCGGACTGCGCGCAGGCGTCGAGGCGGAACTGGCCGGCGCCATGGACCAGGGCCTGATCGCGAACGCCGTCATCGCCGAAAGCGACGCCCAGCGCGAAAAATTCTGGCGGCTGCGTGAAACCATTCCCGAAGCGCAGCGCCGCGAAGGCGCCAGCATCAAGCACGACATCTCCGTGAGCAGCAGCGAACTGCCGCGCTTCATCGTCGAAGGTTCGGCCGCCATCCAGCAGATCGCGCCGTCCGCACGCATCGTCGCCTACGGCCATCTCGGCGACGGCAACCTGCACTTCAATGCCAGCCAGCCGCTGCAGGGCGATGCGGCCTCGTTCGAAGCGCTGGCCGCGCGCATCAATCGCGCCATGCACGATCTCGTCGCCCGCTACGGCGGCAGCTTCAGCGCCGAACACGGCATCGGCCAGCTCAAGCGCGGCGAACTGCAGCGTTACAAGAACCCGGTGGCGCTGTCGGTCATGAAATCGATCAAGCAGGCGCTGGATCCGAAGGGGATCATGAATCCGGGGAAGGTGCTGTAAGAGGAGAGAGTTCTTCTGTGGGGCCGGCTTCAGCCGGCCTTTGCACTTGAAGAGGCCGGCTGAAGCCGGCCCCACAGGAAGAGAAAGCTCACGCCTCAACTCCCGACCACCCCACCATCCGTCCTGCGCACAGCGATCACGCTCGCCCGTGGCTGACTCGTGCCACCGTCGGGCCAGTGACTCTTCGGTGAATCGACGCTGCCGCCTTCGCCCGGATGCTGGATGCTGAAGAACAGCGTCCTGTTGTCGGGCGTGAACTGCACACCGCAGATTTCCGCGCCGACCGGGCCGCTCATGAACTGCTGCAGTTTGCCGCGCTCGGGACCCGTGGTCGGACAGGCCCAGCAACCGTCGTTGGCGTCGCGGGGCTGCGTGCCGTCGGTGACGATCCAGAGATTGCCGGTGGTGTCGAAGCCGATGTTGTCGGGGGAACCGATGGGACTGAGATCGGCGGCCTTCGCATAACCCGCGTAGTACGTATCGGCGGACTGCACCTTGCCCGGCTGCAGGTCCGCGACGTCGGTGATCAGCCGGCCGCGCTGCGGATCGCCCGCGAGGATGAACACTTCCCAGCTGAACTCGAGCGCGGTGTGATCGTCACCAGCCTCGCGGATCTCGATGATGTGGCCGTACTCGTTGCGGCCGCGCGGATTGGCCGCGTTCGGGCCCACGTCGATCTCACGCCCCGAGTACGGTCGCAATGCGGATTCGCCGGTGCGCGAATCGTTGCGCGTGCAGGCGATGTAGATGCGACCCGAGGTCGGGTTCGCCTCGACGTCTTCCGGACGATCCATCGGCGTCGCGCCGAGCAGATGCGCCGCGGCGCGCGCCTTGATGAGCACTTCGGCCTGGTTGCGGAAACCGGCGGCGGCATTCATCGGACCCTTCTCGTCGTACACGAGCGGCAGCCACTGGCCGCGGCCGCTGGCATCGAACCGCGCGACGTGCAGCGTGCCGGCGCCCAGCAGTTCGCGATTCGCCGCAGGATTCTTCGCATCGAAGCGGCTGCTGGAAATGAATTTGTAGACGTATTCGAACTTGTCGTCGTCGCCCATGTAGACGGCGACGCGGCCATCCGGCGCGATCACCGGGCTGGCGCCTTCGTGCGCGAAACGGCCGAGCGCGGTGCGCTTGATCGGCGCGCGCTGCGGATCGCGCGGATCGATCTCGACGATCCAGCCGAAGCGGAACGGCTCGCACGGCTCCTGCGCGACATCGAAACGCGCATGCACGTTCTCCCAGCCGTACAGCGAATGCCGCTTCCACATGCGCCAGGAACGATGCGCATCGACGATGCGCGGATCGACGTCCGCGCGCGCCTTCAGGCCATCCAGATTGCCGAAATAGTCCTGGATGTTTTCCTCGGCGGTGAGATACGTGCCCCAGGGCGTTTCGCCGCCGGCGCAGTTGCCGAAGGTGCCGAGCGCCAGCACGCCGTCGCGATCCGCACCCGTGCGCATCAGCGCATCGCCGCGCGCCGGCCCCTGCAGCTCCATCGGCGAGTCCGCGGTGATGCGGCGATTGAAGCGTGAGTCCTTCACCATGCGCCAGCGACCCTTCTCGCAGACGACCTCGACGACGGACACGCCCGTGGCCGCCATGGAGACGTTCACGGTCTGCGGATGCCTGCGCACATACTCGCGCGCGAGCCCGCTCACGGCGCCGGCGAAACCCGGATGGCCGGGGTACATCAATGCTTCGTCGGTGTATTCGTTGTTGACGCACAGGATGCCGCGCTGGCCGTGCGGTTCGAGCGGGAAGAAATGGATGGCGTCGCAATTCTGGCCGAAGCGCGAGCGCTGCAACTCGGCGGCGTTCGCCTCGAACAGCGCGCCCTGCGACAGCTTCGCGGCATCGAGATCGGGAACGTTCGGGAACAGGCTCTCGCCCCAGCGCGCGACCACGTCGTAGGTGTAGCCGGGGGGCAGCAGGATCTCGTCGCCGGTGCTGCCGGCGATCGGCGCAAAGCCGAGCCGCGCAGTACGCGTCGCATCCGCTCGCAGCAGCGATGGCATTGCTGCGAGCGCAATGCCGGCGCTCAGTACCTGGCGACGCGACAGTCGTTGTTCGAGAAGTTCACGGAAGGAAGTGGCGGTCATGATGTCCATGCGGATTGCGTAGAACGAAACGCAAGACCCCCATCCTGTCCTTCCCCCGCTTCGCGGAGGAAGGGACGCACCATCAGGCCGTCGGGTTTCTGGATTCCCTCCTCCGCGAAGCGGGGGAGGGCCAGGGAGGGGGCGCGTCGGCAAAGCAGCAAGCGTAGCCGAACCGGCACTACAGCCGTATTACAGGTCCGAGCGCTTCAGCCAGTCGATCTGCCGCCGGTAGTAATCCGGTTCGTATCCCAGCACCTTGCGCGAGCCGTCCTTGTCGGTCTCGAACCGCAGGATGCCGTGATCGGCTTCCGGATAGACGAAGTAGTCGATCGGTCTACCGCGCTTCTGCAGTTTCTCCAGCGCTTCGATGGTCCAGTCGGTCGGCATGCTCGAATCGGCGCCGCCGAAAATCCAGTAGCTCGGCGACTTGAGCGCGGCGAGCGTCGGCACCGGGTCATACAGGCGATCGATGAACGGCGGACTCTCGCGGCCGATCTTCCACCACAGATACAGCCGCACCATCCACAGCGGCATCTTCGTGTCCGCGGCATAGCCGAGCGCCGAATCGCTGCCCTTCACGGCTTCGAACCAGGGTTCACCGCGGGATTCCTGCAGCATCTGCTTCAGTTCGCCCCAGCGATTCGCGCCGCGATCGAAGATGTCGGAGATGACGTCGTTGATGCGGTCGGCTTTGGCAATTGCATCGTCACCGAATCCCTTCTGCTGCAGGGCGTAGACATAGCCCCAGCGATCCTCGCCGGTCACCGGCACCATCGGGCCGTAACCGATCAGTACGCTCTTGATGTTCGAATCGCGCGCAGCCGCCAGCGGCGCGATCCAGCCGCCCTGGCTGAAGCCGGCCAGATGGACGCGATGGGCGTCGATGCCGGGCTGGTCGCGCAGCCATTTCACGGCAGCGAGGACATCGCCAGCCAGCGCGCGGAAATTCTGCGAGTACCTGCCGGTGGATTCGCCCGTGCCGCGCTTGTCGAACACCAGCGTGGCGAAGCCGTTCGCGGCGTAGACGTAGGGCTCGGCGTAGTAGTCGACCGCGCTGTAATCCTCCGAGCCGTGCACGACCACGACCGACGGACAGGGACACGCCGTCGCCGGCATCACCAGCTTGCCGCGCAAAGTCAGCTCGCCGCTGGGGAACGTCGCGATGGTTTCGCCAAGTGGCACGCGCGTCGCACGACGCGGTTCGATGCCGTGCTGCGTCCAGGTCAATGCAGCGGGATGTCCCTGCGCATCCCTCTCGAACGTGAAGGTGTGATAGGCGGGCTCGCGTTCCGCCCAGCCGCGGCCACCTTCGAAGCGATCCTTGCCCGCCGGCCACAACGCGCCGGTCTCGCCCGCCATGGTGCGAAAACGCAGGACTTCGCCTTCGCGCGGCGTGACGAACACGAACAGGCCATCGTCGAGTACATACGCGCCGCTGTAGCGTGTGTCTGCGGGCTCGGGACGATTCGTCCACCCATAGATTGCGCCCGCAACGATCAACAGCCCGAGCAGACCCAGAAAAATCTTCTTCTTCACGCGTTCATTCCATCAGCACCTCGACTGACGTCTTGGACGTCGTCGTGCGCCACAGGGTTGCAGCAACGGGATTTCAGGATCCCTTGCTGGCTTCCACGAGCAGCCATTCCACGGTGGCCGGCGAACGCTGGCCGATCGGCGCGTAACGGAAGGATGCCACCCAGGCGGTCAGTGCCTGTTGTAGGCATTCGGGCGCATCGCCCGCGCGGATGTCGTCGGTCTGACCGCTTTCCAGCACGGTGAAATCGACGACGACGCTGCCGGTGGCGCGGCAATCCTTCGGCAGTTCGATGGCCTGCGAATGGAGCAGGCGCAGGGACGATTCAGGGAGCGTGGAGACGGGCGCGACCTGGCAGGCGGACAACGCAAGGAAAGACGCCACCGCAGCGAGCCGACAGAACGATGAGCGCGAATGCATGCGGCAACCCTCCGCCATCAGGATGTACGCCCGATGTTAGAACATCCGCCCTCTGGCTTCTTTCTCCTGCGGGGCCGACCAGGCCACTCCGGCTGGATGGGTACGAACCCTGGCTTGCGTGCAAATACGAATGAATCTCATTAAAGTCGCCATCCGTTCCGCACTCGCCCAACGCGCGCGGGATGTCCGGTAGGACCACGAGAAGAATTCCCTGCATGCCGGCATCGCCGGCATTTCCGATCGAAGGACACGATGATCCCGCGAGCCCGCGTGACGAGACCGTTTGCCTGCGCCGCCGCGCTCGCGCCCTGCATCGCCGCGGCGCAGGCCGCACCCGTCCTCGACGGCCGGCCGGACGAATCCGCCTGGGCCGATGCCCTCCTCGTCGATGAATTCCGGCAGATCGTGCCCGTTCCCGGCGAACCGCCCACGCTCGTCACGCAGATCCGGCTGCTGCACGACGACCGCCGGCTCTACGTCGCCATCGTCGCCTTCGACGACGGCAAGCGTATCGCGCGACAGCAGGCGCGCGATGCCGGACTCGACGGCGACGACCACGTGTCGATCGTGTTCGATCCGTCCGGCGCAGGCCGCAACGGCTACGTGTTCCGCGTCAATGCGAACGGCGCGCAGCAGGACGCATTGATCTTCGACGGCGCCGAAGAGCGCGCCGAATGGGATGCGATCTGGGACGCCCGCACCACTGTCACGGACAACGGCTGGACTGCGGAGCTGGCGATTCCGCTCGCGGCGCTGTCGGGCGCCGACACGACGCAGTGGGGCTTCAACGTCGAGCGCTACCGCGCGGCGAGCGGCGAACGCATGCGCTGGTACGGACTGCAGCCCGAACGCGGCGTGACCTCGCTGCGCGATGCCGGCCGTCTGTCCGGCCTGCCGGCATTTTCCTCGACCCAGGATCTGCGCCTGCGTCTGGCGATGCGGCTCGAACAGCAGCGGCCGCCGCCCGCCGGCGACAGCGAAACGCAGCTCGAACCCTCGCTCGATCTGTTCTGGCGCGCGCGTCCCGACACCACGGCGACGCTCACGCTCAACACCGACTTCGCCGAGGCCGAGGTCGACGAGCGCGTCGTGAACCTGTCGCGCTTTCCGCTGTTCCTGCCGGAGAAGCGCGAATTCTTCCTGCAGGACGCCGGCGTGTTTTCGTTCGGCGGATTGCAGGAAAACGTCCTGCCCTTCTTTTCGCGGCGCATCGGTCTCACCGAGGCAGGCGTGCCGGTCGATCTCACCGGCGGACTCAAGGTCACGCACGAATCGCAACGGCTGGAAGGCGGCCTGCTGTACACGCGCGTCGAAGAATCGCCGACCACGCAGGCCGCCGATCTCGCCGTCGCACGCATCGCCACGCGCGCCGGCGACCACGGTCGCCTCGGTGCGATCGGCACCTGGGGCAATCCCGAAGGCACGGATGGCAGCCATACCTGGGGCATCGACTGGCAGTACCGCAATCCGCAGGTCGCCGGCAATCATGCCCTCGAGATCGACGCATGGAGCCAGGGCACGACGAACGCGGCGACCGGCACCGGCTACGCCCACGGCCTGGCGCTCGGCTGGCCCAACCTCGGCGTCACCGGCAATCTCATGCTCACCCGCATCGATTCAGCCTACGCGCCGGCGCTCGGCTTCGTCGAGGAGACCGGCATCGACGCCGGATTCGGCGAGATCGGCTACTGGTGGCGCACGGCCGCAGGCACGGACGTCAATCCAGGCATCGACTGGGAATGGCGCGAAGGCATCGACGACGCACGGCGCATGCGTTCCATCGGACCCGAACTCGTCATCGAAACCGCGGTGGGCAGTTTCTACTACGTCACCGCGTATACCTCCGATGAACGTCTCGTCGAATCGTTCGAGATCCTGCCGGGGCTCGTGATTCCCGCCGGCGACTATTCGTCACAGGGCGGAATGATCGAGATCGGCTCGGGATCGAACCGCACGCTGTCCGGCAGCCTGTGGTTGAGTTCGGGCGATTACTACGGCGGCGAGCGTCACGACGTCGCCGCCGGCCTCGGCTTTCGTCCGTCGGCGCTGTGGGGCCTGTCGCTCAGCGGCGAGTACACCTACCTCGACCTGCCCGCGGGCCAAGCCCAGGTACACGTCGCCGCCTTCGCCGTCGATGTGACCCCGACGCCGCGACTCGCCGGCAACCTGCTCGTGCAATGGGACGACGTCAGTGAGGAAGTCGGTACCAGCCTGCGCGTGCGCTGGACCCTTGCGCCGGGCAAGGACGTGTTCCTGAGCCTGAACCGGCTGTTCCTGCGCGACCGGGATTTCGCGATGGAGGCGGAGCTGAACAGCCTCAAGGTCGCGTGGAACTGGCAGTGGTAGCGACCGGGTCGATCAGGACTGAAGAAAGAATCTCCACGGGGGAAGAAGGGGGACACGGGGAGCACGGGGAAGAAAAATTTCTTGAGACCCCCGTGTTCCCCGTGTCCCCCGTGGAAAATTTCTTCTCTAGGCCCGCAGGCGCTGCGGATAGTCGCCGCCGAGCCGCGGAATGCTCGTCACCGTCGCCGCCTGCAGCGCCGGCTGTCCGACGCTCGGACCGAAACCCGCGGCATCGAGCAGATCCTTCTCCGCGAGCCACTTGCGGTTGAACAGGCGCGACTGATACTTCGCGCCGCCGTCGCAGAGGATGGTGACGATGGTGTGGCCGGGGCCGAGGCGCTTGGCGATCTGCACCGCCGCGGCGACGTTCACGCCGCTGGTGCTGCCGAGGAACAGGCCTTCCTCGCGCAGCAGGCGATAGACCATGCGCACGCATTCGATGTCGGTGACGTGCAGCGCGTCGTCGATCGGCGAGCCTTCGAGATTCGCGGTGACGCGCGCAATGCCGATGCCTTCGGTGATCGAACCCGGACCGGTGGCCTTGAGTTCGCCATGCCGCAGCCAGTGATACAGCGCGCTGCCCTGCGGATCGGCGAGCGTGACATGCACCTTGCGGCCGCGATCGTTGAGCTGGCGCTTCAGATGGCGCGAGATGCCGCCGAGCGTGCCGCCGGTGCCGGTGGCAGCCACGAATGCGTCGATCCTGCCGCCGGTCTGCTGCCAGATTTCGGGGCCGGTGGTCTGTTCGTGCGCGTCGCGATTCGCCGTGTTGTCGAACTGGTTGGCCCACACGGCATCGGGCAGTTCCGCCGCGAGGCGCTGGGCGACCTTCTGGTAGTGATTCGGATCCGCGTACGGCACCGTCTTCACGCGCAGCACTTCGGCGCCGAGCGTTTCGAGCATCTGGTACTTCTCGTTGGACTGGTTGTCCGGCATCACGATCACGCAGCGATAGCCGCGCGTGTTGCAGACGTGCGCGATGCCGATGCCGGTGTTGCCGGCCGTGCCTTCGACGACGGTACCGCCGGGCTTGAGTCGCCCGCTGCGTTCGGCGTCATCGATGATCGCGCGTGCGGCGCGGTCCTTCACCGAACCGCCGGGGTTCATGAATTCGGCCTTGCCGAGGATTTCGCAGCCCGTTTCTTCGCTCAGTTTGTTGAGACGGATCAGCGGTGTGTTGCCGATGGCGTCGGCGAATCCGTTGCGGATGCTCATGCCGAAAGCCTCCCCTCGTTGGAAAAAGCGAATGCGCTGATCTCGTCGGCGCGCGGTGCGGTGGTGTTGAACCAGCGCAGGGTGTCGTGCAGGCGCGTGACTTCGCCGACGATCAGGAGCGCGGGCGATGCGACCTGCGCTTCGGCCACCTTGTCGGCGAGATCGGCGAGCGTGGCAGTGATGACGCGCTGCGTGGCCTGCGTGCCGTGCTCGACGATCGCCGCGGCACGATCCGCCGGCACGCCGCGCTCGCGCAGCCGAGCGACGATGCCTTCGAGATGGCCGAGGCCCATGTAGAACACGACGGTCTGGCCGGGCCGCGCCAGCAGATCCCAGTCGACCTTGTCCGTCTCGCCCTTGCAGTGACCGGTGACGAGCGTCAGCGACTGCGCATGATCGCGATGCGTGAGCGGAATGCCGGCATACGCGGCACAGCCTGCAGCAGCCGTGATGCCCGGCACGACTTCGAAACGGATGCCCGCTTGCGCCAGCGCTTCGAGTTCCTCGCCGCCGCGCCCGAAGATGAAGGGATCGCCGCCCTTGAGTCGGCAGACGCGCTTGCCCTGCTTCGCGAGCTTCACCAAGAGCGCGTTGATGTTCTCCTGCGTGACGTGCGCATCGCCGGGCGCCTTGCCGACGTAGATGCGCTCCGCGTCGCGACGCGCGAGATCGACGATCGGCTCCGACACGAGCCGGTCGTACAGCACGACGTCGGCGTTCTGCAGCGCGCGCAAGGCACGCAGCGTCAGCAATCCCGGATCGCCCGGGCCGGCGCCGACCAGCACGACTTCGCCCGGCGGTTTCGCGCTGCCCTCGCTCGCGCGCAACGAAGCGTCGATGCGTGCCTCGGCGGCTTCGGCATCGATACGACCGGACAGTACGTCGGCGGCGATCGGACCATCGAAGAAGTTTTCCCAGAAACGCCGGCGTGCCGCAGGCGCTTCGATGCGCTGCTTCACCGCCGAACGCAGCCTGCCCGCGAGCTTCGCCACGGCACCGAGCCGCTGCGGCAGGAAGGCTTCGAGCTTTTCGCGCAGGCGACGCGTGAGCACCGGCGCATCGCCGCTGCTCGCCACGGCGACAACCACCGGCGAGCGATCGACGATGGCGGGCACGATGAAGCGCGACAGCTCGCGGTCATCGACGACGTTCACGGGAATGTTGAGCTGCTCGGCCTGGCGGGCGACCCAGGCATTGATCGACGGCTTGTCGGTTGCCGCAATCGCCAGACGCACACCGGACAGATGCTCCGGCGCAAATTCGCCGGCGACGTGCGTGATCGTGCCAGCGGCCGTCAGCGCCGCAAGCGACTCGACGAGTTCAGGCGCAACAACCTTGACCTGCGCGCCGGCTCGCAGCAGCAGATCCACCTTGCGCGCCGCCACTTCCCCGCCGCCGACCACCAGCACTGCCTGGCCGGTCAGCTTCAGGAAAATGGGAAAGTAATCCATGAGGGCACGCCCGACGGCGCGTTACTGCGTGGCCGCGCGACGCGGCTCGACCTTGATCGGGATGACGCGGCGACGCGGCTGCAGGCCGCACTCGCGCGACTCGGGGTTTTCCCACCACCAGCGGCCCGAGCGCGAATCGGCGCCGGGTTCGACGGCGCGCGTGCAGGGCGCGCAGCCGATGCTGGGGAAGCCTTTGTCGTGCAGCGGGTTGTACGGCAGGTTGCGCGCCTTGATGTAGGCCCACACGTCCTCTTCCGTCCACTCGAGCATCGGGCTGACCTTCCACAGGTCGTAGCGATCGTCCCAGGCGATGGGCTCGTTGTGGGCGCGCTCGGCCGACTGTTCGCGGCGCACGCCCGTCACCCAGGCCTTGCGACCCGCGACGGCGCGCTTGAACGGCTCGACCTTGCGGATCTGGCAGCAGGACTGGCGCTCTTCGAGACCGAGATAGAAACCGTTGATGCCGTTGTCGCGCACGTACTGCTCGATCTTCGCAGCATCGGGATAGAAGACGTCGATGCGGCGCTGGTAGCGGCGCTCCAGGCGATCGAGCAGCGCCAGCGTTTCATCGTGCAGCCGGCCGGTGTCGAGCGTGAAGATCTCGATCTCGGGGACGAGGGTCGCGATGATGTCGGTCAGCACCATCGCCTCGGCGCCGAGGCTGTTGGAATAGACGACGTCCTTGTAGTCGCGCACCGCACGTTCGAGCACTTCGCGGCTGCCCTGCACCAGCGCCTGCAGGTGCGGAGACAGGTCGGCGGCCGCCGTGCCGGCAAAGGAAGAGGTCGAACTGGCAGTGGTCATTGAGCTTGTTCTTGAACCGGTCAGCAGACAGGAAGTCGGGAGTCTCTTCGTAGAGTGCCGGGGACTCTATCTAACCGGCTTATAACCAGTGAAAGACTCATTTGTTCTGTCATGATGCGGCCGCGTTATGACTTTGGCGGGCCACTTCGGGTAGATTCAAGTCCATGAAATTACAACAATTACGCTACCTGGCAGCTATCGCCGAAAACGACCTCAACATCACCGCGGCGGCGGAACGGCTGCACACGTCGCAGCCCGGCGTGTCCAAGCAGCTCAAGCAGCTGGAGGACGAGCTGGGATTTCCCATCTTCCTGCGCCAGGGCCGCAACCTGACGCGGGTCACCCCGGCCGGCAAACGGGTCATCGAACGGGCGCAGCGCATCCTGAAAGAGGTGCAGAGCATCAAGCGTCTCGCCGACGAGCAGAAGGGCGACGGCCGCGGTTCGCTGTCCATCGGCACCACTCATACCCAGGCGCGTTATGTGCTGCCGCAGGTCGTCCGCAAGTTCCGCGAACGGTATCCCGAGGTCGAGCTGCACCTGCACCAGGGCACCTCGGAACAGATCGCCGACATGGCGGCGCGCGACCGCATCGATTTCGCCATCAACACCGGCTCGCAGGAACTGTTCGACAACCTGGTGCTGCTGCCCTGCTATCGCTGGCATCGCCGCATCGTCGTGCCGTACGGGCATCCGCTGGCGAACGAGTCGAAGATCACCCTCGAGACGCTCGGCAAGTATCCGATCGTCACCTACGTCTTCGGCTTCAGCGGGCCCTCATCGCTGCAGCAGATCTTCGCGCGCGCCGGCGTGACGCCGCAGGTCGCGCTCACGGCGCGCGATGCCGACGTCATCAAGACGTACGTCCGCCTCGGTTTCGGCGTGGGCATCGTCGCCAGCATGGCGATCGATCCGCGCGAAGACGCCGACCTCGTGTCCATCGACGCCTCGCACCTGTTCCCGTCGCATTCCACCTGGGCCGGTTACCAGCAGGGCGCGCTGCTGCGCGGCTACATGTACGACTTCCTGCAACTGCTCGCGCCGCATCTCACGCGCCGGCTCGTCGATCGCGCCGGCAATGCGGCGACGCAGGCGGATGTGGATGCGCTGTTCGCGGACGTGCATCTGCCGGTTTACAAATAGCAGGTGACGGAGGTCACGTAAGTCACGAAAGTGACGAAGGCCAGATGAGTCTGCGACTTCCGCGCCTTCGTCACGCCCCGTGACTTTCGTGACTTTCGTGACCTTCGTGACTTTCGTCACTTTCTTCCCATGGCTGACCATCCTTCCGACCGCCCCAAGTCACGTTCGCTGAAACCGCTGCGTCCGCTGTGGCCGTACCTGCGGCGTTACAAGGGCACGCTCGTGCTCGCGATGCTGGCGCTGCTCATTGCGTCAGCGGCGATGCTGGTGATCCCGATCGCGTTCAAGGACGTGATCGACAAAGGCATGGCGGTACAGGACCGGGCAACGATCGATCTGTATTTCGCTGCCTTTCTCGCCGCCGCGGCGATCTTCGGCATCTTCGCGGCGCTGCGTTTCTATCTCGTCACCTGGCTGGGCGAGCGGGTCGTCGCCGATCTGCGCGAGGACATCTACCGGCGCGTCATCCGCATGGATCCGACGTTCTTCGAAGTCACGCGCACGGGCGAGGTGCTGTCGCGCCTGACGACGGACACGACGCTGGTGCAGTCGATTGCCGGCGTGAACCTGTCGATCACACTGCGTTCGGGCATCCAGCTCGTCGGCGCATTGATCCTGCTGGTCGCGACCAGTCCGTCGCTCGCGGGCATGATCCTGGTGCTGATGCCGCTCGTGATCGTGCCGCTGATCGTCGTCGGGCGGAAACTGCGCACGCTGTCGCGCCAGGCACAGGACAGGATCGCCGACACCAGCGGCCTCGCCGGCGAGACGCTGAATGCGATCCAGACCGTGCAGGCGTTCACGCTCGAAACGCTGAACAGCGATCGCTACGGCAAGGCCGTGGAAGATTCGTTCGTCGTGGCGGTGCGGCGCACGAAGGCACGCGCCGTCATGACTGCGCTCGGCACGATGACGATCTTCGGCGCCGTGACCTTCGTGCTGTGGCAAGGCGCGCATCGCGTGCTGGCCGACACCATGACGGGCGGCGAACTCAGCCAGTTCCTGATCTATGCCGTGTACGTCGCCATCGCCGCGGCGTCGCTCAGCGAAATGTGGGGCGAAGTGCAGCGTGCGGCCGGCGCGATGGAGCGGCTGGTCGAACTCAGGAATGCGACGCCCGCCATCGTCGCGCCCGCCGAACCGCAGTCCTTCCCGTCGCCGGCGCAAGGCCACATCCGCTTCGAGCGCGTGTCGTTCCGCTATCCCTCGCGCCCCGACACGCCGGCGCTGCAGGATTTCACGCTCGATATCCGTCCGGGGGAAAACGTCGCCTTCGTCGGCCCGTCGGGCGCCGGCAAGAGCACGACATTCCAGCTGCTGCTGCGTTTCTACGATCCGGCCGCGGGACGCATCGTGATCGACGGGGTCGACATCGCACAGACCCGTCCCGAAGACCTGCGCCAGCGTATCGGCCTGGTGCCGCAGGAAACCGTGCTGTTCGGCGCCAGTGCGCGGGAGAACATCCGCTATGGCCGTCCCACGGCCACCGACGAAGAAATCGAAGCCGCAGCCCGCGCGGCCGGCGCCGATTCATTCATCCGCCAGCTACCGCAGGGCTACGACACGTTCCTCGGCGAACGCGGCACGCGCCTGTCGGGCGGCCAGCGCCAGCGCATCGCCATCGCCCGCGCCCTGCTGAAAGATCCGCCGATCCTGCTGCTGGACGAAGCGACCAGCTCGCTCGACGCCGAAAGCGAACGCTTCGTGCAGCAGGCCCTGGAACGCCTGATGGAAGGCCGCACCACCATCATCATCGCGCACCGCCTCGCCACCATCCTCAAGGCCGACCGCATCGTCGTTCTCGATCACGGCCGCATCGTCGCGATCGGCACGCATTCCGAGTTGCTCGCGAGCAATGAACTGTATGCACGATTGGCGGCGTTGCAGTTCACTGATCTGACGGCTTCGGCGGCGGACGTGGAGTAGGTGCGAGAGAAGAGCAAGAGAATGGCCGCAAAAAGGCGCAAAGATCACAAGGTCGGAAGGAAAGACTCCGGGTTCCGAACTTTGTGTTCCTTGCGCCTTTTTGCGGCCATTCTCCCGGTCCGTCCTCAGCGCGACCCAGGCGACGCGCCCAGTCGATTGCCGCCATCCACCACGATGAATTCACCGGTCACCATCGCGGCGCCGGTGAGCAGCCAGATCGCCGCGTCGGCGATGTCTTCGGGCGTGCTGGTCCGCTGCAGTGGCGAGCCTGCGGCGAAGCGCGCGCGCGCGGCTTCGTAGCGTTCGCCGACGGCACCCTGCAGCCAGCGGGTTTCGACGAAGCCGGGGCAGACGGCGTTGACGCGGATCTGCGGGCCGAGGGCGCGGGCAAGGCCGATCGTCATCGTGTTCATCGCACCCTTCGAGGCGGCATACGCGATGGACGTGCCCTGGCTGTCGATGCCGGCGCGCGAGGAAATGTTCACGATGGACCCGCGGCCCTGCTTGCGCATCGCCGGTTCGACGGCGCGGATCATCTGGAACGCGCCGATGACGTTGACGGCGTAGATGTTGTGGAAATCCTGCGCGCTCAGTGCCTGCAGATCGGAGTGATTCCACACGACCTTGGTCGTGCCGGCATTGTTGATGAGACCGTCGATGCGACCCCACTTGTCGAGCGCGGCATCGGCCATGCGGCGACAGTCCGCATCCTCGGCCACGTTGGCGCGGACCAGCAGCGTTTCGGCACCCGCCGCTTCGCATTCGGCGGCGGTCTGCCTGGCCTCGGCTTCGCTCCGCGTGTAGTTGATGACGATGCGGCAGCCCAGGCGCGCGAGACCTGTCGCGCAGGCAGCGCCGATGCCCGTGGCCGATCCGGTGACGATACAGACTGCATTCTCGAGACCCATGACTTCCCCCTCGCGTTTGTGTACGCGACCGGCTGGAATCAGGCGCCTGCGGAGTCAGAGTCCATTGAGCCGCCAGATCGAGAAATTCAGCGCGGTCGCAAAACCGACCCACGCAGCGTAAGGGACGAAGAGCCAGCTTGCCACCACGCTGCGGCGACGGGCGGTGACGATGAATGCAAAAATCATCGCGAGCAGCAGACAGATGTCGACCAGCGCCAGATCCGGCCGGTGCAGGCCGAAGAACAGGAAGGACCACAGGCCGTTGAGAACGAGCTGAGCCAGCCAGAACTGCAGCGACAGCACCATGCGCCCCGCTGCGCGCCACACCAGCCATCCCGCGATGCAGATGGCGACGTAGAGCACCGTCCACACCGGGCCGAACACCGCGTTCGGCGGATTCCACGACGGTTTCGCGAGCTGCTGATGCCAGGTGCCGGGAGAAAACTGGGCGCCGAACAAGGCAATGGCGGCGACGAGCGCGATGAATACCGCGAGAGAGGGAAGCTGCGCGCGCCTGTGAACCAGCGTGGTCATGCTGCGTAAGCGCATGACCTGCGACCAAGGTTCCGGCCGGGACTCAGGACGGAATTCGCGCGTGCATCCATCCGGCGATCAGTCGCACGAACTCCGCCCGCGCGGCGGCGACTTCGTTGTGGACTTCATGGCGCAGTCCCGGGGGGATCTGCAGCGTCTTGTCGCGCGTGCCGAGCAGATCGTGCAGCACGCGCGAACCGGCGACCGGCGCGATCGCATCGGCTTCGCCGTGCACATTGAGCCAGGGCAGCGCGATCTGCGGCGCTGCTGCGCGCGCCCGCTCGCAGGCTGCCGCGAACTCGACGATGAGACGCAGGCTCGCGGTCGACGGAATGTGCGGATCGTTCGCATAGGCGCGCTGCACCGCCTCGTCGCCCGAGATCTTCGTCGCATCGAGTCCGAGCGGCACACGCAGGCGCGGCACCAGCCGCGACAGCGCGCGGAAGAACGGATTCAGCGGATTGATGCCGCGACGGAAGATCTCCAGCGAGTTGCTGGTCGTGATGACGCCGCGGATCGCCGGATGCGGCTGCGCCGCTGCAAGGATGGCCACGATCGTTCCCATGCTGTGGCCCCAGAGGAAGATCGGCAGCGACGGATGCGCCGCATGCACGGCCGCGATGACCGCGTTCAGATCGTCGACGAACCGGTCGAAACGTTCGACGTGCGTGCGCGTGCCAGGCGCCTCGCCGTGTCCGCGCTGATCGTAGGCGAAGGTCGAAATGCCGCTGGCAGCGAGTTCAGTCGCGATGCCGCGGTAGCGTTCGGCGTATTCGGCGAGGCCGTGGACGATGATGAGTGCTGCGACGGGCGTGGCAGCGTGAGTCGCGAAGCCGTTGAGCGTGGTGTCGAGCAGCCGCGGCATGCTTCGCCTCTTGTTTTTTCTTCCTGTGGGGCCGGCTTTAGCCGGCCGGCCAAGGAGTCAGGCTGAAGCCTGACCTACAGGAAGAAAAGCAGCCTTCAGACGGCGCGACGCTCCAGACTCAGACCGGCGTCCGGCGCGCCCTGGTAGGCCACGGAGAAATCGTCGATCGAGAGGAGGGCTTCTTCGAGCTTCGTCGTCTCCGGCATCTCGAAGGCATCGAAGCCGCAGCGAGCCATGAAGAACAGCTGATCGCGCTGGATCTTGCCGACGGCGCGCAGCTCGCCGGTGAACTTGTAGCGCTTGCGCAGCAGCTGCGCCTGGCTGTAGCCGCGACCTTCCGCAAGTCCGCCGAACTCGATGGCGACCAGCGACACGCGCAGGAAATCCTGTTCGAGCGCGGCGACCGGATCCGTCGGTCCGAGACGCACGCCGAGCCTGCCGTCCCACAGCCACCAGCGATCCTTTTCCTCCTTCCAGCGTGCGAAGGGCAGGATCAGTGCGCGATGCGGGCCGCCATGCGCGTCTTCGTCCGCATGACGCCACTCATCGACGACGATTTCACGCTGCTTGATGAGACGGCGCATACACACGGGCCTTGAAGGGTTTGATGCCGAGGCGGCGGAAGGTGTCGATGAAACGTTCGCCTTCCTCGCGTTCGGCGAGATAGACATTGAGGATGCGGTCGATGGTCTCGGCCACGTCCGCGTGCGCGACCGACGGGCCGATCACCTGGCCGATCGCTGCATCCTGGCCGCTCGCAGAACCGCCGAGCGTGATCTGGTACCACTCCTCGCCGCCCTTGTCGACGCCGAGAATGCCGATGTGGCCGACGTGGTGATGGCCGCAGGCATTCATGCAGCCCGACATCTTCAGTTCGATGTCGCCGAGATCGTAGAGGTAGTCGAGGTTGTCGAAGCGCTCGTTGATCTGCTTCGCGATCGGAATCGACGTCGCATTCGCCAGCGAGCAGAAATCCAGGCCCGGGCAGCAGATCATGTCGGTGAGCGTGCCGATGTTCGGCGTGGCCAGATCGAGCGCCTTGAGCGACTGCCACAGCTCGAACAGGTCGCGCTGGCGGACGTCGGCGAAGATCAGGTTCTGGTCGTGGGTGGCGCGCACCAGGCCGAAGGAATAGCGGTCGGCGAGATCGGCGACGCGATCCATTTCGGCATCGGTGATGTCGCCGGGCGGACGCGTCGGCGACTTCAGCGACAGGAACACGGCGCGATAGCCCGCCACCTTGTGGCGCCTGGTGTTGCGCTGATACCAGTTGCGGAATTCGGTGGGCTTGCCGGACAGCACGTCGACGTCGCCCAGCGATTCGTAGGCCGGCGGCGTGAAGAACGCTGCGATGCGCGCGAAACCGGCGGCATCATGCGTCGGCGCGTATTCGCGATTCGCCTGCCATTCGGCTTCCACCATCTCGCGGAATTTCTCGGGGCCGACGGCCTTCACCAGCACCTTGATGCGCGCCTTGTGGATGTTGTCGCGGCGACCTTCCAGGTTGTACACGCGCAGGATGGCTTCGAGATAGCCGAGCAGTTCGTGCTTGGGCAGGAATTCGCGGATCACGTGGCCGATCATCGGCATGCGGCCCAGGCCGCCGCCGACCAGCACTTCGAAGCCGATCTCTCCGTCCGCGTTCTTCACCAGGTGCAGGCCGATGTCATGCACCTTGGACGCGGCGCGGTCCTGCGGCGAACCGGTGACGGCGATCTTGAACTTGCGCGGCAGGTACGAGAATTCGGGGTGCAGCGTCGCCCACTGGCGGATGTATTCGCACCAGGGCCGCGGATCTTCGGATTCGTCGGGCGCGATGCCGGCGAGATGATCGGCCGTGACGTTGCGGATGCAGTTGCCGCTGGTCTGGATCGCATGCATCTGCACGCTCGCGAGCAGCGCGAGAATGTCCGGCACCTGTTCCAGCTTCGGCCAGTTGAACTGCAGGTTCTGACGCGTGGTGAAGTGGCCGTAGTTCTTGTCGAACTCGCGGGCGATGCGCGCGAACATGCGCACCTGGCTCGAGGTCAGCAGACCGTACGGAATCGAGATGCGCAGCATCGGCGCATGCTTCTGGATGTAGAGCCCGTTGCGCAGGCGCAGCGAACGGAAGTCGTCCTCGCCGAGTTCGCCCGCCAGGTAGCGGCGCGTCTGGTCGCGGTACTGCGCGACGCGCTGCTCCACAAGCCGCTGATCGATCTGGTCGTACTGATACATGGTCGCGGACTCTAGCCGTGACCCCCCGGGGCCACGAAATAAGGTTTGGATATGAGCAGATAAGGCGGGGTGTGACTCGAAAGTCACCCCGCCGCGACCGGGTCGAAGGCAGGGATTCGCCTACGCCCTACGTCCTGCGCCGCACCAGCCCTTCCTGGGCGGTCGAGGCCACCAACACCCCGTCCCGGCTGAAAATACTGCCCAGCGCAAAGCCGCGGAAACTGCTCGACGTAGGGCTGTCCAGGACATACAGCAGCCATTCGTCCACCCGGGCCGGCCGATGGAACCACATGGCGTGGTCGAGACTGGCGATCTGCACGTTCTGGTGGCCGACATTGAGCCGCTCGTCCAGCACCGCCGTCCCCAGCAGGTAGTAGTCCGAGGCATAGGCCAGGAGCGCCCGATGCAGGATCTCGTCGTCCGGCAGCCGGTCGCTGGTGCGGAACCAGATCCGCATGCTCGGTTGCGACGGCAGCCCGTCGCGCGGATCGGGCAGGTACGCCGGGCGGAACTGGAACGCCAGGTCGCGCGCGATGAACGGCGTCGGACGGTCGGGCGACTTGCGGCGCATTTCCTCGATGGCCTCCGCCATGTCCGGCAGCGAATCCGGATCGGGCACCTGCGGCATGCGTCCCTGGCGATCGGTGCCCTGCTCCGGCACCTGGAAGGACGCCGACATGTGGAAGATCTGCTCGCCGTGCTGGATGGCGACGACACGCCGGCTCGTGAAGCTGCGTCCGTCGCGACTGCGATCGACCTCGTAGATGATCGGGTGATCCGGATCGCCCGCGCGCAGGAAGTACGCGTGCAGCGAATGGACGCCGCGGTTCTCGACCGTCGCGCAGGCCGCGGCCAGCGCCTGGCCCAGCACCTGCCCGCCGAACACGCGGCGGTGTCCCGGATCGCGGCTTTCGCCGCGGAACAGATTCAGTTCGAGACGTTCGAGCCGCAGGACCTGCAGCAGATCGGCAAGCAATGGATTCATGGTCAGTCCGGTACGCCCAGCCGCTTGTGCATGATCGGGCTGGTGGTGGTGTATTGCAGAGGCACTTTCTTCGCGGGATTCAGATGATGCGCGATGGCGAAGGCCGCGAGCGCGGCTTCGTGGAAGCCGGAAAGAATGAGTTTCTTCTTGCCCGGATACGTGTTGATGTCGCCGACGGCGAATACGCCGGGAAGGTTGGTCTGGAATTTTTCCGTGTCGACCGCGATGGCGCGCTTGTCGATGTTCAGCCCCCATTCCGCGATCGGACCGAGCTTCGGATGCAGGCCGAAGAACACCAGCGCGTGATCGGCTTCTAATTCTTCGATCTGTCCGTCGGTGCGCTTCACGCGCACGCCGCGGAAGGCATCGCCCTCGGCGATGAGCGACTGCGCGATCGCCTCGACGTAGCGGATGCTCTGATGCTCGGCGAGATCGCGCATGCGCGCGACCGAAGCCGGTGCGGCGCGGAAGTCCGGACGACGATGCACGAGCGTCAGGCTGCGCGCCTTGCCGGCGAACTCGAGCGTCCAGTCGAGCGCCGAATCGCCGCCGCCGAAAATGATCAGCCGCTTGCCGGTGAATTCGGCGGCGCTCTTGACCTTGTAATGGATGTGCCTGCCTTCGAAGGCTTCGGCGCCTTCGACGCCGAGACGCCGCGGCTGGAACGAACCCAGTCCGCCGGCAATGACGACCGTGCGCGCGTGAAAGCGCGTGTCCAGCGACGTGCGCAGCAGGAAGGTTCCGTCGTCGAGCACTGTCAGCTCCGTCACTTCCTGACCCAAATGAAACTGCGCATTGAACGGCTTGGCCTGCTGCAGCAACCGATCCACCAGTTCCTGCGCCCCGCACACCGGCAGCGCCGGAATGTCGTAGATCGGCTTCTCGGGATACAGCTCGCTGCACTGACCGCCGGGATGCTTGAGCGAGTCGACGATGTGGGCGTGAATGCCGAGCAGTCCAAGCTCGAAGATCTGGAACAGACCGCAGGGACCGGCGCCGACGATGACGACGTCGGCCTGGATGGCGCCATCGATGGCGACCGAAGGGGAGCTGCTCGAACTCACGAATCGCCTCCGTCACGGGAATGCGCAGCGACTGCAGCGCGGGGCGATTCTACTTCGTCGGCGATCGTCCGGAATGACAATTCTCCACAAATACCAGCGCAAACAGGCGCCGGCATTGTTGGCGGTTCGGACCCGTGGAACAATCCGGCGCGCCGGTCCCGACAACTTCGTCCGCGAGTACTGCCATGCAACTCAACATCAACGGCAAGGAACACGATCTCGGCAACATCGACGCATCGACGCCCCTGCTGTGGGTGCTGCGCGATCAGCTGAATCTGGTTGGCACCAAGTACGGCTGCGGCGTCGCGCAGTGCGGCGCCTGCACCGTGCATCTCGACGGTACGCCGACGCGCTCCTGCGTGCTGCCGGTCTCGGCCGTCGCCGGCCGGAAAGTCACGACCATCGAAGGTCTCGCCAGCAACGGAAAACTCCATGCCGTGCAGCAGGCGTGGATCGATCACGACGTCGCACAGTGCGGCTACTGCCAGTCCGGACAGATCATGTCGGCGACGGCGCTGCTCCAGCGCACTCCGAAACCGACCGATGCCGACATCGATGCGGCCATGAGCGGCAACCTGTGTCGCTGCGGCACGTATGTCCGCATCCGCAAAGCCATCCACGCCGCCGCCGGCACGAACCACGAGTGAGGTGCCCCATGAGCGCAATGGAACACAGCGTGCTGTCTGCCGATGCCTATGTGCGCGATCTCATGCGCGTCGTCGAGGCGCAGTCGCATTCAGTCGCCCGCATCGATCGTCGTTCCTTCCTGAAACTCACCGGCATGGCCGGCGGCGGTCTCGCGCTGGCGTTCTACGTGGGCGACCGATCGCTGGCTTTCGCGAACAGCGAGCCGCTCAAGGGCTTCGTGCCCAATGCCTTCCTGCGCATCGCGCCCGACGGCACGATCGTCATCGTCTCGAAGGGCCCGGAAATCGGCCAGGGCATCAAGACCGCGTTCCCGATGATCGTCGCCGAAGAACTCGACGCCGACTGGTCGCAGGTGCGCGTCGAACAGGCGGCGGTGAACCCAGCCGTCTTCGGCCGCCAGAGCGCCGGCGGTTCGCGTTCGATTCCGACGGCGTGGGATCAGTTGCGCCGCGCCGGCGCCGCGGGGCGCTCGATGCTGGTCGCGGCGGCGGCGAAGGAATGGAACGTTCCCGAATCCGAAATCACGACGGCGAACAGCGTCGTCACTCACCAGGCGAGCGGCAAGTCGGCAACCTACGGCGAACTTGCGACCCGGGCGGCCGGCATGCCGCTGCCCGATGAGAAGTCGCTGAAGCTCAAGGACCGCAAGGACTACAAGCTGCTCGGCCAGCGCATCAGCGGCGTCGACAATCGGGCGCTCGTCACCGGTCAACCCTTGTTCGGCATCGATCAGGTCGTGCCGAACATGCAGTACGCCGTATTCGAGAAATGCCCCGCGGTCGGCGGCAAGGTGCGCAGCGCGAATCTCGACGAAGTGAAGAAGCTGCCCGGCGTGACGAATGCCTTCGTGGTCGAAGGCACCGGCAAGCCGACGGAGGTGATGCCCGGCGTCGCCATCCTCGCCACCTCGACGTGGGCAGCCATCAGTGCGCGGCGTCAGCTCAAGGTCGAGTGGGACGAGAGCAGCGCGTCGAAGGACAGCTGGACGAAGGCTTCCGCAGAAGCGAAGAAGCTCGCCGCACAGGCAGGCGCCGAATCGCTGAAGAACGCCGGCGATGTCGACAAGGCGCTGGCCGACGGCAAGGTGGTCGAATCGTTCTACACCTATCCCTTCGTTTCGCATGCGCCGCTGGAGCCGCAGAACACCACCGCCTGGTATCGCGACGGCGCCGTGGAAATCTGGTCGCCGACGCAGATGCCCGACGTCGCGCTGCGCCTGGTGTCCGGCATGCTGGGCGTCACGCCGGACCAGATCACGATCCACCAGACCCGTGTCGGCGGCGGCTTCGGCCGGCGACTGATGAACGACTACATGTGCGAAGCCGTGCAGATTTCGAAACAGGCCGGCGTGCCCGTGAAACTGCAGTGGACGCGCGAAGACGACATGCAGCACGACTTCTTCCGCGTCGGCGGCTTCCACTCGTTCAAGGGCGCCGTCGACGAGTCCGGCAGGCTGTCGGCGTGGCAGGATCACTTCATCACCTTCACTGCCGACGGCCAGCGCCCCGTCAGCGGCGGCGACCTGCCGGCGGAGGAATTCCCCAGCCTGCTCGTGAGCAATTTCCGGCTGACCCAGACCAAGCTGCCGCTGCAGATTCCGTGCGGACCGTGGCGGGCACCGCGCTCCTGCGGCGTGGCGTTTCCGATTCAGAGCTTCCTGCACGAACTGTCGGCCGCGGCGGGGCGCGATCATCTCGAGTTCCTGATCGAACTCATGGGCGAGCCGCGCTGGCTGACGCCGGGCAATGAGTTTTCGCTGAATACGGGCCGCGCGATCGGCGTGTTGAAACTTGCCGCTGAAAAAGCCGGCTGGGGCAAGCCGCAGCCGAAAGGCCGCGGCCGAGGGCTCGCCTTCCATTTCAGTCATGCGGGCCACTTCGCCGAAGTGGCGGATGTGAGCGTCGATGCCAGCAGGAAACTCACCGTGCATCGCGTCGTGGTGGCCGGCGACATCGGTCCGATCGTCAACCTGAGCGGCGCGGAGAATCAGTGCGAAGGATCGGTGATCGACGGGCTGAGCACGGCGATGGGACTAGAGATCGGGATCGAGAACGGCCGCATCCAGCAGACGAACTTCGATCGCTATCCGCTCCTGCGCATGGCGAAGGCGCCGCAGGTCGACGTGCACTTCATCCAGAGCGATTTCCCGCCGACGGGCGCGGGCGAACCGGCACTGCCGCCGCTCGCGCCGGCCATCTGCAATGCGATCTTCGCGGCGAGCGGACATCGCGTGCGTACGCTGCCGCTGTCGCGCGAGGGATTCACGATCTGATCGTGAACCTCAGCGATAGCCCGGCAGCACCAGCGAGCCGAAGGTGAGATAGACCGCACTGCGTCCGTCGAACGTGCGTCCATAGCCGAACTGCAGCGGACCGATGGGCAGGTCGACGCCCAGGAACACGCTCGCCGCGCCGATGAGATCGTCGAACGACACGTCATCGTAGTCTTCCCAGACGTTGCCGCCTTCGAGACTGCCGGCCAGATAGAGCGGCATGTCGAACAGCAGGGCCTGCTGCGTGAGACGTCGATAGTAGATGGAGCGCAGCAGCAGCATCTGATCGCCGATGAGTTGACGGTCGCGCAATCCCGATAGGTAAGTCAGGCCGCCGAGCGTGGAAGCCGACTGCTCCGCGTTGATGGCGTCCTTGGCCAGCGACGCGCGGGCGCCGAGCAGCAGCGTATTGCGACCGCCGCTGAATGCCTTGTCGACGCTGATCCGCAGCAGATTGCCGTCTTCGTCCGAGCCGAGGTGCGAGTCGTATTCGGTGTAGCTGACTTCCGCACGCATGCCGCGGCGGGGAAAGCGCACATTGTCGAGACTGTCCCACAGCATGGTCGCATTCATGCCCCCGACATCGGCGACCAGCGACCTGGGAAACACATCAGGCAGTCCGACGGCCAGCTCCGCGTGATCCTGGCCGCGCAGCACCGCCGCAGAAAGCCGGAAACGATCGCCGAAGTCGCGCCCGAGCCGGAATTCGCCGTACCAGGTTTCCACCCGGTACTGGGCGAGGGTCTGGTCGAGCAAAGGTTCCTGATCGCCTACCAACGGCTGATTGAGCGCGTAGTAGCTGAGCAGCGGCGTGACGAACCAGTTGCCGCGTTCGGCAAACGGCAGATAGAAATCCGTTTCGAGCGCCGAGACGCGCCCCATCCCCAGGAATGTCCGCCACTCCGCCCCTTTTGGGGTCAGTCCGGTCACGCGTCCTTCGATGTTGAGCTGATAGTCGTCGTTGCCCTGGAAATCGTCGTTGATCTGAAATCCTGTTCTGAACACGGTGCGACCGAGCGACGTATCGACCGGAACGACATCGAGCCCGGTGCGGCCCTGTTCATCGGTCGCCAGATGGTAGGTGATGGAGTCGTACGTGCCGCGACCGAATGCTCCCTTGATGTCCTTTTCCAGCGCGTCGAGATCGAGCGGTTTTCCGGTTTCCGCAGCGATGCGGTCGCGCACGAACTCCGAGGTCGCGCTGCGTGTGGAATCGACATTGACGAACGAGATGTCCGGCGCCTGCGCGAATTGACGATGCTGCGTCGCCTGCCATGCGGCGTACTCGGCTTCAGACACGGAAAAGGTGCGCAGCCTGTCGATGACCGCCTGTGCCGCCGCCTCGCCGGGCCCAACCGCTTCGATGGCCTGCGGAAAGCTTGCCGACGTCACGTCCTCGATCGTCGGCCGCAGGAACACATCCCGTTCCGTGAGCGTGGCGAGCCGCTCCTCGCTGCGGTCGCGCATCATGCCGCTGATCATCTGCAGCATGATCTGGAATCCCGACTGCACGGACTCCGCCGGCGCCAGCGGCTGGCCCACATCGACGACGATGAGGCGGTCGACGCCCATCTGGCGCGCCACGTCGATCGGCACGTTGTCGACGATGCCGCCGTCCACCAGCACCTTGCCCTCGTGCTTCACCGGAGCAAAGGCGCCGGGCACGGCCATGCTGGCGCGCACCGCCAGCGCCAGATCGCCGGAACTGAATACGACCGGCTTCACGACGCCGATGTCGGTCGCGACGCAACGGAACGGGATCGGCAGATCGTCGAAGGTCTCGACATTGCTGCGACCGAGGAACATGCGCCGCAGCAGCAGCCCGAGCTTCTGACCGCGCACCAGGGTCGTCGGGATCGTGAGCCGGCCTTCGACGATGCCGATCTCGAGATTCGCCACCGAGCCGAGATCGGTTTCCTTCTGCCGCATCGGCTGATCGACGCGCGCGGTGTCGTCGTGAAAGATGTCGATCCAGTCGATCGACCCGATCATCTTTTCGATTTCTTCCGGCGAGTAACCTGCGGAATACAGACCGCCGATGATGGCGCCGACGCTGGTGCCGGCAATGGCGTGCACGGGGATGCGTTCGCGCTCCAGCACTTTCAGTACGCCGATGTGCGCTGCGCCGCGCGCGCCGCCACCGCCGAGCACGAGCCCGATGCGTTCTTCCCTCGCATGTGCGGCAGCGCCCCAGAGGAGCGCAAGGATCCACACCGCCCGGCGCAGTGCGCGCCCGCGTTCAATCGAGCCCATGATCATCGCTCCGCACAGATTCGAATCGACATTCGAAAGCTGCGGCAATGCTGAAGCCGCGCCGGAAGAGTCGTCAATCAGCGGCGCGTCGCGCGGGAGTGGGGACGCTGCAAATGAAAAAGGCCACACCGTGGGGTGTGGCCTTCATGCATGGCGCGCCCGGAGAGATTCGAACTCCCGACCTTCTGGTTCGTAGCCAGACGCTCTATCCAACTGAGCTACGGGCGCACGCAAAACCTTGTCACGGCATGTCCCTCTGCAGAACCGGCGCCGCTCACCGTTCCATCCGCGGCCAACCGATTGAAAGACCGAGGGTTATGAGCCGCTCGCCAGTCGTACCCGCCGCGGGGGCGCGCATCCTACCAACATGAACCGGTTTCGGCCAGATGGGAGTCGCGATGAGGAATCTGGCGGAGAGAGAGTCTGATTTGGCGGAGAGTGAGTCCTAAACCGGCTCCAACCCCGCTCGTCCGAGGAGTTCCATTATAGACCAATAAGGGCTGCTTTTGCGCACAAGTCCTTGTCCTCTTTAAACAATACGGGTTTCGCGAGTTCCGGGAAGGTATGCCAAGGGATGCTGCGATCCGGTGTTTTATGGGGGACAGGATGGAGCGGAGTCGAGGAGCAGCATCATGCCCAAGAGAGCGAAAGAGCTGACGGCGCGCGCGGTCGCCGCGCTGAAAAAAGAGGGTCGTTACGCAGTTGGAGGGGTTGTAGGACTGTGCCTGAGAATCGAGGGCGACTCTCGGTCGTGGGTTCTCAGGATCAAGGTCGGAGAGAACCGCCGCGAGCTGGGGCTGGGGAGCTACCCGATCGTGCCGCTGGCCGTGGCACGGGAAAAGGCATGGGAGCGGCGCCGACGGACGTTTAACGTGGTCGATCTATTCGCAGTTCGACCTGAAGCTGACCCCGCCACCATCTTCGCTCCGGTCCCTGCGCCCCGCGCCAGGAAGCCCGAGGCCACCCCCGCAAGAACCTTCGAGTTCTGCGCTAGAACCTACGTCGAAGCCCAGGCACCCGGCTGGAAGTCGGATAAGCACGCCAAGCAGTGGCTTTCCACGTTGGAGCGATACGCATTCCCCGTCGTGGGACCGCTCGATGTAAGCGAGGTGGGCATCGACCACATCCTCAAGATCCTCAATCCGATCTGGGGTCCGAAGACCGAGACGGCAACACGGCTCCGGGGACGCATCGAATCTATTCTGGACTGGGCTGCCCACCGCGAATACCGCTCGGGAAAAAACCCGGCGGCGTGGGACGGCAATTTGAAGCATGAATTGCCGTCCCCAACCAAATTGAAGAAGCGTAAGAAGCAACACCATCCCGCACTTTCTTACATGAGGATCGGGGCGTTCATGGTCGATTTGCGGAGCCGCAAGGGGGTCTCCATTCGAGCTCTCGAATGGGGGATATTGACGGCGGCACGAAGCCAGGAGATTCGAGGGGCCAGGCGCTGCGAAATCGACGTACAGCTTCGGCGCTGGACCATCCCGGCCGCCAGGATGAAAATGGAAAAAGACCATGTGGTACCGCTGTCCGATGCGGCGTTGGCGCTCTACGAAAGTCTTCCTACTGCCAAAGAGTCGGATTTGCTGTTCCCTGCGCCTGAAGGTGGGGAATTGAGCGATGCCGCCCTGAGTGAACTGGTCAGCGGGATGCACGACGCAGATGTCAAACGGCAAGGCATGGGGTACTTGGACCCGAAACAGAACAGAGTCGCAACGCCTCACGGATTCAGATCGACTTTTCGGGACTGGGCGGCCGAGGTTGCATACTTTCCTAGTGAGATCATTGAGCATGCTCTTGCGCATAAATTGAAGGATGAGGCGGAAGCAGCTTATCAACGTGGAACTATGCTGATAAAACGGGCGGCGCTGATGGAACAGTGGGCGCAGTTTTGTAGCCAGCGAGAACCCGTGCTTCCAGCAGCATCGAATCAAGATCAAAGATGGGTAGCATAGACTCACCACTCTCTGTTACATCGCATACCAATTGAGACACAACGGCGCCGCCTGGAGAGTCATTAGCCATTGGCTTTTGCCCGCCCCCTCCCAAGGGGGCGGCACTGGCTATCGGGGAGCGTATCTGCCGCTGCAGACGCCCCACCGCCTCGACGAACTTGAGGGACGCTGACTCGCACTCTTTCGCCAACCGCTGATTTTCTGCGCAATTCGATGTCTCTACCCAACGCCGCTGTTATCTTCGCTGTACTCTCCTAGCGGCGTGAGCCCTTCGCCTGATTTCTCCCTCAACAATTCTTGCAGTTCGGAGATAAGTTCCCGCTGTAATCCGCCAGGGTGACGAAGCATGGACCTAAAGATGGCAATGCGCCCACGTCCGATTGAAAGAACGAGCGAGCCGTAATGCTTTCCACCCGTGCCTTCTTCGACGGCAATTTCGGATAATGTTTTTTGGTATTTGAAGTAGCCTTCCATTCGCCGCCATTGCCCCACCGAGGCCGCTGCTCGATGTGCCTCAATGTCCTCCCATGCGCCAGGGCGATGAAGCATGGACTTAAAGATGGCAATACAGCCGCGCCCTATTGAGAGAACAAGTGAGCCGTGATTCTTTCTACGCGTGCCTTCTTCGGCGGCGATTTCGGATAGTGTTTTTTAATATTTGAAGTAGGCTTCCATTCGCCGCCATTGCCCTTCCGACGCCACTGCTCTATGTGCCTCGATGTCCTCCCATGTCGTTGTCATGGCTCAGCCTCCGTCAGTCGGATTGTGCCTCTGCGCCGCGTTTAGCTGCAAGATTCCGTGAAGCCATATCGCAATAAGGACTGTGCTCGCGTGGCTCGACCTGCTTGCGCCAACGACAGACCTCTGCCATACATTGCGAGTCGAAGGGCACGACCGCGCCGCGCGCTAGAGCCTGGGCAGTGGCGTCTAAGGCGTCAGGATTCACTCCGGCGATTTCAAAAAGGCTTCGGGGTATTGTTCGTTGTCGTATACACGCGGGGGCGGAGGCGGCATCCCTGCTATACCGCCGCACTAATGCGTCATGCCATCCGATAATGTCATCTCGCCACGCGTAATATTCTTCTTCACACGCTTCCCCGTCCTTAATCATGCCCATAAAGGGTTCGATTGTGCGACAGCCTCGAAGCGAACCATCTTTATTAAGCTCGCACTGTTCCTTTACGCACCGTGGCATTGGCTTCTTCGTCTTCTCAAGTAATTGCCCTGCTGAATATTTGAGTTCTGGTGGCATGGTTTGACAGCCGGCGAAAGTTAGCCACAGCACAATGTTGATAGCTGTAGCAAGGGTCCGAAGCACAGACCCTTTAATTGCAGCGTTCACTGCACGACTCACAAAGAGCATCCTACAATCGGGTCATCGTTGAAGTCGTCGGCGAGCGCCATGCCGCTGGCGCCAGGCTGATATAGGCGTGCATTCCGCAAAATCATTGCGTCACGATCAAACAAGGCGTTGAACTTCCATCCGTCTTTAGTGGCAGTTACTTCGGAATTGGAGGAAACAGGCCCTTGCATGGAAACAAAGGCATAACCAAAGGAGCTTGGCTTGGGGTCAAGCAACCGAACGGACACCGCCCCGGCGCGGTCGATTTCTACGACAAGCACGTCATACATAGAATGACCTTGCGCGTGCGTCCAGCGGGTAGGGAACTGTACAAATCGATGCACAGCCGAAAACTCCGCGTCAGATGGCTGTTTGATTACTTGTTGCGCGTTGAAGGTTCCATCATTGGTCTCAAGCCTCCACGCTCCTTGTAAACGGGTGCCAATCCAGTCAAACACCAAGTTCAACGGAGGCGCGGACGGAACCGCAACAGCGGTAGGCCACTCATGTCCCTGTTCGTGCAATACCGCATCTATTTCTGCACCTGTCTTGTTGCCTACCGATTGTTGTCCCATGTGTATAGAAAAATGAAACAGGCCGCTGGCGTAAGGGCCACTGGGCCACGTTGAGGCGAATCCCACTAGGTCCCCGAATGGGGGAAAGACGATTGCCGTTAGCGATCCATGTACCGAGGCCGAGGTTATCCAGCCCGTGTATAGCCCGGTAAACGCGCACGTCTGCCGTGCCAGCAGGTAGGACGTTGCCGCAGCGCCGGGACTCCACAGATGCGATGCTCCATCGGCCGCAATCGCCGCAGTTTGAATATGTGCTGCCACGCTCTCCAGGTCTGTCGTACTTAGATCAATCGTCGCGGCAGGAGCGGCTTGCAGCGCGTCGCTGATCTGCACACCATTATCTGGATTACCGTCAACATCAAGCATCATCAGGAGACGGACGACGTTGGTGACCACGGTTGGATTGAACGATAAATGGACCGGCGTCATCATCATTGGAGCTTCTTCAAGCTCAACCCGGCTCAGGCTACTCAATTCGACAGTTGCACTATCGCCAATCACTCTTGCCGTATCTGAAGTAGCATTGTTTGGCCGAATGAGAATTGTCGCCAAGATCACGCCAGCGGCTGACAACCGTATCGGTTTTCCAACTTCATAGTTGAAATATCCGTCGGCATCGGTAACACCAGATTGCGCGCCCGATTCAAAGTGCAACCCGGCGACAATCGGAGCAACGATACGGCCGCGGCACACCTCCGGCTGAGTCTCATCAGGGTCCAGCGCATTGTCAGTATCTCCAACACAACCTGCGCAAAGCCAGCAGGCGACAATAACAACGGCAACAGTCTTAAGGCTCATTCCTTACTCCATGACTGAATACTTAGTTAGATCGAAACCATCAAGAGAGAACGGAAGTTTTCAAGTTAAGGGAGAGGGCAGCGGCCAACATTCTCTTTTTCTGATGTGGGAGATGTCGTTCTCCCGGCAGGGACTGCTCCCTGAAGGTTGGGATCAAGAAAATTGACAGGTAAACCGCCACCCCCATTGAACTAATCCTCTTCGATTTCTTCGTCGGTCGGAGTTCCCGACCTTACGACGCCACCTTGCGCCTCGCGCTTGATGCGCTCGTAGATTTCTTCTCGGTGAACAGCGATTTCCCTTGGCGCGTTTACGCCCAGCCGTACCTGGTTGCCTTTGACGCCGAGCACCGTGACGGTCACATTGTTTCCAATCATGACGGTCTCACCCACACGCCTAGTTAGAATTAACATCGCGACTTCCTTTGTTCATGTTCTCCCACATCAACGTCAGGTCGTTCTATTGTTTCTTTGAAAGAAACTTGCACTCCGTTCATCCAATGAACGGCGGCGCTAGACATGGAATCAGCCTTCTGCGGATCTCCGGTAATTACCTCGGTCCGCACTTTCTTGTGCATCTTCCGAATATCTATTTTGAGTTTATCGAGTTCGTCCTGAACTCGGGCCTTAAGGTTCTCGTATGCAGCCTCAAATGCCTTCAGGCAGTCTCCATCGCTGCCTTTCTGATGATCCCGCATCTTCCCTTCCTCGGCCGCTCCAGCGGCTATCTGCGATCTAGTATTTAGGCCAGGAGCAGCAGTGTAAGTCGGCACGGCTGCTTTGAATCTACTCTTAACGGACTGAAGAATGTTCCCTAATAGAACACCTCGTCCTCGTATGGTACGTCCTGTGCTCATGTTTACAGTGCGCTCCGTGTGGCTATGGAGCGTTGATGAACCTGCGAACCCGCAAGACCCTACGAACGCGCGAGCATCGTGCGCTTATTTCCGTAGTAGTAGCCTCTCGCAAGGAAGCACAGGTGACACAAGAGGAACTTGCTAAACGTGTCGGCAGATTGCTGAAAAGAAAGCCTGATCGCGGCTGGATCGCAAAATTTGAGGCAGGCGATCGGGTGCTGATGGCTGTAGAGCTAATCTGGATCGCGCGAGCATTGCGAATGGAGCCGGCGAAGCTCATGACGCGCGTGACAAAATGGCTTGAGACTCTGTGACAGCCGCGGCGATCCGTAGACTGTCCTGGCGGAGGCCGGAAGTCCCCACTCCTTGCTTCACAGGGAATATCACTCGAGTCGCTTGACGCCGCGTGCCCGTCCCTTTTCTTGTTCTGCTTTACGCTCTGACCCCCGCGCCGAGCGTCGATTTGCCGATTCATGTAGCTCCTGCCTCTCCTATCCATTTCTCAAATATTACTATAGTGGTTCGACTACTGTAGTGGTTCACGCAACGATTATTGCGTGCATTCACCCGATAAAATTAAGCACGCGTTAAGCTTGGTCGTAAAAGGCGCGCGCCGGCAGCTTGGCTGGTCTCAGGAGAAACTGGCTGGCGTTGCTGACTTAAACAAGAATCACGTGGCCAAGATAGAGCAGCGCAAGACATCCGCGAGTTTTTACGTGGTTTGCGCGCTGGCAGATGCGCTCGGCTTGTCGCCAAGCGCCTTTGCCGGTCGAGTCGAGAAAGCCCTAAAAGCCAAATAGATCGGTCGGCGTTCTTATGCCGCCGGGCACCCTTTAGGCCCGGCAATTCGGCGAATTCCATAATCTCCACTTCCCCCGGCCGTCCGCTCGTCGCCCCCGCGCTGAGTTTTCGGCTCCGTGTGTCTTCCGATACTGGTTAAAAAAACAGCCCTAGCCACCAGAACCCGTAATTAAACCCGTCCCACTTGAGGTTGCGCAAACACCTATCTTGGCCCTTGCGGCGTCAAATTTCCATAAACTATATATTGCGCTATAGTTTATAGCATGTTAATGCACTTTTTCTACTTCTAAAGAAATAGCTATTGGCTGGCGGCTATGGCAAAGGAATCACGGAAAAATCGAGCCCGTTTTGAGGAGTCCCAGCAGATGAGTGACAATCCGGTGTTCCCCGCTGGTGGGGAGGGCGAAGAAGAATCTGAAACTATGACCCCTACTCATTTCGAGTTGACCATTGCGCACATGAAGTTGTCACAACCCGTCGCCATCGCCGCCAGGAAATGCCTGGTAGATGGAAAACCCCAGAGCGAAGTCAGTGACGAAATGGGAATGAACAGAGCACACCTCTCGGCTGCGGTTCGTTCGATCCAGAAGAGATTTCAGGAAATCATGGACAAGAATGACTGGGAGAAGGTCGAGATCGTCTTACCCAAGCAGGTCGCGCAAGGAATTCGATTAACCGAGAGTTATTTTGTTGAACCAGTGTTAAACGCTCGGTTGGCGAGAAAGAAGAAGAAAAAATAGCCCGCAGGTGCCAATGAGCGCATCGTGGATATTGAATGCCGTCCTCGCCGCACTATTCGCGGGCGCCACGGCGGTCATCGCAAAGCTGGGCCTTGTCGGCGTGAACGCAGACTTGGCGACCCTCATCCGCACGGCATTCGTTTTGATTTTTCTCTGTGGGATCTACCTGGCGTTGCATGGAGCGCCCCCAGTCACCGATCTGTCCGGCAAGGTTGTTCTATTTCTGGCGTTATCGGCGCTTACGACAGCGCTCTCCTGGTTGTTCTACTACCGCGCTATTCAAGCAGGGCCCGTAGCCGCGGTCGCCGCCATCGACAAGGGTAGCATCATCGTCACAGCTTTATTGGCCGCCCTGATATTGGGAGAGACGCTAACGCTTAAAGTCATAGGCGGCGCGGTGTTCGTTGCCCTTGGGCTGTGGCTGATGATTGTTCGTTAAATGTGTACGAAAAATAAATGACACGAATTATTTTTGTGAACCTTTCCGTTGCCGACCTGAAAGTCTCGTTGGAAGCGTTCAGGGCTGTTAGCTAAACATATCGCGATACTACGTGAAGTCCCAGACAGCAATGGGATGCCGCAAGGGCGCACACTGCTGTCCGGGAATATCGTGAGGTTATTCCTCAGCGCTTGTCGTCATCATCATCCTCGTCATCTTCGTGATCGTTCTTGTCGAGCTTACTGCTCAACACCTGGCCGCTCTGCGCGTCGACTTTCACATCGAACACTTCATTTTTTGGCGAGACGACTTCCACTTCATAAGCCATCACACCGTGTTCATTCTCCAGCTTCGCTCGCACCGCTCGCCCTCCCGAGTTGTGTTCAGCCGCGGTGATCGCCTGAACCAGCGTTACAGTCACCTTGTGGGCATATAGCGCGTCATTTTTCCCACCTGCCCACGCCGTCAGTGTTATGCCGGCAAGCAGGAGCATCGCAATTCTGGCCTTCATGATTTCAACCTCCAATTTCCGGTAGAGGCTGTATCTTAAAATCGAAGCATTAGCTCACCCTTAGCTGGTGGCGGGCCGTCAGCGCCGTACGGACGTGATGAAAAAGTCTGGAAAAATAAGGGCTTGGGCACACGGATTTGGTAGAATATCCCCTATGGAACTCCTTCATTTTTTCATCGACTTCATCCTCCATATCAACGACCACCTGGATGCCATGGTGATCCAGTACGGAGTGATGATCTATGTCATTCTGTTCCTGATCATCTTTGTAGAGACCGGCTTGGTGGTGATGCCATTCCTGCCAGGAGATTCTCTCCTGTTCGCCGCCGGTGCGATCTGCGCGCGCACGGCTGGAAACCCCGATGCGGTGTTGCAGTTGTGGCCATTGCTGGGGCTTTTGTTTATCGCTGCTGTGCTTGGGGATAACACCAACTACGCCATCGGACGATTTCTCGGCCACCGAGCGATCGCACTGAAGGTGCGCGGACGTGCTTTGGTCAAGCAGGCGCACATCGACAAGACGCATGCGTTCTTTGAGCGATATGGGACGAAGGCCATCATCATGGCGCGGTTCGTTCCCATCGTGCGCACCTTTACGCCGTTCGTCGCGGGCGTTGGTCGGATGGGTTATCGCGGTAAGTTCCTCCCGTTCGATATTGCGGGTGGGGCGTTATGGATTGGTTCCATGACTCTGGCGGGTTACTTCCTGGGCGCCATCCCGTGGGTGCATCGGAATTTTGAAGCCGTGGTATTGGCCATCATCGTTATTTCCGTGATGCCGATGGTCATTGGATACTTCAAGGCGAAATCCCAGGCCGCTTGACCGCAGTCGAGTGGCGTTGCTTTTCAAAACCAACCGACGCTCCATTCCCATAGCTGGTTGAAAAAGGCGAAGGTGTAGTACGTGCCGAAGTAGACCCACGCGAGCGCGGCGACCGCGACGCAGGCCGATGCGATCACCAGCGCGCCGTCACGCTGGAGGATTGCAAGGCCAGTCAGCGCTACGGCGACGCCGGGAATCAGGTTTGCGCCCCAAATCGGCAGTATCAGCACCAGCGCCATGACCAATGTTTGTAGTCCGATCAATGATGTCGCGGGCCACTCGGTCAGTGACGTCAGCCGCGGCATGGCCACATGCTCGACTTTGCGCAGTAAAGGCACGCTGACTCGCAAAGCGCCTCGTAGGCTCGATGCTTTCATGGTTCACCTGCGCATGAACTGCGGCGTCCAGATGGAGGTGCGGCCTCGCATGAGCTGCAGCGATGGACCGATCAGTAATGCGCCGAAGATAGTCGAGATGCCGGGAATATTCGGAATGCACATGGGCAATGACAGGATCAGCAGCAGCAGGCCTTGACCTTGGCCGTGTAACCGGTCCAGCACGTCGCCGAGGTAGACGTGTTCACCGTCGATCGTGTCGGCCAGTTCACTCATCAGCGTGGAGGCGCCGACAGCCGCGGAGCCGTCAGCAGGAAGAGTCCGTTTTTCGCTCATGGCAACGCTGTCGCTATGTACTGCCCTGGAGCGCCAGGGTGCCTGCGCGGCCGTTGATGGCGCCTGCGATGACGGGACAGGTGGGCAGACGATCCACATCGAGCTGCGCAAAGTAACCATCGAGTGCAACCCGCATCCAGCCTTGTGCTCTCCAGCCATCCAGCAGACGCTCGAATGCGGAGAGCAGTTTCATTCCCTCAAGCTCCGCGTGCAGCGTGTAGACGTGTCCTGCTGGCGCTTCGGTTTCCGTAAGCCGCAGCAGGTGCGCCACCGGATCTGCATCGAGGATATCCGTGCGCCCCATCAGCTCATCCAGCGTGGGCAACGTGGTCGGTAGTTGCGGACAACGGATCGCGCGCCCGTTGATCAACGGCAAAAAGGGTTCTTTCCCGCGCGTGTCTGAGGCATACCGCAATTCCAGGCCTTCGGTGAGATTGAAAGCGGTCGCATTCATCTGCCAGCCCGCGGCGCCATGCACTCTGGCAGGCTCGCCGAAGACTTCCACAAAGCGGTCGGCGGCGCGCCGCATTTCCCGTTCGGTCCAGGCGGGTTCTGCGGTGGCAACATGGTCCTGCCAGCGAATATGGTCGTAACAGTGAATACCGACTTCATGCCCGGCAGCGCGCACGGCAAGCAGCTGCTCGCGGCAACGGCGGCCGATATCTGGACCAGGAAGAAGAGTGCCGTAGAGCAGCGTCTTAAGGCCGTAGTGGCTCACCACCGAGGTTCGCTGAACCTTCTTCAGGAAACCCGGCTTGAACGCGCGGCGTAGTGCGCGCCCGGTATGGTCCGGACCCAAACTAAACAAAAAAGTGGCGCGAACGCCGTGTCGATCCAACACACTGAGCAACCGTGGCACGCCTTCACGCGTGCCACGATAGGTGTCGACATCAATTTTCAGCGCGAGGTGCATCCTTTAGCGCGGCAGGCTCGACGGCCGCGTCAGTTGGACGGGCTGGCCATCGTTTCGCCGGGTCAATTCCCGCGCGAAGACAACCGGATCGGCGGCAGTGCCTTCGATCTCCAGGCTCAGAATCTCCAGCGTTTTCCCGTCTCCAGCGCCGACCCACAGCCGATCCTCGTGTCCGAGCAGCTGGCCGGCGCGCAGGCCGCCGGCCGTACCGCCATCGTTCCGTGTCCGAGCGATCTTGATCAGCCGCGAATCGCGCGCGGTCCACGCACCAGGATAGGGAGGCGCCACCGCGCGCACCAGG